>JAAUYL010049196.1_pt1 | contig 12328 bp, 6 predicted proteins | sample 7278011 | NCBI WGS metagenome assembly JAAUYL01 (sample SAMN14350225, study PRJNA611818) | marine sediment metagenome | isolation source: surface marine sediment (1.8m) | place: French Polynesia: Moorea | collected 2018-08 | reverse complement strand
GTGTGCTTGTGGCTTGAGTACCAAGTTAATTATCTCGAATGGGAGGAGGAGGAAGGCAAGCGGGCAACCAAGGAAAGTTCGAACAGAAATGTCTCCCCCTTATTTTATAGATAGACTAGAGTACCTACAGCAATAGGATGCAGTTTTGGCAAATTACCAAAAAATGGTAAGCCACCATAAGGGCTCCAATATTTTAGCTTTGCAATTATTGAAGGGCATTCATACTTTTTGGTTTTTATTTTAGTGTCAACATCTCAAACAGTTGAAGAAAAACTTTGCCTGGCAAAAACTATTTTTCTGATTTTCTTTATTTAAAGGCGCCAAAAAGGGGGCCAAGGCGATCGCGAAACAAAAATAAGGCTTGATTTGCTACGAGTATAAAGTGGTTTTGGTTTGCTGTCGACGTGTCGTAACACAACATACCCTTGCATTCTCTTGTGGTGGCCTCTACTCTACACATTTTTTATTACACCTAAGTATTTTCGGTGACAGGTACAGATTAGCCGTCAAAACTTTGCCTGCCTTTATGACTCTTTTTTCGTCTTGATTCCTGGACATAAATAAGTATCAAAGCACAAAACGAACGTTATATGTTTGGCTAAGCTTAAAAGGGCAGCACAGCAACTTTTTTACCTCTCTCGACTATTTCTGGGAAAATAGGGGGCTACCTACTATAAGCTTACTAAAGCTAACTAATCCAACTTCCGTGTTGGTTGTTGTTCGTTTTGCTCCTATGCTGGTTTTAATACTGTAGATATCTCCCACACAAAAGCACTGGGAGGGCTCAGAAAAAAGTTTCTAAAAAGGTCCTGATATCCTTAATCGACAGGTCACTCACTAATAAAAAGGATTCGCTCTATAAAAACTACAGGCTCTAAAATAAAATCGCACCAGTTCACTGCGGTCTTACCAGCCGACCCCTTCATTGCAGGTACTGGGGAGGGAATGCTGATGGTGGCAAAATGCCAAGACCGTAAGATCGCCATTCCTGAAGGTATGAGGTGGAACGTAGGAGAAGGCATTACTTGCTCGTCGCAAAATAATATATATTGCCTTTCGCAGCATGGCACAAAAGAATCCCAAAGGCCTTTCCTTATCCCCCTTTGTCCTTTCTTATTACTGCTTTATACCAAGCACCACCATCGTCTATGTTATATCGGTTGAGGAGCGGAGGTATTTTTCGCAAGACCAAGAGAGCAAAAGCTATAGTAAGCCGCTGAGGCAAAAAATTGCTGCCAGCAGCCTCTTCAAGAACGATAGAAGCAGAATCATCCGAGTATTTATGGGGGCCGTTATTATGACGTCTTTGTTTTCTATATTGGACTCGAACTCGTAAAGCTATCACAATACGAGAAACAAAACCCTAAAGAGGAACCGTCAAAAGGAGAAAAAAATGTTAGTGTATTTATATGCAAAACATCTCTCCATCTCATGATTATGTCATTATGAATTTTTCATCCAGTACACGTCGTAATTTCAAGCTCGTGAAAAATTTGCGAGGACGCTGGGAGCTTGTACTGTGTTGATGCGGGCGCAAAAGTTTAGGGCCAATTTCCAGAGCCTCATCTTCCAACAAATTGGATACTTTTCTCATGGGGAAAATAGTTTTCTTTTCCAAAAACAACGAGCGAACGAACGGAGGAAACCCGGTATTGGCTTTGGAGCAGGCAGGTATTTTTTCATATGTACGAGCAGGAACTTTTTTCCTCGAAAAAAGTTTTGAAATCCCGCCTTCGAATATGTAGGGAAAACATGTCCAAGAAAGAGTACGCGCAATGGTGAACTTGAATCTTTTTAAGTTACCACATATGCATACTCGTCCATCTTCCTTAGCATAAAATAGTAAAGGACATTGACTCGGTGACACGAAGGGCGGCATAATCATGACAGATGATTTACGTTGGCAATCTCGACATTCAAAGTAAATAGACTCGCACACACCAAATGTGAAAAGCGGCGACCTCATTAGCTGACAATTAATATTAAAAAGTTTACCCTAGTCCAATGTTACATTAGAATTGTCTGGCATTTGCTTAAAAGAAACTTACGTGTGTCTATTGAAAAGAAAATAATTGCATTACATTGATCTACGTGCCTATGCTCGAATCTAATCTTGTAACAAGGTTGTTTCTCTCTACCCAATATAACAAGAGTTCCTTTGGTTGGTTCCAACGATTATGAGCAAGAGTCTTCTGGGATCAAGGGAATCTCCTGTTAAATTGAGGAATATTAAAGCTGTACAGCCATTTCAAGAGAACGTATACCTATACACAGAACATCCTCTCAGTTTCTCTCAATTCCCCCTATTCCGCTTTTTCTTCGAGGCCGCGAGGCCACGAACGGAGGCTGCTGCATTTACGTTTACGACTTCTACAAGGCAAGTTAACCGGAAATTAACACCTCAGAGGACCTCGCTAGCACATGGTAGGAGTCTTGTGTAAAGCATTGTCTCGTTTAATGTTTTCAATCTGATGAAGAATTAAAATAGTCCTCAATGTCTTGTAATGTAATCCAATAGATGATATCGCCAATGTGCGTGCCAGCTCCTAACGCTATTTGTGTACAAGGTAAGCGGAGGTTGCCGCACGCAAATTCACGATTGGCAAAGGAAAAGAAGCTAAAACCGTTTTTTCCAAAATCCCTCTGGAGTTAAAATTCGATTTGTAGACTTCCAGACCAATTGCTGAAAGCCTGCCCTTCCTTGCATTCATTGGCATTGTTTCTCAAATTATTTTGTAGTGTTGCAATCAATCGCCACATGTTTTCTTTTTTCAAAAACCTTGCTTGATTGATGAGCGGAAGCACTTTACTTTTTCTCTTGCTTTTGGTGAGCAGGTAAAACTCTGTGAATAGGTCCCCATCTTTCTTTTCAACCATCTGGTTTTGTTTCCTTATTTCTGTTTGTTTTTTGAGCTTGACTTGCCAATGCATATGGCATGCAATGCTTGTACTTCAGCTCTCCTCACGAAACGTCTCTTTTCTGCCAGTGACTCAAAAAGCTAGTTTAGCTAACGCCCAAACCAAACGAAAAAATCAAGGAATACAGAGGAAACTGCTTGGTGTATGGCTAAGCAAGAAAACATTTTGGGAATGGTTTGGTGGGCTAGTAGCATTCTTATACAACTGTAGGATAGAGGCAAACATGACAAACATCATTAAGACGACATCGGCTTAATTTCCCCAGACTGCTGTGCCAGCAAAGCAAGAGCTGCTACAAACTAAAGAGAAACTCTTTCTTTTTATCCACTTCTACAAGAGAGAGCAGAGCTAAATACATCTACAGCAAGACTGCGTGAGCCTGAAAAACTTCAAGTTTGAATTAGTTTTTGAAAAGGAAAATGATATGTTTCGGCGTTTTTGTCATTTTCCCGGTCTCAATGTTCTTTCTGGAGAGTTTAGGAATTCTGTCCTATTTTTAAACATCTTGGAATATTTTGTATAAAAAGGATAGCTGTCAATTTTGCCAATTTTGTACGTGACGGCAGTTAACTTGGGAGCTATTTTAATGTTGGTGTATTCTGTGCTAGAGCCAATTACTTTTGAACACTGTAAAGCACTCACATGCCACACGGACCATTTTTAAATGGGGCCCATTTTATGGTCGTGAATTGGCTCGCTTTACTTTCTCGTTCTTTTAAGATAAAACTTGCCAAGGCTGATGGTGTTTTTTAGTCTCAAATGTAGTTTCAGAGACGATACTTTGAAATTGAGCTTGTCCCTGCTTTTTCACAAAATCCTCTAATGCTCTAGTACGAGCGTGTCACAGGCTTGCTTTGATTGATCGTTGCCAATAATTTCTGCTTCGACGAATTGAGATCCACGTCAAAGTTTTCTTCTCACTTTCGGCTTACCTACAAAAAAGAACAGAAAACCTCTAATCAGTTCTAATATGAATTAAGGTAGACTTGCAAGGTGTAACACATTTTCAAGGTCGAGAATATCATCAATTTCACAACCGAAGAATGGTGTGCGGTGTGCAGAATATGAAAGCTCTACCCTCTCAAGGGACACCTCTCAGCACTTAAAACGCCTCTGAAGCACGAAAGAAAGTCCAAAGCAAGGAGAAAGCTAGTAGCCGCTTCTCTCCGTCGTTCTCGTTTCTTCGTACGTGCATAATTAGATACTGGCTGGTGTTTGATCAGACGTTGTAGTAGATGTTTTTGCATTAATGAAAAGATGGAATATGTGGAGGTCTGTGTCTGAATAGTAGTGAATACCGCAGTGTTCATTCAAGGTATTTTTAGTTTGGCCGACAAAGAAAATGTGGATGGAGTACATCAGCATGATAACAGATCATACTACTTATTTCACACAGGAAACCTACTTCAGGTCTGAGAGACATCGTACATAAATATGTCATACCTTCTATTCTATTCGTATTCGAGCATTGCGGTACATCCTTGTCTCCTCCTCCTATTCTTTTATCACTAACACTGCATTTATGCATATGTCCACAGCTACAATCTATACGATCTAACTATGTATCCGTCGTATCTATTTTGGAGCACTGCTCTTGTAAGACCATAACATAACGATATTTTTCATTTGCATGTGGGACTGGGACGACTTTCTCCAGCTCCTCTCTCTAATGCAGGATCAGAAATAGATGGCTACTGATGCTGCATAGTACTTGCTATTCTACCATCGGTAAATAGATTGTCCTGTCCTTCAAAAAGGATCTCTCGCTCGTTCTTGAGAAGTAAGTAAGTAGATATTAGTTGAAGGAACATACTCCAAGCTCAGTAGGGCGAAAGTTTCTGACATTGTACTCGTACTAGTATTCCGAAGAAGCAAGTAAGCTGCGTTTCCTTTCAAATGGCATTATGAATCATCATTGCAAGCAAACTCAAGGCTTTCTTGCATTTTGAGATCGATAAGCTTGATGAAACATGCATGCCAAGTGATTTGTCTCCAGAAACCTTCAAAACATAGGCCTTTACTCGACGTTGTGTAGTTAGACGTGACTCGAAAAAACAAGCATTGAATTATATACGAAGAAAAAGACCATTGATCCATTGCAGATAATTGGCAAGGAGACTTTTTTGCATTTGAATTCCTTCATCCAAATTTGTAAAACTGACTTCTTTCTTGTAAAATTTCTAAAATCTTTATAATCATAGCAATGAAAAGAGCCTTCTTTAAGGGCAAATAGTCGATACATCACGTCAAGCGGTGCCACCTCCAAGTCTCCAAATAAGTTATGAAGTTGGCTTCCTTGTCTCTATTTGCAGTTTGCAGGTTTTCCAAAGCATTCTACTCAACTAGTATATGTACTTGGTTAGTGTCATAAAAATTAATCGCACGTTTCACAACGGAGGTCGGTAGATTAATTTGTGCAACACTTGCAACAACCGCACTTGAAATCGTGTTTTCGACGTGAGGTAAAATGTGAATAACCGCGAGCGTTGGACTGACATTCACAGCATGGAGTAGTTCCTTCTTGCATTAATAATAAGCTCACTCGACGAGCACTGATAGTACTCGAAGGTACCTCTATACTAGCTCCTGTATTTTAGTACACAGACGTACCAAATATTTTTCTTGCGTGCACTTTTATCCTGCATAACTCATGAACCCTTTTAATTTGTACTTGGTTTACGTGGTATTTTTCTGCCGTCAGAAATGTTTGTTTTCCCCGTAAAAGAGGCTGTAAAATAGATCCTTTTAAAAATTTGCATTTTCCGAAAGTGCTATTTCTCCTTCTCCCTGGAGAATTGTGGTGACAGCATTGTAAGTGGGTGCAAATTCGACTGTGTAAAAGAAAGATTAATGTATAATTTACCCACATTCTTTTCCACAAATAGAAGTACGAACAAAAGGCCTTGAATAAGCTTACGTAGGTAACACAGACTCTGTAGTAGTGATAAAATCAAAAGATGAATTGAAGCAAAGACCTGACTGTGACCTAGTAACCTATTTCGATATTTTATGTAGTGACTGTTGTTCTTTAGAAGACCATTACTTTGCATAATTTAAAGTTCACTGCTCGCGTCACACAGAGAAAAAGTGGTACAACAGCAGCTCTCTTTTCATTCATGTAGGTAGCAACAAACTTGAAAGCAAAAGGAAATAAAAGCTGGGAAGGACTGGCACAACATAAAAAGGACATTTCCCCGAGAGAGGTCTTTGCTCAACAAGTCCATAGAACACAAAACCAATACATAAAAGGTGGTTGGTAGGAATGACCTAACTCCCCTTCCTCTCTTTTCCAAGTTGTCAATACCAATCTCCAATACCGCGGGCACTCGGAGTTTCTTACGTTTTATGTAGAAGCCTGCAAAGCAATCATAAATAAAATCTACCGTTAAAGAGACATGAAAATTACACAGTCTGTTTTGATTGAAAAATCGGCCTTTTCTTAACTTCTTTTCTATGGATAAAGAAGAATGCTGCCCTCATATGTGGACGGTCAAGGCCAAAAGGCCAATATGTCTAGAATGTAATGAAGGAAAGCCTCCTACTCTGTTCTCCTCCATCGCCTGGTCAAACTTTTGGTCTGGTCTTTGGAACTTGCTCGCCGTTAGCCGCTTGCTTACGTTGCAAAGTTAAGGGCAATTCATGCAGTATGTAGCGAGTACGAGTAGTAAATCTTTTCACGAAAGAGTTTGACAAATGTGTTCCTGTCTGAGGCAGCTCGCGACGGTCGCTTATTTAAAAGGAGTGTTTGTGTGGGAGGAGGAAGGACATTACTTACTTGCTTCACCGTCGTCGATGTAAAAAGTGAAAGCAAATGTCGATAAGGCGTGTGTTTTATACAGTACAAGAAGCCCCTCTTCTCCATTTAACTATTCCTGAATGTGTGTTGTTACAACAGCTCCGCATTTTTCTAAGCGTTAACAAAAGCCAATAGCGGCTAAATAGCAACCTATTAACTTCAGAAGGGGGAACACAGGAAAAAAGGTCCTTGTCCCCATTGTAAAAGCAAGGGCTGCTACCAGTTATGTAAATGAACATTTACTTATTTACGTTCGTTTTTTTGGTGGGAAAAAACCAGGAGGCCTAGCCAAGTTTATCTACATATAAAGAGGAAAAAAGGTCCGCAGCAGCAAACAATAAATTGCATTGTCTGTTCTGTTCGCTACTCTCACTCTGTTGTTGTGTTGTGTCTTGCTTTTAACATACCTATTCTTTATACAATTTTCCCCACATGCTGGGTGGATTCCCATGGCTGGGTACATCTCTTCAAATAACTCGATAATAGCAATGATCCAAAAGGACCATGTGTGCAAACAAAATCAATATCCAATCAATACGTAGCGGCATTCAAAACCGCTAATTAACAGCTAAGCACTTTTTGCTTTACATACGAGTACCATGGTATAACATAAAAGCTAGAAAAGGAAGGTTACTCTTATTCAGGTGGGACTCTCTTCGGGCATTAGTTATTCATGCTTCCCTAGTGATAAATATTTTCGTACAACGTTAACCTCAAACTCCAGGGACCTTTTTCATTAGAAGCTCTGCTCCAGATGATATCTGTCGTAGACGTCGACCAAAAAAAATAATTCCGTGCTAAAATTCCTAGAAACAAATACACCCAACCAACAATTATTGCATATAAACTGCCTTGGCTTAAATCAAATATCGCCTTGCCTTTTTGGAACAAAAAACTGGCTTTCCTTCAGGTTGACAAATCACCCTTCAATAATACTGCACTCATAAATAAGTATGAAAACCAATGTTATTTCGAACAGAAAAGGAATTTTGCGAGTTTGCATTCATTCAAAAAAGACACGCCGATGGAATGTTATTTCGTGACGTCAGATCTCCACAATTTTAAAGTTGTCTCCGCTTTTTTGGTCTGCAATAAAACGTTGGCGCGTCTAAGCAAATTCGTCCGAAACTATGAGACTGTGAGGCCGTCGTCCTTTTTGGAGCATGCCACTTCGACTAAGGAGTCATAGAAGTACAGTTATACCATTGTACTTTCTACTACAGGCATGGGCCTCTTTTTCTAGAATAGTACTGTACTCCTCTCTTCTTATATAAGGCTCCAAGAGCGCCAAAGAGCCCCAATGACGTCATACCCTTTCTAAATATATGCTACATAAGCAAGAGGCCTGCTATGCTTTCAGTTTCAAAAACATTCATGCAATGTGCATCCCACTACACACCACGTTTACCGGCATAAATAGATTATGGTGTAGTGTAGTGTCCTTTTAGCCAGGCATCATTTTTTCATATTCAAAGACCATCTCTCTGATGCACCTTGCTCTACATACTTTGGCACACTACTTGGTTCTAAAAATAGCCTGAAGTACAGTAGGAAATAGAAAGCATTTGGCGGATTTCAAACCGATAAAATGCACAATTTTACGGCCAATTCGGAGCGCAAACTTTATGAGAAGAGTCGATTGGCATGTAAATACGCATTATACACCAATGCACCTCCTGAAAGCAAGCAAAGGGGGAATGTAAAAAACCGCAAAATAAGCACAAGTACAAATATATCAATGGAAAAATACACGTAAATACGTGTAAATAGAATAACGGAAAGCATTTTTGTGGTTATGATACGAGCCTCTAGTTGCAGTCAAAGCCAATAAAGCAGGTCTTTCCTCTCTCCTTCTAGTGGTAAATCACGTCCTGTTAAATATCTACAAAGGTAGCTTCGTACACAGAAGCGAAATGCATGGAAGCCTAAGGCTTTGAGAATCGGCAAGATATCACACTGCCGCAGAGCTTGACGCATTGAAGCAGAGGCAGCTCTAGTATTGGTTGACACATAAATGGACTAGGGGGAAAGGGGAAGCAAGGTGCTTATTTTGGGAACAGCAACCTCCTGCTGGCCTCCTGTCAATACAAATATCACAGCTAGAGGGCAGATGCGGTGAGGGCCTCGTCTTCTTAACGTACCACTTTGCAACTTGATTTTGGAAAGGACCTGACTTGACTTCAAAGGCTGCGGAATGCGGAAGTTATCAAACTCATTTATGCAGTATGGTTTTCAGTGGAAAATCTCGAAATCTAGGACGTTCGGACAATCATCATCTTGGCTCTCTTTCTCTGTGTGAAAGCTTTTCCCCAGTGGGGAAAAAGCGACGATGTCGTTCAAAGCAGCTACTGAGTCGTGACGAAAGCCTGTGACTGCTGGCTTGTTGTGGAGGAGAGAGCCTCTCTTATATGTCCATACGTAGAGGATCTTGGTCTAACCAGCAAAAGAAAGTGCTTTTTTGACTGGAACATTGAGGGTTCCAAGAACTGTCATTGCCTCTGCACAACTCTTGCACTCCCAAATAGATTCTGGAACGGACATCAAAACAAGAAGAGGGCTTTCACTCGCATTAAAATTGGAAGAGAGAAGAGAATCAGATCAAACCATGCATTTTTTTCAGAAAGCTGTTCTCAATTCATTTATTTCATCTGTTGCTTACGAATCGACCATTAGGGTGCCATTTTGCAAGCTGGTCGCCAACCCGTAACAGCATCTCTGTATCTACTCGTATCTATCAAACGTTTTCCTACCTACAGATAGTACATAGTGGATGGCTTGGCAAAAGCCGAGGAAAAAGAGCTTGGGGGATTTCCCGCGAGAGACAAGATGAATGAACGAGAAGCACATCGATTCAGGAGGCAGAAGCAGAAAAAAGAGAGTGGAGACGAACAGAAAATATAACGAAAGCAGCACTATGTAGGAATGGATGACTGGGGACTGAAAGCAGAGCTGTTCTGCCGTTTTGCTTGGAAATAACCCTAAAAAAACCACCTCTTACGAATTTTCTTAATGCAATTCAGTCTAGGAAGTTATGTAGTGAAAGCCCAAGGTTTACCTGTTGGCTTGCTTCAGCTTGGCTATTTCTAGTCCCTCGAGATAGAAAGAAATGGCGGTAGTGGTATGGGTAGAAGAAGCTAAACGAGAAGGACGCGAGCGGCGAAGGGTATACACAAATCTGCTGCCTGCCTCCGCAGAATAAAGTACGACTTCTTTCCTTCACTAAATAAAGAAGCGAACCTGACGTTGAAGTACGCGAAGTGGAAGGAAAGACAAAAAACCGTCGTCTCTGTTGAGATAAAACTCGATGGTTTAACCCATAAAGAAGGAAGACCAATGGACGTAAAAAATACAGTCCCTTAACTCTCCTTCTCCCCTCCTCCTTTCTGAGAATGGAAAGGAAAGAAAAACAAACACCGCACACATTTTAGAACTCGACCTTGAAAAGGATAAAAAGTGGAGCCACCAGAACTTTTGTCTGCCGCCGTCTCAAATCTAGATGTGAGACGTCGACTCGACTGCTGGCATACATTCAGAATCAGATGCGAGGGAAAAAGCAAAACAAACACACACGACTTTCTTTCCCATTACGAACAGATATTTTCAGTGTGTGATGCTCCCAAGAGACGTGATGGCTGCCACATCTTATTTGGCGATGCATCCATAGATGGTATAGAAAAAACAGCCATAGCAAATAATAAACATTTTACATGCTGTTAATATGCCCTGATACGCTTACATTTCCTGCTTTTTTGTTGTTGCGACAGAACGATGAATGAAAGTTGCTGATGAGGGCTTAAATTCCCATCATACAGGATTCGTGCAACGACCTCGTAAAGAATCATAAAGAGGCTACTTTAGTGCACTGCATCGAGGCCATCGGAGGCCAAGAGGGCTCGTGGCTGCCATGGCTAAACTGCATTGCTACGTGCTTCCGGTTCCTTCCATCACGTTCCTAGCACTTCCTAGTCAATTAAGACGGACGATTCAGCATCCAGAATGGCGCCAGAAAGTGTAAGTGAAAGCCAGCATTGACGAGAGCCGGTAGTGTGCGGAAGAAGTCACGTTACATGCCGCTGCCAATGCACTTGATCAAAGGGTTCATTTATGTCGATCCAACCTCCTTCTCCTCCATCCAACATAGCTATAAGGAAATGTGTAGCTCCCGTGATGATATCGTTTCGACTGCGATAACAATTTTTGCCAAGTTTCTCCGCATTGAGAATGAGTGAGACCTGTGAGGAGAAGGAGGAATAGGATGAGACGAGAGGCATGCAACCAAAAGTTTTTAGCAGCTACCGAAAGAAGAGACCCAACAAAACTTACCGTCATATTTTTTTCTCCTCAAGAAATTTTGTCTTGCTTGCGCTCCCCATAAACACGTCTTTCTTTGCAACGCAACCATGAAGGAAGGAGGGCGAAGAAGTTTGCATTTTGCAAAGTTTTGAGCCAACAAATAAGAAGATCAAAGAGAACTTTTGAAAGAGCATGATACTGCTGAAAGTCTCTTGTCATGTTTAATTCGTTAGCGCTTGCTGTTGTTGTCTGTTCTGTTTGCTCTGACGTTGTTCATCAGTCCAAAGGACGAGGACGACACGATACAATTGTGTGAACAGTGAACAGGTTAGTTGTATGCAATCGAAAGCAAGCAAAAAAGGAGGAACAACTATTTGCCAAGAACAAACAAGGCAAGGACACACGACCAAACGTGTAAAATGCACAACAAAACTGTGCCTTGGCTCAGGTCAAACCTTACAGTGACAAGTTTCAATCATTTGCCTGATCCTCAACAGGTGCTCGAGTTCTTAATGAAATCTGATCAGTGGTTGAGTTGAGTGTTTGTCAAGTTAATTGAAGAGGGCGGGGGTCCCTCCGGCTCAATTTCGAAAGACATTCAAGGAATGTGCTCTGTATAGGTTTATTTCTATTGACAGAAAGGTCAATTTTATTCGAAAGAATGCAAAGGAGTACAACAATGCAATGGAAGGAAAAGAGTGTCCCCTAGCTGTCCAAAGTGGTTGCCAATCTAATGTTTCAGGACTAAGGAAGAAATAGAGAAAAAGGGTAGAATTGATAGAAAAGAGAAAAATCGCTGACCGCAAAGTCTGGCGCCTTCCATTGGAAAAAAAGAACTTTCAAAGACACTACCGTTCAGCTTTTCGCCATTGGACCGAAGCGAGGAGGCGACCAAACTTGAGAATCGAAAGTTGCTGGCCCGTTTTTTGCTGCTTCGCAAGCAATGGAAAGCCATAAATTTTATCACGAGAGGACTAGAAAATCAGCAAAATGTCCACCAACAAAACTCTGAAGAAACAACCGAATCTGTTTTGTTCTTCTCCTGTACAAGACAACAGCAGCATGCCATAGCATTTAAGGCTGTAACCGAGCTGTCTTACAGAAAGTCTCTTGAAAGACCTTGACGAGCGAGAGCAGGCGCCGTTAGTTAATTGGAAAAGGGGACACAAACTTTCCTCTAATGGATTCAATGCTCGTTAGTAGTAACCCTTCCATGCCATTATCTACTCTCCGGTCTCCGCGCATCGTTAAAAGTAAGCTTGCTTGAAACTCTAGGCAGAATGAAAAGAAACAGAAATGCACCTCTTATCAGTCAGATAT
>JAAUYL010005191.1_pt1 | contig 12330 bp, 11 predicted proteins | sample 7278011 | NCBI WGS metagenome assembly JAAUYL01 (sample SAMN14350225, study PRJNA611818) | marine sediment metagenome | isolation source: surface marine sediment (1.8m) | place: French Polynesia: Moorea | collected 2018-08 | reverse complement strand
CCTCGGCTTCGCCTCGGGTGAAAAACAGCCATCACTCGGTGGGAAAGTAAAAATCACGCACTGAGAATGCTTTTGCCCTATAAAATACGCTGGAAAATAAAAGAACAACTAATTCTGAATCTCCCCAGTTTAATCTAGGGATGTACTCAGTCAGTAAGTTCAGTTGTTTCTTTAACGAAAAGGAATTGGGAACGAAAGAGACTTCAAAAAAATTCTTGAAGGCATGCCAACTTTTTTCTCCAAAGAGCTATTGACTTGGAAAAAGAAACAAGAAAATATCCCGCGATACTTTCTAGTTATGAGTCTGCTACCGGTATAGCACAAAAAACTAAACTAAGTTTTGTAAGGAACGACGATAGGCTGCCTGCTAGACCCTGGAAAGCACCTAGGAATCAGTCAAACAAACAAATGCAGCACAATATCCTAGACAAACATAAAAAGGTCACTTGGTCCTGGGACAGTCTTGGTGTCTCTCTCACTCGTGGAAAAGTTTTGCTTTCGGCCAGGAGCCTTTTTTCTCTTTTTCTGTACATAAAAAAGTAGAGTTGACTGCTTCCGCGAGATTCCAACTTTTTCCCTAATGGGATTCTCGAAGTGCGAAGCCTTTAAAAGGCTGGGGATTTCCCTTTTTTGGCCTTCTTATCGAATGACATTCGCGCGTGATTTGCTAGCTCTACCGACGGCCTTATCTCGATTCACCAGGCAAACATGTTTGAAAATGGCTTCTTCCTTGTCGTCAAATCTCAATCACGTGGTCAGCATGTGTACTGTTTTTGTGCTTCGCAACTTTTAAAAGGCTTCAGACAAATTGTCCCCTTTAGCAATTGAATATCCATTTACCCAATTATGCTATTGTTGTACGTTGTAACTGTAGAAGAATGTCGGACTTGTTTATATTAATCATGTGAAGATATGAATACAAGTGATATTTCTTTGTTTTCAAAGCTCGTCATGAATGAAATAATATGGAGATAATTGTCTAATTATCGTGTAAACTGAACCGATTTATTCTTTTTTCTTACAGATTGGAAGCGGCTTGTGTCCACAAGGGACAACTTCATGCCTTGACAGAGGTAAGCACTTAAAAATATCTATTAATAGAAATAAAAAAGTCGTGAAATTAGCAAATTTTTGTACCATCACGTAGTCACGCATACGAGCAAACATTTTCAGACATTTTTATTTAAGGTTGTAACTTGATTTGACCACATGTTTTGGTCGTTTCATGTAATTATTTGGTGGTGGTGTTGTGATTCCTGTAAATCTAATTTTTATTGGCCTAGCCACCGGAAGTCACGCCTAGTTGTTATGTGTGCATAAATAAATTCCCACATATTTGAATACACACGTCTTAGCAACTACATGGCTTCCTTAATTTATTTTCAGTACATCAATGGCGGGAGTCTGGAGCAACTAATCCAGAAGAAGGACGCGGAGTTGCCGTGGTCTTTGCGAATTTCTTTGGCCTTGGACATTGCCAAAGGTTTGGCGTACCTGCATTCCAGGGGCATGTTCCACCGGGATCTCACGTCCAAGGTATGAATCACTTCTCTCCTGACATTAATGGCCTTTTTTGCTACTGAGTGAATCTCCTAAAACGGCCTTTTTATGACCTTCTTGCTCCTCATAAATTCCAGAACGTTCTGATCAAGAAAGACGAGAACAGGGAGATGATGGCGGTCGTTGGTGATTTCGGGCTAGCGGCAAAAATCCCGAGCCGGACGAGCAAGCTTGAAAACGTGAGACTTCCCCAGGTCGGGTCGCCATATTGGATGTCGCCGGAGTGTTTGAGAGGACAATACTATGACGAAAAGGCTGACATATTCTCCTTCGGTAAAAAATACGAACATTCTCAATAACTGCAGTTTAATTTTCAATTGTTTATTCAGGCATCATCATGTGCGAAGTCATTGGGAGAGTTGACGCGGATCCGGATGTTTTACCAAGAACGGAGAATTTCGGGGTCGACTACATCGCCTTCAGCGCCATGTGTCCCGACTGCCCTCCCGAGTTCTTGAAACTGGCTTACAATTGCGTCAAGGTATGTCTATGAGAAAGAAATCCTTGAGAAAATCTATTTCTCTATTTGTTTTTAATTAATGGAGAAGATATCTATTGATGCAAGATCTTTCGTAATGATAAGACAAATCAAGTGTCTATTTGCATTGAGCCGACACAGAGTAAATCCTAATTTCTACAAATCCTTAAAGTGAGGATTAGAATCACGTCATTCTCGACTTCTTCGATCTTAAACATTCATTGCAAATAACGAAATTTTAAATGAGGATGCAATGTGTCACCGCAATCAAAATCCTTGATCTGATTGAATCCGTGTCATGGATCTCTGACGAAAATCGTATCTTCCGGAGGTTAATGCATAACAACAGAAGCCGCAAGAAATTGACATTGATACTAGGGAGTCCATTAAGATTGCTGATATGTCAATAGGGAATGTTTTCGAATAAAACATGCTCACGTCTCAATTTTCTTTTCTTTAGATTGATCCCGTTACAAGACCCACGTCCAAAGAGCTGGCCGACGAGCTGCTACCCCTGCTGGAAAACCAAAAGAAACAAGAGTCCAAGCTAAGTCAATCATCAACCAATGCCGCCGCCGCCCCCGGGGTCATCCCCGCCGTGGACGGCAAGATCGTCCTGCGCAAGGTCGGTCACAAGAGGAGCTTGTCCGAAGAAGAGATCGTGGTCCGGAGATCACCTTCGGAAAAAGCCAGATTCCACTACAAAACATCCTTAACTTCATCCTCGCCGACTGTGGAGGCCGTCGGCAAGGAGATGTCCATAAAGGACCCCCATTACAAGCCTGCGCTCCAGAACCCGTTCGCCACCCTACCCAAGTTGAGGGAGGGCAAGAAGATCATCGGCTCGTCCAGGGACTTGTTCAGTTCGTGCTTCGAGCTGCCAAGTCCAGCGAGAGTGGCGACGCCCACAGGATCCTTTTTCGACGACACCGGAAGCACGGCCGGGGGCGACCTCGACTCGCTATTTCCGGTTAAGAAGTCCACAAGTCTGGCCGCGTTGTCGTTCTCGACTCACATCAGCACGCCACTCCATCCTCTTCCCTCTTCCGCTTCTGGGTCAACGCCGAGGTCGAGATTTGAAGATCATTTGTTCCATGGCAGAGTTGAGCTATTGAAGAGACTCTACTCCGGGGGAACTTGGACGACACAGGATGATTCGGTACTGTCGTCATTCTCGTCAACCTCTTCGGCCTCCTCTTCGTCCGGAGCTTCATCAGGGGCTGGAGGTTATTACTTCCTCAAGCGGAGAGGCTCTTGCGAATCCGGGTTCTGCTCGGTGGGAACCGTCGACGACTGGCTGATGGAATCTTCTATTCACTTGTCATCCGCGACGGCCTCGGCGACGAGATCCATGGGCTCCTCGCTCCTGACCGTGTCCGACCTCGAGGAAGACCTCCGGGCGGCGTCAGCTTTTCTGTCCACCAACAAACGTACCTCCTCCGTTTTCACGGATTCCACCGACGACCTCAGCTCGTTGGCAGATGATCAAGCCTATGGAGCGTCTGTCATGTCTGGAGAGCGATCAAAACACAGTACCGGATTTGAGAAGGACATCCGCGACATTGTCGAGTATTTCGAGGCCTCTTGTAGAGTCAGACCTCATGGCCACGGTCACCACCATATGAGAATGCAAAAGTACCGACCGCTGAGAAATCCACCGCAAAGAGGAGCGACCGTTTCGGCAGTTGCTGCCGCCCTGACAGCGGAGGACGTCAGCCTTCCAAGATCGCAGAAAATTGAGAGCCTGATCAAGCGTGTTGTCGAGAAGGAATCAAGAGACCGGCTGCGAAAATCTTCGGCCTCGAGCGTGAACCAGTCTCAACAGAGGCTCCAGATTTGCGACGGTATCGTAAGGTCAAAGCTGCAGCTGTTCGACGACTCCAAGCGACCGACAAGGCTTCCCTACGATCACAAGGGGTTCGTCAAGCAAAAGTTGGCGATCTTTGACAGCAAGGCCGGAACCGGAAGTGGAAGCTACCACGCGTCCTCGACGACCGGAAATGCCAAGAGGTTGGCCGAGAAGAGGCTGCTGGCGTTGGCCAACGCGAGCAAGAACAACTCGAGCAACATCGTCCGGAAGCATGCCGCGGCCATTCACGAGAACACTAACAAGAAATTGTAATCTTAAACACACCTTGATTGCGCTGTGATGAGCTAATGTTACAACAACAAAGTTAATCGGACAGTATAAAAGTTTCCCTCCCACCATTTAATTGTAGTCAGCCTCATTCTAGTTTAGAAATCTGGCATGAAAAAATCAAATCAAATTATCAAGAAAGACTTGCTTTTTGTTGCCATAAAGTTAATTTGACTCAAAAGAGAATATTCACCCTCAAGTAAAGCAAACATTTTTTGTCAACATTAAGTCACAACCACTCATTTTGAGGGAGAAACATCAAAGTTTCACATACACACATAAATATCTTTGAAATTCAAATTATTTAACGATAAATTAAAATTCCATGTAGACTTGGTCATTAAATAATTGAAACATACATTATCACCATAGAGAACGCATTTATATTTAAAATACACCTTAAAAGAATTAATATTTCAATAAAACAGAATATATTAAGAATTGAAAAATTCGTAAAACTGCATCGTCTCGAACTCAGCTGACTTTTTTTCGCGAATCTGGAGAAAATCCAGCGATCATTTTCTGGTGAACGTAAATAGCTACTCGTAAACAGAAATGCGTCCGGGCGAGAAAATCCAACATTAACTTCGGATCAGAGTCGCAATTTGAATTTTGAAACATAACAGCGCAAACCTAACAATTTTAACAATGTTCCACATGAAAAGAGTTCCGAAAACTGCGGGCTTTTGTCAGTTATTGAAAAAATTGCACAAAGACGTTCGGAATTTGCGGCTTTTCATTTTTTCCGTGAAAATTGTTGATGTGTCACAATACAACATCACCGAAGCAATGGCAATTTGGGGCCCTGGGCCTCTCTTTCTTAAGAGTGATGCTTGCCATTAGAAGGAGCCAAAAAATCCATGAAATACATTTTTTCGTCACGCGTCATCCACTTCTTCCAGTTGCGATACGTGGTATTTTAAGCCCATGAAAAAGCGTAAAATTCTAGTTCCGGACTTGCCTTTGTTTCACACTTTTTTTTGAATATTCAGTGGAAACAAAGAGGATCGTCTTTCGATCAATCAATGACTAAGATTGTTGGTGCTGTCCCAAGAAAAATCGCCGGATTTTTAAACCTTTTTAGTTGATTTAACCAGGCCTGCGTAACCTCACGCGTAGCTACGCTTCAGTAAGTTCAGCTGGTGTGCGTACATTGGACGCAACAAAACATCTTCATGGAATCGTGGTCACCTAAATGGAAAATCATTGAACAAAGAACTAGTTATGTATCTACATGACCACAGAATGACAATGACAGTTTGCATCAGCTGGATTGGAATCCTCAGCTCTCGTGATGCTTGAGCAGAAACAAAATACTTTTGCTCTTAACTTGGTATTTCTCTTCACTGTTGGTCATGCTTCTCTAACTTTTTGGCGCCTCTACTATCGCTCCGGAACCATTCATTCTCCTCCAGAAATCTTGGGAATTTCAATGGTCTGCAACCTTCTAAGAATTCTAGGTATTAAATTGTTAAAGGCACTTTCCGTTTGGATGATAATTAATCGCCATTTTGAAAGCCGTCATCGATTTTTTTTGTAAAATGATCTTGATTTATAGCATAGTAATATTGTTTCAAAATGTCCCTGTGGTCGCTAAAAACTATTTGTTCGTTATTAGCAATAATTCTTTGACAGTTGAAAAAATTAATGAGCGTAACATGTAACATCCGCCTCGTTTAAGGAAGGCCAGTGTTCTATTCCAAGCTAATTGAAATGGAAATGCAAATCAATTTACTACATCCTCAACCTAAATAGTAGTTCAATGGCTAGTTTGAAATGTCACCTGCAATAAAAATGTAGCATATTTTCAGTGTTAAGATCTAACGGGTCAGTATTGTATTGTGGCTATGATGCGTCATGACACGTCGCAGTCACTTCTATTCTTATTGAAGCCAAAAAGGTGACTGGTTTCAGTGTCAATGAAATGCCTGATGAGCAACGCGGAAACATTCTGCCAAACATAATTTATATTACAAAATGTTCAAAGAAAACAAGCCTACTGATGTTCACGCAATGTTTTACTTGATTAACTTTCAACCTGTCCTAAAACTTAAAAAATGAAATGCCTTCTTTTCGGAAATTATAGCTTCAAAAATGTCACCGTCCACAATCCACAAAGACAATTAAATTAGTTAGCCACAAACTTTTGTGATCAACAAAGCGTTGCCACCAATTTACACTTTTTACAAAAACTTCCAATATATTTTTCGGTGAAAAATCGGTGAAAAATATCATTTTGGATGTGCCCCAGAGTGGGCATCGTACGCTAAGTTAAGTTCTATTATGTAACCAATATGATAATGAGTTTTGAAGATACTCCCCACACCCACAAACTCGACAAACAAACAACAATGTTCAACCTCCAAAATCCAAAAAAAGTTTACATTTTCAGAGCTTAAAAATCCGTTTCCTCTTTTCTTAGTGCAATCTGTATTCATGCTTTTTTTATTCCTGTCCTTCAAAATATCACTACTGCTTGAAGAAGAGCTCAAAGATTTTTTGCGCAGCAAGCCATCAAGCTTGAAGACACTTCCCCCCTTTAAATGGGATGGGATTGTTTTCTTCAACTGCATTTACATGCTCCGTGCTCACGAATGTTGTAAAATGTTTACAAAAGACAAGCCAAAAAGTCAACGGCGTGTGCAAAATTGCAATGAAATTTTGTCGGATAAAGAAGAAAAATGGGAATTTTCGATGATCAGGAATTGAATTCCGCCTGCAAAAAGCCACAGAATGTATATTTGTCGGCGTATTTTTTTGCTTAATCTAAGAGGGTTGTTCTGTTCTGCTGCAACTCTTATCATTAAATTCTGTCCTGTCCTGCAATACTATCAACAAAGTTAGTTGCATTATCCAAAACAAAAATACTGAATGAATCATTCCAGTTTCACAGAATCGGAATCTGAAGGAAGCAAACCTTCAACTTCTTTTTGGAATTTCCCCTCCATAAAGGCATATTGCAATGGTGCCAGACGACGAGACGCGATACATCGGCAGGCCCGGGCCTACTTCGCCAAGCCCATGTGGTTTAATTTTCCAGTGCCTCAGCAATCTAAAGTATATTATGACTAGACATTAAGTGATTTCAACGAACCAAAGGCGAGACTTTTGGTCTATGAAACTATGGTGATTTCTTAGCATGCATGCCTATGATGACCACATGTGGTGGGGACTTTCAGTGATTGTACTATCGAGAGCCAGACATGTACTCCATCCATTATTATAGTAAAACGGGCCGGCTTCGCTACACAATTCTGACTCTGCGTACCATCTTCTAATACAACCACCTGTCGGGAGTGTTCACCGCCAGTGCCGCACCTCCTCCTCTCCTCAGTTCAGTTCTCGTCCACGGTCATAGCTAAGCACTTCTCCTCGTGAAACTACTTACAAGCAAGCAAGAAAATCGGGCCACTAGTTTGTATGTCTACCTACCTAGCATACAGGTAGTCGTCTCTGACAGTTTTGGTTTCTTCTCCCGCTCTACCAACTACCTTGCGGCCGGCGGAGCCGAGAGTCGATCGGCGGCGATTCCGTTAGTCAAACCCTAAGATATCACGGAGAAAAAGTCGACTCCCATGGATTTGTGAATGGGGACAGAGTGAAAATCAAGGCAACATTGTTGACCAACGTACCAGGTGAAGTGATTTAGCTGGAGTTTGCTCGACAAGGATTAAACATCATGTAAGTTATATTCCATTCCAACCCCCCAAAAGAATCTAATTGAGTTGAGTGACCTCGTTTGACGTCTTTGGCAGAGTGACAAAAATATTCACAGCCAAAATCTGTGTGAACTAATAATTGAAACTGATGTGACCTGAATTTGCATTGAAACAAGTTTTGTAAAATTCCTAAGGAAAATTGAATATGTGAATGGAAAAAATGATTTGTAACAATTTTACAGATGGCTCTTTATTCAAAAACATTGAAATCAATGTGGTTTCATGGAAGAATGTGCGATCATTCAATTGGCGATTTTTTGGTTGACCTTCAAAAAAATTCGGTAGTTATCAATATTTTGAAATGCATGGCCAGTGGTCACAAAAGGAAATACTTGCAAAGCACTTTACGGAACAAAAATGTTTATTTTACCGGAGTGCACGATCAAGGAAGGTCAAAGTACCTAGCCAAATACTCAGAAACTACATTTTTTCTTAAACTTTTAATTTTAAAAAAGACTATGCATTTAAAATTGTTTAGATGTTAATTCTTGTTGATGTCCTCATTTTAAATTTGGTAGTTGGCAAAAAAGAGCCATAACCTCAGAAAGGTCAAATTAAAGCTTTTAACGTCTAAACTAATTATTACATTTCATTTTGCTTGCCACCACCCTCGTACCCTAAGCATTAATCTACACCAAGCGGACTGTCAATGTCATTTAACTAAATATAAATTCAACCAGGGGTAAAGAGCTAGAATTTCAGTCTAAACACTTCTGCTTCTGGTTTGGCTGCCAAAACTTGGTGGTGGAGTTTGCGATTTCACGATCGAGTGCTTTTCCAAATAAAATTGGCCGTGAAACGAATATCACAAACAAAAGTTCCCAATTTGCGGCTTGCCAACAAAATTGAAACTGAAACTGCTGGTGTTGATTGTCCTTGTTAAAGCAGAGCTCTGATCCTGAACTTTTCAGACGCGACCAGAATGTCGTCAAGAAAACGAAACGTTTCCGGATCGAGTGGAAGTGGAGGAAAAGCGAATCAAAAGCTTGGATTCACCGAAAGCTTCTTCCTCAGTGGAACGGCGGCGGCAATGTCAAAAACGAGCGCCGCCCCGATCGAGAGGGTCAAATTGTTGCTTCAGAATCAAAATGAGCTCCTCAAGCAGGGCAAGTTGAGCCAGGGCTACTCGGGTGTCAAGGATTGCGTCACACGGACTCTTACCAACGAGGGAGTCTTCAGCTTCTGGCGAGGAAATTTCGCCAGCGTCATCCGTTACTTTCCACAACAGGCGCTGAATTTCGCCTTTAAAGATCAGGTTTGTGGCTTGTTTGTTCTTCTCACTTCACTTCACTTCACTCAGACAATGCAATGCCAATGATGGTTCGTTTTGTTTTCCAGATCCAAGCTGTGTTCAAAGTTTCGAAAAACGCCTCTCATCGGGAGCGATTCAGCAAGAACATCCTCAGCGGAGGATGCGCCGGCTCCCTCTCGCTCTGCTTCGTCCAGAGCATCGACTACACGAGGACGAGGTTGGCGACGGACGCCAAGAACTCGAGCGGCAATCGCCAGTTCAACGGGATCGTCGACGTCTACGTCAAGACGATCAAAGCTGACGGAATCCGAGGGCTGTATCGCGGTTTCGTCGTCTCCTGCGTCTGTATTTTCATCTATCGCGGCCTCTATTTCGGCCTCTACGACAGCCTCAAGCCGCTTCTCTTGGAGGAGAACGCGCCTTGGTTTCACACTTTCCTGCTCGGTTGGGCGGTCACAATTACCTCAGGACTCGTAAGTTTGCCATTTTGGATTAGGATTTGTTTACATTTTCAATTTCAATTTTGGCCAGCTGGGAGCGGAAGTAAACACAAACGCGGAAAAGTGTTACCAGATTATTAAATTAGATTTGCGTTTTCAGTCTGCATATCCAGTCGATACCGTGAAACGGAGGATGATGATGACATCCGGAGAGAAGGTTAAATATCGTGGCAGCATCGACTGTTTCCGTGCCATTATAAGAGACGAGGGTGCCAGAGCAATTTACCGGGGAGCGGGCGTCAACGTGGTCAGAGGTGTCGCCGGAGCCGGAGTCCTCTCCGGCTTCGACAAGTTCAAGAAGGTCTACGTCGGGTGGCGGTTGCAGCAGCAAAAGCATCACTACTGAAAATATTTACCATCTGACCGTTATGTGTGAATGAGAAGCTCAAATATGTAAAAATATATAGAATTTATATTTTTCTAGACTTCAAGTTCTTTTCTTGTTGTTACAACACAAATCATGAGCTGCTTTAGAGCTCTTCTTATCTTTTTACTGACGCCATTAACCTAATCTTTTTGACGATGATGGCAAAAATGAGGAGGATCAAGTATGGGAAAAAAGTCTCCGTGACAGTGACACTTCCACTGGCTTCCTCCTTTTTCTTGTGGTTAGCATTATGTTTTAATGTGGCTCGTTATGTCAGATTACCTCGTAGGAAACAATCATATATTTCAGGCAGTCCGCAGATTATTCGTGAAAGCTGAACGTTATCTTTTTCGGCAGGGGACATTGCTTGATGCCATGATATCAAAGATGGACACAGAAAGAAGGGGAGATTTTGTTTTGAGATCGGCATTTTACACTTTGCAAGACGGTTGTCTGAACGTGCCTGGTGTTTTAAATAAGAAATGGACGCCAAGCAAGTTTGAAGAACACGTGGTGTCTCCAAAATTTGATCTCTAATTCTTGCAAACAATCTTCACGGTCTAGTTAAAGGGATGCGCTTCGACCAAGAGTTTTAATTTCTAAAAATATACATAAATAGATTTTTGGGGTGGGTGCTCAAATATTTCACGCATTTTTTCTGCGAAATTGGACCCATTTATGATTGAGTAGCATATTATTCTATTCCTTGGGACCCCCACCAAGAGCTATTTCAGTCATACCTAAACGCTATTTTTAAGTAAATTCGCCCGTTTATACACTCACACCACTCTTTCTGAGTCAACCCCTTCTTTCTATCCAAAGACAAAGTAACTTGTAACCCTGCCATAATTTAGTGCAGAAGTGTCACAGAATGGACAAGACTGAGTCACAATTTTGGGGGAACATACGAACAACGCAACATCCCCAAGATCTGGAGCCAGCTTATGGAGTAACATCGTGGGTAAAAAGATCTCGACTTACTTACTTACCCTAGAACATTTGTCATTACTGAAATGAGACGTGTGCTTTTAAAAGATGTGAAATAATGGGTTGAACTTGTCACACCTGCTTTTACTTCTGAGGAAATTTTCATGTGCTCAAAAATCTACATTTGTTGAACGTACAGATAAAATGAAGAGGACCTAGACCATTAAAAAGCAAATTAATTTCACACAAATATTCTCGTAAATATATTTCAACAAAATATTTCCAAATGGTACACAGTTGTTGACCCTGCCAAGCCAGTTGGCGGTTAAAAGACACATAAATTACAGCATTTATTTATTTTTTAAATAATATTATTGCTTTCTGTCTATCTCTCATGTTAACATTTATTTTTATTATTTTATTGCCCATATTCTTTTCTCATGATACTGCTTGCAGAGCCCTTTTTGAAGGTAAATGCAGCATTTTCTACTGAAAACGAGTGTGTGCCTACCCTAATTAGTATTTAGTATTTTGTATTTTTAGCTTACAATTCCTAAGTAGATAGATAGATAGATTAAGTAGATTCTTTGGGTTAACATTTCTTAAAATACAACAGAGGATTTACAGTTCAGAATCTATCATCCATGATCAACTGGTTAAGATTTCGCCGTGGAGCCATGATCTTTGTTAACTTCTACATTCTGTCGGTGCCACTCCAATGAGGCATTTCTTCGTACAATCCTAAAAAATAAAGATAAAGTTACTTAAAAAAAGGGAAATAAAAAAATAATAGTAATCATTATCAATATGTTTTTATAATACGTGCTTAGGTGTGGGCTTTTCAATTATATAATCAATTAATTACCTGAATCATCGTATCGTACAGGCACGTGATCAAACGGTATTGTGTCATTGTCGAGATCGTCCAGCGAGTTTTGTTGATGAGCCAATCCTTGATAATCTGAAAAAAATATTGCCGAATGTTTAACCTGTGAGCTTAGTGCAATTGTGGACATTAGTAAGCAGTGGCGAACGGTTACTTTTAGGCTGTATAATGAGATTTAAACTTACTTCCGTGACTTCTTGTCGTTTCTGCGGATCTTTGAGGGGGCTGCATCGGACTGGGGACCCCGGGGGAGGAGCTGGCAGTTATGTCCTCCACCGTTAACAAAGTCCCACCCGTTTGCAACAACGTCGACGAGCTCGTGAGAAGGTGGTGCTGCTGCGACGACGGCTCGTCAGCTGTCGCGTTTCCGGTGGCTGAGGCCACAATGCCGCCACTTCCGGTTGGAGCCGTCGAGGCCGGCGTCCACGTGGAGTATCTTGCTGTCGGCGAGGCCGATCTTTTCGCGAGGTTGGCCAGATCTTTTGACCTCCGGTACTGAAGTTG
>JAAUYL010075354.1_pt1 | contig 12333 bp, 8 predicted proteins | sample 7278011 | NCBI WGS metagenome assembly JAAUYL01 (sample SAMN14350225, study PRJNA611818) | marine sediment metagenome | isolation source: surface marine sediment (1.8m) | place: French Polynesia: Moorea | collected 2018-08 | reverse complement strand
GCGGCTGAGGCTACTGAAAGGGCGGCAGCGGCAGTTGCGGCAGCATTCGGGCTATAGGTATTCCGGTTATTATAGCCCAAATCAACCGGTCTTTGTTGGTGGTGATACCTTAAAATGTGGGTCAATATTCAATAATGGGATTGCTTAATTTGTTAATTTATAGTTTGCCTTACCTGTCATCAAAGTCGTCCATGGTCTGAAAGCTGTGCAGGTCATGGGGTCGCTCAGCGGCATGCGCAACGTGCGCATGAGCGTAGTGGTAGTTGGTGGCCGCTGCAGCTGACGAAACGGCGGCGCAGCTGCGCCCGTAGCGACCAGCGCGCGCTAGCTCATCTTCTTCGTGACCTGCATGCAATTAAGGAATAGTTTTCAGGCTCTTTAGTAAAAGAATTTTATGGCTTTTACCTTGCAAATTCGTTGCTTCGGGAATGATGACCTCGCCCGAGCCGTTGTTTTCACGGAAATTCATTTGTTGCAGTAGACTTTGATACTGCTGACCAGCAGCGCCTTCGCCAGGCGCTTCTGATCCCGAATTCGGATTGGAATTTCCCCCACCCTGCGCCATATTTAACACTGATTCTTCAGCCTATAAGAAAACGTTCTCAATCTTGAAGTATACATAATTTAAGATATCGTTATAGCTTACCTGTTGAGACGATTGCTGCAAAAGTTCAGTTGATGTCATTTAGAGAGAAATGTGCTGTTTTTGATTGACCACCTCTGCTCTTTCCCCCTCGGGAAAAATTTGCGATTTTTCACTTTTTCTGCTGTGCTGACTTTTGAGATTTTTGTACGTAGCTGTACCGCAAGTTGCTGACACTTTTGCTTTTGGCTTGTCTGTCTCTTTTCCCCCTCCCGATTTTTATTACTTTTTCTGCTTTATTCGGGAAACAGGGTATGTGTGCTGGTCTAGGTAAATTTGTGCTGTAACAGCAATACCAAACGCTGAGCAAAGACTGAAAATACTGCCAAAACACAGCTCTCCCCCGAGACACTATTAGCGATCGTCCTACTGTCAAATCTACAACACAAAATCAAGGTGCACACAATTTCGACTCGCCCGGACCAATGAGATGCCGGCAATGGGGTGATTTCGAGGTACGTCTCGCTGTTTGGTGTGGCAAAACTCGGTAGGTCAGATTAGAAAGCTCCTCCCACCGTCGAAGCAAACGAAGTCTGCCTACGTTTCAAACCGGAGGACGCGGCGCGATCGGCCGTTGGCCAAGTGAAAGCTCAGCGAAACTGGCGAACTTTTGGCCGCTGAGCCAATGATATGCGCAGGCCTATGTACTTCATTTGCGCTTGCGTGCAACAAGTTATCCGTTCCGAGCTCTCCAACGGTAAACCGTCGCGTCAGCAACGGTTTAAAGCTGGCAACGCAGAAATTCCCCCATCGTAAGGCCATTTTTCAGCGTGCCTGGCGATTTTTTTCCTGATATAACTACTATTATTTTTTAAAGCACCCAATTTTCACGAAAAATCTCCCCGGGAATTTTGAGGTTTCCTAGCTTGATCGTTCTCTCCTGCAATTTTACGAGGTCGTAGCCATTAGAATTGCGCCTTATCTATTTTGGCAGGGGTAGCCCCATTGAAAAGACCGACTTTTAGGAAATTACTTTGTTGCAAGCAAGAAAACTTTAATTTTGGTTTTCTCTCTTTTCGATGCATCTTAGATCTGGGGAAATGGTTGACCAAAAATGGCTGATAAGGTCGAGGAAAATCCCCTACAAAAACACGCACTTTCAGCGGTGACTGTTGGAGGGAAGATGGGTCACTTTGATAGCAGAAAAAGTCCAGTGTTTGTAGAACCAAAAAATTGCGGATATTTTTATACAATCACTACTTTCAACGGTGAAACACTTAAACACTTTGAAACACTTCATTTTAAGTAAACTGAAATTAATATAACAGATCCATCGAAAAGAGTCTTTGGCCCCTCAAACAGTAAAGACTATGGAAAACATTTCCCGATCGTAAGATTAGCGATAGATTGTCCATTCTAGTGCTGATAAAATCATCTCATTTCCCCGGAATTTTTAGCGTGAAAATTACTCAACGATTTAATAAAATGAACTTGTGTCTTTGCACTACCAATTTTGAATTAATTCTATTGGGGAAACCGGATTTTTCGGCAGTAAATATTAATTGCAGATTTGCAGCGCGCACGACTTGATTTTCACGACTTTTTCGCGATCGAGACGAGACAAAAAATGAGCGGAAATGCACTCTTTAATTACACTTTTGAGTTTTGCAACGTTGCCATGTCTGGCAAATTTTTAACAGGATTCGAAACACTTCAATAGAATTCAATGATTTCATGTCTGATTCTTGAAAAAAAAAACCCCTCCAAGGACAAGTCAATCCCGTTTTTCTGCGAAAAATGATTGGAAATCGATACAAAATTTTCGTGAAAATAGAGAAACAGAGTGAGATCGAGATGCAATTGCAAAAGTGGAGATATTTTATCGGCAAATTGTTCAGCGCAATAAATAATTCGGGAAATCGGATAGATAGATATTTACATTTTTACACAATGGGGAAAAATGGACAGGGGGAGAATAATGCTAGGGCAGCGGTAAAAGCATAGAAATCCGTGACCCCACAAAAGAGATGGCTTATCTCCCTGGGGCCAAAACCCTCGGGTCGAACTATAAAGTAAATCTCCCTTCTATCCTAGCACATCATTAGGGTAGGGATCTTACAACCCCGAGAGCTCCGTCAAAATTCCCCCACAACATGAAAACCAAATTCGAACGTGTGACCATGTGAAATTGGGCGCGAGAAAGCTCCACACCGAGGAATTCCAGTTGACCGTGTTTTGATCAGCGAAACACCAGTGAATACCACCTCAACAGAGGTCTACCAAAATCGGTCGTATTTGTTCGTGAAAGTATCCGATTTTGGTAGATAGCTCTACGATAAGTTGTCTCCTCTAATAGCCATTCAAACCGGAAATGTGTCAATAGGAGAGTCGGAAGCCAATCGCACCGTCTTATTCCGGTTAAATGACATAAGTCGGAAAAATCCGTTGCGCTTTACCAAAAGGTGCATTTTAGGTTTCTAGCACTCGGTACTAATCTGACCTAATGCACTATGTAGCTAAGCTTCTTTTTTGTTCTCTCTTGTTCTTGCCTTTGGGAAAGGCTCATTTGACCACAAAAGGCCAATTAGTGGGCTGGTCCCGATTTTCTATTATGTAGACGTAAGACGCTAAAAGAATCCCAAATGAGCACCAATTTTCCCCTCCCATAGCCTTAGAAAAAAAGGAAGTACGAAAATATCTAAAAATGTGCTGTATGAAGGCCAAAGTATCGAGTTAGAAAGTCTCCAGCGGAGCAAATGGAAATAGACGGGAGAGCTCTAATGCAAATTGACAAGTGTCATATGGTGTGTGCCAAAAAAGTGGGGACTGTCCCCCTTAAAATGTCACTCCTATGTAGCACCCCGCCGTTGCTATTTTTTGACCGAAATTCCGGCGAAAATGTGTCACAAAACCAAGAGGATTAGCTAACGCTTAGCTGAACACTTACAAATCTGACTTTCTTTTCAGCTTCCCCAATTATTTCTACATGAGTATTTTGGTGAGGAGCACGCTTTTGAGTTCATTAAGAGGCCTTGTGGACGGAGTGTCTAATTTGACAGAAAATCCCCCCAAAAGTGACACACACTTGTTCTCTCTCTCTTCACGAATCAAAAGCCCGTAAATAATTTTCAGAAAAGTGTCAAATATTTATTTTCTCATCTTCTTTCATGGAACATAAATATCAAGGTCTATAAATACAAATATTTGTCATTACTTCTGATCTAGATATCTGTACAGGAGGGGGTTTCCCCGAAAAAAGTGCTAACACCAAAAATGCGTCAAAATGCAACAACAGCAACATCAACAGTGGGTCGAGAAGGAGAGAGAAATTGTTGAGAAACGTAAAAAAAGTCCCTCAAAAAGCTGACTAAAGTAAGAAATTACTGATGACTGCGCGATCCCTACATAGTTTTGGTGAGCAGGAAGGGGGGACAAGACGGAATATCGTCTCGTAGCCTTGCATCCATTTGTGATGACAAGAACAATGGCGACGCGACTTCTAGACCCTGATGATTGCACTAAGAAAAAAGAAAATGATTTCCTTGACCAAATGCCAAAAAACAGCGCAGCAAAGAGTAAGAAAAACAGCGAATACAGCAAGTCTACGTGAACTTGGAAAAGCGCGATGCAATGCATTCTCTTTGCTGACTTTTTGACACATTTTTTGCTTCCATGCAATTTCCTCTCTTTCCCTACTTTCACTCGACTTTTAAAACTTTCAGTTAAGCACAAACAAGCCTCTCCAGCGCTTTCACCGCCGAAATATTTTATGATCTTATGTTCAGTAAGCAGACAAACATTTCATTTAGGTATGTTTTGTAGGATATATCAAGTAAGGTAGCAAGAGTTCTAGCATATGAGTCCCCATATCTTGTGCTTGTCATTAGTTCACATAAATTCATTACGAAATTGGTCTACCTTGATAATTCTTCTCTACAAAAAAACTGGTTGCGTCGGATAGTGTTCTGTTCAATGGTTCTTTCTATCCAGATATGAAAGTAATTTTTGAAAACTTTTTTCAGGGGGACAATTTCTCTCGCAAAAGCCAAGGATTTCGGTTCAGATTTGGTGCTTAGTTTAGTGTGTGCACCACTTGCCGATTCAGCATCAGAAATGCTTTAGCTACCGACCTTGTACGATAAAAATATCCAAGCATGGGACGTTAGGCTCAAACCCGGTCTTGATTTCATTGGCTATGGCATCATCATTTCGTTTTATCAGAGGATCTACCCGGTCAATCGTTTATTCCATAGTTCATCGGGAAAAAACGTTGACAGGAGTGCTTCGAGAGCTAAATGTCCCTCGAGCCCATGTATTAAATTGTGAGACCAATAAAAAGCATGTCGTGTAATAGCCAACAGAAGAAGTGGAAGCCCAAAGCTGAACATAGTTTTTCAGGAGTTTCTACCATAGTTGATTTTCTGCTGATCGCGCTGCTGAGGTCAGCAGACCATTTCAGAAAGCTGTTGCAATCTTAGCGCTATATTTTTGCCTGACGGTGTATTCCCCTTGGGGAACTTAATGAAAGACCATACATAGGGTACAGACACTCCCGAACATCTAGAGGAGAGAAACTATGGATTCATGCCAAGGAATCCGTGTAGAACGGAGGAAGATGAAAAAAATCCGGGATAATCAGTGTCGGACACCTAGAAGTTCAAACTAGACATTGCACAAAATGCTTTCTCTTTCTCAAGTTTCAAGTGGCAGAGATCCCCCACTGCCACACTAAATGATGTATATGGTCGCTTCTACGGTTGAGTGCTTCAGTGGGGTGTTAGAATCTGAGCTTCTCTTTACATCTAGGGCTCTCATTTGTTGCCTGTGGCCCAACAGGCTTGAAACTGACTCATCAGAACCAATCGTGCACCTAGTCATCTATGCATATTTTATTACATAAAACCTTGTAACAGACCAGGATATTATTCGTTCAAACTCAAAGACGACACCATTTTATTATATTCATCATATCAATGGCCCTTCAAATCTGGCTAGCTCCTTTGGGGAGCCCGGAGCGGACGTTCGAGCGAAGCGACACACCCTCCGCGACTAAATGACATTCATCAAGACTTTGGACGTGCATTTGAAAATAATGTGTAATCTTTAAACGTGTCAAATTGAGACGTAGTAAAAAGCTAGCAAGGTTCAATTCGACTGATTAAAAAAGCTGGAAAAAACTGAAATCTGAGACCACGTTAGCACATTCTTAAAGCTAGGGCGATGAGTGCTCATATCAAAAGTAGAGCTCAAAAATCGTAAAAAATAATAACAAAATTAGCAGATGACCAGGGTTTCATCGTCTCAAACGGATCGTAAGACTTGAAATATTGAAAAAATGCACAGTTGGCTTTTAAAAACCGAAAACAATGATTCAGCAAAATTCGGTTTTTTCCAAAAAATAACACCTTGAATCTTCTTGGCCAAAAATACCCTTTTTGTTGTCCTTTAAAATAACATTTGTTTTTTTCATAGGGTGAAACAAAAATAGAAACTGGACACTGCAAATACTTGGAGAAAATTGATATTTCTTCTTATCTTCTATTTTTTGCTCCGGTGTCTAGACAGCATTAATTGCATTAATTTCAAGACTTGATGTTTAATTAAAGTTCCCCTTATTTTGTAAATTGGGAGACGTTTTATGAATATTTTCAAAAATTGCTCAATCATGCTGAGTTTAGCATCAACACATCCTATTATTTCAACACTTTTTTATCGGCCTTATCTATTTTATTTATCAATTTTCCCACCATTTTTGCTTTCAGAGTGACATTTGATGCCAGATACAAAAACATCGAGCACTGCAAAAACGCTATGATGCTATCTCACAATTTGATTTGAACCTGTAAATATTTGGATTAAGTTTTCTTTGTGTCCCAAGGAAATAAGTCGGGAAAATGTAAAAAGGTATCGCATGAAAAATAGACTGGACCCGGGATTTATTGGCACACCAAATCAGATCGCCGAGCTTTCTAAAGATGTAGTCAATAAAGAAAAACCGAAAAGTCCTGTTCCCAAATTATCCATAATACACGAAAGGGATTCATCTAAAGCGCATTCGTCTCTATACAAGAATGTCTCGGACCCTAAAAGTGCATAACGGAAGTGAACCGGGGTCTAGAAATCGCTTTGTACACCACGTGTTGTTGTTGTTGTTGCTACATGCTGCATACATCAAACAAGAAACGTCTGCCAAGAATTCGGGACATTTATTGTAATGTTTATTGAGTTCCTACTCCTAGAATAGATAAAATGAATCTAAAATGGCTGATTTCTTGCTAGATAAATAATTCCAAAGGACAGTATATCCGGCTTTCACGAATCTGAATGAACAATAGGGGTATTTAGGAAAAATCGTACAAGACTGAACTCTGATGCCCAATGACCTGGAACAAATAATAGAGTTGCGTTAGATCCCAAGCCCCATAAAGTTACTAATAACATTATACTATCTATTGACTGGCCCATAGATACGAAGAGAAAGCGTTTCACCCTCCTTTAAAAATCTCTTCATTCCTGGGCAAACTTTTCTCGAAACTCTATGGCATTTTTATCTCTATGTAGATAACTTATATTGAAAACCATCCCGACCCTTCCCAAAAAATTTCCAACCCCCGTATAAACCAATGATGCTAAAGATTTTGCTTCCCAAAAACGACGTGGACATTTTCCTTGAAGCCTCGCGGGTAAAAGCTTGTAAAAAGAATTTCTGGATGGTAATTGGTACTTAGCTAAAACATTTTAAACTACGTCATTGCGTTTTTCCCTCTTCAAGCACCTTTAATCTGAATTCATAGGTTACCTAACACATTTGCATCTGTTGACATGCGGTGCAGAAAATTTGCGATTTCCACTCCGATTAATAAACTGTTTGACATTTGCACCTGCATTAAAATGTAAATTTCAGATAGAGATCTATGTTAAAATCTTGTTGAAAGCTAAGGCTTTAGTCATCTCCAGGACGGCAACATGATCGGCCAGGGCCTGTTTTTGATTATCGTCATTGGTGCAGCATACGGTCAGGATGGTATTAGACTACAAAAAACTACTGTTCTAATTCATTATATTTATTTGATCATTTTTAATATGAGCTTGCAACTTCTTTGAAGAGGATGGCTTCAACTATGTTGGAAATGACATGGCACCGCCAATATGGAACGTTACGTTTGAAGAATGTTGGCATGAATGTGAATTTTATGGCAATTGGACAGACTGTGCCTTCATCAGTTTGGGACCCAACTCTGACACCGACCCGACAAAAATATGTTACCTCAAAGATTCAGACAGTGGAAGAGTGGCTGATGCCAGCTACAAATCTGGTGGCTGCAGGACCCAAAGTTCATTTACAAGTATTACTGAATTATTAAAAAATGAACTTTTTAATTGTTGCATTTCATCAAACTTGGTGTTTTCAGCAACTACAACTACACCTACCACCACCAAAACCACCACTGCAACAACGCCTACTACGACTACCACTTCAGGTCCTGAAGGTACCGCCTGCATTTTGCATTAGACATTGTTACAGCACATAGCTATTGACCTACTTGGAGTTACCTTATTAAAAAGATATCTGATACAAATATTTGAAAGTTCTTTAACAAATTGATCTTTTTCTTTAGTGTGCGATGAGTATGAGGAAAAAGGATGGAGAGTTAGCGGTCCAAAGATTGGTTCAGTGGTTCGAGGACTCAAGACCGTCGATGCCTGCTGGGATCGCTGCTTGGAAACCGACGGCTGCAACTTTGTGTCTTTTGGTTATTGGGGATATTGTATCCTTCACTCTTCTGACAGTGGAAGAAGACAAGATAGTCGGTACAGGACCAAGGGTTGTCGCAACAAGAGCATCTTCACTGGTATCACCACTCACTCATCGAACTTAAATCCTGACATAAAGCCTCCCCCACTTTTGTAGTTCCGTGTGAGGGTGCAATCTCGGCCTGTCCTGGACCGCTGCCCAACAATCCTGGCAAATGCACAGATGACGCTTGTCCTTACTTTACTGAAACGTCTTTGAGATATGATATCTCAAACCCCATCGAGTATGGATTTCACTCCATCAGTGATGTACCAACAGCCGAAGATTGTCTTGTCAAGTGCAAGGAAAGACAGGGAGAATGCCTGTTCTTCACCTTTGTCAGATATTTCGATATTCAGGGATGTTACCTTCTATCCAGTGATGCAGGAAAGCAAGTGGGTCACTATAGTGATGAATCTGGCGGTCTTCAATGCTATAGGGAGGATCGAGGTATGAAGCGTGAAGCAGCACTGCACTGACTTTAAGATTTTAATCATTGGCAAATGTTCTTCAAGCCTGTCCTGTCTCATGGGTGAGGATCAACAACATATGCATCAAAATTGGATACCATCCAAGAAACTATGGTGGCTCTGAGAGTTATTGTGAAGCTGTTGGTGGCCGACTGTATGAGCCTAGATGTGCAGACACTGATGCCCAGGTTAGAGCCTTTGCTCAAACGGTCATGGACACTCAAAGAGCTAATTCTAATAATGTTCCTGAGAGGGGACCCTGGATGGGAATCACCGACAGCAAGCAGGAAGGAAAGTAAGACCATTTGAAAACGTACATAAGGAATCCTGCAGTCAATCGTTTTATTGCAGCTGGGTTTTTCGCTCCGACAAAAAGCCCATCCCATTTACCAACTGGGGAACCCATGAACCTCATGGTCAGCCTGGAAGCAATCAACATACCAATCAAGACTGTGGTTATCTAGTGGCAAAAGGCAACGCTAATAATCAAGGTCAAGGACTTTGGGGTGACTATGTTTGTTCCTCCAAGCAGTATACCTTGTGCGAAATGGCAGCCAATTAAAAAAAGCAGATCCAATGTAAAAACATTGCTGCTTTGGCATGATACATATTTAGATTGACAACCAATACTTATTGTATTTTCAGTTGCTAATAAAGATCTTTATTCCTGAGAGCCTGATGCCTGTTCAAATATGTCATCATGTGTGAGTGTGGGTGGTTGCATAAGCAGACAGCTTGTCATGAAATGCATTTGATTTTGAGTACAGGAAGTGGAGAAAAACATTTGTGATCACAAATGTTTCTGACTTTAATCTGATTTCCCAGAATGTTCGTTTTCGTTTACGAGACCAAAGAGATTTGCGTATCGAAAGCTGCAAATGGTCAATTCGGGAGATTCTTATCGTACCACCAAAATCAAAAAAGACCAATGTTATGGCAAATATCTACTACGAATACTTAAATATCCCTATATGGATTTCCAAATCTAGGATTTGTAAAATTGTGTTTTTTGGTTTACTCAGTCTCTATAACTGACTTTAGAAACCAAGACAATAAAAGTCAAATGCAAGATTCTAAATCGATTTTACGACTTTTCGAGAAAGCCCTTTCTCTACGTTTGCAGCACGAAGAGAGCAAAAATGTCGATTGTTTAAGGATATTTAATACTGAATCGTTGTCTTAAAAACACTTTTATTTTGGTAGCTTCACAGTCTGAAAGTCCTTGGCGTACGGGTTTTCCCTCAATGATCCTGGTACTCCGTCGAGCTCAACACAATCGAAAATCCACTTCCGGTTCTGCCGGCACTCGTGTCCGCATTTGTTCGAACGACATTTTGGGCAAGGAAAATGGCAGCCTGGGCAGCTCTCGTCCATACAATCACACAAGTCCTTCTTGAATTTGATCAGGATCCCCTTGTCGTCGAAGATGGCGTTGTTCTTTTTTGCTGTTGAAAGTGTTGCAATTTAAGACAAACCTAAAGCTAAAATCTGACATTGACTTACGCTTGGTTTCTGAGTAGTTCTTCTTTTTCCGGCGTTCCCTCTCCGATTTTGACTGGTCAAATTCGCTAAGAAACTCATTGGCTTCCTTTCTTAGCTTCTGGCCTCCTCGAGTTTTCGTATTTTGAGCTGTTCGTTTGGATCTAAAAATCGAAATGTAAAACTGAATCTGATTTTTGTCTCTATTTCAGCAAAAGTTGTTATTACCTTCTCACACCTGGGCCAGAGTTTGAGCCGTTGCTTTCATTGCTGTTCTCGTCGTCTAGACATATTGCTTCAATCTCAATGTCGTCTGCCATTTTGTCTCTGTTGCAAAAAAGGATTTTTGAAAGAATCTCTGACGCTTTCGTTCGTTTTCAATTTTTGTTTGTTTTGGTTTTTATCGCAATTCCGAGAAGTTATAATCGCAAAACCTTACTTTTGGCAAAGAGATGAAAGGTTGCGCGACTTTGTTTCGTGACTTGCGCTTTGGCGAATTGCGCAGGATCGTCAGAAGAATGCAAAGCTGAGAAGGCGGCGGGCCCAGGCCAGTCTCAGCATCAAAGTATTACTGAGACATGAAAACAGCTGACTTGGAAGGTAGCGAGCCACTTTGTTATGAGGCATTAAAGAAACAAAACTGTCAAGATTGTGATCACTTTTAAAAGAAAATTTGGCAAATTCAATTTTAGAAAAAATCTGTGAATTTAATTTTTTTTGCAGAATTTATTCATCTTTTCACTTGAAATTATATTTTGATGCAAAATTGGGCTTGCTCATTTAAACTTGACTTTTTTTATGAAGCTTCATTTTCGAATGTGTCTAACCGAAAAATCCCAGCCCACTGAAAAAAAAGCAGAAAAATGTCGGGAATTTGAAGAAAATACGGAATCTCAGGAAGTGTCACAGAATCTCACAAATTAACAAGCTCAAATTGACATCGGGAAGTAACAGAATCAACGGAAAGGGAGCAGGTCAGGTAACAAATCCTCTTTTTCCTTGGCTTTTTCGACTCATTTGGTTTTTTTGCACCAAAGCATGACATCATTTTTTGAGCACGAAATGAATGCTGGTTTTGTAATTTTTTTGGCCTTGACACGTGATGTGCTCATTAGTTAGGATCAAGAGGATTGCTTAGATCGCGATCTGAATCTTATTTCTCAAGATTAACTTGATCTCCTTCTAGGGCCAGGCTCAACATTCTCATATCATAGATCGAGACAGATTGAGCTTTCCTTTCTTGTTTTTATTCGTTGTATTCATGTACTCTGTATTTTCGTAAATATTTAGTACCATGAAACGAAGACCCTTAACTATTGACATTGTGAAATCAATGCCTAGCAGACTTTCTTTAGACTTGTTTGATAAGAAAATGCAATGCCACGTATTCTTATCAGGTTTACCTGGCTTATGAAATGTAAACAAACTCTAGATCAAAGGATCTTGGATTTGAAAGGTTGATACAGGTAACCCTACTTTAAATTGCATTGATTTAAACAAAAGCAGTAATAACTGATAATTACACTATTTTGAAACGGCCTGTCTCATTGCACCTTTCGTTGGATACTACTTAAATACTTATTTTATTTCCCAGATTTGTTTATAAACAAGCTGTCATCGACAAATGTTTGGCCATATTTTTTTCTTACATTGCATTATGATGTCTTTGTCTCACTATTTATTTTTGGAAATAACTTGATTTTTTTACGAATTTTGGTGACGTCGTTAAAACTGTTGATGTCAAGTGCTGTGTGACGATATGTAATTTTATTTCCCCGGTGCATTTTTGGCATTCCGGAATTCATACAGCATATATCTCCATCTATCTTTACAGTTTTTCCCCGTATTCACATTAGACTTCTAGATACCAAACCAACATTTCCCCCAGGGGGATTCTGTCTGCAAGTCGTATCGTGTCGAGATAGCTCAGACATAGAATATTCAAGTCCCTTGAAAGTAGAGGACAGCAGTCACCCAAGTATGTTTCACATTTTGGATGTGGTTAT
>JAAUYL010007969.1_pt1 | contig 12341 bp, 11 predicted proteins | sample 7278011 | NCBI WGS metagenome assembly JAAUYL01 (sample SAMN14350225, study PRJNA611818) | marine sediment metagenome | isolation source: surface marine sediment (1.8m) | place: French Polynesia: Moorea | collected 2018-08 | reverse complement strand
TCCTTCCTAAGGCTGTCGGGTGCTCGGGTGGTTCGTCCTCCGTCAAAACGCGGGGACGATCTTCTGCTGTCGCCATATTTTCCTGATCTTTACTATTTTCAAGTCAAAAATCAAAATGTCACTAAGTGTTCGCGATTCTTGTCTTGAAGTTGAAGTTTTGTTCAGGTTCAGCAGTTAGCAACCGATCAACTATCAACAAAAATGCATTTTCTCAAGTCGAGCACAACTTCTCTTTCACCATCCGGTAAGAGTGGCGATTGAATATTTCGACAGATTTGAATGCAAAAACCCAAAACCAGAACTTCCAGTCAATAACTTAGTGATTGACCTCACTAGCAATGCATTTCTGCGAAGAGATTCGTTCCTGACAGCGTTAACTATGTATTTGACGCGCCTCAGAGTTGTGAACACAGTAGGGGAGGGGGAGTTTGTTCTTCAAGACTGCGTTCATCTCTTTGCAGCAAAAACCTAGAAAATCAGATGATTACGGCATTTCTTAGGGGTGTAAAATGCTTCTTTATTCCGAGATGATTTTGTTTTGTGAATTATAGATATTTTAGTAACGGTATTTGGTCGAATAATCTTTGGGCGACACGACCAGACCGCGACCTTTTCGGGCTCCCCTGTAGACGGTCTCGACGATGGCGATGAGCTCCTCCTTGTCTTCGATGGCCCAGTTGATCTTGTTGTTGTTGCCAGTGCCCAAATCGATCATGATGTGCTTGTTCCGGAAGAAGAACATGACCGTGCAAGGATCGTAGAGCTCGTACATTTTGTTGAAGTCGGGCACCGCCGAGATGTCGACGAGGTAGATGGTGCAAAAGTTCTTCACTTTCTCGGCAATGCTGAACAAAGTCTCGTCCATCTTCATGCAGGTGGGATCCCAATCGTGGCCGAATCGGATTAACACTATTTTGTCCTCTTCACTGAGAATCGCCTGGTCGACCTGAAAAATAAGATTGGTTAGATTGGTTTTTGACATTTCTGTAGGAATGCTTCTTACCTGCCAGCCGTTCTCCAAATGAGTTAACATAAACGACATGATGAATTGTTGAAAAGATTCTTCTAAGTCACAAGCACAAATCCAAGGGAGAAATTGTCCTCAAAAATTGTTCTTTTATGGTTCAAAATTTATTTGCTCTGAGCAAATTCCTTTCGCGTGGCGTCTTGCAAGAGCTGAGTGTCGACCTCGTCGGCGGGAAGCTGAACGTATCTCACAACGGATCCTCGAATAAAACAGCTCTTCACCGAGCTCATGTGAGGGTGTTTCTCTGGATCAGTCACACTGATGTCTGTCAACTTGATGTTCAGGTATTGGTCGACGCTGTGCAAAGTACCGCAAATGGAGAGGTCGTTCTTGAGCTCGACCACGACGTCCTTGCCGACGAGGGACTTGAAAAACGAGTAGAAAAGCATCACAGCACTTTGAACTCGGTCGACATGGATAATTCGATGTCCAGATTCACGAGCACACAGATCAAGCAGATTAAACTTCGCGACGAAAATTCAAAATTGAAGAGTGAAGACAATCGTGGATTTTGAACGTTTCGCTTCGGTTTGTTTACAAGCAAAAGTCGCTAAAGAAAATCGGCTCAAACGACAAGAGTTAAGGCAAATCAAATTGCTTCTAATTAATATTCATTTCGTTCGCTAATTATCGAATTCAGTTGATAAATTCATTTCAGGTGTATCTTAACTTTGATTAAAATTTCTTGTAATGTCAAGAACTTTCAGTTTGCCAGCACTCGTGAAATCATCATGGATCCTTTTTTGGATCGGCTTGTTCCAGCACATTTTCCTCGAAAAAATTCAAAACAAAAACCTCAAACAAACTCAAGATGCTGCTTCACGTGGGTGTCATCTTGGACGTGGACAATGCTTGGTCCAAGATTCAGATCCTGCAAATTTCTCCCTTTCAATGGAGGACAAGAAGATCTTCTCAAGAACCTGTGTGAAAACAGACACTTGATAACCGGCAAGATGCCAAAAGGTAAGCAAACTTAAACACCCCTCTTCAAGCACTTAAATAAAGAAGCAGGATGAAATATTTTACAAAAAGACGAAACAATCCATGAGTCCAAAGATCGATAGGCCTGAAAGCCTTTCAGAGCTAATGTTCTCAACTTTAAAAGAATCTCTGATTTTAATTTTTTTTTTCCTAATTCTAATTTTAGATTGCTGGTGACAAGAAGGTGACCACGTGGGCGGAAGCTGCGAACAGGCGAACTTGAAATACCCTCTGAAGGTTTGTTGAATTTTCTAAATTAAACGATATGATATCTCTGCATTGAATGATGATAACCCATTGATTTGTGATTTCTATGATCAAAATCATGGCTTAATCTTTTCTGAAAAGTCCAGATACAATTGCTTTTTGAGGATTGTGTTCAGATGTTTCAATGACTTCTATCGATTTTTTACAGGCACCGCTGAAGACTGAGGAGTCGTCAGCACGGCCTTAACCGTGAATCCTGGAAATTGCAAGTAAGTACAATCTGAGTTTTTACTGTTCAATAAAAAAATTTCAGGATGAAAACATCAACTTTCTTGATTCCTTCGTGATTGTAAGATCGATAGGCCTGATAAATCCTTTCTAAAAACAACAGTTTAAAGAATATGCTGGCTTTTTCTTAAAAGAGTTTTTTTTTCAGGCCTTTGTTTGAGATGGGAGAACTTTAGCGTCGATTCAACAAGCCAGGTAGGCTATTTCTTGATATTACTGATATTTACAACACGACAATGATGAAGATCTTTTGCGTGTGAACCACATGATCAAAAATTGGCTTAATCTTTTCTGAACAAATCTTGCCAAATTCAATACTTTTTGCCCAAAAATTGTTTTCAGAAAAATAGATATTTTTATACTTTCCAGGTAAACCAGCGATGGACGCGACGGCAAGTAAGTGGAAGAGTTTATTCAAATTATTTTCATTACCCAGTTTTCAATATGAAGAATCGTAAATAAATATCAGTTCACAAAAAAATTACTTAATTGGACTTTTTCGATGGGCTCTTCTTGTTCTGCTTGTTCGTCTTCCTCTTTTTCACGACTTTGGCGGGATGGGCGGGGTGAGGATGGGGTGGCGGGGGTGCGGCAGCATAACCTCTTTGAGGGAGGCTAGGGTTGTATGGTCTCACAGGAGGGAGAGCCAGAAATGGAGGTTGGTGATCGACAAAAGGCTCGACCTCTTCACCATTGGGTCCACGTTTGACAACCTGCTGTTTGCTCACACTGGTTCCAAAATCCGATCCGACAGTCTGGACTTGGATGTTCAAGAAGGCCCCTCCATTACTGTAACGTGGAGGTGGGGGTGGGTCTGCGGGCATGCCCAATGCCACCCCGACCAGAAGAGCCAAAACAATCTGAAATAATGAAATCAAGATTTGAGTTTTTTGTGTTGGTTGGAATATATTTTTTTAAACTCACGGTTTTCATGATATTTGTTCTTGTATTGACAATGTGTCGCAGAAAACTGATTCTCGATTTTGGTCTACGGCGACCTTCGTCGGGGTCAAGAAAATATAGATATGGAACCAAAAAAAACGCTATTGTCCTATTCGAAATGCGTTGAACATGCTTGACATTTCTCTATATGGATTTTGTCAATAGCATGATGTCGCGTTGCAAGGACTTCGAGTGCTCAAATTCAAGAGAAATTTGTCCTTGACCGTCAAAACTTGATCCGAGCTTTGTCAGTTATGGTTATCCTACATTCCTCTCACGCGAATAAAATTGTCACTAAAATTCATTCATTCATTCATTTCGTTTATTGCAATTAGTTCAGGAACTATTCTGCAAGCTTGTTAATCTTGACTGTGTATCTACAAGGAATATGAGGACTGTACAAAACTGATCTATTGATTGTATCACATCAAGTGTACAAGAAGTTGATGAAATACTTACACTAGAACCATTTCATGCAACCAGGTCAATTTCCTTCAATCATTGATAAATTGAGTCATGTCATGTTTGTTGGCGTACATCAATTTCACGAGATTTCTCTATCACATAAACAATATCGGATTTCGCCCTCGAGAGGATGTCGATGTCGTTGGCAATCTTGAATCTCGATCTCTTGATATCAAAACTTGAATTCTATTTCCTCCACTGACTTAATTCCAAACACAAACAATTAAATACTTGATTAATCCAGATTCCGACAAGCCCAAGTCATACAGTTCAACTTCAGTCACTCGCCTTAAAATAATATGTGAAACTGGGAAATTCTAGATCAACAATTTGAATTTAAAATGTCTAAGCGACCAAGTGTCATATCACAGTCCAAGGTTGTGCCATTGGAAGAAATCCCGGGGCCACCGGATGGAGGCTGGGGTTGGGTAGTTTGCGCGGCCTCGTTCCTCTGCAACACCGTCCTCGACGGCATCGCATACAGCTTCGGAATCTTACTTCAGTCCCTGGTTGATCATTATGGATCAACTAGAAGCCAGGTTGCCTGGGTCGGGTCCCTGTTGGCCGGGGTGTACATGACTTCCGGTCCTGTCGTGGGCGGTTTGGTAAATATTTATTCGTGAAATCGCGATGTCCGATTTCACGAGTTTTTTTCGTCAGGTCAATAAATTCGGATGTCGGCCAGTTTGCATTGCCGGCTCCCTGATAGCATGCTCCTCGTTGGTCTTGTCTACGTTCTCGCCCAACGTCGGGGTCTTGATGTTGACCTACGGTATCATGGGCGGCTTCGGCCTCGGGTGCATCTACTTACCCTCCGTCATTGTTTGCGGTTACTACTTTGAAAAGAAGAGGGCTTTGGCAACAGGTACCTGAAATGATCAAGATTTCGAATCAAGCAATATTTTCAAATGAATTTTGTTCCAGGGATTGCCGTCTGTGGATCTGGGGTCGGTTGCTTTGCATTTGCACCTCTGGCCAACTTTTTGCTTTTTGAATACGGTTGGAAAGGCGCGAATATGATTTTTGGCGCGCTTTGTCTCAACTGTGCCATTTTTGGTGCCTTGATGAGGCCTTTAGAATTGGTCGTCACGGACAATATCAAAGAAGAACAAGTCGAGGACGGCCGGCCTCCATTGATCATGATCAGCCCGGACGACGACGAGGACGGGATCAGCTTGAGCGACTACCCCGTGGCCGCGTCAATCCTTGAGGAGGTCTCTGAAAACGAGGATGGCGAGCATCGTGATGAGGTTCCGGAGATTCAAAAGCCGGCTTGGAACGACGCGATTCAGACAAGGAGAAAGTCGGTGGGAACATCGAGAACGAGGACGATTTCGGAAAACAGATCCGGTGGCTCCAGGATGATGATGCCGCGGGTGCCCTCGATCCCGTCCGGGATGAAGCGAAACGTCAGCACTCCGGGTCTCGGACGAATCCAGAGGTTGGACTCCAATGATCCCGACGTGGCAAACAAGATCGTCAATGGTGCCGGATATTCGCGACGGGCCTCCTCCTACCTGCAAAGCTCTACCAGGCGATCGCGGAAAAACTCAATCCTGGTTTATGGCGTTCAAGAGGACTCTCAACAACATTTGCAACCGTATCAACGTCGAAGCAGTCGCGCCAATGCCATCGTCCGGCCTCTGTCCCGAAAGGACATCTTTTACTCCGGCAGCATCCTCAGCCTCGCCGAGTCCGTGACGCACGAGAAGACGGTCACGGCCGGTGCCGACCTCAAGGGCTACAGGCACTCGGTGGTCTCGATCCCGTGGGGGGTGGCGGGGCGCCCCTACCATCGGGGTTCGATCGTGGCCAGCCACTTGTCCATTCCCAAGGACGAGATTGGGGATCCGTCCTTGATCGACGAGAAGATCCAGAACTCGAAGCCGATCATGTCCGTGCTGAGGGAGATGATGGACTGCGGCGTGATGCTCGACCCTCTCTTCGCCCTGATCTGCGTCAGCAACGTCCTCGGATTCTTGGCCGTCTACGTCCCCTACGTGTACCTCCCGAACATGGCCGACCAGAGGGGGATCAGCTCCGAGGCCGCGGCCTTCGTCATCTCCCTGATCGGGGTGTCCAACACCATCGGCCGCGTGATCATTGGCGCCTTCGTCGACCTTCCCTGGGTCTCATCTTTGGTCGTGACAAATATTTCTCTTATCATGAGTGGAGTCTGCGTTCTGGCTTTTCCATTTTGCTACACCTACACATCCTTCATCATTGTGGCCTTGCTATTAGGTACTGATCCTAAATCCTAATTAGGAATGCCTTAATGACCTAATTTTCATTTTAGGACTCTTTGTCTCGGCGTACATATCCTTAACCTCCATCGTCCTCGTCGACTTGATGGGTCTCGACTCGTTGACCTCGAGCTTCGGCCTCCTGGTGCTCTTTAGGGGAGTGGCCTCTATTTTAGGCCCGCCCCTGGCCGGGGTTGTTTATGACGCAACTCAAGAATATGACGCATCCTTCTACATGGCCGGATGTTTTTTCATCCTCGGCGGCCTTCTCAGCTTCATCGCCTACTTCTTAGACAAGTACCGAAGAAGGAAGGAGGCCGACAAATAAAATCTATTTATCTATTGATACACTTTTAATATGACGTCAAATATTCGTGAAGACAAGCTACGATGCGACCATCAACCCCGAGGTCAACTTTGTTGATAAAGAGGCACAATTTGTCGTAGGCCTCGGGCAAGTCCTCGAAGGCGAGGTTGCAAAGATGGCGCTTCATAATTCCGTAACAATGCTTCTTATTGTAATACCACATTGTCCTCCTCGAGCAAAGACCATGAGTGAAATCATACCTCCTTCCAATCTTGGTCACTACAAAAAATATCTGTGAAACTCAGAATTTGAACAATCTTATGAAAATACCCTGATTTGCAACTGTGGTCCCGTTGAAATATTGTGTCACAGGGTTGGACTGGTTAACTCTGACGATGGTGTTAAAGTAGATTTCTTCTGGAAAGGCCACATTTCTGATCCAAGTCCATAAGGATTGTCCTAGTGTGCTTTCGATGCTGAAGCTCACCGTTTTCCTAATTTGGCCAAAAAAGTGTCAGCTGTCGCACTTCCGGTTTGGTCACGTGTTTTGTACTCTCACCTGGACAATACCATTTCCCGCTCTCCTTTGAAAATCCTGAGGCCAAATGGCGGCGGACCCTTAAGCTTACGCGTTTCTATTGGTCGATCGGGGTACATGAAGAGTTTTGATTGGTCCTCGTGCATCCTGGAAATGAAATCCAATGACTTTGTCAGATCGTGAACAAGGTTATTTTACGCAGCCTCGGCTTTGATAAGTTCTTCTAGGGTTGCATTGTTGTCTTCCTTTTCAAGTTCATCCCAAGCTTTTGGTCTTTCATGAACATAAGTGATCCTCCTCGTGAGTTTGTTTGGAAATACCCCGCTAATCACAGCATCGAGGTCGCCAAAATCATGAAGCCATTCTGCCATCGTCCAAACAGGAATCTGGGGCAATGACGTCCCAGCCTGAAAATTAATTAATGGTAATGATTCATTAATGTAACTAAGTGTAATTTACCTGGTTAATCACATATTTCCACGATTTATGCCTGACTAAAAGATCCCTCATACAGTACAAATCAGCCTGAAATGGACAAGTAAAGCAAAGCAAAATTAAACCGGTAGTCCGTCAGCTGACCTTGATCAAAGAAATGTCCGCCCAAAAGACCGGAAACGCGTTGTCAATGATAAAGATGACCGAAGAGGGGAAATGTGTTTTGTAGCACTCAACAAGACTTTGAACCCCTGCTTTAAAGGCAGGCATTGCCTTTTTGTCGACAAAAATGCAATAGGCATTTTGAGGTCGAAAAATTGTGGCTAGGTGAGCTTCCAAAAGTCCAAGATGGGTGTGGGTCACTGTTACAAACGCTAAATGCGTTGTCTCTTCGTAATAAGTAAGCTGTAAATTAGGGTAATTAATAAGACTAAGTACTTAAATTAAAGGATGGTACCTGCTTGAAAGCAACTGTTTTGATCTTGTTGAAGTAAGTGCTGCAGTTTGAAATTCGCGCCAAAACGGCTGCGTCGGAGAACTTCCAGTTTGCTTCCGTTTCCTGTTCGACGCACGTGGCCTCGGTGACGTTGTAGTGGTTGAGGAGCGTGCAGGTCGGCACGAGGTTAGACATGGATTTTTCCAATTGACCTGCGACCCATTTTCTCGACCCAAGGCAGTTTTTCCCATCAAAAAACTTGCTCCGAAAAGCCACCATTTCGTTAGCTAAAATTAAAACAAAGTTTTAAATCTTTGAAAAATATATTTTGTTTTACTTACAAATCTTGCCAGGAACTGGATTGTCCAGGGTGAAGTGCATAAATAACGAGAGAAAAGCCAAGCAACTGAAGAATCTTCCTGAAAAAGAATTGCGTGAAATGACCAAAATCATTTTAGAGGCCACAAAAAATCGAGACTGTCTTACTTGCAAATCTTATCATAGCTGCCGTCAAGGAACATGATTTCTTCGCATTTTTCAAAATAAATTAAAATTGTAAGTCGCGTACTGAAAACATGTGTTTCCAACATGCTGCAAATGTGAATTCTTTAGAAATCTGTACCTATAAATATCTAATTTAACTTCTCCTGAACTTATTTCCTTGCCTGCTTTTTCGCCTTGTAGAGAACTTTAGGAGCCATTGTAACAGACCGGCCATAAAAAGTTCATTCAAGCTGGATATGATTGCATGCCTCCTCACGCCGACATAAAAGTATTTCTATATAAGATAGTTTCAAGTTTGTAGGGTAAGACGCATTGCAGTGAAAAGGTAATTTCACCATAACCCCTGTCCTTAAAAAATACCTAATTGAAGTCAATTAATTCATTAACCTATGCTTAAAAGAACTTTTTCACGAGTCGATGACTTGCACTTAAAAGACTATCCATTATATAATGTATGTTTCAAAATTCAAAAGCTGAAGCTTACATAACCATATTCTATGGTGGTAGCAATATATTATGGAAGAGGCTAGATAGAGGTTATGGCAAGAAAATGCAATGCAGAGACAGGGGAGCAAGAAGTCGAGCATAAGTTAAGTTTGTTCATGACAAAAGGCCGACGACTTCTCGCCATGTCATCCTTGGAAACACCGGCCCAACGTGGATAAAAAGATAATTAAATGGCAAACAAAACAGTTTCTATAGCGGATAGGACAGGAGCGAGGAGTTCTTAGAAAAAGGCCAGAGCAGAGGCCAGCCTTCATATCTATCTATTGCTTGCTTTACACGCGGCCAAAGTTGCAAGTTCGGAGACCATTTGGACTTTATGAGTCGACCTGCTTGGATTGGAGGGTGCAAGCATTCTATAGTGTCATGAAATGAAAACCTATGGAAAAAATGAGAATCTTGCAGTTAGTGGTGTGTGATTGAATAACTTGTCAAAAATGGGACAAGCGGAAAGCAATGAATCAGCGGCTGTCAAGCGCCAGGCCGAGGGAGGCTCGAATCCCATGTACACCCTTCTGGACTTGAGCGGTAATAAATATTGCCAATAATAATTATGTAATTAAAATGTTTCTTAAAATGTTCCTAAAAATACGAGTATTATGAATGCTATTACCAAATATGGTTGCTAAGGGCCACATAGATATTTAAATGTAGATGGTTATTAAGTTCTAATTTTCATTAAAACAATGATACTACCGCGCTTTAGAAAGTGACGGAGAAAGAAAAATATTGTTTCTGTTGATGGAGGTTGGATACATTTTGAAAATTAGAACGCTTGACCCCACTAAAAGTTTTGCCTGATGTTAAGTCACAATCTGAAACCTTAATTATGAAATATCTCGTACAAGTACTTTTTTACACTAAGCGTTAAGTAATAATAGTTCATTAATGCTACTTGAAAGGACACCCTACTTACTTACATGTGAACGTCATGATCAGTAGGGATGTGTGGGCAGAGGGTAAGAATTGCTTTTATTAGTCGATTTCACTTGCTCTCCAACGAGAGTGTACTTCATCAAAATCATTCACGAAAATGGAAAACGCGACCATTTCGAGTCGGTATCCACTGGCACCTCTATATCAAGGCATAGAAGGTCTGCAGTTGGCCTTCGGCCTCGCAGCCAACGCCGCCTGCTTCCTCTACGTCTGGACGAGGCTGCAAGTCAACATCTGGATCTGGAGGCTGCTCATGGGCGGCTTGACAACGACCCTGATCATGGAGGTCAGCAGCCTCGCCAGCCTCATCACCATCTCCGTGACCGAGGTCGCCAACGTCTACTCGTGCGCCGTCCTCCTCGTGTCCGACATGATCACGATCTTGGTGGGGACCTACTCCACCATGTCCATCGCGGTCGTGAGGTACTACTTGGCCACCAAGATGGCGGCCAACGAGGCATTCAACATCAGCCTGATCAAGCTCTTCGTCAGGGTGGTCATCCTTCTCCCATGGGCGTTCGTGTTGTTCTTCATCCTGTACCTCCTGGCCTCCAAGGGCAGCCTCAACATTAGCCTCTTGGTGGCCGCGTGCGCCAAAAGACCCCTCACCCCAGAGACACCCATTATCGTGATCATGTTCACCGCCATCCTCTCCGTGATTGTCAGCATGATCTATGACCTCAACATGTTCAAGTTCATGCGCAAGAGGAACGAGGTCGCGCCGATCGAGATGGCGGTCTGGTCGACTTCCGGCGGCATCCCGAGGGTGGTAGGACCCCGTCGAGTCCGTCGAGGCCGCCGAAAGGGCAAGTTGGGCAGCAAGGCGGACTCCGTCAAGCTAGCTATGACCGTGCCGGTCAAGGCCACCATAATCGGCGCGGCCTCGCTCGCCGTCTGCATCCTTCTCCTGGTGGCCTTCCAGAACATCGTGGACAAGAACGAGATCACGACGTCGACCTGGTTGGTCATCCTGGCCGGGCAAACCATGGCCCAGTTCTCCCTCCCGGTCGTAGTATCCGTCGCTATCAAATCCAACAAGAAGAACAACGTGTCCTCCGCGAACTGCTGTCCTCAGCCTCCAAGGGACCTCCAGTTCCACGAATAGGAAAAATAATAACCATTTTAATCGCGTGTTCCATCTATATAGATTGTTGTCTGTACTTTAATGTTATGTCGTCGTGGACGAACGAGACCCGTCAATAAACGAGACAGACCTTTTTATTTATCGCCCGCCAACTCTTTATAGGGGCGGGCTGGAAACCTGAAGGGCAAAATAGCATAGAATGTCACTATCCAACTTCCGGTCGGCAATGTCAATCAAGGATTGAATCAGGCACACATTTCATTTGACCATGCGCGCAAATGATGTGGGAACGACTAACTTATAGCAGAAAAGTGATTAGTCATCAATGATTGCCAACTTTTTCCTTGTCGCTAGGCGGTGGCCAGCTGTTCTACATCACGAAGAGGGCCATGGTGAAGAAGGATTTCAAGGAGTTGGACGAGTCAATAAAGGCCAAAATAACACCCTATTTATACAATGAAGGCCAAGGGGCCTTCGTACCAGTAGCACAATTGGCATGTCTTCGAAATCGGGACAGGAGTCAAAGAAAACTGGTAGGTACACGTACATGTATTTGCTTTTGAAAATAAAACTGAAAGAACGTGACCAAAGTCATAATTTTTACCGGAAAATAGGGGACCAGTGTAGTAAAAGAAAGTTAAATCAATACCTAACCTACCTCGACTCTCGGAGAGAATTGTCTGCAACATTACATGGTGGTAACACTTCTTAACTGCATTAGATTAGGCCAGGAAGGTCTGTCCTTCTTTTATGCAGGTCATGTTATAGGCTAGGAAGATTTTTCCAATATATGCATTCTACCAAAAACAAGACTGGAAATCTTCAGACATAACCCACTAGCTTGCACGGGAAACCGGTGTTTTTAATCATTTACATCATTACATTGACAGGACAATTTAATCATGTGCATTTTGGCCTGCCATTTCCACGATGGATTTTTTTGGCTAACTCTAGCCTATCCTAGCCCGAATTCAAAAATCGGCTTCGAATGGGCCAAAAATTGAATCATTTTTTTCAAAAAATTTTGGCATAGCCGAAAAATTCCACTTTCACAGGATCCCCCAAGGCCTGTGAATGCCAGGAAAAATATTTTGAGAAAAATCGGTTCACAATTGTGGAAATGGCGGGCATAAATATTTTCAGTTTTCACCCGCGAGCACAAAGAAAATTCAATTAATTTTTTCAAAAAATTTTGGTAAAGCGGAAAAATTCCACTTTCACAAGATCCCCCAGGGCCTGTGGATACCAGGAAAAATATTTTCAGGAAAATCGGTTCACAATTGTGGAAATGGTGGGCATAAATATGTTCAGTTTTTGGGCCAAAAATGGAATTAATTTTTTCAAAAAATTTTTGCGTAGCGGTAAAATTCCACTTTCACAGGATACCCCAGGGCCTGTGGATACCAGGAAAAATATTTTCAGGAAAATCGGTTCACAATTGTAG
>JAAUYL010052560.1_pt1 | contig 12344 bp, 9 predicted proteins | sample 7278011 | NCBI WGS metagenome assembly JAAUYL01 (sample SAMN14350225, study PRJNA611818) | marine sediment metagenome | isolation source: surface marine sediment (1.8m) | place: French Polynesia: Moorea | collected 2018-08 | reverse complement strand
TCTAGGTTTCACGCACTGCGCTCACCAAAGTGGTAGAATGACTCTGCATAAGTCACAGAAATTTTCTTTTGTTGCCTTTTGCAGGCGGCGTCATTTTTTGCACACGACACCTCATTTGGCTGCTAGGGATCTAAAAAAAACTTTTTGAAAGGCTTAACTAATATGAAATAGAAGTTTCTCTTTTCCTTTCTTGGCTATTGCCCAGCAAGGCAGCAAAATATTTGAGTCTTGCTTGTTTACTTTTTTAAAGCACTCTCAATCATTCAATTGGTATTGATATTGTAGACAATTTTGACTTACCTTTCCCACAATTCACGTCATTAAATAAAGCACCTCATCTACTTATTTTCATTTCAATAGCGGTTTTCTCAATAATATTGCTTTTTGGACAATTTGAAGTAATCTTCACCACAATGCTCCCATTAGCACTTGCACTCGTAGTTCCAATTGGGTAGGAGGCCAAGTACCTAAATAAAGGAGCAATGAAAAATATGAGGTACACTTTTTTCATACTCTTAACTCTTCCCTCAGTCTGGACAAACGGCCAATCTTTGAGCATTGGCAAATGGACTGAAATTCTGAGAATCCCATTCAACTTGAAAGACCCAGTCCTTTTGGATTTTACAGCCAGCAAGACATTTTCTGCCAAGTTGTCAAAAGCTTTGCTCAAAGCAAATCTTGGCCGCCTAACAGTGATCAAAGTAAATGCGAACAATTCAATCGAGAATCCACAAGATTACAAGTTCAGACCATTTGTGTCCAAGATTGAAACTATTGAAGAAATGAACTTGGCTATGGAAGTCATTGACAAGAATGATTGTGGCACAATTGCAATTGTTTTGCTCATTGTGAAGAATGAGATATTCGTGAGCAGAGCCTCGAATGTAAGGCTGAATCAACAAGTCTTTTTATTGGACCTGGAAAGCCTAGAGCTTAGTGAAACTTATCATTTGAATGGAAAAACCTTCACAAACAAGGTGGGACATTATCGGATTCGTCCATCTCTTCCGTCGATGACAGTGTTAGACTTTCACTTTGTTGACTTTGACAAGTGGTCAATGCATGTTGGCAAAAGAAGATCTAACCTGTGTGGCAAACATCTTGTCATCATGACAGCTCATGATCCTCCATACACAATTTTGTCAGATGGATACAGGGACATTGCTCCATACCACTCAGACAATGAAACTTATGATGTCACAGATCTGACCTTTGGGTTTTATTACGAAGTCCTCACATCAATGGCAAATGAAGCCAACTTCAGTTTTAGCATTTATGCCCGAAAAGAAGGCGGGGGATTTGGAACAGTTAAAAATGGAACCACACCAACGAGAACACTGATCAACATTGTCGATGGATCAGCTGACATGATTGTTGGTGCTCTAGGAATATCTTTGATCCGGAAGCCCGTTTTAAATTACATTGGTGTTGTCAGCACTAATTTGCCAAGCATATTCATCAAGAACTTTGAGGAAGAGAGCATTTACCTTATGACATTTGTCATGCCATTTTCTACTGATCTTTGGATTGCCATAACTGTAATTGCATTGAGCATTGCGACATGGCTGTTCTTGAGCAACTTTAATCCTGATGATGAGGTAGGTTAATATTTACCATTGAAAACGTTGAGTTAACCATTGTATTTTCCTGAAACCACTAGTTTTCTAAACACGTCCAAGAGTACAGTGGCTGGATTTGGATAGCTTTGGTTGTCAATGTCGGTGGAAAGCCCAAAAATCAAATGGCCAATAAAACGGAATCCAACAAGTTGGTCTTGTTCACTTGCTTGTTGACAGGAACAGTTATGTGGATTGGTTACAGAGCATCACTGACATCGGAACTGTCGGCAAAGAAGATCCAGTATCCGTTCAACTCGATCGAGGAGCTCTATGAGACTGACTTTGTCTTGGCCACTGACAACAAGGGATCAACGATTGCTGAACTGATTCGATCTTCCAAGGAGGGTGCCTACTTTCACAAAGTCCTCACCAATCACATGATGACCAATGACTCTTTTGTTGGGCTTGTTCAAGGATTGCAAAACACGGTCGGAAAACATCATCATGCTTACTTTGAGGACAAGCTTATTGTCCAGTCCCATACTGAGTACAGCTGCAAGGTATCGTCTTTTGGTTTTTACACGACCATTTAATAGGGCTCTTTCGTAGCTGGTATCAGTGGTTGATTCAAGAACACCTTTGTATTCCTACTCGTTTGGAGTGCCAAAAACATCCCAATATCAGCAATCATTGTCATGGTCATTATTAAAGTTGAGGGAAACTGGGAAGATCCAAGTTATTCTTGCAAAATATCTTAGAAACGAGAAGCAGTCTTGTAAAGGTCTATCGTCCGGGACAACAGCGATGAGCATTCAAAAGTTGATCACATTGTTCATGATCATTGTGAGTGGCTTGATTCTGGCTCTTCTGATCCTATCCATGGAGTTGCTGTTTCCAAATGCAAAGACAATACCTGAACCTTTAAGGAACGATCCATTCTATCACTTTGACGAGCATATCTACAGAAGCCTTCATTATTTGAAGCAAAGGCTGCATTCAAGTCCGAGAATGATCCAAGAAAAATATGGAGCATTGACATTTGACAGCCTCTTGGAAATGGTAAACTAATTTCTCTTCATGTTCCTGCAACATATTTAACAGGTGGAATTGAATGTCAACCAAAGCCAAATGTTCTCTTGAATATTTTTGTTTACATTTTGGAGACAATAAAATATTTCAAGAAAGATTGAGGTTACTTAGAAAATGACATATTTTAAAGGCCATAATCTAATAACAAAAAATATGGAAAGGTCAAGCCTCAGAAGAGCAATCTTCTAACGAGTATTCAGACTTAGCAGTCGATGTGGTTTGTTGGCAGTACACTTGAGAAAAGATAGGGTCGACAAAACTTTCTTGTCATCAAAAAGTGCAACTACATAATATCATTTCTTGCAAAAATAAGCTTGCATATAATCAACTGACATTTTGTGGCTTGTATTTTGCATCGACTTCAGTTGTAAGAGGAAGGCCTAGTGCAAAACTTGTATCTGTCAATGTAGACTAACGACGGCAAAGATGCTGTTCCTAAAATCTAGTGTTATCACATTTCTGGTTATTTTGACAACCAGAATGGCTACATCTGCTAAATTGACTCCTCCGGTTTGGGCGCAAATTCTCAAGAAACCATTCAGGCTTCGAAATCCAACATTTCTAACCTTCAACTCATACAAGGCAGCGTTCATGTCGAGACTGCTAAAATATGCTCAATTGTCAGAGCTTGGAAGCTTGACAGCGGTCCAATGGAATCAGCAGAATATGTCAAGGATTCCTGCAAACGTCCGGTTCAATCCATTAGTTTGTCAAGTAGAGACACTCTCTGAGCTGAAAACAGCCTTAGAAATGATTGACAAGTACGATTCTGGAACCAAAAACATCGTCTACCTCATCGTTCCCAATGACAGTTTTGTCCAACTTGTGACAAACATAAGACTGAATCAGCAAATTTTCACGCTGGATCTCAAAACACTGGAAGTGGCAGAAAGCTACAGGGTGAATTACAATACCTTAAGAAATCCTATTGGAAACTACATAATTAAACTGAACGGCGAGGTGGACTTCCGGTTTCATGACTTTGATAACTGGTCACTTCATGTTGGCAAACGAAGATCCAACCTGCATGGAGAACATATTACCATTGTCACTTCCCACGATCCTCCCTATACTGCTTTCCGAGATGGATACCTGACTGCAGCTCCATTTTTGCAAGACACACAAGCTTATGATGTCACTGATTGGACTTTTGGCATTTATCACGAGATCCTCCAGACTCTTGCAGATGAAGCAAACTTCACTTTTAGCATCATAGCACGCAAAGAAGGAGGTGGATTTGGAACAGTGGAGAATGGAACAAAGACGTCAAATACACTTAACAACATAGTTGATGGATCTGCAGACATGATTGTTGGTGCCCTTGGAATAACAGAGAACCGGAAATTGGTTTTGGATTACTTGCCAATCATCAGCAGTAATTGGCCGAGTATCTTTATCAGGAACAGTCCGGTGGAAGACTTTCATCTTACCACCATAACAAAACCTTTTGCCACTGATGTTTGGATATCTTGTATTGTTGTAGTCGTGATCTACGCCACTTGGCTATTTCTTGGAAACCATCAGATTTCAGATGGGGTATTATTTCAATGTAAATCAATCAGGATTGAATCAATTGCCATTCTCGTAGATTGTCAAGAAGCTGAATGACTACCTTGGATGGATTTGGTTTGCTTTTTCCGCAAATGTGGGCGGCAATTCCAAAAAGCCACTGTCAAGAAAAACAACCTCGAACAAGCTGGTCATGGTGTTTTGTCTGATTGGTGGAACGGTGGTGTGGATCAACTATAGAGCTTCAATTACATCAGAGTTGTCAGCAGTGACAATTGAATACCCATTTGATTCTCTAGAAGGAGTTCTGGAAACGGATTTCACGTAATAAGTTTTATCATTAACCTTCACATTGACAATAAAAACAGAATCCAATAACAGGGTGGCAACTGACACTGTTGGATCTGCTCCTGCTGAACTCTTTATAACTGCCAAGGAGGGTTCCCTTTATCACAAAATTTTCAAGAACCACATGCAATCCAAGGACTCATTTGTCGACGCTGACATTGGCTTGCAAAACGTTCTTGACAAGTACAAATACGCTTACATTGAGGACAAGTTTTTGATCCAGTCTTTCGTGGAATTCAACTGCAAGGTAACCCTTGTTTCTATTTATTAATGAACTTATTACAACACTACTGGCTATATTTAGATCCTGGCAATGGTAGATCTCAAGCATCCCTTGTATTCCTATTCATTTGGATTGTCAAAGACAAGTCCGTACAAGGAATCATTGTCCTGGAGCATCCTGAAAATGAGAGAAACCGGAAAGATTCAGGAGGTTCTGTCAGAATATTTCCGGGATGACAAGAAACAATGCAAGAGTCTGCTACTGCAAACAACTCCACTGAGCATCAAAAAGATGCTTCCTCTGTTTCTAATCGTTGCCGGAGGTGTTTTACTGGGAGGCATTCTAATCACCATTGAAATTCTGGTTTCAAGATCAAATGACTCAAACAAAGAGCATCTGGAAGAAGAAGCATTTGACCCCTTTGACGACAAAGTACAGGAGAGTTTGCGGTATCTCAAGGAAAGGTTTCATCGGAGTCCAGATAGAGTCAAAGAGGCCTATGGACAGCTGACATTTAAAGACTTGCTGGAAATAACTGATTTTGCAAAACCGCATCAAAATGGAAAAATATAAGGCTACATAAATGTCTAGACTATAGGTAGCTGTGTTTTAGCTTTTAGTAAAGGGTGCCAATTAGCGAAATTTTCTGCTCAGGTCAGACTTAAACGTGTTCGAAAGTTAATTTGTTACACCTTGAGGAGGATAATTTTCATACTTTCTGTTGTATATAATTAAAGTAGCAGCAATTTTGTAAATCCACAGTAGACAGACAGAATAAAGGAAATACTTCTGAGTTTCTTACATAAGTCTACATACTCAAACTCCATTGTCACTTTGCTGTTTACCTTTCAGCATATGTGGTGGGTGTGCAGCAAAGAGGCCTGGCCAGAATCGGAATTGGGCATTAAGGTTTTTCCTTTCTCAGCGTAGGTCAAGGCCCTAAAATCTTGCATAATTCAGCAAAATTCTTTTAGACTCATAAAACGATTAGTTGTCTGGAAGGTTCACTAGATGGCAGCACCACACGTTTCATTGCATCTACGATTGCAACGCCCTCTGTTGAGTTGAATGTATAGGAGAAATCAGATATTTTTGCCGGGATGGGCATACATGCATCAAATGCAATCAAGATTTGATTGTGCCGGATGCCGTAAATAAAATCTGAAATGTCACGCACGCAAAAACTAAAAATGCTGAATTCAAACAGATGGCGCTAGGATCGGACGGCAATGCAAAAAAAGAGTTCTTCCTGGAGAAGAGTTCTGTCTCATCGTCTCAAATCACTTCAATTTAATTTTGACAGTGCACTTTTTGAGCCTTTAATAGAATTGATGTTTTAAGCAAAGCCATTGTTTTGCAATACTTGGGAGGCCTCCACTAAGCGCATCTTGGAATTGCACTAAACCCCCTCTTAAAAGATACTCAAATAACCATTCGATTTCACGGAGCTGCAAGTCGTTAAGCAGCAGCTTCAGAATTTCACCGCTGTACTTTGAAAAGATTTATGTCGTCATGTTTAATGCTCAAAGCGTTGTACAAAGTATGTTATGAACACAAAAAGTGAGTTGAGTCAACTGGATTAAAATGTGGTTTCATTATTGTCCCGTTCTCTCATTTGAGATCTTGCCCTCGGCGTTGACGGGGTTGGAGGTCTCGAGGAGGCCCTCTCGTATTCATAGTCTTGCCAACGTTGCTCAACCCCTGCCATCTCTTCATCTTTGGAAATCTGATTTGCATAACAGCATGCTAGGACAATTGACAGTAGCTGGATTACAGCTAGGATTCCTCCCACTACAGCATATGCCATCAAAACGTACTGAAAAATTAAAGTGGTTTTATTGGTTGCAATCACTGACATTGATGGACTAACCACAACATGATCTTCCAATCTTCTTTGCATGATGGTGATGCATCCATGAGGGAACATGGATTGGAACAGTTTTTTGGCATCGGTGACAACGAAAATTCCAACTCCACAACTTGGTCCTTCGTTGATACAACATGAATCTGGAACGGAGTTCATTCTCATGCCAATCTCCGTGTGCTTCCAATCCTGATAACCCTGGGAGTAACCGAAACCTCCGCAGCAAGTAAATTCTCCTAAAATATTAAAAAGTTCTTAGGTTTATTTATTGCTATTCTACCAAAATACTTTGAAGGGTATCCCATTTGTAGCGGACATAGGAGCTCTCCTGATAGAGGTTCAACTCTGGGATCACGTTGGCATTAAACAGACCTGAAAATGACATTGTCAGCCAAAAAAGTCAATAATAAAATAAAAAGGATTAACCGGTTTGAATGAAGAAAATCAGGTGGACAGAGGCAATGATTCCACAAACAAGAATGACAAATTCAATTGCCATGAAGCAGGCGTGGGTTATCATGAGACAAGATTCCTCTTTGGATGTTGCATAAAATCCCAGGATTGCAGTCAGGAAAGCGAATACACCTCCCAACACTGAAAGCAGAGAAAAGTAAGCAATAAACAGCTGACAAGATGATAAACAATCAGCTGACCCAAGAGTAGAGGCACAACCAGGAACCAGACTGACACCGAGTCCAGCATGTGGAGCCTGTAAAAGCCCATCAAAACGGATCCTAAAAATATATAAACCATGTTAGAAAGTATACTCTATTTCTCATTATATCTGTCTACCGATTCCAATCATGATCAAGCTTGCAATCAACAAGATCAAACTTGACAATGACTGGAGCGTGGTGGCTCCATCGTTGCATTCATAAGCTGAAATGTCAGCCGAGCTCTGGACACGTTTCATTGCTTTGTAAAGGGGTGAGATTGTCCACGTGGTCGGAACCGGAAATGCTTCGGCCTCTGGCGAATTTGATAAAACTTCCGTTTCCGGTTGGAATGGATCGCGCGTTGAACTGTCTTCGATTGGAACTTGATTGTCACTATGATAATCTAAAACAAAAGAAGGATCAAGTCAAAGTTAGGTTACACTTTCACATCTAAAACAAAAACCTGCCTGAATCGCAATCAATGGGTCCAACGGTTTTTGTGATTTCCTCCTTTCTTGTTACGGATGTGTAGGTGCTTCTTTCAATCAGACGATAGTTGGACGCAGTCTGATTGTATGAATCAGACTGGTACATTGGACTCCTTGGCAAAAGCTCGGGCTTTTCATTGGAACAAACAGTTTGATGTGTTTCAACACCTTGTAGGAAACTGAGTCATCTATGGGACTGTGCAAAACAAGTAGCTATTTTTTCTGTGAAATTGTACAATCTTTATAACAAGAGAGCCCTGGCCGCCAGCTTCATTTGATTCTTAAGTAAGTAATGACATTCCAAAACACATCTTAGGAATCCGGAGAAAATACTCAAAAATATATCAAGATCAAATTCCGGACAAGTTGAAACATTTTTGGCAATAAGGAAGGGTTCGTTGGCTTGAAATCTGACTCCTTCAAAAATCGTAATATCATAAGAATTGTTGCAGTCCAAAATGACTGTTTCAAAATTATACTCTAATACAGTTTATAGAATTCCAAAATACATAGATTGAATGACTCACTCGTTAAAAATTATAAGCATAAACAAAAGAAATCCAGTTGAAAAATAACTTTTCAGTGGGAAGAATGATGGCTGCAAGTGCTCTAGATTTTAAGAATGCACTTACGTCGTGAATCAAAAGCGATTCGTTTTTTGTGCGGCAGCAAAAATAAATGCATTAATTTCACCCCTGGGTGATGCTTTAATTTTTTCCTGGCAAAAAGAAGACGTTTGGATTCTCGGCCACCAAGAGAGTTTTGATCCACATATTTTTATTCCATTTTTTTTGAAAATTGTAAAAGCGGAGAAGTCAAGTGACTATACACTTGAGATTTTCAAGAGGCAAATGCATTTTAGAAGTCCAACAACATGAAAGTGTCAAAAATGAAACCGGTAAATCCCGACCAGACATGTACTTTTGGAAAACTGTTAAGGATCTCAAGTACCCACTCATGATTTTCTTTCAGGCGAAGGGAAATCAAACCCAAACCCATAATGTTCACGATTTCAATAAGATCAGATTCAATTTTTAAAATTCACGAGACCCGATTTCACAGAAAAATATGTGGCATTATCAAGAATGCGAGGAACCACGAGACAATAACGTTTTTTTGCGCCTAAAATATGTCGACCATGCTTCCAGAGATTGGAGAAGATCTTTCATTTCTGACGACTCAAAAGAATTTGTTCACCTTTTTTTTGTTTTTTAGAGTATTTACTCACGCTCCCTACTCCCGTTTTACTCCTAAACCTTACCATTGAGAGGTCCGCGTCAAAATTTATATTTGAGATGGCAAGCCCGAAACCCTTTCAAGAAACTGCATTGTTTGAGAAATGGCTAGACCAATGCTGCATCTCAATTCGTCTTCAAATATTTTCTTTTCTTACAAAATGATTAATTTCTCCTAATAAAGCTTAAACGAGCCTTGCTATTTTTTACCAAACGGAACTAAGAAAAAATGTTTTCTGCAGGAAGTTCAAGTATTTTTGGGGGGTCAAAATTAAAACAATACCCTAACGGAATTTCCATCACTTTTATGTTTAGTGGCGATTGCAAAAGACCAGCTATAAAAATCACTCTGATGTCCAGCAGTAGTCATTTTTTTGCCATCGGTGAAATCGGTTTCGCTGTTCTCCTTTTTAAAAATAAAATATACAGGTGGTTAATGTGCCAATAAAATTCGCCAGTGCAAATTGTGCCCACCCATTTTTTTGGTTTCTGCATTTCACTTTTCGAGCTCTGATCATCTTTTGAATTTTCTATTTCACATGACTTTGGCCTACTCAAATGTCCATTAAATATGCGATTTTTTGCAAATAGCCAGTGGGGGATTTCTAAAGATTTTTGTATCTAATCGATTAACCAGAAGATGGATTTAAAAATAGGTATTTTAAAACATTTGTTGAAGCTGGTTAGTATTTTGTCATAATCTGAAATGAGATCTTGTACATGCTCTGTTTGCTTACTAGAAGTGTTACTTTCCGCGTTGTTTATGTCCGAAAAATTCCTCATTTTTGTAAAAAGGATCCAAACTTTCATTTCTTTTTTAAGATCTTTCCGCTAACTGGCTTTATTTACATTTTTTACAACACCACGTTTACTCTAAAATTAGCAGGTTTAATGGAAAAAACCCGCCGGATTGTACAAAGCTGGAATCTCATATCTGATGGAAGATTTTCATTTCAGTGCGTTCTACTTATCTAGTTTAATACAAATAATAAGGAAATGCATAGGTGTGAGCTGTCGAAAACTGAAAAGGGTTGCGAAATCATGTCGCACATATTTCATATGAAAATTGGCAGCTTTTCTCTCCTTATCTTTCACCAAGAAAATGCAATATACATTTTTTGATCGCACAGATTGGCAGTTGACACTATCTTCTTAACAAGATTTAATGGAGAAAATTTTAAATGTGTTAAAATATTTATTGTCTCATATTTTCTCAAAAATATTTTTTTATATTTAATATTTGGGAAAAGTCGGTTTCTCACGGTGGAACAAAGAAAAAGGAAGCATAACTGCAATATTTAATGCAATTAATCTGCTTACATTTGAAAACTTTTGTATGCATTTAACATTTTCCTTTGTTTTTGATTTCTCAGAAAAAAATGAAAAGTTTCGTTCTTTTTTTTCAAATAATAAGAAATGCACTCGGTATATTTATTATTTATTATCATTGTTTAGTCGGCTCTGAACAAAAACTCATAACCCTTCGAATTTACTTCTTACCTCCGCCAGTAATTTTAACGCCAATTAAGCGAATCACGCCGGCTCAAATAAGATTCCCGCAGCAGGAGAGCCTATCTTACAGGATGTTTCAAAAGATAATTTTAAAATGAGATGCCCTGTACCTGTATTAAAAGCAGGCCAACCATTATAGTCCAAGCCTTTCAAAGCCTTATACGTTCTGCAATACAATGGGCTCAATTGTGAGCGTTTTATTTATGGACCAAGAGAGAAAATATTTTAATGGGAAGTTTCAATTTTTAAGCCTGATTTTAAAGAGACGCCATTAAAGGATGCACTATCCTTAAATGTGCGAATTATTCGTAATAAAATAAATCATTTAACAATCAAAGTTGAGCTCCTTGTAAGATTTTGAATTCCGGACACTTTTTTGGCTCATCTGAATTTGTTAAGCCAACGCCAAGTAGATAATTGTCGGTTGATTATTCCCCCTGAGGCAAAAGATTTTCAATAGGAAGTTGGGCTTTTAAATGGAAATTTTGTTCGTTTTTTGCTCTTCCCATCGTCGAAGGTGGTATTTTCTTCTACACCTTTCAACGACGGATCCGGGAGAGCAAGTTTTAGTAAGCTAGATTAATAGCTACATTTATCCGTCTTAATTTCAGTGAAAGAGTGCATTTAATTCCAGTTTGCGAAACGGTAAAAATGCAAAAACCTTCCCAGGCCAAAGCGCGAATTAATGACACTTAATTTTGGCGTAAATTGGCAATATTTTTGGCGGGAAACTGCGGGAAAATAATCCAGTAAACCAGACGATATTAGACAGCGGACAGACCAGGCTGGCTGTACGAGCAGCTAGCGTTACAATTTTGGCAAGAGAGTTTAAAATATGTCCAAAACGCGTGCACGCTACAGTTATTTTTGCTTTTGGATTTTTTCAAAATATCAAACAGGTTAAGCTTTGGCAAAAATCAAGTCCAGTATGATTGAGCTCCATTTGTAACACTTGAGCTATAAAGATAAACATCAAATAACTCATCCTCCGAACGGAAAGCTAGGTTAGGCCGCTTTTTGCGTCAAACCAGCTAATCCAGACACGTTTACAGACTAGGCTTGAATTTGAAGCCCATTTCAGATAACCCATCTTATCACCCACACTCATCCAAAGCGGACAATAGAGGCCAAGAGAGGAGCGGTGGTAGGATTTCGCGCGCTTCCAAATTCAAAAACTGCTGCGCCCCGCAACGGGTTACCAAACAAAATGTTCCTCCAGCCCTGGTAAAAAAAGAAAATACCATTGAGTCTTTTTTGTGAGCGAAGCTAAACTTCAGTTGAGGTTCAAGCCTTGAGGTGTGAAGATTACATACGATAAATCAAGCTCTGGCTAGATATTTCTTGTTTACATTTAGAATTTACCCATTTTTTTGTGCTGTGCCCAAGTTTCCATAAGAAGATTTGGAGAAATTGAAAATGTAAAGTGAGCGGTAAGCTAAGAAGTACTTAGATATCTACTTTGTTTGTAAACAAAAGAGTAGTATTTGCTTGTACACAAACTAAATTTGAAGGCCTCAAAAAAGAGATGTTTCAGTCACGAAGCCTATTTGGTTTGGTTTCTACTTAGCTTCAAGCTGCGAAAATTCTTATTGGAATTCCACTCACATGTAATGTTTTAGGCCTTCTTTACGGCAGACGTCCAACCAAGATTGCGTTGCGAAAAAATACATTATGGCAAAATAATTGCGTTGTAAACCAGAGCATAGGCACTGAGGGTCTTGTTTTGATAAGATTTTACAATTGGACATGGCAGGCTTGCAAGGTGCATTTTTTGCATAGAATTGCAGGTCACGCTATCTACCGGTCAAATTTGCAGGCAGAGAACATGTACCAATAACAAAAACATACCTAGGTACATATG
>JAAUYL010033527.1_pt1 | contig 12354 bp, 18 predicted proteins | sample 7278011 | NCBI WGS metagenome assembly JAAUYL01 (sample SAMN14350225, study PRJNA611818) | marine sediment metagenome | isolation source: surface marine sediment (1.8m) | place: French Polynesia: Moorea | collected 2018-08 | reverse complement strand
CAAGTCTTTGAAGTTGTAAACGTTTTCTAGTCTTATTTTCTACCTAAAAGTAGATGGCGGTAGCATCGCTAAATCAACAGTGAAGTCGTAGCCGTTCATTACAAGATGTGCTAAGCGGGTAGCTATGAAAGCAACTATATTTATATTTAGGCAATATCATGACAATTGTTTCATCATAAAATCTATTAGTTTCGCAAATTCTTCCCTATTAACAGTAAGACGACTCTCCTTCTGATGGTAGCAATTGCTGTCTTCGTTATTTTGGCCTCAATTCAAATAATAATGGTATCTCTGTGGGCATTTTTAGATGGACCATTATCATGACGTGACTTTTTATTATAGACCTCATGGCATGCAAAATAATTTGCCAATATTGAGGTCCAAATCTCAACCTCAATGATATGTTTACATATTATTTGCAGCCAAGAGCGAACGAGGCAGGGGGCAAATTTGGGAACGGAATCATCGTTCGCAAGTACGAAATCAACCAGGTGATCAAAGTCCGGGTCGAATTGACGGCAAACCACATGGGATTCTTCGAATTCAGGATCTGCCCCAACAACAACGCCAAGAAGGCCGCCAGTCAGATGTGTCTCGACAAACATGTCCTCCGCCAGGCCAACGGCGGCGGATCCAGGTAAACTTGTCCCCCAAGAAGAAGAATTTCTCATGAATATTTATGACAGCATAGCCGCAAAAATGGAAAAATCCGTGAAAACTTTTACTTTTTCTCACTTCAACAGAGTTGTTGACGTAGTATAATTTAAAATGCCCTTACAAGCGATATTGCGCATCATGCAGTCAGCAAGCGTATCTGTCTGTCAGTCAATATTTTGATGGGCTGCTCAAAGCGGCCCATGGATTTGGGGAAAGTTTGGTACTTTTGGGCAGGCCATATTTACACGAGATTATGTTTACTTACCCGGTTTTCGGAAAACTGTTTACGCAAAATTAACATTTGGATTTTGCAATGGTTTCGCATTTGGAAATTTTCAATCATCCATTTAATGGTGTCACAAGCAAAACCGCGAGAATAAATAAATAATGCCAATTTTTCTGGGAAAAAGTCTGGCCATTTCACTCGCTACAAAATCCATTAAACGTGAAATTTCGTTGTCCCAATTTCACATATTTTTTATTAATTTATTTTCAGATATTATCCTGGACCTGGCTCAAAAGTCTTTGAAATGCATTTTGCTCTGCCGAAGGATTTGACTTGTCGGCAGTGCGTTTTCCAGTGGCGTTACGTAGCTGGAAACAATTGGGGTAAGATTAATATAAATTAATATGCAATTATCTCATTAAATTAATCAATCAACTAATAGGTCGATGTAAGAATGGAACAGAAGCTGTTGGATGTGGGCCTCAGGAAGAATTTCGCGCCTGCTCCGACGTCACCATCACCACGGCCGACGGCTCGGCGGACGACACCGTCAACATGTTGGTCGACCCCGAGGTGAGGAACAACGGCTGGTCCTCCCGAACTAGATCAGGCTGCAGTTCTGTTTGTTTGTTTGTTTTGCAGGTGTATGTGCCACGTGATGAAAACAATGAGGTTGATTATGACGACTACAATTACAATGACGTCGAATTTGGCCTCCGTAGCGAGGTAGCAGTGGAATCAGTTGTGATTATAGTCCTCGCTTCCCTTCTAGTCACAGTCTTGTTTTTCGCCAGCCTCTTTCTATATTACACCATAGGAAAGGTGAGTTGAAAACCTGCATTTTTTCTATAGTATTTCTTTTATGAATTTGCACCCTTTAGAGACTTAAACGCAGGACTAAAGAAACTGCCAGACTTGTCCCAGCACCACCCGTCCCTTCCAGGGTGAAACAATCGCGTGTTAGATAGCGGTGACCCGACAATTGGCCCCCACCATTTGACCCCAATCCCAAGCACATTTGATCCCCCCATTTCTCCCCCTAAATAACCAATTCTTGTCCCACTGTTGTAAGAGTTGTGCTTAAAGATCTACTACCTCAAAAAGTTTTACCAACTTTGGATGTGTTTGTTTTCTCCTTTCAGGTGTTTATACAAAACTACGTCAGGGACAAAGAATGGGACCTGCCGAGCCTGCCAAGTTTGCCGAGCATGCCCAAGGTGCCCGCTCTGCCCACGATTCCGTCGCCCAAGCTGCCCAAATTTTCCGGCCTCCATTGGCCGTTGTCCAATGTACAGATGAAGAATCTGCCCACCTTTCTCAAAACCACAAGCTCGGCCAAATCGGCACCGGCCAAACCGCAACAATTGGGCAGCACCCATCCGGCGAAGCGGCCATTGCCGCCCATCATAAGCCCGCCACAGCCTCCCCCGCGCTCAAAAAAGCTGGCCACAGTTGGCCGGGCAGCGGGAGGCGGGCAGAATGGGCAGAATGTCAATGGACAAGTTGTCCGGCCAAAAGTGCCCCCGCCAGCCGCGCCTGCCGGCTCGGCCAATCCGGCCACACTTGAAATTGGCGAGCCCACGTCAGTAACAATCAATGGCGTGACGGTGGGCGGTGGTGCCAACAAAACTGAGTCAGCTGACGTGACTTCCGGTCCGCCATCCACTTCCGGTGGCGTGATTGTTCCGGCCAAGTTGGCCATGGCAGACGAAGATATTCCGGACTCTATGCAATCGCAACACCCGCCACCACCTCCCTCGTGTCCTCCGCCCGAATTTGACGAGTGAAATTAACAAAACTCTATATTCTCTATATATTTTCCAATACATTTTGAGTCGAAATACAATCAGAACAAGTCAAACCCACTTAATGAGTCATCTAAAGAATGATTTGGTCAAAAACAAAGGAACAACGTAAAACTCATTTTATGGCCCAATTTGCAGTAAAGGCTCTTCTTGTCCAAAACAAAAGATATATTTGTCTGCCCAAGTGGACAGTTTCAATTAAGTTTTTTCAGGAGAAAAAAGGTCAGAAAAACGTTTTAAAATGCACCAGCAGCGAGTTTCTGTATGGCCAACCATGTGAATGTTATTTTGCCAACACGAGTGACAGGACAAAGAAATTGCTGGTATGAAATATCTATGTCATTTTGTCGCCCTAAACGACAAAAAGGCGGCGTAAGTGTATATCGCATGCTTTTCCCTTTACCACAGTTTAATACAATATGCCCTTTGTACGTAAACAAAGTACCATAGACTGCCACTTCCGGTTCTGTTTTGGTCAATGTCAATGACTGCAGTCTAGGTGATTTTGTCCAGGCCTTCATTGGGCATTATTAGGATATAACTCACTATCGAAAGTCCTTGTCACCTCTCCATCTTTTTTAAAAAAGTAATTAGGTAATAACAATTGGTACTTAATTCCTAGTTAGGTAAATTAAGTCATCTTAATCAAGTAGATGACCTGTATGCACACATGACCATGAAATGTTCTTTCTTTTGGGACATACTCTCCAGTTTAGGTCGGTCGCATACAAAAACACCCATATTCAACTGCAGCTGTCAACAAACCAGCTAAGCAGCTACTTAACTTCCGGTGGCAGCTTTCTCGTAGGACAAGTTTAAACTTGTCATAAAAGTGTCAGGATAGATGAGCAGGATCCCTGCTGGCTGGTGGAATACATTACATAAAGACTTTTCAGGTATGTTTAGAGGACCTTTCAGCCGCCGCAGTTCGAGAAACCTGATGTCCGAGAACCCTTAACATTGCTTCAAAACGAGCAAGTGTTTTAAGGTTTCCAGCACTGCACTGATAGAGGTATTAGGTATTAGAGCCGAAGCCAGTATTAATACAAGCCACCACATATGTGTTAACCTACATTCAGGACATGTGTGCGTATGGAAAATACTTACCAAAGCAAAGGCCCAAGGGAGGGAAGCCCCTAGTGAAAACAACACAACATACATGGAGGTATGGAGAGTATATTAAGTATTAGATAGATAGTTGTACTATTATACATTGCATTTGAGCGCGCTCGAGCATTAAAAAAGGCCCGAAAACGGCGAACCGAGTAGAAACCGCTAGCCGTTCCGCATTTTCCCGCCTGCTGGACTTTCCTTTGCGGGGGAGCCCCCCTCACTTATTACGGACATTTGCTTTACAGTCGATGGTGTTGTTTTTTCTAGGGACATACCCATATCTAGTTAAGTTTTGCAAGCACTCTAAAGTGGACCACAGCATGTCCAGTTTTTATGGCTAACCCTGGACCGGAACCGAGCTTGAAATTAGCCGGAACTTGAAGAAATAGACAGACAGCACTCACGTGTAGCTCATGACAAGCAAAACAAAGACAGTGCTCAAAATTTGAGAAAGCAAAAATAACATATTTTTCTGTGAAACTGCGACAACGAAAGAAACTCTTACAGGTGGCAATCTGAGTTTGACGAAAATTAGCCTTGGCTTTAAAACGGTTCTGGTAAAATCGTTGGCTGCTTTTAAGCTTTTGATCATTGATTTTTATTTGCAAACTTTTTAAATTACTAACTTTGCATAGATAAGTTTTTAATTGATTTAACAATGTTTAATTGAAAGAAAACATACTGCAGCAGGCAAGCTTCAAAGTACTCCTACTTTCAAAACTAAAACCAACATTATACTTACTAGGCTAGACTTTAAAATAACATATCATATCAGTATACAGGCTCTTTCTAAGTCAGTCAAGACAAATTTTTGGCATATTTTTTGAGTGCACCAAGATGTAATTTTTGATATTCAAACCTCGTCTTGCTACTACGACAGCTAAATAAATACTTGAGTATAGATATGTTAGAAAATCTTGCAGAAAAACTAATGCCTAGAGACTGGAAATGTCCGCAGTGTACAGTGACTGTACCAAAGTTCCGACTGTTCGTACCAAAGAGCATTTCGCACAATATTGTGAAAATATGCAGTTCCATTTAAAAAAGCCAGTAGCTTGAATATTGAAACCATGGTATTCCAGCTATACTGGAACAAAATGAGACATTTAAAACAACGGCAGAAAGTCCTTTACTTAATGATCGGGCAATTTATTCCTTAGGAGAAACATGTCCCAGTTCTTTCAATTGCACAGTTTTTGATACGGCTTTCTAGTGCGCCAGTTTTAATCTAGCCCGAAAGATGGCGCTGCCGTCCATCTGTTTCAAATTCTACTTTAGAAACTGATCCAAATTTGATCGGTAAACTTTGAAATGTGTTTTTAATCTAAAGCAAAATAATGGCTAATTAAAACATACGAAATACTTTGATCGACACGTTTGAAAAATGTAAAAAAATTCTAAAGGAGTTGAAAATAATTGACAAGACATGGTTAAATGAAATTGACTAACACTGGTTAGTAGTAATGTTAGGTTTGTCCACTGCGTCTCCGGCTGGGTTTTCCGGTTCTCTGGCGTTGAGTCTATGGTAATATTTTCTTAGGGTAACTTGAGTTATTCAACTCGATACATGATACCCTCTATTAAATGCGTTAGTGATTTCCCCCCGTATTAAGTGAGAAATTGCATCAGAATTCATAAAACATTAGTAGTTCATATCATTTTGCCACTTGCAAATCATAAAACGTTGATTTCATGGACATTACCTTCGCCAAGTGCCTGAAAACTATCTAGTCAAAAATATGGCGGCCTTCATGGTGGGCAAGAGTCTCAAAGATCGGCGGCAAAACAAAGCCATCGAGGACTTGTTCGACAAGGCTGACAAGAATGGCAACGGACGGATCTCTGTCGAGGAATATGTCCACATATTCTCCGATCATGGTATTGACCTCAGTCCGGACGAGGTTGGGAAGGTAACCACAAAACAAACAAATCACTTGGTTAGGTGTTGCTATACCGTCTTTGCAGGTGGCACAGTTTGCCAATGAGGACGGAGAGGTGACAAAGGAAGAGTTTATTCAGTATGCTAAGCATAGCGACTTCTTCAAAGCGCAAATGGACAAGAATTCCTCTGATGGCACGAATCTTGCATCCAGACAGGAAGCGATTGCCAAGGCTGAGCGAGCCTTTAAACTCTTTGACAAAGACAATGATGGTTACATCACCAAGGAGGAGTTCGCAAAGATCAGCAAAAAGCTGAACAAGGACCAAGTGGAGGCTGTGTTTGCCAAGTTTGACAAGGATGGCGACGGCAATCTCAGCTTCGAAGAGTTCAAGAAAATGCTCAACAAGGACAAGAAATAAATCTTTGATCAAGCTCAGTTTCGGATTGGAACCAAGCCAATTGCCGCCACTAAAACACAAATAAAAATATTGGACACTTTTCTGCTTTTTGTTGATTTCTTTGTGATATAAATTGTTTAAGGGATTTTTGTTTGCTTTAAAAAGTCTCGGCTAAATTAATTAAAAAATAACTTGCGAAATGTGAATGAAAGTCAATGTACCGATGAATTTATAACAATAATCATGATATTTAGTAATAAAAAAGGAACAACACTTATCCGTTTTGTTTAACTACAATACAAAGAAAATATAGATTTCCTCAAGATTTTTTAAAACTAGATTGTAAAAGAACAGATTAGATAGAACGGGTTTTGCCAGATTTACACGTGTTTTTTCAGTTGCTTCGTAAAAATATGTATTAGTTTTCAAAATGGCTCGTGAAGTGAAAAAAGAAGAATCTTTTGACCGGTGGAAAATGATGGTTTTTAACAAGCAAATCACTGAGGATGAATCGCTAGAATTCTACGACACGTGGGCTGAAAATGTAAAAACTATTTTGTCCGGAGCCGGAACTTGATTTCACGGATTTACTTTTATTTCGTCAGTACGACGCTGATCAAGTCAATTTGGGCTTCAAGAGGCAGTTCAACCTTGCGGCTAAAATGGCCGAACTCTTTCCGGACAAAACCGTCCGGGAATTCGTCCGGATTTTGGACGTAGCATCCGGAACCGGACTGGTTGGAGAGGGCCTGAAAGCCGTTGGTTTTGAAAGCATAGATGCCGTTGGTAAGTAATTAACCGGATCCGGAAAAACCGGAATAACCGGATTTTGACAGATGGAAGTCCCGGAATGATTGACAAGCTAATGGCCAAGGGACTGTACAAAAATGCCTGGGTTGTCCGGTTGGGTGGGTCAAGTGACCGGATTCATCCGGAAATTCCGGACAATTCGTACGATGTAGCGGTTATTATGGGCGGATTTGCTCAAAGTCACCTTCCTCCGGATTGTCTTTATCAAGTTGCACGGTCCATCAAAAAAGGTAAAAAGAGAGTTAAGACACTTGAATCAAATGTTTGGATCAGAATTTTTAGGAGGCCTTTTTATTAATCTAATGACGAAAAAATACCTTGACATCGTGGACAATCTGAAAATTCTCGAGCCGCTCATGGAGAAAATGGAATCTGAAGGCATCTGGAAAAAACTGGAAGTCTATACCGACAATGTTCTGCCAAACAATAATCGGTGGCATATTTACCGGAAGTTATAAAGAATCAAAACCGGAAATGCTCAAATGACACAATGGAAAATGGATAGCATAGAAAGCAAGGTTGCGAGACACATACTCAGACACTACCGCTAAAAACCGAAAAAAACCAATGGATTTACCATTTTACCTTTTCTTCTGTAAAGTATTTGCAAGTTAAAATGTCTTGTGGTCAAATAAAGTCAATGGTATCGCCATCTACCTTCATTTGCAAGGTCCAAGATTTATTTCTATTTTTTGCGAATTTTTACTTAGCTTTTCCCAGGCTTATTTGCGGGCAGAGAAGCAAGCTTCCGCCAAGTGAAAACATTAATCTTCGGACTAGAAAATTCGCAGAAAAAAGTTTTGGTATGTTGCCTCTACATTTTGCCCACAAAAAATACTAACACGTTGTTGGAATATCTTCTGATTTAGACTGTGGAATATTTTAAAAGCTTTTAAGCTAGTAGGAGACCTGAATTAAAACTTCTTTTACTTGGCAAAGGCGAAGAAAAACGCGCCTCGCAGTTACAAATTACATCGATTAATCAAAAATGTACCGCCATAAATTAATTAGCTTTCTTCCATGGAGCCGTGGCAAAAACCAAAAAATAGTACCACATTTGAGCACTTGCTATTCAATTTTAAAAGTCGAAAATTGATTAACTGGTTGTAAATAATGTGATTTTCCTTAATGGAATCGTTAGCTTTCAGGCACACTTAAGTAATTGCCAGGAAAGTAACTTTAAACCTATGCCACCACTCCCACGCTTCTTAAAAATACTTATGCTTTCACAAGCTTTTCTCAATAAAAAGAGCCATATTTTGTTTTAATTTATAGATGACTAGGACACGGGGAAAGGCCTTATCAAAACAATGGAACCACTCTTAACTGCTTAGCAGAGACCCAAGTCATGTGCACAATACAAAACCAAATATTTATGTGAAAGCAAAAATGTTTTCAATTACGATAGCTCTTTAGCTTTTTCATGCTCCAGTTTTGGTTTTGCTAAATGCTAACCACACGGGAAATCCAATAAAACTAATGGCTTGGCGTACGACGAAATACTAATAATTCTCATTAATAACTCTACACATTTTGATAAATATTTGAGGTTGGTTAAAAATGATAAAATCAACTAACAGACAGTTGAAACATTTGTCCCGTGAAACGTTTACCCTTTTATAGATAAACAGTATAAGGGTGTAGCTAAGGCTGCGGATTTTCGTCAGAGGGAACAGATTAATCAGAGAAAACTGTTCTGGAAAAATTATTAAGACTAGAATATATATGACACAGGCAAAATATCCCATACCAACATGATTGTTTAATGCAGAGAAAACCATTCACGACAGATAAAAAATCGTCTCTCTCTTGTCCTGACAACTGGCAGGCTTTTCACCTGTAAAATTGGTGGTCAACTCTTAATGACTTTTTAAGGACATGATGAGGGTAATATATAAATATTTCCATTTTCCTATAACCAGGTGTCATAATTACTCAATGAAAACATTACATATCTCACATGTATGACAATCGATATTAATGAACACACGAGAGCAATATTTTTCATATTACCACAGGTTTCCCCTTTGCTGTACTCTGACTGGGCCTTTTGTTTACTTTAACAGTCCCGGTTTTTTACTGTGAATGTTTACATTTAAAGTTGTCATTTGCATACTATTATTAGATGGTGGACCGTACGCAAATATTTGCGTTAAACAAGAAGAATATTCCGAACCGGAAACATTGTCAATGTCGTGTCGTATGATAAAGTAGAGCAAAAACCATAAGATCATCGAATATGCTTATGTTTATTCTTGAGGGGATTTCGAGCAAATCCCCCTTGGAAAAAAATGGTGCTTCAGGGTGTTTCAAAACAAGTGCCATTTTAAAGGCCAAAACCCATTCTCACATTCTCAATTCTGGTAAGTAGGTCGGTCCGTTCTAGCTTTTCTACTGACCTTATTCTCTAAGTTGGTTCAGAAAAAGGCTGCTCTGCAATCAAATATGGCACGGCCTTGCTAAATATTTTTGGTGGTGGTGATAACACAATGCAATGCGACTCCGCAGATAAACATCAAGTTTATATTTTTTTCGGCTGGCGCTGGCAAAAATGTTGTTTTTGTTACATTTTCCCCTATTCCCGCCCCCACACAGTGCTAATGACCGAGCCAGAAAAAGGCCAAAAAAGCTAAATAATAGTGCAAATCCAGGGCAACCTGGGATTGGATTGGCTCAACTTGGGACTGGTTTTGACCCCCAGGGGATTAAATGGGATTAACCAGTCCAAACATTCCCTGAAAAGGCCGCCGGCCTTTTTAACAGGGTCCTCCCTTTACATAGAGCTGAAGCTAACAGAGCATAGTGTTACCGTTACTTGTGCGCGCGTTACTTTACTTACGTATTTAGATTCCTTGCAACACTATACACTTACTATATCGCTGCTCCTTCTGCCCCTCTGCTTTGGCATGTGAAAAGTCATTAAAAGTGGCCAGAAATCTACCAAAAAAGCCATTTAATTCTACTCTCTTTGAGAACTGTGTGGCCACTGGCTAGCTTTGTTTTTAACCCTAGGATCCATTGCATCAATTGTGTCATATAATCGGCTGAGAGCTGTCACAGTTAAAAATTAATTAAAATGAAATCATGGAAAATTATTTCACCCAAAAGAAGGGCCTTGGCCATTACATACGGACCTTTCGGGATCCCCAGTTAAGTGTGTACAGTCGCCCGAGCGGCGCACCATATTATACCAAGCTCATATCAGATACTGAAGGAAGGCAGGCAAAAGCACGGCGCTCAGTTCTGAGTTTTCAGAACACAAGAACGAAGGGGACCTTACAAACAACATTGACGTGTGTATTTATTATACATACTCACATATGGCCTGTACAAGAAGGTTCAAGCATGTGAGCTTTGCGCTGCCTTGTTGTTTTTGATCAGTTATACTCGTGCATCTCGTCAAGAAAGAAATCTGTGTACACAGCTGACCTCAAGCAACCTATCTAGCTCCTCGAAAAAGAGGTAAGATGGTAACTCAATATAGGAAAGACAACAAAGTATAACAGGACTCTGTGCTGGCTTTTAGTATTTAAGTAGTCAGTAGAAGTGTGAGGTCACAGAGGTTCTTCTCCTTCTACGTAAGATCGCGAGGCAGCCTCTACTATGCTACTGCGGTTCCCTCCTTCGTTCGTGCTCGTATTGCCCGCTTTTCGCATCAGGGGGAATTTAACTCATAAAGTGATTGTCCCTTGGGACATAAAGTATAATTTTCTTGTGAATTTATGACTGTCCTGATAGACTGGCAATTCTTAATTTTTCGTCCTCGTAAAAAATGGCTGACATAATTTATAGCATTATGACTAGCTCCGGGCTGTGTAGATGAGACATTAAAAAAGGATCCTTTTCTTGGAATAAGGCAATTTTAAGGTTTTAAAGTGTAAAAAGAATTAATTTTTATGCATTAAGGAATGCGTTTGCATGTAGCAAAAGCATTAGAAAACTTTTGTTGCTCGTTTAATTTGGGGAAAAACTACTTGTAAAGTCGAGACTTCCGCAACGAAGTTCATTCTTTTATTTGACTTTCTTCAACTTTAATATGAATGCAACGGGGAAACTTTTGCAAAGTTCCGATTTAGACAAGGGACACTTTTCTTGCCCCGGATTGGTGGTGTATAAATAGTTATAAAGGAAGAAGCCCGGGGCTCAGAATATAGCATCCAAGCTCGAGCTGCTCCGATGGGAGCTCTGCTTTCTTTCTGCGCGAGCACAAAATACGAAACGAAAGGCTGCTCCTTACTATATACACAGTGTCTCTTACTACACATTCGTACACAGTGTCTCCTATCTAGCCTTTATGCTAGCAAAGGCCAGAGTACTGTAAAGACCAACAGTTAGTTGTGCTTCTGTGCGCGTACACACAAAAAGATGCCTCGAGATAGTTCTGTGTAGGATTGGGATGCTCGCAACCTAACCTTGCACAAATGTGAGATGCTCAAAAGTTAACCACGTTGCTCGGGAATTTTACATTTGAAATTGCAAAGCCATGAGAAGTCCTATGATGTGAGTTTTGCTTGGCAGCAATCTAATACATTTTGTACAGTAAAAGGTCTATAGCTACTACCTCTTAGAAAATAAAGGTTCGTCTGATGAGAATCACAAAGAAAGAAAGAAAAGTAATAGAAACAAGACATTAACCTGTTTTACGGGGGCAAGAACAACAATATATTGTCCAAAGTTTTAGATCCGCTGTTTGTGCAGAGCCAGATCTTGATATCACTTTTATACCACAAAAAAGAGTCTTTAATTGGAAACAATTTTGCTACTGCTGTAGTCATAAATTCCCTTACAGATGCGTCATGACCGATTTCGATGCGTTACATGTTTGGTCTGGTTTGAACACGTCTGTAATGTAATGTATCAACTGGGAAAACCTGGAAATAAGGGTTGCACTTACAGACTCTTCCCTGCTGTTTTTTCCCGAGGACAGCTCTCAGTTTCGAGGCTGCCTCCGAGGCCAGAGGTCGCACCTCTGGATTGTAAACAAAAAAAAAAAAATGTAAACAAACGTTAATCTCTTTGTGGACAACAAGTGCATTTTTGTGGTGAGTTAAGTTGCATATTGCATTGCAAGTGTTTTATTAGAGTACTTTTATTTCTGCCAAAAAAAGTTGTGGCCATTTTGTACAACTCTTACAAAAGGAGAGTAATTTTGAAGTGGTGGTCATTGTGCATTCTAGTCGCGCACCTCTCTCAAAAAGGAGCTTTGGCTCTTGCATTTTAATAGACGATTTATCTTTTAATACCTACTTAACTTGTAGATGACTTGGGTCTAATTAAATTCCAAGTGGAAAAGTAAATAGATGACGATGGTAAAAGGTGGTGGTCTGTTTGACTGTTTGCCATTAAAAGGACCTGTCGTTAATGAGTTTGCTCTGGCCTGGAAATTGCTTTTAATTAATGTTCCCTCGGGACTTTTGGAAAGCAGAGAATGGAAAAGCTCAAAAATATCTAATTAGGTAATAT
>JAAUYL010000306.1_pt1 | contig 12355 bp, 15 predicted proteins | sample 7278011 | NCBI WGS metagenome assembly JAAUYL01 (sample SAMN14350225, study PRJNA611818) | marine sediment metagenome | isolation source: surface marine sediment (1.8m) | place: French Polynesia: Moorea | collected 2018-08 | reverse complement strand
GTACGCGCGTAACTGTCAAAAATTCAAAACAAAACGAAGAATTCGACAGAAAAGTGAGGCCTTTATCAAATCATTCCTGGCCTTTTTGGAGATTCATAGATCACAATGCCGGGATCTACCGAATTCCAAACTCCCAAAGTCGTCAAGAGGGCCTTGTCCAGCCGCTCGAGTGGAAGTGAGGGCTCCTCTGGTCGCCTGCAGACCCCGAAAATCAAGAAACTCAAAATGGAGATGAACAAAAGCACGACTCCGGGAACTCCTGGCCAGTCGCCAGCTTTTGAAATCCCTCCATCACCCTGTTTGAAGCAGCTTGGTTTTGGCACAGGTAAGGAAACAATAGTCGATAATATTGGCCTTCTTCACTAAGACTTTTTTTGCCTTAGGCGTGAAAGTCCTGCTGTACGAAAGATCTCCTCGCTCGAGTGGCCCTAGATCGCCATGGGCCATTAAAAAGTTGAACAAAAAGAACGTTGGCGAGGTGGTGAAAACGAGGCTCGAGAAGGAGGCCGCCATCTTGAAGGGCATCGACCATCCCAACATTATTGGATATCGCGGGTTCAAGCGATCCGAAGACGGCTCGAGGGTGCTCGCATTGGAAACGAAAAAGTCTATTCGCTCGCTGTTTGATATGAATGAAGAGACTAGAGAAAGCTTGGAGGAAGAGGGAGAGGAGGAGCTCGATTGCCCTGCTTATTCCGCAGACGAGATGGCCTTCGTGGTCAAGGAGGTTGCCAAAGCTCTTCATTATTTGCACAAGGAAAAGAACCTCCTCCATGGAGACCTCAAGGCTGCCAATGTCTTGATCGAGGGCGACTTTGACGCCGTTAAGCTATGCGATTTCGGCGTCTCGGTGCCGTTGGACAAGGATGGAAACCTGGCCGATCCCAATGTTCAGTACGTTGGAACCGAGCCCTGGTGCGGACCTGAAGTCATGGCAGAGGAGCCCATCTCGTCCAAGACCGACATCTGGGCACTGGGCTGCATCATTTTCGAAATGTTCACCCTCGACACCCCGCACAGCGACAAGTTGCCAGGCATTGACGATGTCGTCGAGCAAGATCCTGACGAGAGCTACGACGATACAGAGTACCAGGAGGCCATGGGCACGAGGCCGGCGTTGCCAGACAACCTCGAGTTGGACGAGTCTTATGAAAAACTCCTGAGCATCTTCTACGCTTGCACCATGGGAGAACCTGAGGAAAGGCCTTCTGCTCAAAAAATTATTTCCTTGCTGGAGTGAAAAACAAAATGAAAGTCAAATATATTTAATACGCATTATCATAAATAAATATTGTAAATTAGAAAAATGACCACAAATTAAATTAACGAAACTAACCAAAAGCCAAAAATTGTAAGATTAGAAAAATAACGAGAAATAAAATTATTGTATAAACGAAACTATAATAAATACTCGCTTTTTATTCATCTGTGATATCATTTTTATTCGGCAGCAGTGTTCATTCGCCTTCTTCTTGACACTTCCAGGATTGATTTCGTCAGCCTGAACAATGAGCAGATATATGAAAATACTTTATTAAAAGCTCTAGATTTTCAAGACGGAAAATAGGTAATTTCTTGAGATTTACAGTTAGATTAGATTTGGTTTATTCCATCTTTTGTAGTGTCAACAGATCACAGAAAGGAAACAGCATATTGCTGGTATTTTTACATTAAACACCCAAAATGTGTTATTTGAATGACAAAGTCTGATAGATCAATATTTCTTTGATTGCGTGTGGACAGGACAAAAGGCATCCCTTTTTGGTTGTTGTCTTAGGTAAAGCTCGACCTGGTTCCCATAATTTCACTGGTTCTGGAAAATCACATAAGAAGTGGGACAATTAACAAACATGAAGAGAAGATTCCCAAGTGCCAAATGGACGTTTTAGTGATTAACTTACTTCTTGCCATGTTTGATGTGGACGAAGAGAAAGATCACTCCAATGATGAGACAAATCGAGCCAACGACAATGTAGGCGATCCCAAGGAACGGGTTCTTGCCACCGAGCACCGACGTCTGCGAGAGGATGACGCTCTTGTTCCCCGAGAACTGTTTAACTTCGTAACCTAAAAAAAACATTTTCAACTGTGCAAAAACTAACCTTCTTCTTTTGTATCTTACGATAGTCAATTTCAAATTGGTAATCTCCTGCGGGCAAGCCATTCCTGAAGTAATTCTTTTCATCTTCTGTGTGGTTGATGCGTCGGTACAGCTTCCTGAAGTTTGGCAACGCGGCCGTCCTCATCCAGACGATGAGGTCCTCGTTCTGGAGACCGTTGTTGTCCGGGTTCTCGGTGTCGAGCTCCCACAGTTTGACGCGCCAAGCGGCTGGTTTTGCTGTTTGGTTGAAAACATCAGCCAAACTTTGGCCCGAGGGTACGTCGGGATTCTTGAACTTCCAGTTCTTGTCCGAGTCCCAGGCGATTCCTGTCTTCCACATATCCACGCTAATTCTGTCCTTTGGGCCGCCAGTTTTGGTAGCATCTGCATAGTAGAACAATCTGATTCTATCGGAGAATAGGCTGTTGGCAATCGCACCACAGGGGACGACGGGCAGTCCGTCTTCAATATCAAAAGGTTTGCAATCTGTAGATGGCGTCGAGGAGATTTGACCCAGAAGTTGCTTGTCGTCTCTCGACTTGACGTATCGGCGGTGGTTTTGATAAAAGTTCGTGAGACCATAGTACAGGAAAACGTCCTTGCTCCAGTCTTGGTCAAGGGTGAAGTCAATGCGACATTCGCAATCCGCCAAAGGGTCATTGGTCAACTCTTCGGAGCACAACTTGTCTGATATCAACCCGTCAGCATTGGTTTTATTGCAGTTTGTGTAGTCTATCACTTTCTCCATGACACTTTCTGAGAAGTACAACATCCCAATCCCGATTGGAATGAAGGCGATTCCAATGACAAAAAAGGTAGGCAAGACGGTTCCCGCTGTCAAGATTGGTTGCCATGCTGGCAGTTGTTGCTGTCTGAATTTGCTTTCTGCAAGGGATTGACATCAATACAAAATAAGGACAAGAATTAGAAAATTGAAAATGCAGTGTCATACTTACCATTTGGCTTTTTAGAATTTCCGTTGCTTGTAGCAGTGGCCATTTTGTCGGTTTTCCTGGTCTTTTGTGAGGTCAATAAAAGTCTATTTCAGGACTCAAATCATCGAGGTCGAATCGATCGTCAGATCGAAATTGAGGTCCCGTGAAGTAAATCGCAGTAATATCCTTGTCCCACAGGAAAGGAGTCGACCTTATCACATATCAAACGACAGGGCAGCGAACAATCGCACTCGCAGGTGTTCTGGACTTGTTCTTGTGGCGCATGGATGTGTCATACATTTGATTCACTGCACAAAAATTTGACTAATCCTGCTTTCTTTTCTATTCAATTTTTAAGTTAAATGACATTGACAGGGCGCAAAAAAGACGAGCCTGTCAGTGGATCGAGACATTTTCCTTTTAATTGCCCTATTTTCAGGAACAGCTTTTTGCAAATCTTGTCAAGCAAGAAACTTAACATTTGGATTGGATAGGTCTTTCAGCAATTTTAAAAAAAGTCAAAGCTATTGAAAAGTTAAAAAATTTTTAGAACTTTTGCCTAAGACTTTGTCAAAAATTGAAAAATTGTTGTTTCTTTTCTGAGTAGGCGAGTCATGATTTCAATGGCAAAAGGTATAAAGCAACGTACCCATCATGCGATGGTTTAAGATCAAAAAGGCATAACGTTGGATCAGTCAATAATCTTAAGTAAGTTCCTTGCATTTCTGTCTTAACAATCACAAACACAATTGGTATCATTTCGTACTTTTATGTAGAATGTGTAGCTTGTACTTTATATGCTCAGTCACAGTTATCCAAAAAGTGCTACCAGATTAAACCTTAAACTCCAACATTTTTGTTTCAAAATCCTTAAAAGTGGCGTTAATGGTACAATTTTATCTTATTTGTATAAAAAATCATCCAAAACACTGACTCGTCACAGCTGCAATGCAATCATCAAAAACGCTACCGCATCGCGTAACGCTAAAGTGCAATTCACGTTCAAGTTTGGAAATTAAAGACGAAAAGACCGCATCAAGAGTTTTCTCAAGGCCCTTGCAGACTTCAAAGGCAAGAAATAGTGCGACTTTGGTGACCATTGGAAGCTCCAGCATCAAAGGCGCCAAGGAAAAGATATTCGACGAGTCTTAGAGCACAAAGAAGCTTGATTGTAGACGTTTCCCATTCGAGCTTAGAATCCTCCACGAAATCATCATGTTGCTCACTTTTAAAACCCTGCAAGGCCAGACCTTCACCCTCGAGGTTGATGGAGAGAGCAAGGTAAGACAAGATCATCTAGCGTCACGTTGGGACTGTTTTCAGTTCAGATTCCCTATCTTTTCTCAGGTCGAAGATGTCAAGAAGAAGATCGAGTCAGACAAGGGCAAAGACTCGTATCCTTGGGAGAAACAGAAACTGATTTACAACGGCAAAGTGCTCGTGAACGAAGATCCCCTCTCAAAGTACGAAATAAACGAGAAGAAATTTCTCGTAGTCATGGTCCCCAAGCCTACAGCTCCTCCTCCACAAGCCGCCGCCCCGGCTGCCGCTACTCCAGCTCCCGCGGCACCATCGACGACACCGGCTGCGTCGGAGGCCGCCGCCAAACCTGCAGACAAGAAAGAAGACGAGAAAATGGAAACGTCGGAAGGCGAGAAGAAAGAATCGAGTCCCACGGAGGAGAAGAAGGACGAGTCGAAAAGCAGCAGCGGCGGCCTCCAGACGTCGGACCTCGTTGTCGGCGAAGACTTTAACAGAATGGTTCAGAACATCATGGACATGGGATACGGACGCGATGAGGTAGGTTTTGCTCTGTTGAGTTTGTAGCTTTGTTTGTTACCAATTCGTTGCTTGTCGTCAGGTCCTGGCCGCACTGAATGCAAGCTACAACAATCCAGACCGCGCTGTTGAGTACCTGTTGACTGGTATCCCGCCATCGGCCAGACCGACTTCGGGTGCTGGTGGTGGTGGTGGTACCGGTGGTGACGGAGGCAGTGCTGGTAGTGACAGCGGAAACGTAGCTCCCGAGGGTGGCACCCCGGCCTCGTCGGGTGGTGGTGCAGGCACCGGAAGTGACCAGGACCCCCTCGCCTTCCTGAGGACTCAGGAGGAGTTCCAGCAGATGAAGCGCCTGCTGCAACAGAACCCCAACATGTTGAACGGCCTCCTACAGCAGATCGGCCAGACCAACCCCGAACTTCTCCAGATTATCAGCCAAAACCAGGAGGCCTTCATTCGCATGGTTAACGAGCCAGATGACGCAGGCCGACCCGGTGGAGAAGGTCAGGCTGGCGGCCAAGGACCTGGGGACGACCCCACCTTCAGCGAGCCTGGCGTGCTCCAAGTCTCGTCTCAGGACAAGGAGGCCATCGAGAGGGTGAGTTTTCAAAATTTGTTTATAAGTTTGGATTGTGGATTCTTCTTATTGGTGAATATTTTTTCAGCTGAAAGCCCTTGGATTTCCCGAACACCTCGTCGTCCAGGCCTACTTCGCGTGTGAGAAGAACGAAAATTTGGCTGCAAACTTCTTGCTCTCGCAAAACTTTGACGATTAAGGCAGTCTTCGTCAAGGAGACACGACCACGCTCCTGTTCTATTTTTTCCATTTTTTGTCCTTGCAGTTTCGGTTAAATCATCATCAACCAACAAAATATTGCAAATTCTAATATGAAGATATGATGAAGAAAATCCTAATAAACAGTTTGTGTCTGAAATAACTTTATTTCTCTTTTATTTTCTAATTGCGGCTATTGTTTGAATGCAAATATTTATCAACTTTAATTACAGGATGTGGAATTAACATATTTTTGTGTGGTCTATCGCCGTGAAGACGAGGACTTGTAGGCATAGAAAATTGTTTTACTTGAAATTATAGAAGCTCATCTGACATCGCGAATAATGTGATTTTTAATTGTAATTACGAAGATGCAACTTGCAAGCCAAAGTAGTTAAAGCGAGAGCTTTGAGCAGTTCTGTGGAGCGAAGAAAGCCTCTCGTCTTTGCGATCGGATCAAGTCACAACTTTTCTGTTTCACGATGACGTCTTGGGTATGTGAACAGGTGTCCCAGACTCCGTGTCTAGAATAATGCATAGTACAACTTATTTTTGATCGACTTCTCTCGCTCTCATGCATGACAGACACTCTATTTTCTGATTAATCCTGATCTTTGCCAGAAGCCGTACCGTTCGAGTAGGCAACTTTGTCGCCCTGGTTGAGAGCCGTGGTCTCGTCTGGAGGAGGTAGGGGGATGGCAGCCTGCTGCTCTTGTTGTTTGTTTGACTCCTCATAGGAGGGCGGGGCGGCCGCCGGGATCACAGTCGGGGTGTCGTTGCTCGTGCTGCCAGAAGCACCGGGCTGCTGAGTGACAACGTCCTGCAATTGAATCGTTAGATTAAGGATCGAATCCCCTTGTCGGTTTCCGATCCAGATTTTTGAAATACTCACTTCATCCTCGGCGCCCTCGAACTCAGCCAAGTCGGGGATGTCCGCCTCGTCCATGTCGGGCTTGCACTTGCCGCAACAACAGCAGCAACAGAAGCAGCAGCAGCACCCGCAGAAACAGCCGGTCAGGCAGCACATGAGCCAGAAGACACATTGGAACGACTTGGACGAGAACATCATCACATGATCGACGACCTCGTCGCCAAACTGCTCGGCCACGTAGAGGCCGAAGGAGCCATACTTGTCGTAAATATCCCGCTTCTTTTCGTCAGTAAGTATACCGTGAGCATGGTTGATTTTCTTGAACTGAAACGCAAAAAAAACAAGTGATGAAACAGTCTTTTAACATAGAATATTGAAATTGGCTCACCATTTCTTCAGCCTCTGGATTGTTGGGGTTCTTGTCTGGATGGTACTTTAAAGCCAGTCGCCGATACTTCTTTTTGATGTCCTGTGGAGTGGACTCTTTCGGCAAGTCCAACAGCTCGTAGAGGCTTTTTCCACAACGCCTAAAAATAAGTAAAACGAGGATAAAACTCAGGCAAAAATTATAGTTGAATTTTGTACTTACGAAAGTCTGTGAATATCATTGTTTGGACCGCCACCAGCCGAGCTCTTTCGTCTTTGGTCCCCAGGAGTAGGGTTCTGTGGTCCCGCTTCAGGATCCGCCATTGTTCCTGCTCAACTTCCTTGACGCCTCGGCGTACTTTTCAAACTGGAATGGAAGAGGAAACAATAGCTGCTTTCACGAAGTCGGCAAATGACCTCTTTAATTATTCACATGAGAATGGATTAGCCAAGTTTTTCCTTTAAATTGGCCAGAACTTGACGCTAGATGAGGCCGTTACTGAGCTGAAAAGTTCGCTAGTTTTGAAGGCCGATTGCTTGCTGATTCACTTGCACCACGACACTTGTGTTTTTCCAGCGTTCGGTTCCAGTTCGACTGCGGCACGATTATCAACAAATATGGGTGTTGCAGCAAGTTCACTGCTGTACTCTTCTGTAGTAGTCACTGTAGCACACGCGCTGTGGGAGGCATGGTCTTATCAGCTAACTTGCCCGCTTCATTTACGTCGCGTTTCAATGCAATGTTCTCGGACTGGTGAAAATCCTGAGCATGAAGTAGAAGTTCAACTTGGACGAATTTTCGATTTTCTGAACGAGCCACATGGAAAAATTCGCGAATTTTTATTTTGATTTTGGAAACTGAGAAAAAATTCGGCCAACTTGGCTAGAAACTGAAATTTAATCTTCTCATTTTTCTCATTTCTCAGCTATGGCCGCCAAATCTTGCTCAGTCTCCGTGACCAAAGTTGACATTTTCTGTTAAAGTTCATGCCACAATTTTGGCGCTTTCAGCTAATATTTGATGTTTTTCAGGCGACTCGGTACAAGAACTTGCCGGCTACGTAACTTTTGTAAACAAACAAACGAAATCCGAAAAATGTGGAAAAAGTGAAGAAAAATTCATTAACTTTAAATTCTCGCTCGACTCTTTGTTTGATTGCCGATACAGGTCATGCAGACAACAGCGTTGGGCCTGGTGGCAACCGCTGCCGGGGTTGGCGTGGCCCACAAACTTGTGCGACCATATTTCAAGGCGAGTGTAACGTGCTGGTTCTGTGCAGAACGTTGCAAGGTCGTGTACGAAGACAGGAACTCCTGGCACTGCCAAAGCTGCGGACAATACAATGGCTTCAACGCTGACGGCGACTACAATGCTCACATCATTGGACAGCACAGCGAGATTCCGAATAAACTATCAACCAGGTATGCGAGGCCAGTCCACTCGCAGCAGAAAAGTGTCCCCGAAGAGGACGAGAATAGCAACGGCCTCTGCGAGTCTTGCAACCTGAACCAGGAGCTAAAGATCCACCAGCTACGAAACTTCGAGCCAAAAAATCCCGCAAATGAGGACGAAGAGTACGAGGCACTTAGTGCGCATCTTGACCGGGCTTATCGACTATGCAGAAATTGTAAGTTGCTTTGAATTGCCAGATAGGAAAAGAACTTAACCGTTAAAGAATATTTTTTTCAGGTGAAGCCAAAGTCAGACAAGTTCTTGGAGAGCAAGACTCGTGGCTCAAGCCAAAGCTCCTCTCTTGGAAGCTCGAGCTGTTTCGACGATCTCCACTCACATCAAACGCTACATTGTCATCCGAAGATTTGACACTCCCAGCCACATCACGGATATTCATTCTATTCCTCGCCATGCTTGTCACGGTCGCCAGCATCACAACAACCAAGAATGCATCACTGACAGACTCGCTGCCCACGCTGTTCGCATCATATTTACCAAAGAACTTTGGCTACTTCGAGTTGGTGACGCTCGTTGTGCCGTTGGCACTCGGGTCTTACTACAACTCGATCATTGCTGTCGTCAACAATAAAAAGCACTGGGGCTGCATCCTCGGATGGTTGGGCATTTTCGTGACTGCCGTGATCGAGCGCAACCAAATCACTGCCGAAAATTCATTCAGGATATTCGTCGCATTGCTAAACCTCGCTACCACAACCCTAGTCGTTCTGGAAAGACCCGTGTCCAAGAAGACCAAAGTGGCTGAAAAACAGAAACGCAAGAGAAAACTGATCATGGAGCAGGAAGCCGCCGCTCAGAAGGCCTCGGTTCTCGCAGACGAGATCTCGAACAATCCAACACCCACTAACAGCAACTCGCCCACACCGCCATCGTCCTCACACAACAACACCGACCTCTATCTGCCTGATCATGAAGTTTTCCAACGGCAAGCGGAGGCCGAGCCCGAAGAAACAAACCAGTTTGACATTTCCACACTAAAGATCAACGCAAACCTCAATAGAAACCGAGTCAATCCCATGCTTTCGCCGTTCTCCACCAAGAAGTACGACGCGGTGGACAACAAGAGCAACATCAACTTTGGCGGCCTCGGCGGCATGAACATGGCCATGGGAAGCAACTCGCTTATGAAGCCAGCCAAGTTTGTTTACAATCAGAGAAATAGAGTGGCTCAGTCGTCCTGGGTAGCTGGAGGCTACTGGCACACCAATACCGGTAAAGGAAATCCACACAATGGCGACAACATGTCGAGGTCGTCAAGCATTTCGTCCGGGATCGGTTCGATCTCGAGTGCGGCGGCTCTTCAACAGCAACAGCAGACCCTGATTGGCAGCCTGCCCAACTCCCGCGTGAACTCGACGTGCGGCGAGAACTTCGAGCGGTTCTCCGTCTTCTCGGAGCCGGCCGCCGCCAATGTTATGTCACGGCCTCCAACTTTCGGCCAGCCGCCAAACTCTGTCCTCAATGCCACGATCAGGACCAGGAGCGTCTTGGGCGACGACGACGAGGACAACAACAGCTTCGACTCGAGTCTGGAGCGACTCACGCAAAGCGCGTTCGACGGCCTGAGGCCGACTGCGGAGAGCTCCCCAAAGGATAAAGAGAGGTTACCAGGTGCGGACAAGAGCAACGACAATGACATCTCCTTCCTGGAGCGGAAGATCACCTTCAAGATTTCGGTCTACTCCGTCCTGCTCTTCTTCAGCATCGCGTTCAACGTGAGCCTCTCCTTGTACTTTGTGACACTCTACATTTGAGAAGCAAATCAGTTGATGTTAGATATTATAGCGCTGTTTAAAGACAACCTCCCCCGTATAAGTTTGTGAAATGAAAAGAATAGTTTTATTGTGTATTTTTAAAACTTTTTTCTGCATTAATCATTTTTATTCGATCGGCTGATAAGGTCAGGGTTAGGATATTTGATATTGTTTTCAATGAAATTGATTACCACTTTTGTCATTTGAGCGCACATTTTATGCAATTGATGTCACAGTGTAGAAAATTGAGTATAGTACATAAGTAGGTATTTAGGTATTTTAATGGACATCGCCGTCCAGGACTTCGAGGAATTTCCTGTCCACGAAGAACGGAATGATCTTGTGGCGGATCGGCAAGAAGGTGAAGAGCACCAAGGGGAAAATCATTTTCGCATAAGGCCACGGGTTGAACCCGAACGCACACAAAATGGCAAGCTGAACGATCTGGCAAACTAACAGAAAGACATTCATGAGACTATAATATGCTAGTTGACATATTATTCTTACCTGTAAAGGTGTGGATCTTTTTCTCAGGGACCCGTCGGATGTAGTGGTTAGGAGGGTAGGCGGCTTGCTCCATGAAAAACAGGAGAATCCGTTCAAACATCTGGTTGCCGTAGAGTGCGGTCACGGCCAAGTAGAGGAAGAGGCCGTCGAGGACGGGGGTCGGGATGTAGTCCAAGACATAGGTGAGGAAGAGCATCGACACCCCGATGAGGATGTTGCTGAACAGGTTGGTCAGCCTCGTCTCGCGAACGTAGACGACGATGTTGCGCACATAGCCAGACTCGACATGCTCCTCCGTGTCGGCCAAGCACTTGACGTGAAGCGGAGAGTGCGGGAGGACCGCATGCATGAAGGGGAGGCCAAAAATGCAGAGGATTGCGTTGATCACGCCGACAACAAGCAGGTCCCAATGGTAAGCATTGCCCTTGACCAACTTGTTGTCGGGGCTGTTAACCATGGCCGCGCTGATGTTCTGATCCATGAAGAATAGGAGCGACAGGCTGAAGCCAAGGCCCATCGCGCCAAAGATGGCGCCCACGCTCAGGGAGGCGAAGTCAACCAACTTGAAGGGGTTCCCGGTGGCCTCGTAGGGGAAGGTCTGCACTTGGGTCGGGCTGAACAGGAGGCTGCCGATCAGGCTGAAGACAATGACGGCCACAGGCAACGCGTAGTCGGAGAGAATCTCGCGCTTCCTCCTGCCCAAGTATGGAGTCTTCTTGAAGTCGAACAGGGTCACGCCGAGCCAGAGGGTGCCCAGCATCAGGATCAGGGAGAGGAAGCAAACCTCGGGCTGGCACTCCTGCACGTCCTTCAAGTATTCGTACGTTGACCCGTTGACGGGGGCTGGAGAGGCTAGATCTGTCTCGGTGCAGTGATCGCCCCAGTAGTGCTTGTTGAACGTCTTGACCATGTTCTTGGTCGAGTCGGTGATGAAGGCGATCGTGATAAAGTTCGAAAAGATCTCCTCCGTCGATCGAGTGCTGTACTTCATGAGCACCGACATGTTGAAGAACGAGTAGATGAAGAGGAAGAACGTGTTCCAGAGGCCGATGGCGGCGTAGAAGGCCAGGAAATTAATCCCAAAGTCGCTGGCGATGCTATAGATAATCTTGATGAAGAGGGCCAACGGGGCTGTGGTCATGACCACGACGAGAGGCTGTCCAGCGAAGAGCGTGAATATGATTGCTCCCAAGGTTTGGCCAACAATTACTTGATGAACCTGAGAAAATATTAATAAGCAATTGGTTGAAATAATTTTCTTAACGACAATACCGAAATCTCGCCATCAGTATTGTACGAGTTGAGCACCCCGAGGGCGACAGCCGGCAGGATCACGCTGAAGTACAAGAACAAAGTCGTGGCTGTAGTCTTCTGGAGAGTGTTGTTCCCTGTGATCCCGTCCTTGAAGTCGTCCAAGTAAAAGGGGAACCTGCCCATGAAGTCCGCCATGATGCCCTTGCCGACGTGGTACCACTTGATATCCTCATCCGCGCCCATCGCCTTCTTGTTCTCCTCCTCGGCCAAGACAAGATCGGGCCTCGACTGGTAAGCCGCAAAGTCCGCCGAGGTCACGAGCATGAACGCCTTGAACTCGGCGACCGTCTGCGCGTTGAGCAAGTTGTGCCGCAGGTTGATGTCTGAAACAAAAGAAAAATATAGATTTCACAACTTTTTTATCTAGATAAATTTTTACCCGTGAAAACGGTTCCAAAAGTTCGCGCGGTCTCGAGAGCCGTCTTGGTGATCTTGACATCGCTGGGGCACAGGATCAGGATGAAGAGGCGCACTTCCTCCAT
>JAAUYL010026388.1_pt1 | contig 12356 bp, 11 predicted proteins | sample 7278011 | NCBI WGS metagenome assembly JAAUYL01 (sample SAMN14350225, study PRJNA611818) | marine sediment metagenome | isolation source: surface marine sediment (1.8m) | place: French Polynesia: Moorea | collected 2018-08 | reverse complement strand
CGAGGCCCCGCGTGGCAACTACCGGGGCGCCCAGGGTCTGGATCCCGCCTTCATCGCGGAGCTGGAGAAGCAGTTCGGGCTCGACAAGCCGTGGTACCAGCGCTTTTGGATCATGCTCACCAACTACGTGGTCTTCGACTTCGGTGATTCCTTTTTTCGGGATCGACCGGTCGTGGACTTGATCATCGACAAGATGCCGGTCTCCATCTCGCTCGGCCTCTGGTCAACGCTGCTGATTTACCTGGTGTCGATTCCCCTTGGGGTCGCGAAAGCAGTACGTGACGGAACCGACTTCGATCTCTGGACCTCTGGCATGGTCGTGATCGGGACGGCCATTCCCGGATTCCTTTTCGCCGTCTTCCTGCTAGTGATCTTTTCTGGGGGCGTCTACCTGGACTGGTTTCCGCTTGCCAACCTGACCTCGGAGAACTGGGAGCAGCTTTCCAGCTTCGAAAAGACCCTTGATTACCTCTGGCACCTCAGTCTGCCGATCCTCGCCTTCGCCATCGGCGGCTTTGCCGGGCTGACCATGCTGACCAAGAACTCCTTCCTGGACCAGATCAACCAGCAATACGTGGTCACGGCACGGGCCAAGGGCCTCCCGGAACGCCGCGTGCTCTACGGCCACGTCTTTCGCAATGCCATGCTGATCGTCATCGCCGGCTTTCCCGCTGCGCTGGCAGGCATGCTTTTCACCGGATCGGTCCTGATCGAGGTGATCTTCTCCCTTGACGGCCTCGGCCGGCTCGGCTTCGAAGCGGTCTTCAATCGAGACTATCCGATCGTCCTGGGCACCCTGTTCTTCTTCACCCTCTTCGGGCTTCTGATGGGACTGATCACCGACCTGACCTACACCCTGATCGATCCGCGGATCGATTTCGAGACGCGGGAGACCTGAGGCCATGCCGAAGCGTCTCTTTGGCCGAGAACTGACGCCGATCAACCAGCGCCGTCTCACAAACTTCCGGGCCAACAGACGTGGCTACTGGTCTTTCTGGATCTTCCTGGTGCTCTTCGGGCTGTCGCTCTTCGCCGAACTGATCGCCAACGACCAGCCTTTCCTGGTCTCCTACGACGGCGAACTCCATTCGCCGATCCTGTTCTTCTATCCGGAGACCGAGTTCGGCGGAGTCTTGCCGACCGAAGCCGACTACACGGACCCAGCCGTTGCCGCCAAGATCGAGGAAAAGGGCTGGATGCTCTGGCCGCTGATCCGGTACGACCAATTGACGGTGGCCTGGGACCTGCCCGATGCCGCGCCGACCCCGCCGGACTCGCAGCACTGGCTGGGCACCGACGATCAGGCCCGGGACGTCTTGGCCCGGGTGATCTACGGATTCCGGATCTCGGTGCTCTTCGGCTTCACCCTGACGGTCATCTCGGCAATCATCGGCGTTGCCGCCGGCGCGGTCCAGGGCTACTACGGCGGCTGGATCGACCTGATCTTCCAGCGCTTCATCGAGATCTGGTCCTCGATGCCGCAGCTCTACATCCTGATCATTCTCGCCTCGGTCATCGAGCCGAATTTCTGGTGGCTGCTCGGGGTCCTTCTCCTCTTCTCCTGGATCGGCTTCGTCGGCGTGGTGCGCGCCGAGTTCCTCAAGACCCGGAACTTCGACTACGTGCGGGCCGCCCGGGCCCTGGGCGTTTCCAACCAAGTGATCATCTTCCGGCACGTTCTGCCCAACGCCATGGTCGCGACCATGACCTTCATGCCCTTCACCCTGGCCGGTTCGGTCACGATCCTGACCTCTCTGGATTTCCTTGGTATCGGCCTGCCGCCGGGCTCGGCCTCCCTGGGCGACCTGCTGGCCCAGGGCAAGGCCAACTTGCAGGCGCCCTGGCTTGGGCTGACCGGCTTTTTTGTTATCGGCCTCATGCTCTCACTGCTGATCTTCATCGGCGAGGCGGTGCGCGATGCCTTCGATCCGCGCAAGCTCTTCGCCGCGCCGCCTCCGGCGGAGGAAACGCCCGACGCACGGCCGACCACCACGCCTCAGCGCGCGCCGCAGGGAGCCGATTGATGCCCGACGAAGGAATGACCGGCGGCCCGCTCCTCAGGGTCAGCAGCCTGGGCGTCAACTTCCGCTCGCATCACGGTAAGACCGCGGCGGTGCGGGGCGTCTCCTTCGACATCGAGAAGGGCAAGACCCTGGCCCTGGTCGGCGAAAGCGGCTCCGGCAAGTCGGTCTCGGCGCTCTCGGTCCTGCAGTTGCTGCCCTACCCGGCCGCCACCCATACCCTCGGCTCCTCGGTCGAGTTCAAGGGCCAGCAGCTGATGGGAGCGCCGGCGCGCAAGCTGCGCCAGGTCCGCGGCGACCAGATCTCGATGATCTTCCAGGAGCCGATGACCTCGCTCAATCCGCTGCACAAGGTCGAGAAGCAGATCGCCGAGACCCTGATCCTGCACAAGGGCCTGAACCCCCAGCAGTGCCGCGGGCGGGTGCTAGAACTGCTGCGCCTGGTCGGCCTGCAGGAACCGGAGAAACGCCTGGGCGCCTATCCGCACGAGCTCTCCGGCGGCCAGCGCCAGCGGGTGATGATCGCCATGGCCCTGGCCAACGAGCCCGATCTGCTGATCGCCGACGAGCCGACCACGGCGCTCGACGTGACCATCCAGGCCCAGATCCTGAAGCTGCTCAAGGACCTGCAGCAGAAGTTCGGCATGGCCATGCTGCTGATCACCCACGACCTGGCGATCGTCCGCAAGATGGCCGACCGGGTCTGCGTGATGACCGAGGGCGAGATCGTCGAGACCGGCACCACCTGGGACATCTTCGAGCGGCCCCAGCACCCCTACACCCAGAAGCTTCTGGCCGCCGAGCCCAAGGGGGCGCCGATCACGGCGCCGGCCAACGCGCCGGTCGTGATGCGCGGCGAGGACGTCAAGGTCCACTTCCCGATCAAGAAAGGCGTCCTGAAACGGACCGTCGATCACGTCCGTGCGGTCGACGGGGTGACCCTGACGGTGCGCGAGGGCCACACGGTCGGCGTGGTCGGCGAGAGCGGATCCGGTAAGACCACCTTGGGCCTGGCCCTGCTGCGCCTGCTGTCGTCGAAGGGCGGAATCGCCTTCAAGGGCGAGGCCATCCAGGGCCTAGGCAGCGCCGCCCTGCAGCCGTTGCGGCGCGAGATGCAGGTCGTCTTCCAGGACCCCTTCGGCTCCCTGAGCCCGCGCCTCTCGGTCGGCCAGATCGTCGAAGAGGGCCTCAAGGTCCACGAGCTGGGCGGCAGCGCGGCGGAGCGCGAGGAGCTGATCATCGCGGCGCTGCAGGAGGTCGGCCTCGACCCGGCCTCGCGGCACCGCTATCCGCACGAATTCTCCGGCGGCCAGCGCCAGCGCATCGCGATCGCCCGGGCCATGGTCCTGAAGCCGCGTTTCGTCGTCCTCGACGAACCGACCTCGGCCCTCGACATGTCGGTCCAGGCCCAGATCGTCGACCTCTTGCGCGATCTGCAAGAACGGCACAAGCTGGCCTACATGTTCATCAGCCACGATCTGAAGGTGGTCCGCGCCTTGGCCGACGAAGTCATCGTGCTGCGCAACGGCCAGGTCATGGAGCACGGACCGGCGCAAAAGATCTTCGAGTCCCCCGATCACTCCTACACCCAGGCGCTCATGAAGGCCGCCTTCGAACTGGAAGCGGTCGAGACCGGCGTCGTATCGATGTAAAGGTGCGGTCGCCTTTGCGCTGGCCCCGCCTCTGCCTGCTCTTACTTCTGGCGCCGCTATTCGCGGCCTGCGAAACGCCCGCCGACGAGGAGATCGCGACCAAGGTCGAGAACCCGGCCGAGAAGCTGCTGCTGGCCGGCTGGTACTACGAAGAGCGCAACAGCCCGCGGCCGGCGGAACGCCTGATTCGAGAGGCGATCCAGATCTACCAGGCCAATGGCGACCGGCTCGGCCTGGGCCACGCCTATCGGAGCTACGCGCTCTTCCTGCGCTCGGACGCGGTCAAGCGCGCGGCCGACCTCTACACCCAGGAAGGCTTCCTCGATCCCGGGATCACCTTCGACAACCGGCTGACGCAGTCGATCGCCTACCTGGAGCGGGCGACGACGCTCTACGAGGAGGAGGCCGCCTACGGCTGGATGATCAACGCCGAGCTCCAGATCGGCTACGGCCACCACTTCCAGAAGCAGACCGCGGAGGCCTGCGCCGCATTCGACCGGAGCCTCGAGGTCTACCGCCGGCACCGCGAGGCCATGGAGGCCACCCTCTGGCTGCCGCCGGGCGAAAGCAGTTACGAGTCCTTCGTCGCGGCGATGAAGGACCAATCCGACTGTCCCCAGTGAAATGACATCCCGACCCGGTCGACGCTCCCGCCCGTGCGGTTGAACGCCCGGGCATTTGGCTGTAGCTCTCGACTGTAGGGAACCGATTGACCACAGGGGCACCCCGACATGGCGCTACTCTTCAAGGGCGATATCGATCGCGGCGGCAGCTGGGAGCGAGCGCTGGCGCGCCACGCCCCGGATCTGGATCTGAGGTCCTGGCCGAAGCTCGGCGATCCCGCCGGGATCGACTACGCCCTGGTCTGGGCGCCGCCGCCGGGCCTGCTCGCCGGCCTGCCGAATCTCAAGGTGATCTTCTCGATCGGCGCCGGGATCGACCACCTGGCCAGCGACCCCGAGCTGCCGCCGGCGGTGCCCGTGGTGCGCATGGTCGAGCCCGGCCTGACCGCCGGGATGACCGAGTTCGTGGTCATGAGCGTGCTCTACCACCACCGCTTCATGCTCGACTACCTGGCCCAGCAGCGGGCCCGCGAATGGCGGGAGATCTCCCAGATCGGCGCACAGGAGCGCCGGGTCGGGATCATGGGTCTGGGGGTCCTGGGCCAGGACGCGGCCCGACGCCTGCTGGATTTCGGCTTTCCGGTCGCCGGCTGGAGCCGCAGCCCCAAGTCGGTGCCGGGCGTCACCAGCTTTGCCGGGACCGAGGGCCTGACCGCGTTCCTCGGGCAGAGCGACATCCTGGTCTGCCTGCTACCCTCGACCGCCGAGACCCGAGGCCTCCTGAACGCCGGGACCCTGGCCGCCCTGCCGCGCGGTGCCGTGATCGTCAACGCCGGCCGCGGCGACCTGATCGTCGAGGCCGACCTGCTGGCCGCCCTCGACGATGGCCGGGTCGGCGGCGCCATCCTGGACGTCTTTCCCGATGAGCCCCTGCCGGCAGACAGCCGTTTCTGGGATCACCCGCGAGTCGTGGTCACGCCGCACATCGCCAGCATGACCATCCCCGACAGCGCGGCCGCCGCCGTGATCGCGCAGATCCGAAGGTTCGAGTCGGGCCAGCCACTGGAGCACGTGGTCGAGATGTCCAGGGGCTATTGACCGCGTCGCCGGCTTCGATTCGGGCGGCGCGACCGCGATAGCGTTGCGGCCCGGTCCGACGCTATCCTGCTGCGACAAGACGTGCGCCCAGTACCAAGGAGCACTGCGGGGGAGGAGTCCATGTTCGAGAATATCGTCTGTGCCGTCGACGGCTCGGAACACGCGCTCAAGGCAGCAGAGGTGGCCAGCGCCCTGGCCTCGAAGTTCGGTTCCCGGCTGACCTTGTTGACCGTGACCAAGAAGATCTCCGTGACGCCGGAGATCAAGCGCTACCTGGAGCTCGAGCACCTGACCGGCGAGCCGCAATACGTCCTGGACGACATGACCAAGCAGATCATGGAGGCGGCCACCCGAACGGCTCAGGAGGCCGGCGTGCCCTCGGTCAAGACCGAGGTCGAGGTGGGGCCGCCGGCCCGCACGATCGTGAACTTCGCCAGGCGGAACGATGCGGATGCCATCGTGCTGGGCAGCCGCGGCGTCGGCGACGTCGAGGGCGCCTTGCTGGGCAGCGTGTCCCACAAGGTCGCCAACCTCGCCGCCATGACGGTGATCGCCGTCAAGTGACCGGCCCCCACCGGCCCGCGGGCCTCAGCGCTTGCCGCCTCTTTGGGATTTCGCCAGCGCCTCGATCAGACCATAGATCGCGCGCAGGCCCATGGCCTCCCCGCCGAGGGGACGACCGGGCTTCGCGGCCAAGTTCCAGGCCATGAGGTCGATGTGGATCCAGGCCTTGGCCTTGGCCACGAAGGCCTCGAGGAAGAGCGCGGCGGTGATCGCACCGCCGTAGCCGCCTTCGGAGATGTTGTTGAGGTCCGCGACCTTGCTGTCCAGGAGCCGCTTGTAGGGCGCATGCAGTGGCAGGCGCCACAGCGGGTCCTGGACCGCCAGGCCGTGCTCCAGGGCCGCCGCCGCCGTGGCGTCGTCGTTGCAGAACATGGCCGGGAGCTCGGTCCCGAGGGCGACCCGGGCGGCGCCGGTCAGGGTCGCGAAGTCGACCAGCAGCTCGGGCGACTCGCGATCGGCTTCGGTCAGGGCGTCGCAAAGGATCAGCCGGCCCTCGGCGTCGGTGTTGCCGATCTCGACGGTCAGGCCCTGGCGGGTCGTGAACACGTCGAGCGGCCGAAAGGAATTGCCCGAGACGCTGTTCTCGACCGCCGGGATCAAGAGCCGCAGGCGAACCGGCAGCTTGGCAGCCATGATCATCTGGGCCAGGCCCAGGACGTGCGCCGCGCCGCCCATGTCCTTTTTCATCAGCTTCATGCCCGCGGCCGATTTGAGGTCCAGGCCGCCGCTGTCGAAGCAGACACCCTTGCCGACCAGGGTGACCCGCGGGCCCTTGGTCCCCCAGCGCAGGTCGATGAGGCGCGGCGCCCGGTCGGCGGCCCGGCCGACGGCGTGGATGGTCGGATAGTTGTTCTTGAGCAGGGCCGCCCCGGTGGTCACCGCGACCTTGGCGCCCTGGGCCCGACCGACCGCCTTGACCGCCTCGGCGAGCTGCGGCGGGCCCATGTCCTCGGCTGGGGTGTTGATCAGGTCACGGACCAGGAAGGTCGCCTCGGCGGCCCGGGTCACGGCTGCCTTGTCCACCCCCTTGGGCCAGACCAGGACGGCGAAGTCGCGCTCGGGCTTCTTGTAGCGGGTGAAGGCGTAGCCGCCGAGGGCCCAGCCGAGAGCGGCGCGACTGGCGGCGGCTGCGGTCACCGCCCCGTCCAGGCGGTAGCGGCCCAACGGTAAGGCGCCGGGCAGGCCGCCGTAGGACCAGATGTCCTCGCCTGCCTCAACGCCGAGCAGCACCCGCGACAGCCCGCCTCCGGCATCGGGTAGCAGGGCGGTTCCGCCCGGCTGGGCGGTGAAGCCGATCCGCTCGACCCAGCGCCGGGTCGTTGCCGGTTGCCCCGCCAGCCAGGGCTCGAGCTCGGCCACGGTGAGCGGCGTGATGGTGACGGCGTCCTTTCCGGCCCGGGTCGTCAGATGTTGCAGCAAGGTCCCTCGTGCTCCCGATTCTTGTGATATCCTGCCGGCCTAGGGCAGGTTGCTGACGGTAAGCGCGGCGCCCGACGCCAGCAACAACCAAAGGACCAGGCGGCGGAACTGGCGGTCGTCGATCCGGCCGTAGGTGCGATGTCCCAGCCAGGCGCCGAGGGAGGTCGCCGGCAGGCAGACCAGACCGAGCAGCAGGACCTCCCGGGTCACGACCCCGCCCAGGGCCTGGGAGATCAGCGCCAGGCTTAGGACCGACAGGTTGAAGCCCTGAAAGACGCTGCGCTGCTCGTCCTTGGTCCAGCCCTTGAGGCCGCACCAGATGGTGGGCAGGGGTCCGGAGAGGCCGGCGAAGCCGCCGAGGACCCCGCCGCCGAGGCCAATTGCACCGTCCGCCAGGCGGCCACCGAAGTTCAGGACCGGCAGGCTGCGCAGCAGCAGCATGGTGCCGGCATAGGCCAGGAGAAAAAGGCCGACCAGGCCGCGAAAGACTTCCGGGTCCAGCACGCCGAGCAGCAATACGCCGAGTGGCACGCCTGGCAGGCCGCCCGCCAGAAAGGGCCAGAGCCGCGACCAGACCAGCCGGCGGCGCAGGCTCCAGAGTGACTGGAATTGGCCGATGACCGAGCAAATCACGACCAGGGGTGCCGCCAGGATCGGATCGAGGGCATGCAGCCAGACGCCGAGGGCGACCAGCCCGGTGCCGAAGCCGGCGAGACCGGTCACGAAACCGGCCAGGCCGGCCCCGACTGCCACGATCAGCGCGAGATCGGGGGTCATCGACGGCCAGAAGCGGCCGGGCGTCGGGCTCGATCCATCTCGCTAACAGGGCGGACGAGGGAACGCATCGGGTAGGACCGCTTCCAGGTTGCCGGTGGGCACCGGCGAGGCGGGACGCTTGCCTCGCCGTCGACGGCATCGCTTAATGCCGTTCGCGTCACGAAGGGAGGGCTCGACTTGGCCGACTTTACCATCATCCTCGGGAACAAGAACTATTCCTCCTGGTCCCTGCGCGGCTGGCTGGCCCTGGAGGCCAGCGGGGCCGACTACGACGAGGTGGTGATCCCTCTGGATCGGCCGGAGACCAAAGCCGCCATCCGCGCCCATACGCCGAGCGGCCGCGTACCCACTTTGAAGCACGGCGACTTGACCATCTGGGACAGCCTGGCAATTAGCGAGTACTTGGCCGAGTGCTTTCCCGAGGCCGGCCTCTGGCCCAAGGATCCGAAGCTGCGCGCCCAGGCGCGCGCCGTAACGGCCGAGATGCACGCCGGGTTTGCCGCGCTGCGCGAGCACCTGCCGATGGACCTGCGGGGCCGCTTCCCCGGACGCGGCCACGATGCGCCGGGCGTCGCCGCTGACATCCTGCGGATCGTCGAGATCTGGGAGGTCTGCCGGCAAAACTTCGGCCGGGGCGGCGACTTCCTGTTCGGCCGTTTCGGCATCGTCGATGCCTTTTTCGCGCCCGTGGTCGGCCGCTTCGTCACCTACGGGGTTTCGCTGGAGGGCGCGACCGCGGCCTATCGCGACGCGGTCTGGTCCTGCTCAGCGATGAAGACCTGGCGCGCCGCCGCCGAAGAAGAGCCCTGGGTGATCGATCAGTAGAGCCGGGACCGGGCTCAGCGGCTCAGGACGAGGTCCCCCGCCGCCTCGGTCTCTAGCACGCGCTTGGCGGCTTGCCGCAGGTCGTCCATCAGAGCATCGCTGGCCCGGCCGGCGGCCTCCGGATCGGCCTCGGCGATCGCCCCCATGACCGCGACGTGGAGCCGCGCCGAGGGTTCGAGGTCGCTGCCAGCGTGGTGCGCATACCAGAAGCGCCGGCTTAGGGTCTGCATGGGCGCGACCGCGGCGGTGGCGAAGCGGTTGCGTGCGCCCTGGGCGACAATGCTGTCGAAGATCTTGTCCTGGCGCATGTAGCCCTCGAGGTCCCCGGCCTCGGCCCGCCGGGTCATGCTGACCGCGCAGTCGACCAGTTCGCGGCGTAAGGCGTCCCGCGCCACCGCGGCCGCGCGCCGTGCCAGCAGCCTCTCGAGCACCGCCCGGGCCTCGATCAGTGCCAGATGGTCGAAGGGATTGACCTCGGTGATGACCAGGCCCTTGCCGGCCTGGACCCGGATCAGGCCTTGCGCCGCCAGACGCTGGACCGCCTCGCGGGTCGGTGTGCGGCCGATTTCGATCATCTCGACCAGCGCCGGCTCGGTGACAGCCTCGCCCGGCCGCAGGCGCAGCGAGACGATCATCTCCTCCAGACGTCGGAACGCCTCGTCAGCCAGCCGTTTCTGTCCGTCCCCTGGTCTCATCTTCTACTCCGCCGGGATCTGGCGCCGGGTTCGGCGCAAAATTATCCAGGAATTTCAACGACTCCCATCACAAATATATTGCTAGCATATTTCCGCTGTGGAAGACTAAGAAAACTTCAGGCCGAGCCAACCTACCCGAGAAAAAAGGAACCCCGAGATGACGATCGCCTGGTCGGGCGTCTTCCCCGCCCTGATGACCGAGTTCAAGCAGGACGAAAGCCTCGACCTGGAGGCCACGGCGCGGCACATCGAATCTTGCCTGGAGGCGGGCTGCGAAGGCTTGGTCATGCTTGGCACCTTGGGTGAGAACAGCTCCCTCGCGCCCGATGAGAAGGAGGCGGTCCTGCGCTGTGCGGTCGAGGCCGCAGCAGGCCGGGTGCCGGTGCTCTCTGGCGTCGCCGAATACACCACCGAGCTGGGCATCGCCCATGCCAAACGCGCCGAGCGGGCCGGCTGCGCGGGACTGATGGCGCTTCCCTGCATGGTCTACGAGCAGGACGAGCGCGAGGCCCTGGCCCACTTTGAGAGCCTGGCCGCGGCCAGCGACCTGCCGATCATGATCTACAACAACCCGGTCAGTTATAAGGTCGATCTCAGCCCCGAGGCCTTTCTGAAGCTGGCCAAGAGCGAGACCATCGTGGCGGTCAAGGAGTCCTCCCACGACAGCCGGCGGGTCACCGACATGATCAACGTCTGCGGGGACCGCTACGTGCTGTTCTGCGGGGTAGACGACCTGGTCCTGGAGAACCTGCTGTTCGGAGCGGTCGGCTGGGTCGCGGGCCTGGTCAACGCTTTTCCCAGGGAGTCCGTGGCGCTCTATCGGCTCGCCAAGGAGGGCCGGGTCGATGAGGCCCTGGTCCTCTACCGCTGGTTCATGCCGCTGCTGCACCTCGACGTCGACAAGAAGCTGGTGCAGTTCATCAAGCTGGCCAACCAAATCGCCGGCGAGGGCGCCGAATGGGTCCGCCGGCCGCGGATGACCCTGATAGGCGCGGAGCGCGAGCGGGTCGCCTCGATCGTCGAGACCGCGATCTCCAACCGGCCTTCGGTCTGATCGCGCTCACTCGGTGGCGCCGGCAAGCTCTTCGTAATAGCGCTCGGCTCCGGGGTGCAGGGGAATGCCGATACCTTGAAGGGCGGTCTCCCGGGTGATCAGCTTGCCGGTCGGATGGCCCCGCGACAGGAGGCTCGCGGTGTTCTCGTGCCACAGAGCCCGGGTGATCTCGTAGACCGTCTCTTCCTCGACCTCGGCGCCGACCAGCCACTGGGCGCCGACGCTGAGAGTCTCGGTCGCCGCCACGTTGAGATAGGCCCCGGCCTGGATCGTGTAGCTGCCGAAGAAGGGGTACTTCTTGGTGAGCGCCTCGGCTTCCTTGCCCTTGATCGGTAGCAGCGTGATCGAGGTGTCCTCGGCCAGCGCGCTGACCGCCTTGGCCGGCGGCCCGGCGATCCAAAAGAAGGCGTCGAGTTCACCGGCCCGCAACTTATCGATCGCAAGCCCGGCCGGCACGTAGTGCGGCTCGATGTCCTTGGTGGTCAGCCCATAGGCGCGAAGGATCAGCTCGGCGTCGACCTTGGTTCCCGAGCCCTCCCTGTCGAGAGAGACGCGCAGGCCCTTGAGGTCGCGCGGCGACGTCAGCCGGGCATCGCGGCGGACCACGATATGCACCGCCTCCGGATAGAGATTGGCGATGGCTCTGAGGTTCTCGACCGCGCCCTTCTTCTCGTAGGGACCCTTACCGTTGTAGGCCCAATAAGCGATGTCGGCCTGGCTGAAGGCCGATTCCAGCAAGCCGCTGCCCATGGCGTCGACGTTGTCGACCGAGCCGCTGGTCGACTGGGCTACCGCGATCAGGCCGGGCACGCCGCAGGAGCCGCCGACCTCGCAGGCGCGGCTGCCGGGCGGACTGCTGATCGCGGTCGCGATGATGCCGCCGATGGGAAAATAGGTCCCGGAGGTGGACCCGGTGCCGATCCGGAAGAAGCGGATATCCTCGGCCGAGGCGCCGGGCGCATCCGGAAGCAGGATTGCTCCTGCGGCCAGACCCAAAGCGACACCGGCACCACCCAGACCGGCCGCAAGCTGCCGCCAGCGCTGGCGCAGCCGTCCGTTCCATCGTCGCTGTCCGGCCTGCGGGTCTTGCCGCACGGCTTGGGTCCGATCCTTTAGCTCGCCATCCTTCATGGATGACCTCTCATCCCAAACATAGCGATTCGGCATAGTGCCTGCCAGGGCCAGACCCAGGAGAACGCCCGGTCCAGCCAAGATTCACCATAGGTCCCGTCCTATGACTTTATTACGTCTCGAATAATGCCGGACATCCCCGCAAATAGTGGCATCGCCACGTTCCAGCCCGGCACGCCCTGTCCCCGGCACCAGTGGAACGATGGTTCAACTTTGCTACGAAGGGTTGGTCGAGAGGGATGGAGAAGAAGACCGGTCGAGAGCTAGGCCAGGGACAAGGCGACCCAGAGTATGAAGAGATAGCGGACGACCTTTCCGACCGTGACCAGCAGCAGGAAGGGCAGCAACCCGACTCGAAAGGCGCCTGCGATAAGGGTCAGGGGATCGCCGACGACCGGGGCCCAGGCGAAGAGCAGCGACCAGACGCCGTAGCGTTCGAACCAGCTGGCCGCCTGCGCGTAGCGGCGCGGCGACACCGGGAACCACTTGCGGTCGCGGAAGGCCGCGAGGAAGCGGCCGCAGATCCAGTTGACCAGGGAGCCGAGGACGTTGCCGAT
>JAAUYL010036129.1_pt1 | contig 12366 bp, 16 predicted proteins | sample 7278011 | NCBI WGS metagenome assembly JAAUYL01 (sample SAMN14350225, study PRJNA611818) | marine sediment metagenome | isolation source: surface marine sediment (1.8m) | place: French Polynesia: Moorea | collected 2018-08 | reverse complement strand
TGGAGGTGATTAAACGGAAAATTTGATTTTAGAGGGCAAAATCTCCAAATCCTGAATCGAAAAAACTAAGGATTTGGAGATTTTGCTCATTTATGAAGTGAATAATCGCCATATCTAAAAAAAGTAGATGCTAGAGTCGACGAGGCTTCGCCTCGCGACTGAAAAATACTCGTACTTTAAAATGAGATAAAATGAGATTACTGTTGTTGGATCGTGCTTTTATTTGAAGATGCTACATCACTCTAACGCAATCCTTGCACTTGGTCATGGGCGGAGCCCCAGCAGGGCCAGCAGGTACCGGCAAAACCGAGACGACCAAGGATCTGGGACGCGCGGTCGGAATGATGGTGTATGTCTTTAACTGCTCGGAGCAAATGGACTACAAAAGTTGCGGCAACATCTACAAGGCAATTAAATTGAACATCTTGAATTTTGAATGGCAATTTAAACCAAGCCAATCACAATTAATTCAGGGCCTTGCGCAAACTGGAGCCTGGGGATGCTTCGACGAGTTCAACAGGATCACGGTGGAGGTCTTGTCCGTCATAGCAGTCCAAGTCAAGAGCATCCAGGATGCCATTAAGGAGAGCAAAAAGACCTTTGACTTCATGGGCGAGGAGATTCCCCTGAACCCAACTGTCGGGATATTTATCACAATGAATCCTGGATATGCTGGTCGTGCCGAGCTGCCAGAAAATCTGAAAGCTCTCTTCAGACCCTGTGCTATGGTGGTGCCTGACCTCGGCCTCATTTGCGAGATCATGTTGGTTGCCGAGGGCTTCCTTGAAGCCAGGACTCTTTCACGGAAGTTCATTACGCTCTACACTCTTTGCAAAGAGCTTCTATCAAAACAGGTAAATAAGCACAATCCATCGTGCTATTATGACAGTGGTAAGATCGATCATACACAATACACATATTACAGGACCATTATGACTGGGGTCTACGGGCCATCAAGTCTGTCCTCGTTGTGGCCGGTGCGTTAAAGAGAGGAGACCCCGACAGACCCGAGGATCAGGTTCTCATGCGCGCCCTGAGGGATTTCAACCTCCCCAAAATCGTGACCGACGACAACCCGATCTTCCTCGGTTTGATCTCTGATCTTTTCCCTTCTCTGGATGTCCCCAGGAAGAGAGAGCTGGAGTTTGAAAAGGCCGTCAAGCATGCCGCCTGCGATCTGAAACTGCAACCGGAAGAGAGCTTCGTGCTCAAGGTGGTCCAACTGGCCGAATTGCTCTACGTCAGGCACTCGGTATTCATCGTTGCAAATGCTGGAGCTGGAAAGTCCCAGGTGTGGAAGACTCTGTTCAGGACCTACCAGAACCTCAAGAAGAAGCCGGTGTTCTGCGACCTGAATCCGAAAGCCGTTACCAATGACGAGCTCTACGGGATTATCAACCCTGCCACGAGGGAATGGAAGGACGGCCTCTTTTCAGTCATCATGAGAGACCAGGCGAACATGACCACTGATGGACCCAAATGGATTGTCTTGGATGGAGACATTGACCCAATGTGGATCGAGTCCTTGAACACGGTCATGGATGACAACAAAATCTTGACACTTGCGAGCAACGAAAGGATCGCCCTCACGCCAGAAATGAGGCTGATTTTCGAGATCTCCAATCTCAGGACTGCCACCCCTGCAACAGTCTCCAGAGCTGGAATCCTGTACATCAACCCTGGCGACCTCGGGTGGAATCCATACGTCACGAGCTGGATTGAGACAAGAGATGGTCAAAATGAGAAGGCCAACTTGACCATTCTGTTCGACAAGTACATCCCGACGTTGTCCGAGGTCATCAAGGGTCGTTTCAAAAAGATCACTCCCCTCCCTGACATCACGCACACTGAGGTGCTCTGTAAGCTTCTGGAATGCCTGATTGTCATGCCCAACGTCAACCAGGACAGTCCCAAGGAACTGTATGAGCTCTACTTTGTCTTCGCCTGCATCTGGGCCTACGGATCGGCCTTGTATCACGATGGAACGATTGACCACAGGGGCGAGTTTTCCAAGTGGTGGCTGAGCGAGTTCAAGTCTGTCAAGTTCCCCAGTGGCAATGTCTTTGACTTCTACGTGGATCCTCAGGCCCAAGAAATGGTCCCCTGGAAACAGAGAGTCCCCAAGTTCGAGTTGGATCCCGACCTACCACTTCAGGCCATCCTGGTTCACACGGCGGAAACTGTTCGGGTGAAATATTTCCTGGACTTGTTGGTCGACATGAGACATCCTGTAATGCTCGTGGGCGGTGCTGGCTGTGGCAAGACAGTCCTCGTCAATGAGAAGGTTGGCCAGATGGACGAGAACTACATGATCACAAACGTTCCCTTCAACTACTACTACTCATCTGAAATGCTCCAAAAGATCCTGGAGAAACCACTTGAAAAAAAGGCTGGCAGGAACTACGGTCCCCCTGGAAACAAGAAGCTCGTCTACTTCCTCGACGACATGAACATGCCCGAGGTCGACGAGTACGGGACAGTTCAGCCGCACACCCTGATTCGACAACACTTGGACTACAACCATTGGTACGACCGGAACAAGCTTACCATCAAGGAGATCCACAACTGTCAATACATTGCTTGCATGAACCCGACAGCTGGCAGCTTCACGATCAACCCCAGACTCCAGAGGCACTTTGCAACCTTTGCGGTCAGCTTTCCCAGCCAGGATTCCCTCTTCACGATCTACAATGCCATTCTCTCGGACCATCTGGATGCGTCAAGCAACAAGTTTGGATTCCTCGTGAGGAAAATGTGCTCCAATGTTGTGCACGCCACCCTCCAGCTCCACATCAAGGTGTCGCAGATCTTCATGCCCACGGCGGTCAAGTTCCATTACATCTTCAATCTCCGGGACTTGTCCAACGTTTTCCAAGGCCTCCTCTTTGCCACCAATGACTGTGTCACCAATCCCGTGGACATCGTGAGATTGTGGTGCCATGAGACGCAGAGGGTTTACCTCGACAAGCTGGCGGACAACAAGGACATTGAGAACTTTGAGAAGCTCCAGAAGGACATCCTGAAGAAAAGCTACGACGACATTCCCGAGCTGGAGGTGCTGAAAAAGCCCCTGATCTATTGCCATTTTGCAAAGTAAGGACAGTTCATACTAGATATTTCAAGTACCTAAATTCAGAAATCTATCATCAGTATTAAAAAAACCTCTATTTTAGGGGCATTGGCGAGCCGAAATACATGCCGGTCCCGGACTGGAAGTCCCTGAACAAAACCTTGACTGATGCTCTGAACAGCTACAACGAGCTGAATGCGGCCATGGACCTGGTCCTGTTTGAAGATGCTATGAGTCACATCTGCAAGATCAACCGCATCTTGGAATCTCCTCGAGGAAATGCGCTCCTGGTCGGAGTGGGTGGCAGTGGAAAGCAGTCGCTGAGCCGCTTGGCAGCCTACATCTCCTCCATGGAGGTCTTCCAGGTAAGTACTTTTTGGTTAAGAAACGATTATGGCAATTGCTTATTTTATTTGTTCAGGTGACTCTGAGAAAGGGCTATGGCATCCCGGATCTGAAGGGCGACCTCGCAAACCTCTACCAGAAGGCTGGCCTCAAGAACCTTGGCACAGTCTTCCTGATGACAGATGCTCAGGTGGCAGACGAGAAGTTCCTGGTTTTGATTAACAATCTCCTGGCCTCTGGCGAGATTCCGGACATCTTTGGAGATGACGATGTGGAGAACATTGTCACCATGGTCAGGAACGAGGTCAAAGGAGCTGGACTGCAAGACACCAAAGAAAACTGCTGGCGTTTCTTCATTGACAGAGTTCGCAGACAACTGAAAGTAATCCTCTGCTTCTCCCCCGTGGGAAGCACACTGCGAGTCAGAGGCCGCAAGTTTCCAGCTTTGGTCAACTGCACTTGCATTGACTGGTTTCACGAGGTAAACTAATAAGTAGAGATACTCGTTCTGAATCTGATACGCTTAATCCAATATATTCATTATGTTAGTGGCCTCAAGAGGCCTTGATCTCGGTGGCCATGAGATTTCTGAACGAAATGCCAGTTGTCCCGAGCTCAGTGAAGAGTTCAGTCTCCCAATTCATGGCTTACGTCCACGGCTCGGTGAACGAGATCTCCAAGGCCTACCTCTTAAATGACAGGCGGCACAACTACACGACTCCCAAGTCGTACCTCGAGCTGATCAACCTCTACGTCAAGATTCTTCAGAGGAAGCACGACGAGGTCGAGTCCAAGATGAACCGCCTGGAAAATGGTCTCGAGAAGCTCAGGGTCACTGCCGCCCAGGTCAACGATCTCAAGGCTCAATTGGCCGAGCAGGAAATTGAACTGACAAAGAAGAACGACGAGGCTGACAAGCTGATTGAAATTGTTGGCATTGAAACACAGAAAGTCTCCAAGGAAAAAGTCATTGCCGACGAGGAGAAGCTCAAGGTGAACAAGATCAACATTGAGGTGCAGAAGAAACAGAAGGATTGCGAGGAAGATTTGAAAAAGGCAGAGCCTGCCCTGGTTGCCGCTCAACAGGCCCTGAACACCTTGAACAAGGCAAACCTGACAGAGCTTAAGTCCTTTGGCTCCCCACCTCCGGCTGTCATCAATGTCACTTCAGCTGTCATGGTTCTGCTCTCGCCTAATGGCAAGATCCCCAAGGATAGATCCTGGTTGAGGGCCAAGACAATGATGTCCAAAGTTGATCCTTTCCTGGAGAGTCTGGTCAACTATGACAAAGAGCACATCCATCCCAACATTGTCAACGCACTGGAGCCTTACCTCAAGGACAAGGAATTCAATCCAGAGTTCATCCAGTCCAAGTCTGCAGCCGCTGCTGGTCTTTGCTCATGGGTCATCAACATTGTCAAGTTTTATGAGGTCTACTGTGATGTCGAGCCCAAGAGAAGAGCTTTGGAGGAAGCCAATGAAGAGTTGATCAATGCAGAGGAGAAGCTGAAACAGGTCATCTTGCAAGTGGCTGAATTGGAGGAAACACTCAAGAAGCTCACTGCACAATATCAGCATGCAGTCGCAGAAAAAGTCAGATGTCAACAAGAGGCTGATGATACCACAAAGACGATCCAACTAGCCAACAGACTGGTGGGTGGATTGGCTTCAGAGAAGGTACGATGGAGCGATTCAGTGATGAGATTCAGAGAGCAAGCCAAGATGCTGCCTGGTGATGTCCTTCTGGTGGCTGCATTCATTTCTTATCTTGGATGCTTTACCAAACAGTACAGGATCGAGCTCTTTGAAAGAAAGTGGTTGCCCTTCCTCAAGAAGCTCCAGAAGCCCATTCCATTGTCACTTGGATATGTCGGAGCCAATGTGCTGTCCTTGCTGACAGATGACGCCCTGATTGCCCAATGGAACAATGAAGGCTTGCCATCGGACAACATGTCAACCGAAAATGCCACCATCATGACCAACTCGGTCAAGTGGCCGCTCATCATTGACCCACAATTGCAAGGCATTAAGTGGATCAAGAACAGATACGAGGACTGCCTTGTTGTCATTCGTCTTGGAGAAAAGGGCTACCTGGATACGATCGAAATGTGCGTCTGTCAGGGCAAAAAGCTCTTGATTGAAAACTTGGACGAAGACATTGAGCCAGTTCTGGACCCCCTCCTGGGCAGGACATTGATCAAGAAGGGCAAGGCGATCAAGATTGGGGACAAGGAGATTGAGTACAGTCGGGACTTCCAGCTCTTCTTGCACACCAAACTGGCTAACCCCCACTACAAGCCAGAGCTTCAAGCGCAAACAACTCTGATCAACTTTACTGTCACTCGACAAGGTCTTGAAGATCAGTTACTGGCTGAAGTTGTCAAGGCTGACAGGCCCGATTTGGAGGAGCAGAAAGCGGAACTAACCAGACAGCAAAATGAGTACAAGATCCTTCTCAAGTCCCTAGAAGATGATCTGTTGATGAGGTTGTCGTCTGCAGGCGATAACATTTTGAGTGACAGCGCCCTTGTGGAGAACCTGGAACATACCAAGCAAACTGCTGCAGACATTGAAATCAAGGTCACTGAGGCAAAGAAGACCTCCTTTGAGATTGACAAGGCCAGAGAATACTACAGACCAGCAGCTGCCAGGGCCTCTGTCCTGTACTTCATCCTGAATGATCTCTACAAAATCAACCCAATCTACCAATTTTCTCTGAAAGCATTCACAGTCGTTTTCCACGTGGCCATTGAAAGGGCCGAAGAGGCTGAAGATGTCAAGCAGAGAGTGGAGAACCTCACTGACTGCATCACGTACAGTGTCTTCATGTATACGACAAGAGGTCTCTTTGAATGTGACAAGCTGATCTTCACTGCTCAGATGGCCTTCCAGATTCTGCTCATGAAGAAGGAGATCAATCCGGCTGAACTCGATTTCCTCCTCAGATTTCCAGCAGCTCCAAATGTGGTGTCTCCTGTGGATTTCATTTCTCATGTTGGCTGGGGAGCAATCAAGACATTGGCAACCATGGATGACTTCAGAAACCTGGACAGGGATATCGAAAATAACTCCAAGCGATGGAAGAAATTCGTTGAAGCAGAGGCCCCTGAGAAGGAAAAGTTCCCGCAAGAGTGGAAGAAAAAGGATGCCCTGCAAAGGCTTTGCATGATGCGAGCCCTTCGAACGGACCGCATGACCTACGCCGTGATCAATTTCGTGGAGGAGAAGATTGGCTCAAAGTTTGTCCAGAATCGTTCTGTTGAATTTTCAAAATCCTATGAGGAATCAGGGCCTACAACTCCAATCTTCTTCATCCTTTCACCGGGCGTCAATCCGCTCAAGGACGTGGAGGCACTTGGGAAGAAACTTGGATTCACCCAGGCCGATCGTAACTTCCACAATGTATCTTTGGGCCAAGGTCAGGAGGTTGTGGCTGAAGAAGCTATGGCTACTGCAGCAAGAGGTAATGATCAGTGATAACAAAACTATGCTTCTTGTGTGAAAAGAAAACCTTTTCTTCTCTTTTTCAGAGGGTCACTGGGTTATCCTGCAGAACATTCACTTGGTCAAGACTTGGCTCCCTGCGTTAGAGAAGAAGATTGAGGAATACAGTGAAGGGTCCCATGAGAACTATCGTCTCTTCTTGTCGGCTGAACCAGCTCCAACTCCTGAGCAGCACATTATCCCCCAGAGCATCCTGGAGGCCTCGATCAAGATTACCAACGAGCCCCCGACTGGCATGCAGGCCAACCTCCACAAGGCGTTGGACAACTTCGACCAGGAGACCTTGGAAATGTGCACAAAGGAAGCGGAATTCAAGAGCATCCTCTTCTCCCTGTGCTATTTCCACGCCGTCGTAGCTGAGCGACGAAAGTTTGGTTCTCAGGTGACAACGAAAATCTATTTAAACAAGTAAATCGTGGCAGAGCATGAGTTTTACTTTCAAATTCAAATCCAGGGCTGGAACAAGATCTACCCCTTCAACACGGGCGACCTCATCATCAGCATGAATGTCCTCTTCAACTACTTGGAAGCAAACAACAGGATTCCCTGGGAGGATCTGCGGTATCTCTTTGGCGAGATCATGTATGGTGGTCACATCACAGACGACTGGGACAGACGGTAATCACTCTTTTGAAAGGACATTTCATAATCATGAGACATTCTATTCAGGCTTTGCAAAGCTTACTTGGAGGAATACATGCACCCTGATCAGCTTGATGGCGAACTACTGCTTGCTCCAGGGTTCAGCACTCCTCCCAACTTGGACTATCAGGGCTACCATTGGTACATCACGGACAACCTACCTTCGGAAAGTCCAGTCCTCTATGGCCTCCATCCCAATGCTGAAATCGGATTCCTCACTGCAACATCAGAGACTCTGTTTAGAACAGTGTTCGAGTTGCAACCTCGGGAGAGCGGTCAAACGGGTGGACCAGTTGCCACTCGCGAGGACAAAATCAAGGCCTTGGTCGATGATATCATGGAGAAGCTGCCAGATGCCTTCAACATGACCGAAATCATGGGCAAGGTTGAGGAGAGAACTCCTTACGTTGTGGTGGCGTTCCAGGCAAGTCTAAATGCTTATCTAATATCTATGCCCATTTTTAACATGTAGATACTTAAATATCTACGACCAACTTTTATGAATAGGAATGCGAGAGAATGAACTGGTTGACCGACGAAATGAGGAGGTCCTTACGAGAGCTCGACCTTGGTCTCAAGGGCGAACTGACTATCACCAACGACATGGAAAGCCTGGGGAATTCTCTGTTTTTCGATCAAGTTCCTCCAACGTGGTCGAAGCGGGCCTATGCATCGTTGAATGGCCTCTCAAATTGGTAAAAAATCCGTTCATGCCGCCTTACCTTTTTTCGGTGGTTCTGTTTCGCTGTTTTCACTGAACTGCACTTTGTTATCGAGCTTTCTCTTTTCTCTCTTCACGTTAAATATTCAGAATCTGAGAACTCCACTTGAATCTGGATTCTGGTCTGGCTAGAGGTATTGCTGTTGGCACTTCAGCTAGGATTTCACCGGGTCAAGCTCTTCTTAAATTTGCAAGCCTTGAGGTCTTCTCTTCTTTAAATTCAAACTTTGACTTTTGAGATTTTCAGATTTAAATACAAGCTTTGAAAAATGCGGCGATTTCGATTTGTTTACCACACGCCAAGTTGAGACTGGTAGTCTAACTGAGAGCTGAGACTATTTAGTATTTAGTATTTATTAATGAATAAGGTGATCTTGCTGAGACTGAGATAATAACCTCGTTCTGACAAATTAATTAGGTACGCCGATCTATTGCTTCGCATCAAGGAGCTTGAGAGCTGGACGTCCGACTTCAGCCTCCCGGGGGCTGTATGGCTGTCTGGGTTTTTCAATCCTCAGTCCTTCTTGACGGCCATCATGCAGAGCACGGCGAGAAAGAACGAGCTGCCGCTGGACAAGATGTCCCTGGCCTGCGACGTGACGAAAAAGGTAAAATATCTTAATAAGTGGGCAATTCCAGTCATAAATATTCATGCAAATTGGTCTTCTCTTGCTTCAGTACGGAGGAGAGGCGACAACGGCGCCTCGCGAGGGAGCCTACGTCCACGGTCTTTACATGGAGGGCGCCAGATGGGACACAAACCTGAACACCATCATGGATTCGAAGCTCAAAGAGCTCCACCCCATCATGCCCATCATGTACATTAAGGCCATCACACAGGTAGTTCCTATTAAGAAGAAAAGAAATCTTCGGGTTTTGTTAACTGTATTGCAAATTAATTCGTAGGACAAGCAAGAGGTCAGGAATCTGTACGACTGCCCCGTGTACAAAACCCGACAGAGAGGACCAACGTACGTGTGGACCTTCAATCTGAAAACCAAGGAGAGGCCGTCAAAATGGATCCTGGCCGGAGTTGCCTTGCTCCTTCAAATCTAATAATTATTTCGCACAAACGCTAGTCAATATATATAGAACAAGCTTGAAATGTATCAAGCATAACCCGCGAGCATAATGTACGAATTTTCGAATGTCTTTAATGGAAAATGATACATTTGGTTCAGACAGTAATGTCGTTATTATATCCTCGTTGTCGTTTATTGCGCATATTTCAACGTATCCAAGTATTTTTTTCATGTCAAATTAGACGAAATGTTACAGCATATTTCAGAGAGAAAGGCATTTTAAAGCACATGTTCTGTCATTTTTCACGCCGAGGACTTAAATTAGGTTTAAAAAAATGTGAAATTGTTCTTCTTTGTTTTGAGAACAAATCATGGGTTCTTCACGGTTTCATTGACTGAGAGAATCAGACAGGCAGCTTCAGAAAAGGCTGTAGCATGGAGGACGACCATCAAAAACGGCGATCCCAGAGCAGCCATAGCGCTCACAGGGACAAGTTTGTCCAAAGAGAGTGAATCTCGGGGCTCCCAGATCCATGACGGTTTCCGGATGAGTCTCGCGATAGTCGGCACGTGCGATCTGAAAAATTAACGAATACATTAGTTAAGATTTTATATTAGGATACAAATTGCACAGAATTACCTTGTTCATCAGTTGGGTGATGCATTCGTTGAGGTAAATGAAAATCATCTCATGATCCAAGCCCTCCCTCTTCTTGTTGGCGGCAAACTTGAGCAGCTTGACTGGGGGAATCTTGGCCTCGTCGTATTCTGGATTATCTTGGAAGATGATCATGACGACGAGCTTCATCCCAAAGAGCCTTGCTTGATCGGCGCCACATTTCTCCATGAATTCTTGAAGCATCGAGTACACATCCAAGGGAGGATACAGGCCACCGCTCGATCGGATCAATAAGTCGCCAAAGCCTCTGGAGTCAACCACAAAGCGAAAGTCAATCTTGCAGTCTTTGCCTCCAAATCGAAGTCTGTGGACTTCGTGTTTTTCCCTCATTGTCATAGGTCCTCGGAACTTCATGTGCAAGGCCGTGTCGTATTGCTCAACTACATGTGAAATTGATTAAGATAATATGTTTAATCAAGGATACACATATGATCTGCTAAAGTTTATTTAGGTGTCAATGTAAGTGATCTGACTCACGTCAGTGATCGACTCTACCGATCAGCCCCCATTTTTTGTGAACCAGCACTCCCTTGAGTTTGACGAGGACAACTTGATATATATCTACTTACCAATGTGTTGGCTGACAGGAAGAACTCCATGGAGAACTTCTTCAAGGTGGCGGAGATCGTAGCCTCGAGCCTGGTAAGTTCGAATGTTGGGAGTGGTTTTGAGGACGTCAGACGGCCTCAATTGTCTTGGGTGTTCGATGTTGAGGTCGATGAACTGCTCAACCAACACATTGGCCACAGTAGCAGCCTCGGTCTTCGGGAAATCTTCAATCCAAAACGAAATATCCATGGTCACGATTTTAGTTGCCTTTCAGATTTTGAAGGAGTTCCGGATATGGTATAGTATGATTATACATGTAGAGCAAAACGAAAAAGGTTGAATTGCTCCAAAAATGAAACAGTGACTTAAAACCATAACATTTATTGATAAAGATGCTTGATTGTCCATTCTATTCATGAATTATTTCAAAAAAATTACATGATTTTCAATCGATCAATGATGTGTAGTGTGATTACACACTTCCTCACTCTTCAATTGTCCACAAAATTCTGCAAAAATGGCGACGACAATTTTGGCATTAAAGTCATCAATTCCTACCGGAAAAATCATTTTAAAAGTGAAAGTGGCCTCAGAGACCAATGGACGATACGTCTTGCAAGATCCAACCGGGACGGTCGAGGCCGTCATCACGGAGAGCAAGTCAGCCTTGAAGTACCTTGCTGTCAACACGTTCGTGACTGTGACAAAACCCAAACCAATCTACGAATCGGGGATTCTGTCACATTTTGAAATGACTCAAGACTCCACGGTCATGAGCTGCAGTCCTTTTCAACTCGACGCTGACCACCAAAAGTCGGAGGCCACCAACCCAAATGGAGCTTCCTTGGACGACATCAAAGACTTGGAGCCTGGCAAGGTATGCACGTAACTTCATTTTTTCCATTAATCAAAAATAGTTTAAGTGTAATTTTCTGATTCAGGTTGTTCCTGAGGTTGTACTGAAGGTTGTCAATGTCAAGAAACCGAAATACATCTTTTCGAAGGAGTCCAAGAACTTCAAGAAAACAGTCGTCCAAGTCGTCATTGCAAAAGATGTTAACGGAAGCAAGACCACCATCAGCCTTTGGCGAGACTTTGTCAATCGTGCAAAAGAAGGTCAGGTTTACAAGTTTTCCCGACTGGAGGTTGGAAAGTTCCCCCACGTAAAGCCCCACAACTTGACCACTAAGTTCAACACGTCCATTGCCAACGTCTCAAACGAGTATGGACAAGCTTTCCAAGATATCAGTTGTGTCGATGGCAAAGTAACAGGGAGAGTTCTTGGCATCTCATCCGTGATCAAGTACAACAGTTGCAACAACTGCTGGATGAAAATCGAAGACAACGCTAGTGGCTGCAAAGTTTGCACTGATCCTTCGAAAAACGACTTCTATGAGGATTACAGATGCCGCCTCACTATTGAATGCGCCGATGAAACTGAGCACGAGTTCACAGGATTTCGCCGAAACATGGGCCTGGTTGGGGGCGTCACCGACACACCAGAGGATGACCTCAACATGCTCTATGCTGGCGAAACCGTTCACATCGAGTATGAGCTCAGCCGTCGCCAGATTGAAGAAACGAAAATCATTCATGTTATCACATTGAAATAGGCTATTTAATTAAGACGGTGCTGAAACGTCTCGGGAAAGTTAATGTTAGAAAATCTGTGAAATTACACAGCACTAAATTCAGTATTAAAAATTAGTTTCCTTTAGAAAAAATCAACAAAAAGTCACGTAAGATTGAACAAAAAGTCCATAGGAATTAATCAGAGAAGAGAGCAAAACGATTAGGTCAGACCAAAGAAAAAATCATGAAATTGCCTAGTTGC
>JAAUYL010013790.1_pt1 | contig 12372 bp, 8 predicted proteins | sample 7278011 | NCBI WGS metagenome assembly JAAUYL01 (sample SAMN14350225, study PRJNA611818) | marine sediment metagenome | isolation source: surface marine sediment (1.8m) | place: French Polynesia: Moorea | collected 2018-08 | reverse complement strand
TGTCTAACTTAAACACCAAAATACCCAAAGGAGGCAAACATATATCCAAAGAGTGATGATAATTATGGAAGTACCAATCATCAGTCCACTTACCACCCAAATTCCCCATATTGCTGCCACCATAATTACCAGCATCGCTATTAAATATTTCAGTATAGAACCCTGGTTCAGGTACACCGATACGATAATGACTATGGGGTTGAGGAGTAAAATTACAAACCGCTACCACAAACTCTTTCCCATCTTTAGCGCGACGAATAAACGACACCACACTATGATTATTATCACTACAATCTATCCACTGGAAACCTTCCTCATTACAATCTTGTTCATACAAAGCAGGTTCAGAACGATAGAGGTGATTCACATCCCGGAAAAATCGCTTCATCCCTTGGTGAGCATCAAATTGGAGCAAATGCCATTCTAAATCGCCCCAAACATCCCATTCACCCCATTGAGGAAATTCCATCCCCATAAACATAGTTTTCTTACCAGGGTGAGTAAACATATAAGCAAACAACGCCCGGACATTAGCAAACTTCTGCCAATCATCTCCAGGCATTTTACCCAACATATTGCTCTTGCAATGTACCACCTCATCGTGAGACAGAGCTAACATATAGTTCTCACTGTGGTGATACCAAATACTGAAAGTAACATTATTCTGGTGGAACTGTCGGAACCAAGGGTCCATTTCAAAATAGTCAAGCATATCGTGCATCCAACCCATGTTCCACTTGAGGTTGAAACCCAAACCACCAACATAAGTAGGCCAAGTTACCATTGGCCAGGCAGTAGATTCTTCTGCAATACAAAGAACGCCTGGATAATAACCAAAAATCAAGTGATTAACTTGACGAAGGAAATCAGCAGCTTCAATATACTCTACCCCTCCATATTTATTAGCAACCCATTCACCATCAGGTCTCATATAGTTGTGGTAGACCATAGAAGCAACCGCATCTACCCTGAAACCATCAATATGATACTTTTCAAACCAGAAAAGTGCATTTGCAATTAGGAAGTTACGAACTTCATTACGACCATAGTCAAAAACTAAAGTACCCCATTGCTTGTGTTCGCCTTTGCGGGGGTCTGGATGTTCGTAGAGGTGAGTACCATCAAAGAAAGCCAAACCATGTCCATCTTTAGGAAAATGTCCCGGTACCCAGTCTACAATTACGCCTATACCATTTTCGTGGCATTTATCCACAAAGTACATGAAGTCTTCAGCATTACCGTAGCGAGAGGTAGGAGCAAAAAATCCTGTAACCTGATAACCCCAAGAACCATCAAAAGGATGTTCTGCCACAGGCAACATTTCAATGTGAGTATAGCCCAAATCTTTAACGTAGGAAACCAGACGATCTGCCAACTCTCGGTAGGTAAGAAAACGAGCATCTGTTTTGAGTTCCGAGACTTGAACTACACGCTCAGTTTCCCCATTTGGCAGTTTAGCAGGTTCAGCAGCAGAAGCATGAATCCAAGAACCCAGGTGGCATTCATAGACAGAAATAGGTTGAGTAAGAGGGTCGGTATGGCGACGTTTTTCCATCCATTCTTGGTCGTTCCAAGTATAGGAGTCTAGGTCTACAACAATGGAAGCTGTTTTGGGTCTTACTTCCTGTTGATATCCATAAGGATCGCTTTTTTCATAAATGTGTCCTTCCCAGTTTTTGACCTCATACTTATAATGTTCTCCAGGGCCAATATCAGGAATAAATAGTTCCCAAACTCCTGTGTGTCCTTTCCGCATTTGGTGTTTACGACCATCCCAATGGTTGAAGTCTCCTAAAATTGAAACATTACGAGCATTGGGTGCCCAAACAGCAAAGTAGACTCCTTTGACTCCGTTAACTTCAGTGATATGTGCCCCTAGTTTTTCATAGATGCGGTGATGGTTTCCTTCTCCAAATAGTTGGAGGTCGAAGTCTGTGAGTTTCGGAGAGCGGAAAGCGTAGGAGTCGTAGATGACTCGTTCGTGTTCTCCTTCTTTAATTTTAAGTTGATAGTTGGCCAGTTCCGGGGTGTCAATAACACATTCAAAGAAATGAGGGTTATGGACTGACTGCATTGGGTATTCTTCCCGGTCTGTCGGGGAGATGACTGAGACAGTTTCGGCATTTGGTTGGTAAGCTCGGATTACTGTCACAGTTTTGCCATCTTGTTCTATCTGATGGGCACCGAGGACTTCAAAGGGGTCGTGATGATGATTCCAAACTATTTGGTTAACTTGATCTACAGAAATTGTCATTTTTGTCAATATATTTTTGTTAACAATTAATTAACAATGCCACAATATGGGGAAGGTATGCTAGTCGATGATGCCCGACTGTCACCTTTTTACCATGACAAGTGCTTCTGAAACGATTAATAGTTATGAAACACTTTGTTTCATTTCATACAATTAATATAAGTATACAAATATGTAGCTCTAGAGGGGTATGATAATCAAGTGTCAGTATTTATATGCCATGAGTCACAAAAAAAGAATATAAATTATATCATTTTCGTTTGAAAAGTTATCATTTCTTTCTCTGTTCTGCTTCCTTAAGTACCAATTCAAAAGTTATTACATATATTATGACTACCAGTTTTCAGAAAGATAGAACACACCTGTAAGAACTACAACCTTTGTCGGGACGTTCCATGTAATTCCTGCTGTAGTCTACCTAAATAAAAACTGTTATAAGTAGTTATGCAAAGAGGAATTTCCTAGTTAAGGGAGGCACTCATACAAGAGGGGATAGACAAGATGTGTAATTAACTTGGCATAGCTACTTAGCAATCCTCAATAGATTGTTATCAATTAAATAATATAGCGTTTCTCAGCCTAATGAGGTACACATATCTTTGATTTGTATTCTATTCCCTGTTAAGTGTTAAGTGTTAAGTGTTAAGTGTTCTCTAAAACCAAGGAATTTTGTACCTCACTCTTCTTGGGAATTGCTATAACTAAACTGCTATATTAGTATTAGTATTACGATTTAATAGTTTGAGCCTCAAAATTTTTGACCAGGAATTAAAATTATCTGATATAATAATAAAATTTTTGCCAGAAATAAGAAGGTAGTGAATAGAAGTAAAACTATCAATCAAATAGTTGAGAAGCTAATAGATATTAAAAATTTTAATTTTAATTTGAGCAAGAAGTTAAAACATTTACTCAAGAGTAAATACTATTGTATTTTGTAATTATTATAGATGTCAGTATTAGGTAAACTATATGGTCGCAGTCAGAAGTACATTTCCAACCCCAAGCAATAAATCCACAAAAACTAATTTTTCTGTCATCTCAAAAAAATCAGCTCGCCGACAGAAACTTACAGAAAAAAATTTATCTGATGGTAACTATACCTCTGAAGAGGGTACAGACTTACAAACAATTCAAGCACAGAACCAGGCTCAAGTCATATCCCTACCCCAGTCCCAACCTTTGTGGTTAAAATCTTTGATGGCGACACAATTCACTTCATCCATTGTCGCGGTATTATTAGCAAGTGCGAGTGTGGCCTTTTATGGCTTGACAATTTATGGCCAGTCTAAATGGACAACAGAATATCAACAATTACAAAAACTTAGACAAAAAGAACAGCAGATAAGTGTTGCTAATGAACTATTAAAAAATCATATAGCTGAACAAGCATCAACTTCTGAGAGTGGTTTAACTTCACGAGATTCTGTCAAGAGAATATTTTTGGAACCAGCACCTCCACGTCCTGCCCCTAATCCTCCTGAACCTTATCTAGAATCTAGTTCAGGTCATAAATATCTCTTGAAAACACCAGTGGGGTATTGAAAAAGTCAAAAGTCAAAAGTCAAAAGTCAAAACTAAGAATTAATAAAAGTCAAAAGGAAGGATTTAAGTAAGGAAATTGTTTAGGAGTATACCGACTCAGGTCTGTCTTGATGGGAAGTAGCAAATGCGATAACTGTATAACCGGATTTCATATCAGCAATTAGCTTCTCAAGGTTTACAAATGATAACTGATCATACCAAATCCAATGAGCGAAAAGCTGATTATATATTCTCTCTATTGCTTATTAGATATCTCCAGAAAAGGTTATGAAACCCTTATAGCACTGTTCCAAAATCAATATTTTTGGAGAGGTCTATTGAGCGTTACTTTTTGCTTTCCCCTATAATAACCGGATTTGGTATAACTAATAACTAATAACTGATAACTAATAACTGATAACTAATAACTGATAACTGAAATGGCTACTTCTAACTATCCTTCAAATTCCCAACTTCGTCGTAGGTCTTTAAACCCCAAACAAAGAGCAAAATCTACTTCTCATCTCAAAAATCAAAACCCTCAAGGCGAAACAAATTATGTCAAAAATAATGGTCAAAAATCACTCTCAACACCCTCTAAGGAAAACCCTGAAAAATGTCGAACATCCAGACTTTACCAAGTCTGGATACTTCTGATGTTGGGCTTAGTAGGACTAATAATTAACCTATTTCGTTTACAAGTAGTACAGGGCAAAGCATTACAAAAAATAGCCCAACAGCAGCAAACTGTACAATCAAATCCTTTCATTCCCAGACGACCAATAGTTGATAGAAACGGCAATGTTTTAGCAATTGATAAAGTAGCATACACTCTCTATGCTCACCCCAAAATTTTTAACCGCTCCAAACAAGAAGTTGCTTACCAATTATCAACTGTTCTAGAAGGAGAAAATTTGGAAAAAAATCTAACTTCCAATGACTTACTCCAAATATTTAATCAAAGAGAAACAGGTATAAAAATTGCCGAGTTAATACCCCAAGAAACTGCAAATAAAATTACCGATCTATTTATTGATGGCTTAGAATTAATTCAACATTCACAACGCCTCTATCCTCAGAAAGAATTAGTAGCTGAAGTAGTAGGATATGTAGATGGAGAAAGCAAAGGTCAAGCGGGAATTGAATATAGTCAACAAAATCTTTTAGAACGCTCTATAGAAACAATCCAATTTCGGAGGTTAATCAAAGGCGCTCTGGTACCTGATAAATTAACCACAGGTTTTTTACAGTTAGATGACCTTTCCCTACATCTAACTATTGACTCTCGCTTGCAACGATCAGTACGAGCAATACTTAAAAAACAGGTAGAAGAATATGAGGCCAAGCGAGGCACTGTCATAGTGATGGACGCTGCTGATGGTTCTATATTATCTCTGGTATCAGAACCTTCTTATGACCCTAATCAATACTATAACTATGACGTGACATTGTTCAAAAATTGGGCCGTAACAGATGTTTATGAACCAGGTTCAACCTTTAAACCAATAAATGTGGCCTTAGCTTTAGAGGTAGGAGCTATTGAAGAAGATAGTGTATTTTATGACACAGGCAAAATGGTAATTGGCACTTGGTCTATATTTAATTCTGGTGGTGGCGGTGGTGCCCGGAGTGTAACTGAGATTATTAAACATTCTAGTAATATCGGTATGGTTAAAATTATTGAGCAAATGCCACGAGCTGTTTTTTATGATGGTCTCAAACGTCTAGGATTAGAAGATATTACTGGTGCAGACTTACCTTTTGAAGCAGCTAGCATTTTGAAGGGTAGAAACCAGTTTTTAATGGTGTCGGTGGAAGCAGCGACTACTGCTTTTGGTCAGGGGTTTTCTCTGACACCTCTGAAACTAGCGCAACTGAATGCAGCTTTAGCAAATGGGGGGAAGTTGGTGACACCCCATGTTGTGCGTGGATTATTTGATAGTAAAGGGCAACCATATTGGCAGTTACCTTTGCCACAACCTAAACAGGTTTTTTCTTCTGACACTACCACAAAAGTTTTGGCAATGATGGAAAAGGTGGTTGAGGGTGGTACTGGTAAAAAAGCTAGACTTCGTGGATACCGAATTGCTGGCAAAACTGGTACGGCGCAAAAAGCTTCTGAAACTGGAGGTTATTCTAAGAGTGCTAAAGTTACAAGTTTTGTGGGTATTTTGCCTGTGGAGTCTCCCCGTTATGTAGTTTTGGCAGTTATTGATGAACCTGTTAGGGGTAGTGGGGGAAGGGTTGCTGCTCCTGTTGTTAAGTCGGTGATTAAGTCTTTGATTAATATTGAGCAAATTCCTCCTTCTAATGTCAGGTCTAAGTGAAGTCAAAAGTTAAAAGTTAAAAGTCAAAAGTTAAAAGTTAAGGTTTATTTTTTCCCTAGCTTTATAGCAATTCCTATACTGGTAAAAATTCAAGCTAGTAGTAGGGCTAAAGCCCTACTACAAACAAAAAAATTTTTATCATTTATTATCTGGAAATCACATTAAACGTAGAAAAGTGTTTAATATTAAATGAGGAGGTTAAATATGGCTTTCAGTGATTTTAAGACAATCTCGGATGTACAAAAAAAGTATATAATTAGGTATTCACAAGAGAATTTCATAGTTAATCAGGAATTATTGCCTTCAGAAAATTATTAATTTTTGTCGTTATATTAATGGAGAACGAAAGTGGGTGTATTTTGGTTTTCAAACGCTGAAATTGTAACAACAAAGCAGCAGACAGTAAAAAAGTTAATAGAGCAAATTGTTCAAGAAGAAGACGTAACCAGTGTTTACGATTTGGAAATTATAAAAAAATCTATCTTTTTTAATTCAGGTGGTTAGGGATGTTATGGTAATATCATGTCCGGATAATTAGGTGTAAAAAAGCTTTCTCCTCCTCTTTACCCTCTTCCCTCCTGAATCCTGAATCCTGACTCCTGACTCCTGAGGACTCCATCGTTATTTATAACTATTCAACCGGACATGATATAACTTCTTGGAAAACCCTTGCTTCCTGCTATTTAAGGAAATCTTTCAATGATTTGAAACTCCTTTACTTTGTTTTGAGTTGTTTTGAGTATGTAATTCCCTGTGCTTGACAGGGATATTGTTTCTCATCAATGTGGACGAAACCAGAAGGTAAAGTTGATTGGGATGATTAAGCTAAGACGCATTTAAACTGCGTATTAGCAAACTAGGGAATAAACCGTCAAATCCTCCCCTTATCTCCCTATCCCCCCATCTCCCTATCAGCCACAATAAGCAATTTAGATGCTTAACAGCTTATCATACATACGATCGGGAAAATTTCTATATTCTTGAAGAGGTAGAACCTATCCCACTATTCTTGAAACCCTTATATTCAGGCAATATAAAAATCGTGAAATCCCCAAAAATCATATTAGTTGGATAGACTCCTATAAGAAATTCTACTTAATTAAATAGATAGATAGTATAGATAGGTTATCTGTAACCTTTTATGCTACATATTGAAGTGCAGAATGTGGGATGTGAATAATTTGGCTATAAAAGTTGGATTTTTGTTTTGAAGTGAATTGGGAATTCACAGTTGTGATGGAAAATTTCCTGAGAAAGTCTTATTTAAAATTCAACTGGAAATTAAGTGTCATTTTTCGTTACTGCAAATAAACCTTGGTTACTATTGTTTGTAATGAAGCAATAAGGAGTTTTCTCAAATGGCTATATCAACAATGACTGTATCAACTTTACCTCTTTTAAAAGAGGGTGATAGCGGAGATGCTGTTCGCTTTCTTGAACAGTTACTATCCTCAATCTATTGGTTTGGTGTGCAACAAGGTAGACCATCTCTTATTACAACTAATGTGAAATTTGATGCTCAGTACGATAATCAATGCCAACAAATAGTAACTGAATTTCAAGCAAATTATAACGCTATTTTTCCTTTTCCATCACCTGACATCACAGTAGATGGAGTGGTGGGTCCTGAAACATGGAAAGCGTTAGGTGATGCTATCTTCAAATACACTTATTAAAACCAAAACACTGGTAGTGGTAAATATCTAGTGATATTTAGGATGAAACTGCGATGGCAAAATGATGATGAATCAAATTCTGCCTAATTATCAACACAGATTTGGAGCCGAATCTTTGGTCTGAGTCAGTTTCATCTATTACACTACCCTTTACGGTATACCCCACGGAAACAGACTTATAAATAGGTCTTGCGCTAAATGAAAGCGGTTTGTGCCTCATTAAACCCATCTAATTTCTCATACTCACTTATCTCAATACAGGAGAATTAACAATGACTGTTTCAAGTTCTTTTTCTTTACCGATTTTACGCAATGGAAGCATCGGTTCTGATGTGACTTTAGTCCAACGGCTTCTGAATAACGCTGGCTATGGTTCTTTAGTGGAAGATGGCATCTTTGGTTCCCGCACTGATACTGCAGTTAAGGAGTTCCAAAAAGACCGAAATTTAACAGTGGATGGTGTTGTTGGTTCTCAAACTTGGAAAGCTTTACTGCCTCCTACTCTCAGTCGGAATAGCAGGGGTAATGATGTTGAAAGTCTGCAAATTACCCTGAATGAAATCGGTTATGGCAATCTAGTTGTAGACGGTATTTTTGGTTCAAACACTGAAAAAGCTGTCAAGCAATTCCAAAAAGATATGTCCTTAGAAGTTGATGGCATTGTGGGTCAAAATACGTGGTATGTTTTGCTGATTGATCGGATTAAAGATTAACGATTTTTAGGTTGTATTATCCAAGTGTGGGAGTTCACCGCTCCCACTTCGGACTTCAGTTATTCACACAGATGAGATTTGAGGAGAATACTCTGATGCAAGTTAGATGGAAAACTTTATTGGTCAGAATAACAGTCTGGTTAAGTTTAGAGATTTGGCTAAATTTAGTAGGACTTGATGACTTAGCTGATTACAGTGAGTTTATTTTTGAGCAGAATAACTGGAGTTTAAATTTACCCTTCTCAACCACATCACGATAAGCTTTTTCCCACATATTGCTGAGATTATGGCATTTTCACAAAACTTCTGCCCTCTCTCTCTGTGCCTTCTCTTCTGCTTTTAAGCCCAAATCTCTGTACTCTATGTTAATGAAAACTGCTATAAAATCTAAAGCATAGAAACCGGATTTGTATTATAAACCCGGTTTCTTGTTTGATATTCCTGATTACATAATATCAGAAATGTTCAATGGATCTGCCTGCCGATCGCTATTCCCCTCTTCTAATTTCTCGCGAGATGACATCACGCAAATATTATTACGTTCCATCCCCGCAGTAAACACATCCAACAAAGTTTGCTTCACATCCGCTACTGTAGCTTTCAGCGATCGCTCATAACGTTCCTCCCTGATTTCAGCAGTTTTCGCTGTCAGATAACGTTCCAAAGCTAAACTTGTCGCTGTCTCTGGACGCAATACTGGAGAGTCATCCTGAGTTGTAGCAATAATTGCCCTGTCAACATCAGTCTGAGTCCAATCTACATCCTTGAGATAATCTATCAAACCAGCAAATACATCCAGAGTACGACTAACATGGGGGTCGCGATAAGAATATAGAGAAACAGTTTTTCCTAAACTGCTGTAACTACATCCTGCACCGTAAGCATTACCCTTCAGACGAATTTCACTGAATAGATAACCCAAACCTAATAAATGAGCGCCCAACCTTAAAAGTGGCGATCTTTCCTCACTGAAGTGAGGTGCTGGCATAGTCTGAACGCAATAAGCTACTTGTACTGGACCTGCTAAACCTTCCCGTACATTGTAAATTGGTTCAAAACGACTACCAAAAATGTCTCCTTCTTTTTGCTGTTGCTGACTACCCCACTCCGAGAGAGTTTTCTGTACCACTTCATAAGCACTATCCGAACCTGTAAAACTAGCAGTTAAAGGTTGATTCGCGATAAAATCCCGGAGAGTTTCAATCTGGGTCATCAAATTTGCTCCATGCTCATCAAAGCGATCGCATACTTTATTCAGCAACTCTAGTTGAGGCAAACCATTAACAATCTCACTAATACTCGCTTCCTTTGTCATTCCAGCACTAGCTCGTAACATAGCTGTATAGATGCCATTATAAATCAAATCAGAACTACATTGAGCTAGAGATTGAGTCATTACCTCTCGTAGTCGAGCTGCATCGCGGGGGTTAACTGCAAAAATAATGTTGCGCAATAGTTCTAATGCAGGTTCAATCTGTTCATCCAGAGTTTTCAGACTAACGCGAAGTCCATATACAGGGCGATAAGCGTCTTGAGCATAAGTCCGTAACTGACATTGAAAATTAATTCCGCCAGTAGAGGAAGCAATACCGCGAGCAACCTGTTCGTAGTTCATTTCCCCTGCACCTAATTTGCGGAGTGCATCTATATAAATAGATACATACAACCACAAATCTTCGGGCAACCCCCGTAAACTGAAATCTAGTTGTAAATAATTTACTCCATTTGCCAACACATGATTGCGTAATAGTGTCACCCCACCATCAAGTTCTTCGACATCCGTGGGAATATGTTCTGGTTTTTCGGGTAAGTCGCTTACTTGCAGTTGTGGCAGTTTAGCTACTTCTTCGGGAGCATTGGGAGTTCCTGACTCCACTTCTAATTCCTCTGCTTCAGTAGCGATGCGATCTAGTTGTTCAGGGGTTAGTTGAGAACGTACCTCTTCTACTTGTGCTACTACTGCTTGGTCATAATTAGATTGCCATTCTTGGTCTGGTTTTAATACCAGTGTCAAACGGTGGGAGTTGTTGAGTAATTTTTCCCGAATTAAGTCGTTGAAATAGTTAGGGTTTTCAGCATAACGTTGTTTACATTCGGCGAGGCGATCGCCAATATGTAAAAGTGTCAATGGGTCGTTACCATAAATCCAAGTTTGCATCACCCGGAACAACATCCGCAAAGGGTACATCCGAGCAATTTCTTGGTTTTGATAGGTTGCCTGTTGAAATGCTGCTTCAACAATACTAGGTTCAATTTCCCCTTCAGCAATTGTTTCTAGGGTATTGATGACTAACTGAGTAAATGCTTCTCCCCGGTCTGGTTCGCTTCCTTGAATACCCACATGGAAAGTAGTTTCTTTACCAACATGATCTACCCCAGAACTCAGTAAGTCTTGACCAATTTGAGACTCAACGATCGCTTTTTTCAATGGTGCTGCTTCATTTCCCAATAAAATACGACTGAGAATATCTAAAGCTACCCATTCCTCAGAGTTAGTGCTATCTCCCACCAACCATTTGAGCATTATGTAAGTTTTCTCTGTTGTTTCATCTGCTGCACTAACAGGATAAGATTCTTCTTTGAACTGAGGTTCGCTCCATCGAGATTGGGGATTAATATTAATATTGGGTTCTCGTCTTTCAAAAGCTTCTAATTTTTGAGCTAAAAAGTTGAGATATTCGGGAGTGGGAATATTGCCGTAGAAAACGAAGTGAGCATTACTAGGGTGATAATAGTTAGCATGGAAGTCACGGAAGTCTTCGTAAGTTAGTTCAGGAATATTTTTGGGGTCGCCTCCGTATTCGAGACCATAAATATTATCAGGAAATAGACTCTGGTTGGCAATACTTTCTAACCGTTGTTCGGGGTCAGAAAAAGCTCCACTCATTTCGTTGTAAACTACCCCTGTAAATTTTAATTTTCCTGTTGGGTTTTCGGGGTCAGCAGGAGCTAGGTGGTGTCCTTCTCGTTTAAATGTATTTTCGGTCAGCAGCGGATGGAATACGGCATCAAAGTATACTTCTGCTAAGTTGAATAGGTCTTGTTTGACTTTACTGGAGACTGGGTAGTAGGTACAGTCAGGTCCAGTCATGGCATTAATGAAGGTTGCCGGACTCATTTTTAGCATTTCAAAAAATGGTTCCCGTACAGGATATTTTTTTGAACCTGCTAGTACAGAATGTTCTAGGATATGGGGTACTCCTGTACTATTTGGAGGGGGAGTGGGAAAACTAATTGAAAATAGATTTTCGGCATCTTCTGAATATAAGTGTAGCAGTTTTGCACCTGTTTTGAGATGTTCTAGCTGATATGCTACCATCTGCTGTTGCTTCAGGTCAGTAATGGCTTTTACTTCAAAGCCTTCTAGTTTTTGTCCAACTTCTAAAGTTCTTTCAGTTAATAGAGGCATAGAAAATGAATTACTATGAATGTTTACTTTTTCTTAGTTTAAGTTATTTCTGCTGTTCGGTTTACTCTCCTCGTCAGGTAGGGTTGTTTCCAGGGAGTAGGGAGATACCGAATAATTAATAATTAATAATTAATAATTAATAATTAATAGACCTCTGGTGGAAAAGAAGGAGTAGTAGGGACGTTGCATGCAACGTCCGTACAGAGTAGGGGAAAATAATTAATTATTTCTGTACGATAATTGATTTTATTTTTAATTATAGGAGATGTCTAATTATTATTGATTAAATACCTTGGTTAAAAGTCTGCCCTAATAGAGGAAAATGCCATATCCAATCTCCCAAAAGAGAAAAGTGCTAGTGCTGCTACGCGGAAGTCAAAATTCAAAATTCATGCATTATTGATTAGTAGTGACACTTCGCGAAGTGTCACTACAAGGATTTTGTAACTGGTCAGTTATTTCCGCCATT
>JAAUYL010083496.1_pt1 | contig 12383 bp, 14 predicted proteins | sample 7278011 | NCBI WGS metagenome assembly JAAUYL01 (sample SAMN14350225, study PRJNA611818) | marine sediment metagenome | isolation source: surface marine sediment (1.8m) | place: French Polynesia: Moorea | collected 2018-08 | reverse complement strand
TTGATGTTGAAACACAAACCTCAGTAACTCTGATATTTAGAAGTAGATTCTTTGATGTACTTTAATTTTTAATCTAAACGACAACAAGCTGTGGAAAGTTAAATGTTATACCACCAAAAAAACACCCTCCTTTACAACACTTTTGGAATGCTCGATTGTGGCTATATTTGTTATAACAAAATAGAAGCAGAATGTATAGCCATTTTGAATCTGAAGGCTAAAATCTTTTTTGTGTTAGTTGTATTTGGATTACCTAGGAACATCCTTCTATTTCTTACTATTTCAGTTGCTGTTGCTATCTCTTTCTATCTTTACTATCTTACCTCAATCTTTAGTGAGAGTATTTCACTGTAATGTTTTAAAAAAGAAAATCTTACTGTTGTCTCCCTCCCTCCTCGTATTTAACTGTTGAGCAAGTCGCCACCTAACTTTGGTGTTAGCTACACAAATTGCACATCATTTCTTACCCAATCTTCTTTCAATCTTAAATGAGCCGAACCTCATGATCAATGTCAAAGTCATATTTGTCTTCCTGTTTTCACATATTTTCACTGGTTTTTGGGGGCAAAATTGACCATCAAACTGAAACTTTGGTTTTGGTGAAGGAAATCCTTTTCTTTTTTAAATCAAGATCTGAGAAAATGGATTTTGAATTCGGGAATCTAATATTTCTCATCCAAAACAATCTAGGGCGCCGGTTGTACAGCCTTACTTGTGGCTGTCGTCTCAAGAAAACTGGAGCTCACCCGTGCCGAGAAACATGTTCACAATTTCATGATGGACACTCAATTGACCAAAAGGGTGAGTAAAGACCAATCACAAAACCCGAGCCATTATCAATGCCAGTTGTCAGCATCCAAAAATTGTCAATGACATTGTCAGCAAACCTTCAAGAAAAGCCTGCCAACTTACGGTAGATCGCCGCTTGTCCTTCCAAAACTTACTGGCCATGTCAAGAGCAAAACAACTTTAAAGCAGTTTTAATAAACAAACAAAAAATGGGCCCGCAAAATTACGCAGAAAAAATGAGTTTGGCAGTTTTCCAAAAGAAGGCGAGCTTCTGCCACCACAAGATTGTCCTCCCGACGTAGCAAAAGGGACGAAATTGGTGAACGAAGATCCGTGACCGTACACGACAAATGTTTTGTCCCAGAACCGCAGTAGTAATTTTGTTGAAATCTCGAACGGTTTTGTCCTATCCTGGAATCGAGGTTGCGTGCCTTTTTTTTTGAGAAATCTGAAACTCCTCGTCTCGTCCCAGTGGTGTGACGTCACTTCCGCTCGGACGCGAAATAGTTCAGGACAGTCCTTAGCAACTGTCACATCCCAATGTTTTGATAATCAGAACAAAAACAAATTTGTCGATCGAGAGAATTTCCCAGATTCCAATAGGAAACTTCCTTGTGATCTTGAAAAGAAAACGAGCTAGCAACTGTCATGGAAGGTGATGACTTCGACTACACGAACGAATGGCAGCCATTCACCCAGGAAGCAAGTGCTGATGACGTTGATTTTGGACATCGCGAAGACGTCGAAACAGACAGTGACGTTCACGTTACGAAGGTAGTTGACGATGAGGCCAAAGCTGAAGCTGTCTCACCCGTAACAGAGGCTAAGGAGGGATCGATTGCCAAACGCAAACGTGAGCACGAGACAACCGGTACATAGGATTTGACTTTGCACAGACATTGAGGTCAGTGACTAACAAATTCCTTAACGTTTCAGATGTTGAGGACCTCGAATTCTTGGCTTTAAAGAACAACTGGTACGAGCAGAGGCATTTCGAAGCTAGGTACCGAAAGGAGGACCTTGCTGATTACCGCAAGAAGGTTAGACATCGCATCAACAATCCAACCAAGCGGGACAAGTTGAATCGCTCCAGGAACATTGGTGACCGCTGGAAGAGAATGATCAATGTTCCCTTGCCACCAAGGCGCCCACATCCTCTTGGCGAACGAATTCAGTCCGTCATGCTCGCAAAAATACATGGAAGGCCTATCCCAGCAGAGTATTGTGAGACCATCACCAACGCCACGGTGCCAACTACTGCTGCGTCCCGTTCCGTCCCATCGACCGCAATTGTTGACTGCAAGGAGAGCAGCTAAGAATGGTGTTTACCAGCTGGCAACATTGTTTCGCGTGATTGTTTTCATGTAGCAGTCAACGTTTGTCCATTTGTAAATACATGACATTGGCGAAAAGAACAATTATAGACATTTTTGTCGATTTCTTGTGACTGGAAATTCACTCCTTTATTCCCATAAAGTTATTCATTGCAGCTGCAGCACAAAGTATTGCAGCATAGCTCGTCATCGCCATCGCTAAAAGATTTCATCTTCACTGCCATCTTCCTGGCTTGTGACGACCGGTAAGACTTGAAAATGGGCGAGATTTCATAAGTGTCAGTGATTTGGGCAGCAGCAACAGCTGGGTTCGAAATCGCTGCTAATTGTTCACGTTCTCCTAACTGTTGAGATTCCTTCTTCGGTGTAGATGTCTCGGGGAGTAAATGCAGTGTGTCTGTAGTGACCTCCACGCAATGGACTGTTGGCTTACTGGACTCAGGTTTTTCTCCAGTGGACGCAGTAGCAGTTTCGTCCGCAGTTTTGTCCGAAAACTTCTTGAAGGTGAACGTGAATTTCTTGCTTGGCTTCGTGTAACTGCTTGAAGCCACACCCACCGAGGGCACTTCGTCGACAATGGCTCCATCGTGACTTTGATCTAGTGTCGTTTCGTCATCATCCAACTGGCTGTCACTCCTGCTGAGGGCATACTTCACAGCTGTGAAAGAGATTGGACAGTTGCCATAAAAAGTGACATTCAATGACATTATAACGACTTACGTTTGGTCTCGATAACCGCCTCGTTCTTTGGCCGTATTCTGTTCATTCTCCTCTCGTGTTCAGTTGGGAAGAAGAAACGCCCTTTCAGCTTTCTGCGTTTCTCTCTCATTCTTGCGTCATAGAACTTGAGGTAGGAGTCATACTGGCGCATCAAGTCATCGCTTGCCAAATAAGTGTGAAGCTCTGCATTGTCAGAGCTGTCACTGCTGGGTGTGGGTGGCGGCCGCCTTGGAAGCACAATATTGCATCTAGCCATTTCTGTGGATATAGAAAACAAATGCCAATTACTCGTAGGTTTCCTTGAATTTTAAATTGTCTTCAAGCCCTTGTTTCGTTATGATAAAATAATGATACAGAAAATTGTTGACACTGTCTACTTTGTTCACAACGAGTGTCGCGTCCCGTCTCGTCCATGTCACTTAACTGAAAAGTAAGTCTTCGTGTAGTGCAATCAAAATGCCATCGTCTCTCAACACTCCTTTGCCAACGAAGCATTTTCTAGGCATCGTGACAACAGCGTCCGAGGTTCCTTTGAACTTAAAAACCCCGACCTTGTCAAAAGGCAAAGTTATGTCGTGCGGGCTATGCCACTTCTCCTTCTCCATTTCTGAGACGTCAACATGGTCTCCTCTCACATCGCGAACTTTGTAGAAGGTGAAGACAGAGTCCACGACAATGGAGTCGTCTGATCGTTTGCACTCTGTCGAATTTTCCATTTTGATTCGATTCTCACAGAATTCACTGGTATGTGCAAGTGTTCTCAGAAGCATGTTTCTTACGATTTGTAGCCCTGTGCTCCTTGTACCAGCAGCGAAAGACTTCTGAACCTTCCCATAGGAAGACTCAAACGGTTCGGTTGACAATTGGCTTGATGGGCCGATCTTCCTGACTGTGGGCATATGGTAGAAAGAGTGCCAGTTAAATGTGCAGGCTCTCGAACCGAACTCCATCTGGAATTCATCGTACAGTTGTTGGTGCAGTTCTTCCAAGTATTCATCGTCCATTTCGTTGAAAGCCCACGCAGGCCCGTTATAGAGCAGGATCATCCAGGCAAAGAGAGTCCACACGTGCGCCAACTGATGGCCCAACTCAGACTTGACAATGTCTGCGATGGCTGTGAAACTTGTGACCACAAGAGATTTCCACTCGTGTCCTTTAAAGTTAGGGTAATCAACGGGACGCGACCTATGCGAAAATTCGCTGGGCAGACGAACCCTCCTGTAGTCGTTGCTGACCGCATTTGCTATTCTGTTGCCACGAGAATTCATGACTCCAGCCTTGCTCATGCCTGTTGTGTTGCGCCAGAGTGTAGACTTGGCAATTCCCAGCCAGTCTCTATGTAGAGGGTCAGGTGGGGCCTTCCTGACCATGTCGAAATTGTTGATTTCCAGTAGCGGGCTTCTGCCAGTTACTCCAGCTACATCTCCTGTGGGTCCCTCCTCTCGCTGGCTTTCCAGATCAGCCACCTGTTCCAGCCATCGTTCATGACTCCTCTTGCGTCCCAAAATCTGGTCAGCTGGATAGCATATCCTTCCGTCGACGCAGCGACCAGTTGCTTCGCAGATCTCGCAAGATGATCTGCCAGCATGCCCCTTAAGGGACTTGAAGAACGCACGCATGGGGCTGTCTGCCAGAAAGAAGTCCACTGTCACATTTAGGCTGTTACACTCTCTCACAAAAGGTAGAAGAAAGTCGTCCAGAATTTTAGGCTCCTTTCTCTTCGCAACTCTCGCCTGCAGAATGTAGACTTGCCGACAGCCCTTAAAACGTACGGCGAGTACATGAAGGCTCTCATTTGACGAATTTCCATGTGGGATACCGTCTGCAGTGAAAGTAACGTGAACTTTGCTGAAGTCAATCACGCCGTCCTCTACGAAATCACAGTGGTCTAAATGCATCCCTGCATGCATGCGAATGACATCCTTGAGAGATAATCGTGTCCACATTTCACGTGTTTCGAAGACGTTCTTGTTCCCGTACAATTTTTCGGGAAAGCACTTGCCACGTCCGGTCACGTCCTCTTGCGTTTCGATGTTTCTTACTCGCCATGTCAGCTCTGGAGTTGGTATGACATTCTTCACACGTCGTTCAAATGTGTCGTAGGACATCAGCTCTTCCCTTGGGAATTTACTGAATTCCCGGAAAAGATCCCACATGTCAACAGCTCCTGTTCTGTTCATATTTCCCTTGCTGTACTTCTTCAGGAATCGTTTAGCAAAGCGATTTATCTCGTCGTCATCGTAAAAGTCCAGAAGTAACGGCCGGACAATGTCAGGATACACTTCGGAGCTCACAGAGTCGTCGAGGCTTACGTCGACGGCATTGTCATAGTCGCTCATCTCCCCTTGTAGATCTTGATCGGACGCAACTGCTACTGCGTCCGTTTCGTCCTCTGCAGCATCAGAAGCTGAAGCGTCAAGTAACTGCTCCTCGCGCTCAAGGAGCCTCTGCAGAACATCATGGCTGACTACTTGAGACCGCTGCGAATGGCTTGATTCCAACTCCCAATCGGCGTCGCACATTAGGGGTACATTTTCCAGCAAGTCCTGAAAATGTTTAAGTACGAATGATTTATTTATTTCATTGCGTTTCAAGGGAGGAACAGATTCTGTTACAGTGACAGAGTTAAAGCTCTTAGGAACTGTCAAGAGCGCTACACTTGCACTTGACATTTAGCGTGATGTTAAGGTTCATCTTAATCAATTGGCTTCTGACATCGTCGATCGTCAGCGATGCGTTCGACAACTTGAAATTAAGAACAACTGGAATTGGCACCTGCATCTCTCCGCTGACGTTGCCATCCTCCTGTTGGACGTCAATGCCGATATCTCTATCCTCTGAAAGGAATACAACATGAATCTACGTTCTCCATGACAATAACTTTAACTTGTTGCAACTCACCTCCAAATTCATCTTGGCCAAGTTGAATGCTGTCAGTTCCAGCCTCAGTTCCTGACTGGTCGTTACTGTCGCTGCGTCTCTTACATTGCGCTCTGTCTAGCTTGTCGAGAATGTCAATCATCTCGTCTGTGTTGGAGTCGTTCGAGTCAGACCTGTCCATGACGTCCATCAACTTCTCATGTATAGCCAATGCATCTTCCTCGTCGCTTGACTCTGAAGCACTGACGTGACCGAACTCGTTCTGTGGTCGGTTATCCCATCTCAAAGAGACGGAAGCACCATTGGAAGGTTCCGCTGAAGTGGAGGCCTTACTGGAAGAAGCCTCTGCAGGTTGAACTTTGACGTCGTCTTCACTGGAAGAGTCACGACGTCGACTCATCTGACGTATCTTTCGCCAATAGCTTCTCTCCTTGAGGAATGCTTTGTAGGCACGACTTTTCCGCCAGTTGCCAGGCATGGCGAATCTCGTTGATGTCACTTTCAGCACGTTATTCTTGAGAACACTTTCCTGATTTGGAAAATTCGAATTTTTCGATTTCGAAATGGGAATTTTGTTGTTGTGACGTCATTGGTAAACAAACAAATGGGACGCAATTTTTAGGACGCAACAGTACCTATAAAATCGCGTTTCTGCTGGTCTCAGTACTAGTCGGGTCCCGTTCGATCCGAAATCGCGTCCCGTCATGAACGTTAACACAGAAAGGATACACCTAGCCTGTGTAATCCTTTTTGCCTTTTCGCGCAAGTGATATTCCCTCAGCGTGTCAGAACTAGTCGCGCAATCTTTGTTTTCTAAACAAAGAAGAAATTTCTTCGATCGACGCCATTTTAAGAAAATCTGAAAACGACGCGAATTTCGAACTCAACAAGATGGCCACACCGAACAACGTGACTTCGCACATGAGGAAAGGACCGCCTAACGAGAATCAAGGCCTACTGCAAGAGTTAGCCGCCAAGCAGGTCAATTACGACAAAGAGAACTCTGACGAGTTTCGTGGACTCATTGTGTACTTCGACAAGGACCTGGAGACCGAGTACAGCGGAAAGGCATCCCTTGGCCGGTTCCACACATTCGATTTGGATTATGTCACGCCGCCAGTGAAGATGACTGACTGGGATGTCGCGTACGGGCAGTACAAGAACAGGGTCCGCACTCTCGTGAAACCAGTCCGTTTGATTTTGACGCCGACGAAGACTGTTGAGGTTCCGCTTTTCTGCCGGATTCGTGGCTTCGCCAACCGTGTCGGTGTTCGCCAGATCGTTCAGAAGTTGAACCACCAACTCAACATCTACAAGGATCATGTCCGCGACGGAATTGCCGAGGAATGGTGTGCGCAAGAGTTATGGCGAATCTATCCAAGGTTCCCCGAGCAGTGTCTGCGTCCCGTTGGGTTCGGAAAGGACGGGAAGCCGACAGGGTACTACACCCCGCCGTTCGACTTGAAGAGCACCATGAAGGAGCTTCTTCCGGACGGGTATGACGACGAGTGGCCCGCCTAAGCAAGAACGTCGTGATGACTCCCTTCGACACGATTCAGCAGAATAACAACTCGAATCTTTATGTCTACAGTTGCCCATTGCAAATGGAAACAGAAATCATTTTGCAGAATTAGAAACATTAAAAAATTGTGAGAGACATGCCCAAACGTTGAAAATATAGGATATGTATCTTATTCTCATTTCTTTGCCCTCATCTCGTTCACAATTTCGGACGCGACCGTTCAATCAACTTCAATTTGACATTATCGCGACCGGTCTTGAACGTAATTGCGTCCTTTTTGGACGGAATAGTTCGGCTCCAGCCGACGGCCGCCATTTTGAAAAATTCGATTCGAAGGCGGACGTGTGAAAAATCAGATTCAACATTTTCGGTGATTAAAGTGGCTACAGACTGAATTTTGAAGTCAATCTGCGACGATGGCGTCGCGGAAGACCGAGCCCACCGACGAGGACGTCGACACCCCGATGGATACGCGTGTGTACAGCGATTTCATCCTTTACTTCGTCAAGTCGGGAAGATTTCAGCATCATCCACTTCTTGGCTCGAAGAGAAAGAAGGGAGTTCTGGACTTACTGGGTGCTGAAAGAGTGACGAAGATGACCAACGAACGTCGGTTGAAACCAGTAGTGCTCACCCTGATCGCAGGCACACCAGAACAGAGAGTCTACCTCGTCGCGATCGTACGAGAAAGTAAGTCGATGATTTTTAAAGAGTAAATCCAGAACCTACTTTATGACTATCTCGTTCCCTTTGCAGGTGTCACACTTGACGAACTCGATGACATTATCAAGCACGCCAACGAGCACTTGGACGGGAAGTCCACAGCCGAGAAGGAGGAGGCAGTTCGAGAACTGATTCGTCGAACGAGTTCCAGAGTGATGCCAGGCATTCGTTACTTGCCGAACGACTACTATCCAGAGGATGAAGTCTCGGAAGTGCGCCTCAGGAGATCGCGTCGCAAGGATCGCGATGGCAAAATCGTCATTGACACAGATGACGAGTTCATCGTCATCAACGAGGGGAAGCCGTCCAATACCGGACGCGACAAGGATCACGTCCCGTTGCCATCATCTTCGGCCAATATCCCTGAGCCCTACACTGACAGTGAAACTTCCTCGTCTTCGTCGTCGAGTGCACAGCATGAATTCAAAGTGCCTGAAGCGGCACCAACACAACGAAAGGTACGTTCTTTCAATTACGATAGTCGTGTGCATGACAGTACACAATGGCCATTTTCTATTCCAGAAGCAGAAACGATCTGCCAAAGAAGTCAACGAATCACCAAGCAAGAAGCAGAAGACAGCATCCAGCGACAATGTTGACGTGACACCTGACGTTGACATGCCTCAGGACGATTTGCCAGAACAGGAACATCATCAGGTAGATCCAGACTCGGAGTACAACCAGACACTTGTCGAGGAAGAGGATACAAGCGAGGTTCGACAGCGGTCGAACATCGCCAGTACTAGCGGGGATAACAATCCAAGGACAACTGTATCTCGTATCCAGTCCTTCACGTCGACTGGTGAGACTGTGTCTGTGAGGGTTGAGACGCTGCAATCGGTCGTTGACAAGCTGGATGACATCAGCTCACAGAACACGGTAAGGATATTGACGGATATGTGGGACGTGACGGAGCACAACAATAATTGCGTCCTTTTTTGTATCTCCTTGCAGCAACTGGGAAATCAGTTCACAGATCTCCTCAGTGGATTGTCCAATCTACAGAATCTCCTCGCGACATTGTCCAAAGTCAGGCAGGGAAAGGCCCCACCGCAAGAACTGTTTCAACTCCTTGGCCAGGAGCCACCGCAACCCGGGACGAAATCGACCAGAGCATCAGCTGCGTCCGATGACCCATCTGAACCCGGCATCACAGAAGCCGAGACGGAACTGCTATCGCTTTTCCCAATCAATGTCTACACGAAGGAGATACATTGGCTGCTCCAGAGGCCGATGGTGCGGAAATTCCTGAAGTACGAGACGATGAAGGCCGTGTACTCTGGCTTACCTACCTTCAAAGCAGACATGGAGACAGTCGTCAACAAGTTCCTTGAGTACACCCTGAGCCAAAGGCTGTTGGCCCATTTGTCCAAAGCTAGTAGCCAAGCTGCAGCAACTGGTGGAAAACGACATTTTGGACGTTTTCCTCTTCCGGGCGCTGTTCGCGAAATCGCTGAGGAGGAACTGAAGGGCCTTTGGAAGAAACGAGCCCCTGGTGAGAAGAACGTCGTGGACACCATGCTGAACTACTGCACTACGGCCAGGAGAAATCAGCTCCTGACGAACACGTACATCCTGGAGGGATCGTGCTTAGAGGAGGTGGCTCTCAGGTATTATTGGGAGCGCATGGATTTCTACCAGAGACACAAGGTAATGACTTCATGGTAATGTCACTTCATGTACAGAGTGATATCATTCCTTTTCAGCATCACTTTCCCAAAGAAGACCCGAAGAATCCGTCGTGGACGTTTGAGAAAGAACTCAAGTTGACGAAGGGCCTGACTTCATGCAAGGGCCACAAGTCTGATCCCAGTTTTGATCGAAATGAGCTGCAGCCTCCTGCCAACATCGACGACGTGATGTTCAAGGGCGTCAAGAGAGCTCGCCGTGAGCTTCACAGCATGACAGAGGCAAAAGAGTTGGACAAGGCTCTAGCCAGAGGTCTGACAGTCCCACGTTTAGCACGTCCCGTTTGGGAGGTAAGTTGGGCCGCAGTAACTGTCGCGAACGGTTGTTACTCGACTTATGTTTCCAAATTTCCTTGCAGCTCATTAACTCAGTCGTTGAGCCTTCCGAGGAGGACGTCGCCTTTGGAAAACGCCGTGCTGCCAGAAAGAAGAAGGTGCACAAAGACAGACTCACTCGTCGTCGAGCTGCGTACAGGGACGCTCATGCTCAAGGCAGTGACGAGGAGGAAGCTTCCGATGATGATGAGGACGCAGAAGAAGAGGCAGCAAAGACAGCTCACGACACCGACACGGACGACCAAGGGGAAGGCGATAGTGATCACGAGAATTCCGGTGGTGAAGAAGACCCACCTGCAGACGAGAACGCTTCTGGCGACGAGAACGACGAGGAGGAGGAGGAACAGGAGAAGGAGGATGACGCTTCGACCCTTCCTCCAAACAACGAACCGATCATTGTTGATTGGACGCAAAGTAGAGCTCGTCAACTGGACGAAATTTTTGGTGGATCCCTGCCTTCATCTTCCAGCAGTGAGCAGAAGGTAACATGCATTCAATTTATTTGTATAATTGCAACCGCGACACCTGTCGCGTCCCGTCGCGTATGTTTCAGTCGGAAACGGTCAATGTTCCTGTGACGGTTATGCCAACAGCATCGGGCTTGGATTTTCGCGTCATCGCTCATGAGCCGCCAGTGGCTGATGAAGAGGCAGATCCTGATCAACCAAATCCGGTTCAGCCAGTGGCATCTGGCATCTCAGCAGCGTCTGCATTGGCTAAGGTAACATGATGAACGATAATCCATTTCGATCATTACGTATTTCCTGTTGACAGGCTCAACTGGAAGGCATCGTCACGCCTGGAATGGATGCAAATGTAGAAACATCTGGCACCAGTTCCAGCAGCGGCCACTACAAGGTTATCGCATCTGCCAAGAATGTTCAGCAAGAGCCTGTGGTCCTTACAGGAACCATGACCACACAGCACACTGTCAGCGAAGTTCTGAGCAGGCCTGGATCCCCACTCCTCGCCTCGCCTACAAAGCGTCCGCAGCAGGTTGCTGATCCAGATGAGGGTACGTCGCCAAAGCGTACTATCGTTAGAACCGCCCATCAACCCAAATCTCCCAAGATCGCCAAGCCTGAAAAGAAAAAGCCTGCACCAGTTCCTGAAAAGTCTCCACCACGAAAAGACAAAGGAAAGTCGGAGATCCAACAGTACGAGGATATGGATGTCGACATGCTAAAGTTCTCCTCTACTGACACTTCTTCCAGTGGCCAGGAGTCTCAACAAGGCAAAAGTGCTCCATCTGCCCGACTTGGAGTGCATCAGTCATCAAGTAAACGCGATGAGACAACATCTTCACTTCTCAAGAGGATTCTGAACCCGCCAGTGGTAAGCCAAGACATATCGGATAGAATTTTCTATTTGACCACTCGAGTACTGTTTCAGGTGCCAGACAGCCGTGCCAAGAAGGCCCGCGATGACAGCGAGAAGAAGGAAAAGACGTCCAAGAAATCGAAGGACAAGCATTCCCATGACAAGAAGGACAAACATGGCGGCGACAAGAAAGGGAAAGGTCCTGGCAAAGGCAAGAAATCTCGTCGTTGACGGGACTCAACAACAATCGGTGACTGTCACGTCCCGCCACTATTTCTTATTTTTTGGAACATCTCGATGTTACGACGTAAAACTATTTTTGTTTCTCCAATTTTTCAACTTCAAATTGACAGTAACATTTCAGTGTTAAGATATCCCTGACTGATAACATGTTTAACATTATATAAGTCAAAAATTTAAGGCCCACCAACAGAGAATTCTAGTGCAACGAACGAAGTACCTTATGTATCATTCATAACAGAGAATATTCCATGATGGTACATATAATATGTAATTTATTTGTGAAGAACGTAAAACGCAGCAATGCATTTCAAGAATCGCTAATAAAAGCACCTGCGCGTACATCACCAACAAACCTGCTACAACGCCTGTATCATTGGCAGCAATAGCAGGAGACATCCCTGTAGTAGAAATGAAAGGGTGCGGCGGCCTAGGGCCCCGCCCCGGGCCGCCCCAGGGCCAGCCCCAGCGGTATAAGTAGGACGCGATTTCGTTCATTCAGTAGCTGCGTCCCAAGGAACCCCAATTCCGGACGGCACGGCCGGGTCGAATCGCGGCCTTTTTTTGCATCCCAAATTAGGACGCAATATGGACGAAACTATGGGACGCTTCTGTGGGACGTTCATTTCGTCCAATAAACATGCTGCAATCGTGTCCTCCGATCAATTTTCCGATATTCGGTCAGCTGTCGAGCTTCCGCTGGGACGATTAACTTTAGTGTACCAATCGGACGCAACCGTCACCAGGACTTCGATGCTATCTTGAACCATTTACTGCGTCCGAAATTCGTCCTACGGACGCGATTTCGTACACTTGGTTTGCTACGTCGGG
>JAAUYL010064014.1_pt1 | contig 12384 bp, 14 predicted proteins | sample 7278011 | NCBI WGS metagenome assembly JAAUYL01 (sample SAMN14350225, study PRJNA611818) | marine sediment metagenome | isolation source: surface marine sediment (1.8m) | place: French Polynesia: Moorea | collected 2018-08 | reverse complement strand
GAAACAAAATTGTACTTACTGATGCAATCTACGAGTACATATATGCTATGGGGAAATATCTACATTTTAAGCGAACACTATATATCACAGTATAAATTGAGCTTACTTAAACCCACCGTAGCAAAAAAAATGATTCGCCCATGGTCCATGGTCCCGTTTCGTACCCCCCATTTCGTCCATGGAAACGTTCAATTCTCAAGGTAGATTTGGTACGAATCGTCCCGTTCGCGAAATGATTCGCCCATGGACCACAGGAAGTGCGTCAGCTGACTCGCTTTTTTAATGGTCCCGATTTCGTTCATGGGTAAATCATTCCCAGGTGGTATTTGAAATCGATTGTGTACTTGCCGCAATGTCCCAAATTGATTCAACCTAGGACGAAAACTGAATGACTCATGGACCAAAATCGATTCTCCCATGGACGAATGGACCTGTTTTTTCCTGGATCGCGTGAAAAATCGCTTCATAAATATAGCTGGACAAAACGATTCGACCATGGTCCAAAATGATTTGCTCATGGACGAAAAGTGATTAGCCCATGGACGAAAATCGGGGTCCGGGCCCGCCCCCCGGCCCCGCCCCCCCTGGCCCCGCCCTCCTGGGCCACGCCCACCAAATTGTAGCCTGCTCCCTGCAGCCGTTACTGGCTTTGTTGCTATTGCTATTGTCCTACCCCTGGGGTCCCAGCCCCGCCCTTCCCCGCCCCACCCCGCCCAACCTGTGGTAACCCTTGATCTAGTGTTCTATATAGCGTAGCAAGTTACAATCGTTACAATGCTGATATACAATATTGTTTTGAAATTAATAAATATCTGTTCTCTATGTATTGTCTGCAAGAAACAATATTAAATATCAAATAGGTGATTAATGGAACTTTCTTTAGTGAATAACTTTGACTTAGGGTCTGACATTTTTCTTTGAATATTCTTTGGAATTAATGAATCAGATGAAAAAACTGTTTATCATTTCTATCACATCTTCTTTCAAGAGATCTTTGGTGCTAACTCATCACTTTTTCTTGTTCTTGGTGGCTGATTTTCCTCCCTTCTTCTTCTTTCCATCATCGACGTCCTGAAAGGCAAGTGAAGGGGACAATTACCAAGTGCTCATATCACTTTGATGTCATGAGTAGTCATTACCTTATTGGGAGTATTTCCTTTGGTTGTTCCAGGAGGAAACTCCATGTGCTTCAGGATCGACTTCATTGGATTCTTCCCCGATGACGTGGATGAAGAATCTGTCGAAAACTTGGCAGAGACAGAACTGGATGAAAGGCTTGGCAAATCGTCTTCCATGTCCTCATAACGCTGCATGGGAGTCTTCTCTCTGGGGGCTTGTTGAGTGACATTGATGCCACTCGTTCCCGGACGTGTGATTGTCTCTTCGGTGGTCTGGGTAACGTTCTTCACCCCAGTGACAATTGTGGGCCTCGGAATAGCATCGTTGGGGTTGACTGCCAAGATCGAGTACTCGCTAGTCTTGTTCATGCTCATATTGGCCGACACCGTCGTATCCATAGTCACGTCGGCCAGGCCAGCATCAACAGCCTAAAATGATGATATTGACATGGATACCTGAACAAATACAGTAATGTCCTACCTGTTGCAAGAGATCCTGCCCCTGAATGACAACAGGGAGGGAATCACGGTTCGCAACTGGCTGAACGATGACGGGAGGCCCTAAGGCCTGCTCTCCAAGGCCTTGTCCCTCGTGGGCAAGGACAAGCTGATCCAATTGGTCCTGGCTCTGAAAGTTACAGTTAAGAGCATAAGGTATCTTATGTGCTTGTAAACGTATTAGGCATTACCAGGTCTGAGATGGGCACCTGCTTGCCGACCAACTTGTAACCAGAAGGAGAGGCGTCGGCCACTCTTTCAAAGACGGTAACGTAGTCGTTGGAGACATTGACCTGTTGCTCCGGTTCAGCGTCATCATGAACGCCATTCTCGGCCTCGAACACCATCTGGCCATCCTGCAAACAAGAAGTTGCCAGAGGCAAACAGTTGATAATTAACAATTACCATTGATCTCTTACCTTGCCGGTACGAGCTGTCACGTTCTGAGTTCCTGACGAACTGGAAGATGTCATTGGGCCAAAGAGCTGACCTATCATCTCCTGACGCGTAGCCCCTTGGTCAAGTACAATTGGCTGCTGGTCGGAAGCGCTGCTTGATTCAGTGGACGTTCCGAACATCTGCTTCATGATGTCTCTACGTGGCCCAGTAGACATCTTGACGTTTGCGGCCTTGCTGGTGTTATCTTTGGCTGAGTCTTTGTCCTTGCCAGTCGTCTTCTTTGATGATTTCCCCTTTCCCTTGCCTTTGTCAGATTTGGTCGGACTAGCAAAGGGGTTGCGGACGAGTTTGCCGGCAGTGCCCGAGCCAGGAGGTGACGGCAAGTCTGAATCGTCACTGTCCGATCCACTATCATCGGCCTCAGGATCATCTTCGTCGTCATCGTCTTCTTCTTCAGACTTTGACTCGTCCAGGGCTTTCTCCTGCTGCTTCTTCCTGTAGACCTCGCGACGTTTCTTCAGCATCTTTTGTCGCTTCTCCTCTATGGCAATCTCCTCGGCCGTCGGCTCCACTTCTTTGGCAACAAGCTTTAGGCAAGAAGATAGGAAATTAGTCACAGCACATAGCCTTAAACATATGTATAACTTACATCCCAGGTACTCTTAGGGAGGTTTGGCATGTGCAGTGTGATTTCGTTCAGCTGTCTGACAAGGTCCTTGGCTACGTCCTTGTCGTCGATGACTTCGGCCTTGGTCGTCGCACCGAAGATTTTCTCGTCAATGTTAGCCGGGCGGTGATAATTGACGTAGTCAAAATCAGGCTGACTTGGCTTTGTCTTCCCAACGGCGGACTTCTTTGTCTTTGCCAGTTCCTTCTCGAAAGTCCAGCCAACGTTATCCGGATCGATCCTTGGAAACAGCCACTGTAAGAGAGCAATAGCCTGCAAATCATTTTGCCTAGCAGAATATTGTACCCTTACCATGTGGTTCTCGTAGAAGTCGATGCGCTCGAACAGGATCCGCATCGCCATTTCCTCCTGGCAGCTGGCCTGGCTGATGTAGTTGGACTTCATCAACGTCTTCTTGCGAACAGTGTTGTTTCGCTCTTTTAAGAACTCAGCGTTGTCCATAGATCCAGGGACAGGTTTCTTGGCCAGGGGTGCCAAATCTTCATTGGCAATGGCAAGCAGTGCCATTGGCATCGGGCAACGGCCAAAGTCAAGGTTTCTTCCCCCGCCTGTCGCTTTTCCGAAATGTCCCTGGAGACGAGGCGTGGCAACAGTGTCCATGTACGTGCTGACCACGTACTGGTTGTCTGGTTTGAACTGAACACTGTCCGAGTAACAGATGCTCAGGATCTTGATGTAGATCAGTCGACGCACGACGGGCTGCTTCAACATCCAGTCAATGGCCCTCGTGTACTTGTTAATCGGGAACAAGTTAAGCACCCTAGCCTCGATTTGAGAGACCGGAGGGTCTTTGCCCGGAGGGCCCGTCGCAGTTGAGGGACCTCTCTGCAAGGTCAGAGTAGTCTCGCCTGACGTGACGGAAGGGGCGGATTTGTCTTGGCCAAGTAGTTGCTTCAAGTCTTCAAAGTCAGCAACGGACCCTGAGGCACGTACACGGGCCAAGGCCTCGAGTAAAGTCTTGATATTCTCCAGGCTTCCCTTCATGTTGTTCATTTCCCTGTCAAACTCCTGAAAGTAATCAGAAACATTAAGTATCAACAATGGCAATGACTATTGCCTGATATGTTACTTACCGATTTCAGTAGGTAGGGGTCTCTGCCACCACTTTCGCCACTAGCCTGGGACGTGCTTGGTCCTGCATCAAGTGTGACTTGGCTAGGAGTGTCTGATGTCTTCAGGTTGTACTCGTCCATGGCCTCCATGAATGCATCGTTCATGGCTTGGTCTTTGTTGTCCCGCTCCTCAGAGTCAACAATACGAACCGATGACGAACTGCTGCTGGGGGCTTGTTCCTTGATGCTAGCCTCCTTTTGCGTACTTTGGTCTTCGTCATCACGTTCAAGACGAGGGGCCTGTCAGGAAAAGACATTTAGCCACAAATGTATTAATGGCATGAAAATTGTGACATTTACCTTGCCAGGCGGTGCTTTAACATCCTGCTTCCTCTTTGAAGGAGTGGACTCAGAGTCTGTGACTACCGGGGGCAGTTTTGCCTTCGTGCTTGGGAGAGTGACATCTCCTGGCTTCTTCTGTCTACGTGACTCAGTCGAAGGACGCTTAACGTATCCTGGTACCTCGTCTTCAGTGTCCAAGATCTCATGTCCATCACGATCGACCTTGACGCCAGAGGGCGGGCGCTCTTCGTTTTCACCGTAGAACCGTCGAGGCAGGTAACGCACCCCCGGTCGGATGGCAGAACCAGTATCATTGATCACTTGGCGAACAAAGTCTTCCTTCTCGACGGACTGCAGGCCGTCAAGGGACTCGTTTAGTCGTCGCACGATGTCGTCCAATTCTTCCAGCGCGACACCTGCAAGCAAGTGCAAGCTGGTGTTGTAAACCATTTGCAATATTTTCTTTAGCATAGGTACTTACTGCTGGAGACGATGCTGACAAGATAGACTCGCTGGGGTGGCTCGCCTGGAGTCAAGGACATGACCACAGGTTTCAGGCGTCGCTCTTGACTCATCTTGTGGATCCTTTCCATCCCACAGAGTGAGATTACACCTTGCCGGCGTGCCTCATCCATGAGGGGATGGTGTTGAAAACGACCGCTCTTAGCAAAGTACAGTACAAAGTCACTGTACTCGCGTGTCAATCGAGCATCAGCTGGCTCATCTTCGCTGCTCCAGTCGTCCGAGCGGTCCATGTTTGTAGTCTCTGGTCAAGGACAAAATCAATAATTAATTTGCGTCTGACCTCTAGGGCGACCTCGAAATTATGATGTCTTACCTAGTTTCACGATTTTTTTCTTTGGTCAATTTTCGTCCCAATTTCGTCCTGGATTCGTATCCCTTGGTCAAGGTCGCACTTTCCAAGGGGTGACGAATTGGTTCGTTTCGCTAGTATCAAGATGAGATGGCGCCTTACCTGCAAATGAAAAAAAGGAAAAGCAATGTTACAGGGAATCAAGGCTAGTGCCTAACTACATACATGCCACAAGAAATGGGCATAGGTCATTCTGACTTTATCAATAGTAATATTTGGAAATGGGGAACTAATGCTTTGTTCCCGCATGGTTACAAACAATTTGTAATTTTGACTGAGGTCCTAAATGTTGGTTATTCACGTCAAGTTCTTTTGCTACTTTTCGTGGACAGGATAATGGTGAAAGGAATGCATGGTTGCAGTTTGCTGGCTAGCATAACACTTAGACCGGGGTCTCGTCATCCCAGCCGTTGGGCAGGAGATCTTTCAGAAGGTCCCGAATTGGCACATCTGGGACGGTGTACAGGGTGGTCCGACCGTTGACGTCGACCTCAGCTGGTTGGATGCAGTGATCTTGTTTGTGCGGGAGGATACGGAAAATCTCTTGGCCACACCACTCTTGCGCGATCCCCTCGCGCAAGTTATCCTTGTACCTGCCCAGGTAAGCGTTCAGGTACCTCTCGATGTTCAAAGTGTGGAACTTGGATGCCAACTTGCGAACTCGAGCGAACAAGTACGCTTGGTGATAGTCGATTTTGTTCGTGGTCACTTCAATGGGCTTGACCACTGTTCCGTACTCGTTGACAAAGACGTTGTCCTCGAGGTGAAAGTCGTCCAACTTGGTCTCAGAGATCACCAAAGACAAGTGGAAACACTTGAACTCTCCTTGATAGGAAGTGAATGTGCCATCGCTTCGAGCACTCCTGGGCAAGTACACGATCACTCTGTTGAACTCGTTGGTGCCAATGGACAAGTCCACGTAACACTCCTTTGCCCTGGGATCACGTTTGGCCATGGCTGAGCACTGTTCTGGAGATATTCTTGAACTTGAGAAACGTGAAAAATTTTCGATTTTTTCGAATTTTCGATCGTTTTTCTTTTGCGCGCTTTTGTTTGTTTTTTCATCAGGTCAGCTGTTGCGAAAAGCGCTAGCGCGCTATCGAAAAAAGAATTAGTACTGGAAGGTAGGATCCTTTCTGGGTCAGCGTTCACTCGGGCCATGAGCGAATCGTTTTCGTACCGGCCGGTCAATTCGTCTTTGCCGTCAGGTCCAAATTGGTCACGATTCGTCCATGGGCCAATCATTTTCTTTCGCTCTGCGCCAAAAGTAAACAAATATTGTGACTCAGCGAAATAAACGATCGAAAATTCGAAAAACGTGGTTTTGAAAGTGAAAATCCAGATACTCGTTGCCCAAATCATTGAATCCAACATCTCAAGGATGCCGCTGAACGGGATGACGAAGGCTTACAGGGCCTACATTCGTGAGAGGCGATATTGGAGACGCCGCCAAAGGATTGAAGCTAACAGGCCAGTGCCATCTGAAGAAGACGACTATCAAGGGCCCAGAGCTGTTGGTGGGCAAGTTACTGTGATCAATCGCGAACGAATCCTGGGTCAACGTTTGGCCAACAGGGACATGCCTGTTGTCGTGCCCGAGACTCAAGAACATGGACCTGTTGAGCAGCCACGTGGGCCTGTACACACTCGTCGCAGGCATCCAGACATTGACCTAGACCCTGACGATTCGACACCATCACTGATCTCTGACAGCGAATCGATCGAACTCAACACTCAAGAAGAGGGTCCAACACCAGCAGTCGAACGCCAGGACGCAGTTGGCCATGAGGCCCGTGCCAATGTTCGAAGGAATGCACAGGAAGACGAGCCACTTGTTCCTCGTGCAAACCCTGCAGGTAAGTGCAAAGACATTGTGGTCAAGTGTTTGTCTTGCCTGTTTCTTATACATGATTTCATGCTTTTCAGTCCAGAATGTTACCGTCAATGTCGAACAGGATGAGGAAAACAACGTCGGAAACATGCACATCCCTGTCCCGATCGTGATCCGTTTCCCCGCTCAACAGAATGGTCAAGATGTTGACGACCTTGCCGAGAGGCTCTCCGAGGTACGCATCAATCTGCAATTGAACGTTTCCTCGCGATGCTCTAAAAAGTAGACGAAGAAAAAACTTGCCTCCAATTATAATTCATTCACAGAGTCTTTTCATGTACCATTGCCTATTGACCTAGATCAGTATCCTCTCAAGCAAGTACCAAATTACTTATGTATGACAAGAATTAGACATGTCATTATCAATATTACTAGAATACGAAATAAACCATGTCATTTAACCAAGTAACATGAACAATTGCAGGCTTCCAGTTCATTGTCCGGTTCCTCAGATGGCTCGATCGACTTTGGCGAGGTGGAAGATGTTCTTGATGAGTCGGTAGACAATTCTGACACAGAGCCCGATACCAATGATCAGGACGATTTGACAGTGCCAAATGCGGCACCGATTAACCTTCACTTTTATGAGGACGAGGAGCTCAACTTGTACGTCAGAGACTTCATCAGGACCTACACCAAGGGTAGAATGACCCGAAGCCAAGGGGTTGAAATGTGGAACTTGGTCAAGAGGCATTCACGGTATGATCCGGACGAAATGAAGTCTTTCGACACCATGGAGAGACGTATGAACGAGGTGATCCCTCAGTCAAAGACATACTGGAAAGTGAGGGAGAGGGCTACCGACGAAGTACACACAGGAGAAGGTGTGGCCTTCCCTGAGAATAAGTTTCGCGATCGGAGACGCTATGAGATACTTCGTATTTGGACCCGACTTCAGTTGGAAGACCTAATTCGTTTTCATGCGGCAAATCACACCAACAACTGTGACTTTGTCGTGGAGGACAAAATCAGATATGACAAAGTACACATGGACATGACGTTTGACGGTATTCCCTATGGGAAGAGCTCATCCAGCAACCTGACAGTCATGGCTGTCCGTTTCCGCGGGTGCAAGAGAGTGTACATTCTGCAAGTACGAGTTGCTAAACGGTCCGAGGCCAAGGACATAGATGAGTTTCTTTGTCGCTTTGTTGATGAGACCTTGAGGCTGGGGGTCACGGTCGACTATTTCTTGGGGGATGCTCCAATGAGAGCTTTCCTTAAGTGTCTCAAGGGACATGCTGGCAGGTACAGCTGCGAACTGTGCGAGGCTGAAGGCCAATTAGTGAACAGAAAGATCTGTTACCCGGCATGCATGGTCCATCAGCGCAAGAGGACAAATGAGCGTTGGGAAGAGTGTGTCATTGACCTTGAGGAGCAGCGTGAAAATGGTGCTAACATCACAAGCGTTCGTGGGATAACCGGTCGGAGTCCGTTGATGTCTCTCAAGGACTTTGACATGGTGAAGAAGTGCCCACCTGATCCTATGCATCGAGACTGGTTAGGTTTGGCAAAGTCGAACCTGTGGAAGGCTACGGTTGGCATTGGAAAGAGCGGCGTCATGAATGCAAGAGGACAACGGATACAATCGGCAATTAGCGCAGTGTACGAGCAGCTCCAGTTGCCAAATGAATTCTCGCATAGGGCTAGAACCATCGACTATCCCAACTTTAAATCACACGAATGGAAGTCCCTTTGCATTTGCACCTTCCCCACGATATGTGAGGTCGTCAGCAGTGAGTGTGGAGAAGGCCTAGCGCATGTCTGGCTGCTCTTCATATTCCTTATTCTGGTGTACCACGGGCCAGAGTGGCTTTACCATGAACTTGGCGAGGAGTACCTCAGAGAAATGCAAGAGAAGTTCTATGACGAGTTCCAGCTGGAGATGGGATCTGGTGCCTGCACATTCAATGTCCATGCCTTCTTCCATATGCCAGAAGTACGGAAATTGGGCAACCCCGCAGACATAAGCACTGAACCGTTCGAATCGGCCTATGGCCTGGTCCAGAAGTCCTACTCGCCAGGGACACGAAACGTGGGGAAACAGATCATAAGAAACATGCTACTACGGTCGATGAATATCGGCCCCAATCACTGTAAGCGGTCGTTGATAATGGCTCCTGTTGAGAAGGACGATGTCAACTTCAACGACTCGTACGTCATGGATGACACATTCCACTTCTACAAGGTGACCAGAGTGTTCGCTGACAGGGTCAATGCTGCCAAGATCAAGACGTCCCATTGGGCCTGCCCAACAGATACCACATTACCAATGCACAAAGTTGGCGTCTTCAAGTACAACGGAGTTGAGGCTGACTCTTCCAGCTATCCTATGGACTACTTTACTGGCAAAGCCGTTCTACTCCAAGGCAAAATCATAATCGGCTTGCACAAGACATTGTTATTCTCGTAAATTATGCTGAACACAATTTGAATACACAGCAATTCTTTATTTGACAAAGTACTGTCAATTGCCTTCACTAAATCATGTCAAATTGTGATACAAGAAAGGGACTTTTACTGGCTTTCGCAAAGAAAAGTTACTCCTTGGCCTTCTCGTCCACGTCATCTTCTGGGAAGAGTCCACAAGTGCAAGTGCAGTCTTTCGTCAAGCACACCTCGTTCCCATTCTTGCCTTCACATTCAGCTGGGGGATTGGAGGGTTCCTTGGGCTTGTTCGGGCAAACTGAAAGTAACAAACATGTCAGTCATAGGCTCTGTGGTCAAAGGCAAAAAGAACACTTACCTTGATTCTTGGCGACTTTGCCATGGACCTCCTCATTTTCATCCTTCTGCATGGCTGCAGCATCGCGTTTCCTCTGGGCCACAGCTTTCTTGCGCTCACGCTCAGCACGAATTTTCTGCCAGAACAGACGATTCTTCTCTTCCTGCAACTTTTCGTCGGAGAGAAGCTGCTTTTCACGCTCTAGCTCAACCTGTTTCTCTTGGTCAAGCTCCTGGGGCTGACCACCTTGGTCAGCAGCACTGGCTTTGGCCTCGCCAGCGCAAGCAATTGATTCTTGCACATTGGACTGACTCTGGGAAGGAGCGAATGCATCGTCAACCTCCTGGTCATCAGGCCCTTCTTCAACAACACTGGCTTTGCCATCGCCAGCACCATCACTTGAATCAGGGACCTGACTCTGACTCTGGGAAGGTGGGAACACGTCATCCACCTCATTGGTAGTCTCGTCAATCAGGGCCTTGGTTTCTTTGTCAGACATCTTGCAAAAATTCACGATAAAGATGGCGAAAGAAAATTTGCGAAAACAATGGCGAAATTTTCTCGATCAGTTCTTGTTTACATACAGACTATGATCGAGGGGTACGAAACTGATTCACACATGGACCAATCATCCCAATTGGTATATGCAAGGCAAAGACAAAAATTTGTTACGCAATCTCACTTCCGCCAAAATTTTTTTCGACCTTGAGCAAATCAATTTTTCGTTCCGTTTCGTACCCTCCAAATATTAGGCTCCGCCCCCAAAAATTTTTCGTCCCGTTTCGTCCATGATTCTACCTTGAGCAAATCAAAATCATGGACCATGGGCGAATCACTTTCATGAAATGATTCGCTCAAGGTTTTTCGTCCCAAATTTCGTTCGATTTTGCTACGGTGGGTATATCATGGAAAAAATAATTTACATCAGTAATAAATTAATTTCACAACTAAGATTATACTTTTATTCCGTTGTTTTTGTATTTTTTGCAATGAATGTATCCCAACATGTCAGTACAATGTACTCTACCTTCCATAAATGCATGAAACTGAGAACTTCCAAGAAAAAACTGAGAAACAAGTATTTTCATTTTCAATTTCATCCATTTTCTGTTTTCGAGACTTCCATTGACCGTGCTAAGGAAGGCCTGGAAGGGAAGCAATTTCGCAAAGAGGAGCAAGTAGAAGAGCTCAGAGAAGGGCCCCAACTTCGCTCCTCTTCATTCGAGGAGTCTCGCAAATTTCCATCCACCAATGGGCGGCCAAGTTTCTCCGGCAATCGCACGCTCAAGTTGGGCTCAAGTTGCGTCGCCGTCTGTGTCGGTGTTGTTGCCCAACTCTTCCTCCACCTGCTTCTACGCTCCGCTCTGACTGCTGCTCAAGAAGGAAGTACTTTATGAAGCCAAAACAACTCGCGCCGCCTCCGTAGCTCGACAGCAGCCAGTGTAGTCAGTGTTTGCAAGCTTAAGCCATGAGAGAGAGAACTCTACATAAGAGAAAAAGAATGAATGGAATGAATGGTGAGCTATGTAATAGTTTGAGGCCCAGCGAGGTCGAGTGAGAAAGCAGCCAGCAACAGCCTCTCTCTCTCCGTCTCGAACTGAGAAAGGCTCGAGGCCAGAGCATCTAGGGCCTCACAGTTCTCAGTCAAAAGAGGGGCCTCTTGCTCCTCTCTTGAATCGGAGTGGCGACGGAGAAAGAAGAAGAAGTTTTTGTTCGTGAGAAAACCTGGCAGACATATTTTGTCTGATTAAGTGAGGCCAAAATGAGAACCCGACCAGAGGAGTGGGTCTCGGCCCTGTTGACGCGATTCGAAGAACAGCTCCCCTGTCGGATCGGACCCCAGACGCACCATTCCAGGATCAACGTCCAACAGAACAAAGAGAGTCTGATCCACATCTCGCAATGGAAGTTCGGCCTCGTGATCTCGGGGCTGACGAAGACGTTGACCAAGATCAACGGTAAGAATTTTCAACAACATGCTCTTGGAAACTTTGTTAACCTTTTTGTTTATGGCATTTTAGAAATGAAACCGCCCGTTCCGCACTTGGAGAAGGGCTACTACGAGTCCCTCATCATAGTCTTGGACACGTTGGAAAAGTGCTTAACCCTGCAGACGTCGGCAGCCTCCAACCAGGGCTACAACAAGGCCCTCATTCATGCCAAGTACCTTGGAGCGGCGGCTGCCGCTGCCGGGGCAGGCGAATCGGGCAACCCTGGCGGCATTCCCGTGGGTGTCATGCCACCCCCGCCGACAGTCGTCGCCACCACGAGCTCCTCGTCGTCGGACAACACGGCCAAGCACGACGAGACGATGAAGATGAAGCTTCTGCTCAAGGAGCTCTGTCAGTTCCTGGACATGCCCAACGACAGCTCCAACATGGTCAACCAGATCAGGACGCTGGCCTCGAAGGTCCTGTACGCGCTCTCCGTGAACAACTTCGCCGCCGTCTTCAGCCGGTTCACCTTCCGCTTGTCGGAGTTGTCAACGTCGAGTGAGGAGAATCCCGACCACACGGACATCGAGCTCATTCAGCACATTGACATGAACCTGGCCAACTTGACCCGCGTGCTCAAGGAGGCAGCCGAGAAGTTCAAGTATGTCCAGCTGAAAAAGAAGTCACTGATGAACAGCCTGGAGAAGGCAATTTGGAACTGGATGCACAACTATCGTAAGGAAATTTCAAATAGATTTTTTAAAATCTTGTGGTAATGTTAATTTTGTTTTTATAGCCCATGAATTTACCGAGTTGCAAAGTGACAGAAACGATGAGCTGACTCGGATTTGCGGAGACTTTTT
>JAAUYL010010783.1_pt1 | contig 12391 bp, 10 predicted proteins | sample 7278011 | NCBI WGS metagenome assembly JAAUYL01 (sample SAMN14350225, study PRJNA611818) | marine sediment metagenome | isolation source: surface marine sediment (1.8m) | place: French Polynesia: Moorea | collected 2018-08 | reverse complement strand
TTTTATGAATCACTCCTTACCTAGTTTATATCCAATTTTTTGTCTCGTGTAAAGAAAACCAGAAAATACATTTTCATTAGAGATCACCAAACTTCAAGAAATGTGCTCACGAGCGAACCATTCGTGTCTGCATAAAGGTTATATTGCTCTGGATGTGCAATGCACGAGTACGTACTTTAGTTAAGTATTAAATTACACCCAAACGATATGACAACAATAAGAAACAATTCGGGTTATTTTGCTGCAGTTCTTGAGGATATGTATTTTGAAAGCTCTGTATGAATTCACCTATTCTGGCATATATACTGTAGTACCCCTTTCACGTGCTGGCGATAAAATAAAAATTGTCACAAAAAAAATTGCAAGGCAAGATACTTTTTGGATCATCAAAGTCTCATTTTCATAGTTGGATAAGACAATGTGATCTTCCAAAGGCTTGCCTCTCGCCAGCACATCAAACTAGTGGGTATTTGGAATGTTAACAATTGTTTTCTATCATTTAACAACATCGCTTAAAATTAATTTTTTTCTAAAAACTATGATCTATCCTTAACCTAAACACAGTTATAGTTTGTTCTCTTAGAGAATTACTTTTTAAAGTCCGTCTGACCTTATTTTAACACATGAAATATAGTCTTAGATAATCTAGGAGGTTCTCTGGTATAACCAGTACCCAGTTCAGTCCTTTTAAAATATGAATTTCAAAATTGATGCAGTAAGGCCGAATCGAAGTCGTTGAGCAGGGTCGCCGTAATACTGTTTCCAAGTTTTAGCACTTCTGCTGCACGAAGTTGAGCGAGAAGCCGATGATGCCGGCCGGCCACGTGTCGAGCTCGTTGAGGGCGGGAGTGTTGCCAGCGCCAGTCGTCACCTCATTCGAGTCCGTGTGGAACCCGATCCTGAAGGGCCTGTGTCCGGCTAAAAAAGTAAGTAGCAAAATTATTTACATCCTATTATTTCTTTAATGCACTTAAAGAAGATCTATCTGTATCTACTTACTGCACACAGAGTTGGTGGCAGCCACGTACGTGGCGAAGGTAGCGTCGTCGGTGGTGGAGAGGAAGCGGCCGCACAGCCTGTCGACTCCAGCGATGGCCTCGTTCTGTTTGATGGCGATGGCGGCGGTGCCAACAGCTTGTCGGATCTGTAACAACACACCATCAATGTAGGTTTTTCCGTGAAACACTATCAAAAATATACTTACGATGAGGTAATCGGAAATACAAGCTGTGCCGGTCTCGGCCTTTACGTCAGCAGCCTGGTTACTGAGACCGAAGGCGGAAATCGTGGCGGCGGTTGCGGCGGCGGCACCGAACGTGATCGAGGGGATAAAGCAAATGGCGCAGTATCCAGACTCCCTTCTGAAGCAGATGTCGTAGTTCTGGTTGGACAAGTGAGTCGCTGAAAAAATATTTGAGGGTAGAGATAATGAAGCTACATATTTCGTTGAATCAATTTGTATATTACGGTTGGCGACGGTGGTGCCAGTGGCCAAAAGAGTTGTCGTGGAAGTGGGGAAGTTGAAGGAGGCCGTGTTGCCCGAGGTGCCAGTGTAATATTGGAGGCAGCCCGGAGGACCAGCCATCTCATTGTTGCACTCGTATTGTGTCACCTAAAAATCCATATTAAACAATTTGATTACATGGTCATCTTTTAAAAAATGTTCTTACCTTAATGTCATATTGCCTGGTGACCGAGGTCGTACTGAAAGAAAACGAGGCCATGGCGCACTGGCGAGCGACATCCACAATCACTATAAGTCAAACAAAAATAATTAGAGTAATCCCCTCATGTGATAATTAACAAAGATTAGTACTGTGCTGGCCGGTGTTGTAGCCACAAACCATGGGCGACCCGACGTTGCCGAAGGAGGAGAAGACGAAGGAGTCCGTGACGCAGTCGCCGACAGCTCCGGCCGCGGTCAGGGCTGTGCCGGCAGCGGGATCGGTGATATCGGTCTTGTAGGGTTGAGCAATGTCGAAGACCTGGAAGTTCGATTTATGCATGAAATACCTCTCGCGCACCCTGTCTATTTAACCTCTCCCTTCCACCCACTGTCGGAAAAATATATTTACCGTGAAGTCCAATCGCATTCTGCAAATGTTGTTTGAGGCCGGGCACAGCTTGTAGTCGCACGTCTGATCGGGTGAGGTCGTCGAGGTTTGGACGAGATACGTGCAGTTCTCAGAGCTGGTTTCTCCGCAAGTGAGCTGAACTGAGGATTGACATGATGTTTTAATAACGATCAAGACAATGAAAAGCTTATGAAATATTCATACTGATGCAGCAAACGCCAAAGCCGTCGGCGCAGGAGCCCGAGGCCGTCCCGTCTCTGTCGTCGCATTCCTCTTGTGTGTAGCAGGTTCCATTTCGGTTGTTGTTTCCTTCACAAACATCGTTCTGAAAGGGGTCACTATGTATAATTTGGCATAATTATTTAACCATATATCTACTTACTGGGAATCTGACAACATTGAAGAAAGACAACGCTTTTCCGTCCTTGACCTCGGCTAACGAGATTCCTACGAGGCATGCCAGAACCACGGCATATTTTAGATGTTGGGCTGTAATTGAGATCTTAATAATGCATAGTTCCGACAATTAAGTTATTATTAAACATTGCTGTTACCTTCCATGTTGGAGAACCTTGTACCTCGCTGGCTCTCGTTACCCAACTAAGGTAGATAATTATGCTGACCAAAAAATATTATGCTCCAAAGTCTAGAAGGCGATCGTTGACCCTATTCCTGGGTCGCACAATCTGACGTAAGCTTTTTTCTCTCTTGGTCAAATCAGATTATTAACATATTGGAAATGGAAATGATTTCACAACGAGAAATTGGCTCGCATCTGCGTCGCATGTATTTTAAGGTCTATATCTTTAAACCGGTTGCTGCGCGACAACTCGCCGTTTGAAGAACTTGAGACAACCCTTTTTTGCGCTGGAATTGTTTGTGTATATTGGTGCTTTCGTATCTCATTCAAGTATACAATAATAACGTACTCCAGTTCATTTTCGGAGAAATGGCAGAGCCAGACTCTGATTTTCCAGACTTAGTCTGGATTGATGTAGCGCGATCTCCGTCAGCGAGGATCGAAGGATTTTTGGCGGCAAAGTCCTTATTTTAGTCGATTTTGCAAGCAAAAATGAGGGGTGAGGAGCTATTTGCTAAATTCAGCAGAAAGTGTTGTGATTCTAGTAGTGGTTCTTCCATTTCATTTTCAGGATTGTTTTTAGCGATATCCTTCCTCTGCATCGTCGCGGTGACCTATGCAGAAGAGCAATTACCTGCCGAAAAATGTAACATTTTCAACAATTTTGTGCATTAGAAACGTCTCTGACTTTTGCATCAATTTCAGCTCTTTCATTCTTCAACGTTGTCAAATTTCCGGTAAGAAGAAAATGTGATTGGTTATGGGTGATTTTCAAAATTAACTGTCCATATTTACGCAGAACGATGTGTGCGAGGGAGACGGTACTCGAAATGGCACGTGTTACACAAAAGAGGAGTGTGAAAATAAGGGAGGAGAGTCCTCGGGAACTTGCGCCGAGGGTTATGGAGTCTGTTGCATAGGTACGTAGGTTTAGGAATAATTTTTTTCAATCAATTTACCATAATACTAATTTAACCTTCATTTAATATCCATAGTGTCGTTGAGTTGTGGAGGGTCTTCCATGGAAAATTGCACTTATCTCGTCCAAGCATCAACGACAACGCCATCCGAGCAGACTTGTATGTACACAATTTGCAAGGCCGGTCCTAATATTTGTCGCTTCAAGTTCGACTTCACGGTAATCATTATATTAAAAGACTTCATAACATGTAGACATGTCTTCCATTTTTATAGACCTTTGAAATCGGAGCACCATTTGAGGGTACGACAGCAACCACCGACCCTGCCACGACGAGAACATCGGCCATCGGCCACTGCGTCAGGGACACCTTCTCTGTCGCCAGCCATGGAAACCAGGGTAGTCCTGTCATTTGCGGCTACAACACCGGTCAACATCGTAATGTGGCATGAAAATACTTTTTGATACATATTGATTTATCGGTAAAAATATGCAGTTTTCGTCGACGCATCGGAGGGTTGTGCAGTGGCAAGTTTTGTGTTCAGCGACGAATCTCTGACGAGACAGTACGACATAAAGGTGACACAATATGATTGCGGCTCCGAGGTTGGAGGTCCTCCTGATTGTTTGCAATACCACATGGGGACCTCAGGCAGCACAGCCTCCTTCAACTTCCCGACCGGAAGTTCAGCTGTCACGGCCTCGAGTAAGTTGACAGTTTTGGTTGGCTTCGTTTTTTTATTTCCATTTTTTTCAGCCACTCACTTGGCCAACCAGCATTATGACATTTGCTTCCGGAGGGAGAGCGGCATGTGCGCCATTTGTTACATCCCCGCCATCGCCATCGGCACCGTGGCCGGGAACACGGTCAACACACAGTCCAGTTTCGGCTTGGCGTAAGTCTTTTAACAGTGATATCAATCATGACCGAAGTCAGTGACTTTAACGCGTGTATAATTTCCGTTTATAGTATCAGTAGCGGTGCCGCTATTGCTATGGGAGAGACCGCTGGAGGCTGTCAAACCGATTACATTGTGGTAAGTACGCCTAGATATGATTGTTGTCTTGATTGAATTTTTTTAATGCCCATTTTCCTTGTTTGTAGATTCCAAATGCTCAAATCGATATTGCCACTGCTACGGCTACGAGGGTACCTGAGCAGGGATTGGATCGTACATGTGGTCGTGTCTTCGGTATTGCTGACGCTGATGTCCTCACCCAATACGCAGCTGCCATGAATTCCGTTTGCTGTAATTCTTTTTCCTTAGCTCCAAGTTAATTAATTATCTAAGTAATAATGCATAATTAATTTCAGCTGCCTTCCGACCATTCCGATTGACGTTCCACACGGACGACACGGAGACCACGGGAACAGCGTTCAATACTGCCGAGGAGAAGGGTGTCCCCGGCGGCATCGTCGGCTTCCATCTCAACTGGGTGCAGAGAGCCTGCACGAACTAATGGAATCCACCTCAGATATAGGAATGTTTTAATTTGTCTATCAGCATATAAAAATGGAATAAAAACCAATGAAGCAAAAAAATAAGCAAATTGGCCATAATTATTTATTGGCCAGATAGTACTTTAGTTAATATAAAGAAACTTGTTGGTGCACAATCTACCATTCGCAGAGTAAGCGGTAAATGATGGCGACAAAGAGTCAAAGACATATTTTGACCGGGCGGTCATTTTGCAGGTCAAGAACCTAATTTTAAGCTCAACCCTTCTCCTTCATGATTACAAGGCTTATTTTCCAAGTGCTTCTATATTTTCGAGTTTACAACGTGACATTCTTTCTTCTCAACTGTCAGTGCAAAAAATAGACTATTGGGTTAGATTTGGCTCGGCGATTCTTCCGTGACAAGAAACCTGTCGGGTCAGTGCACGAATATTAACGGCAGCCATCGTCTCTTTTCTCCGCGAGCCGAAAATAATTTCCGTCTAACGCAAGTCTCAAGTCTGTCTCTGGTGGGCCCCCAAAGGAGACGGTGCAGAAATACTTCAACAAAGAGTAAGTGTACAATTAAAACATTTGTTCAAGAATATTCAAATGATCTTCATTTTTCAGATATTTCAAAATGGGGCAAAAACTATTGTATTTATTTGCCCTAATGGGATTGGCGGCGGCCGCTGTACAGAGGGAGCGTGAGTCAAGTGAGTTTACAGATTACTTACTTTAACCATAAAACCTCATGAATTCCATGTGATATTTTTTCAGAAATGTTCTCCCTCTTTTCCGTGGTCACCTTCCCCAATAATGAATGTACAACGACGGGCACAAATCCTATGACTGGAGTGTGTCAGACCACAGAGGAGTGCTCAGACAACAGTGGCACGGCCTCGGGCAACTGCGCTTCCGGTTTTGGTGTTTGCTGCATGTACTCGTAAGTACACTTATGCTGCTCATAAAAAATGTTCGTCTTACTAATATCTTCATATGTTTGCAGAACCTCCACCTGCGGCGACACTATCTCCAACGTGAGGATTTCTTATTTTCCTAAATACGAGTAGTTTATGGTTTACAATATTTTCTCATTGGCATTTTAGAACGTCACCTACATCCAAAATGACGGCTATCCCTCCGCTTTCACCACTGTCTCCCAGACTTGCCAGTTCAGGGTTAGTGGGGATGCCTCAATCTGTCAAATCAGGTTGGACTTTGACAATGGTGTCTTGGAGCAGCCTGATGCCAATGGCGCTTGCTCTGACACTGTCGCTGTCACCAGTCCCTCATCATACAACCCTCCCACTCTTTGTGGTACTTTGACCGGACAGCACAGTAAGTTGGCCAAAAAATAAATAAATAGGCTTGCTTCATTTGGCTATTTTCAGTGTATGTTGAGACCGCCAGGCAGAACCCCGCCGCCACCATCAATGTTAACACCGGTGCCAATGCTGGAAGCAGGACCTGGAAGATCAAGGTGTCCATGATTGAGTGTGACAATCCCAGCAGGTCAGTGTATAAATTTTGTTTTTCCTGGCATATTTTTTTAAATGGCTACATTTATTTTCTAGGGCTCCCACCGATTGTCTCCAGTACTTCACTGGCACTGGTGGCATCATTGAGTCCTTCAACAACCCCACCGGCATGATCCAAAACCAGGAGTATGACGTCTGCATCAGGCAGATCGACGGCTTCTGTTCGTACGAGATTGCAGAGGCCAACTCTGGAACTCCTGATGCTTTTGAACTGCCTCCCGTGGCCGCTGATGTCGCTAAGGTTAGTTTTGATGATCAGTGCAGTAATGTTTATGAGGTCAATTCAATGATAATTATTCTTGAACAGATTGGAAACGACTGCGCAATTGCCTGGATTGTCGTCCCCACCTCTGGAATTGCCGACAAGCACTGCGGCAAGAAGTTGAGTGACACCTCCGCTAACACCGTGTCTGGAACTGTGTCCAGTAAGTTTTTGAACCATGCAAAAAATAGAAAATCCTCTGATTTTTAATATTTTTATCAGGCACTACTAGCCCGTTCAAGATTGGCGTTGTAGCCATCAACGGAAATCAGGAGGACACCAGTGGCTTCAAACTCCGCTACACTCAAAGGCCGTGCAACCAGTAAATCAATAGAGTTCATCTAAACTGAACCCCTGCACTGAAATCTTCTACCTACACATACCGACCAAAGAGTACCTAGAAGTGTAACAATTTTCACGATGAAAACGAGGATGTGATATGTACTGTACTTAAAATACCGTTCATTCTATTTTGAAAGCTCTGTAGTGAATTCACTTAATTTGGCATGAAAATGCAAGATGTAAAAATACCGGTATAATATCGGTAAAAAAAACACAAAAAAAATTATGAACCTGCACATGCGCGACACAATGGTTTTTTCATATTTGAAAATGTTGTATGATAATCCCATTGGCAAAAACGCGCCAAAAATGAATAAAAAATATGATTTTTCAACGACCATTGAGAATTGTTTTCAAGTGAATTTTCCACTCAAAACCCACAAAACCCACGATCAATGTATTTAAAAATATGGAGGAGGAAATTCTATAGCTAAATATTACCCAATGGGAAATGTATGTTTACCTAAATATTTATGATCACCCTTGAGTTGGATTTGGGCTAATTATATTAGTAGGTAAGTAGATAGGCCTCTCAGTAATCACACAAACAGGATTCTTGTGAACGTACAACTAGGTACTTAAAAATCCATATCACGTTTTTGAATCAGCACAAGTGTTTTTTGGCTTTTTGCTAGCTTCATTGGTATTATACCATTTATGTACAGGATATAAACACATCAGATAAGATCAAAATGATTTGCGACCTCTAAACGAATGCAGACATCTCCGATATAAATCTTGCAACCATATTTTGTGCACCTTACTTAGACTACGACATGATGAAAATACGAAAATATCGCGCGCATAGAAAAAAGTTAACATATGCACACGCCACAAATGTGCCAACCTGCAAAACAGACACAATTCTAAAGGATTTAACGGCTCTATTTTACGTCACATAGTACCAGTGGGCCTAAACGGGATCAGCAAAGTCAGTTCAAAGTCGATAATATTTACATACATGGTTCCTCTTACATACGGACACGAGACATCAGGATTTAACACTAACAGTGTCTGTCGCGTACAGCTATATCATTTGTAAATTCCGAGAAAAATACAAGAACTTGATTTTTTAGCTGGAACTCTGGACTTGCACAAGAAGGAGTCGGAATCTATGTAGCCTTAGATTTGTACGCAATAGAGGGATTGAGTATACACTTGACGGACAATGATATTCCCTGGAAATCAATTAACCGAGAGGAGGAGAGACATTTCAATTACAAAACAAGCGTTGGTGCGTGATTGCAATTTGATCTCATCAAGTGGATGATTGCTTGCTGAAGCCTTCTTCATTTAGGCGAGATTGTGAGAGATATCAAATTTTTATCCCTGCCTACACTCGTCAGCTCATCTGCTGTGTTGTCTGAGAGAAGCTTTAAGAGCACCTCGATCCAATCCTGCTTGCAACAAACTAGTTTGTATAGTGTACGAAGTTACTCTGTCGTAGTCGTCAGCCACCATTTCACAAGCAATCACACAATATCATGGCAATATCCATGTCCACCGACACTGTCCTTCCGACCGTCAGACGGACCACCAGGCTCAAGAACAAGCCAAGAAAGATCTTGATACCCAAGAGCGCCAACCAAGATAAGGTGTACCAGATCTCTGTGGACGACTCGATGGCACCAAAGACCCTCAAAACGGGCAAGGCCCAAGGGAAGATATGCTTGCCCGTGGTCAAGCGCAATCTTGTCATTTGTCCAAGCTGCAAGATGACATTTTGGACCCCTAGTGAGTACACTCGCCATCTGGTGAAAATCAACGATAGTTACGCTTGTTTCCGGACTCCCGCACTTCCGAACGACCAGCCACTAGACCTTTCTCTGAAGGACGAAAAGAAGACGAGCAGGGTTGGTATAACGGGAAAAGAAATGCCAGCCACGACGATGACGCAGGAGCTCGATATGGTCTATGAATCGTACGAGGACTTTGTCAAAAAGCGAATCAAGGAGCGAGAGGACCTAATCGGTTTGGCAAGATGCCAAGAATTATTAAAGGAAACAAAGAAGAATCATGAGAAGAAACACATCGAGGTCATAGAAATCCACGACGAGGATGAGAAGGAGGAAGATAAGAAGAAGGAGGAGCCATCACCATCTCCATATGTCAAAGTTAAACCAATTGAAAGTATGACCATGAACGTACCCGTTCCTAAGCCCATTAAACCATTGCCATCCCTGATCTCGTTTGCAAAGCCAAAGCCACTTCCTCCCACTAAAGTACCACCGCCATACAAATTGATCAAAATAGCTATTCCAGAAAGACATAAATTCAATTGGAGGAAGCGATTGGACTATCAGAAGATGGCCTCGGCCACCACCACAACCTCGATGGCAATCGGCCCGGACACAGTGTTGGAGAGAATTGACCAAAGAAAGGCAAAAGATCAGCCAAATGAAATCTCAAATCGTTCGACGAAAGAGCTTCGCCTCGTCCGCCCATGGGAAGACAATGGTAAAAATGACAGAGATTGTCGGAAAAAGAAGATCTTGAGGGCAATGTCGGATTCTATAAAGTCCTCCCTTCCCCGGGCCTCAGATTAGACATGCTTAGTGTGTCTATGTCTTTTACATGTCCAGAATCTAAGACTAAATAAACAAAGGATTAGTTTTGTCCCTTAAGGCATTTCTGTTAGACCAATCAAAAATACGGACTATTTTTTCGACAATGGTGTCGGGGCAGTGGCAATGTGACGTGTCTCGTAAAGCAAAAAAAACTTGTTTTAAATCTCCCGTGTTGTTGTCCTCATATCAGTAAAATGCTATAGCAACTGAGAACGCGCGTCGTGCGCAAGGCTTTCTAATAGCTGAGCTTTTATCTGCTCAGCCGCTCCAAACGACTGCTGTAAACAAAACAAAACGCAACTGAGACACATGCCACACAACACAACAAAACAAGCTTGGCAACTATCACTTTTGGGCGTTTTCATGGTGTAAGAATTTGGAAAGAAATTAAGAAAATAGTCATTTCTGCTCCGAGCATTGTGCTTGAAAATAGTCAAGCAACAGTAACACAGTGGTTAAGCAGAAAAGGCTGGCAACTCAGCAACTGAGTGGCAAGGTCAAGTACAGAAACTCCGGGTGGGTCTTCAAGTCCAGGACTTCAACTCCAATTTCAAATCAACCGATCTTGACATGACTTAAGCGCCATGCCGAAGATAGCATTAGACGGCGAAGAGTCGGAGGCACATTGGGCAGGCGTCCGGAGTGAGTTCTGGTCGGATCGTCTCAAAAGTCCAGTGCTGTTACCAGACATCTCATTCGTGTGCCGAGATGGCGAAGTGTCTGGTCACAGATTTGTTCTTGGAGAAGTAAGTAGCTATAGATATTTATCGGTCGTAAAAAGCGTGCTTTTACTTGCTCCCTCTCTGATTTGCAGATTTTTCCAACCGTCTTTGCTGGACGAGAAATCAAGCCTGGGGAAATCGTCGACGTTATTCTGGCTGAGGACAATGTGTCAACGTTGAAGAAAGTTCTCCAGCTTGTGTACACGGGAGACACCTTGGCATCTGATGCATCGGAAAAGGAGAGTCTCGAACAGCTTTTAAAGAGTCTTGGATTCTCCCATGAGATTTCTGAGAGTGAAAGCACAGTGACCGTGACCTCTGAAGCCAATGAGGATCTAAATGATTCGCAATCCAGCGGAAAATCTGAAGACTTGCCAAGACGGCAGCGTGGAATTTTAGAGGAGACAGAGCTTCAGCCGACTCGGGTTGTGAGACCTCAACTTGTTTGTCGACCGCAAGTTGCATCGATTTCACCCATTTCATTAACCAAAAATGGGGAAACCAATTCTAGCAACACAAGGAACAGGAAAACCGATGTCTCGCGCGAGCAACAACTATCGTCTGGAGAACCCCGCGATGAAAACCAACAAGACATCAACGATACCAACAGTCCAGATGACAATCCGGGCTCAGCCTCTTACCTCAATCAAAGCCAAGCTGGGGCATCCACTCCGCCTAGCAAGACTTGCTCTCAATGCAAAGTGGAAGTGGTCGGCGGGCCGTCCAAGTACAGAGATCACTTGACCAGATTTCACTTCAAAGATCAGCTGTGGCTACGCTGGCGCGATCAATTGAAAAATGGAAGGTGTGGAATGTGTGGCATGAAGCAACAAAGCAATTTTGCGTTCATTCTTCATATTGGAAACACGCATCAAAGAGTTCACGAGCTTGAGTCGGACTACGAGTATGAAGAAGACGAGGAGAATGAGGCTGACCAGTGCCACCCGATGCCGAAAGAGGATAGTCCAGTGTTTAGCGACGAGGGCGAGGCTAATATTGATTATGATCGTAAAAGCTCAAGAGAAAAGAAGAAGAAGAAGCACAAATCCTCCATCGCCTATAAACGTTTGAGGACACCGTCGAACTCGGACGGTGAACCGTGCTTCGAGGTTTCTTTCAGTGAGTCTCCCGTTAAAGAAGAACCCAGGCCCAAAAAACGTCGAGGACGGCCTCCGAAAAATTCCAAGCAGCCTTCGTCCTTGACACCGCTTGGAAAATTCAAGACTGTCCAACAATCGAAGATTGAGGCTGAGGACCAGAAGTGCACTCAGTGCAACAAGTATTTCCCCGTTAAACACGACCTTCTCGAACATCATTTGAAATCGCATTTCCGAAGGCGATTCCTCAATGACTTTTATGGCGCCTTTAAGGCAAATAATGGCCATTGCCCGAAATGCGCCCAGGAGTTGACGGATTTTAAAGCTGTCCTCCACCATGTCTGTGATGCTCACGAAGATGTTATCTACAATTATTTAGAGGAGGAGGAAGGCAATGTCCCATCGGACAACAAAGAAGAGAGTCAAAGAGCGACGTCGATATCTAGTGCAGTCGAACAGCAACCAGACCATGAATCAGCTCAAGCATCGTTGTGGACTTGTGCCGTGTGCAGGACTGCGAGACCTTCGAAATTCCGACTCTACCAGCACCTCGCACTCACGCATCACAAGAATCAGCTCCGCTCTCGCTATATGAAAGGATTTCTGGCGAATGGCTGCCATTGTCAATTCTGTGGAAAACCGTTTGACAAGGACAAGATCCTCGTTCACATCGGAGCAAAACACCACAAAGTTGAGAACTTTTTGAGTACCCCGATCAAGCCATCTCCCATGAAGGTTGAACTGCTCCAAGAAGACGGAGTTCCAATGCACCCGATAGAAACACAGAAACCCAAAAAGAAAACGCGAAAAAACTCTTTCAAAGAGCTCTGTTACAACGGTGTCCGGAT
>JAAUYL010013308.1_pt1 | contig 12402 bp, 7 predicted proteins | sample 7278011 | NCBI WGS metagenome assembly JAAUYL01 (sample SAMN14350225, study PRJNA611818) | marine sediment metagenome | isolation source: surface marine sediment (1.8m) | place: French Polynesia: Moorea | collected 2018-08 | reverse complement strand
TCAACTTCTTGATGTCTTGGGCGGATATCCCCCGCCCTTCAAGGCCAGCTGGTGGCACAGCTGGGTTTTGCCGCTGGGCTCCGCCGGCGTCAATTGGGAGCTGGCTATTGATGGCCAGCTGGTGGCACAGCTGGGTTTTGCCGCTGGGCTCCGCCGGCGTCAATTGGGAGCTGGCTATTGACGGCCAGCTAGTGGCACAGCTTCCAGGATCTTGATCGCCTTTGCCTCCGAGATGCCGTTGATTGCCACCAAGGCTCTTTTCGTCCCTCTCGCGACTTTTTCGACTGTGCAAATCCCCGCTGACTTTCAACTTCTTGATATCTTGGGCGGATATCCTCCGCCCCTTTAAGCGCAGCCAATGGGGTTGTTTGCCCTACAAGCCGTCCCCGCCGTCATTCCCATTCCCATTTGGGCTTCCCGAGCCAGCGGATTCGTTGACTGCAGCTCTGGTCGCCATTGCTAGATCGCTCCAGACACTTCGTATTCATGTTATTCTTCTTCTTTGATGAATTCTTTATTGGCTTGCCTACTTTCACGGGTTTTTTTTAATTTTCTCCTGGAAAAAAATTAAACTAATTAAATCAATGAGAATCTCATTGAGCTTTAAAAATCCATGGTGGTCCAAATAGGCAAACTTTTCATGAAAGTCACTAAACTCACTGTCATGGTCAAGGCTTTCATCTACGATTTCAGTTTCAGTTTCTTGGCTTTCACTTGTCTTTGTCACAAACGAATCCATTTTTAATTTTCTGCCTTTCTGGCGGCCCGTCGAAAGATTTCTGTTTTGTTTACTTACATTGGCAGCTGAACTGCAAAGATTGAAAACTGAGCCGATCAACAAGCCAGTACTGCTGCAAAAGCTGAGAATAATTTGAAAAGTCAAAAGTGGTACCAGATAGTTAAATTTTTTTAAGAAAAAGCCACTTTTTTCTTCTGCAAAATGGTCGTGGCTGGTCGTGGTCTTTTGTAGAAAATTAGTGACTCAATCACCGATCACTAGAAGTGGTCGCGATCACGATCATGATCCCAAAAATGTGGTCGAGACCATGGTCTTAGATCATTTGGTCGCGATCACTTAATACCCTGAATGAGATCATGGTGACATGTGTACGGACCCCCGGACACCAGTGTCCCTTTGTGAGACGACGTGTGTCCCCGTCGAAACAACAAAGTGTAGAAAGCTGCGATTTTGCAAAAACAAGGTTAAACATGTTAACCATTAACTGCGAGCATTCGTTGAATTTATTTCCGTCTCTGCACAAGGCATCGATAATTGCCAAGCCCCAGGCTTTTCGGCACGGAATTTCGAGAAACCGCGAGCATTTGGGATCGAGAAAGACCTGCGGCTTAGCTTTCAGAAATCTATTTTAAGAAGTTTGCCTCCAGATGGCGCCCTAGATAATAGGCGCTTTTTCTTCAAACTTAAATAGCGCCCGTGGCGCCCTCTATATATTTTTCTCTGAAGCTTACTAAATAAAATGACTAAAGACGCAAGAAGAAGAAGAAGAAGAACAACAACAACAACAACAACAGAGTGGATTGTAGACCCGCGCACTACGTGCTCGCGGGTAAAAAAGGATTGTGTCTGCACCTTACTTAATACTTACCAGACTTTTGGCTTTTGGAAGTTCAGAGAGTAAGTGAATTTAATAGAGATAATTGCAATTAGCAATTACCCATTTCATTTCCCAGGAAGTCATAATTTTGAAGACGTTAGTAAAACTTTTTAAAAGTCTAAAAACAAGTCCAAAAGTGAAAAAAGAAATTAATACCAATTAATCTTTTGACTTTCCGTAATAGAGCAGATCCTTTGTTTCGTTGTCAGAGCTACGAGAGCTTCAGTTGACACCGTGATCACTTCGACAGCATGATTAAAGAGGTTCACGTAGAAAAACCGAACTGTAGGGTATGGCTCCATGTCAATTGTCATTTGCCACATTCTTTTCTCGTTTAGAGAGCAACACAACAGACACTTAACAGCTAAGTCACCTAGATACAGATATACAGATAGGGAGCAAGAGAGCTTGACAGTGACGAAAAATAAAAATTCTAAATTGATTAAAACTCCAAGGTCTAAGTTCAGTTTGTTCTTTGCTGTGTTGTCTTGTCACTCACTGCAGATTTGAGTTTGAGTATTTTTTGCGCGGGCCAAAACTTGAAAGTCGGCTTGTTTTGTCAGCTGTTGCATTGAGCAGTATGCATATGCAACAAGGCAGCTGTCGTTACGTAACTGACAACACTGTCAATTTGTTACAAAAGTTCTTCTTCAGTTCAAGCAGGATGAACCAAGGGCCTAAATTACGTGTGTTCGCCTGTGCTTGTGCAACAAGTAGAGGCGGATTGTGTCAAACTCAAAATCAAATTCAAGCCTTAAGCTCGACAGTTTCGTGCAAGCCAACAAACAGAAAAATGGACTTTATCAAAGGAATCTTCGGATTCTCAACTACCTCCTCAGCCTCGAGCAGCTCCAATGTGTCCAAGGAGGAGATCAAGCAAAAGATCCGCGAGAACCCGATGGCAGTGAACGAGGCCGAGTGGAAGGAAGTGCTTGACGGCAAAACATTTCATGTCGCAAGAGAAAAAGGAACGGAGCGGCCTTTTTCGAGCAAACTGAACGACGAACACCGAAAAGGACAGTTTTTGTGCGCCTGCTGCAGCCAGCCACTTTTTGAGTCAGATACGGTGAGCACTTCAATTCCCAAGTTGGTCTGGTTAACCCTGCTTTGTTTTGATTCCAGAAATTCAATTCCGGAACGGGTTGGCCAAGTTTTTTCGATCCGATCAAGTCGGAGAATCGTGAAAATGTCAAGTTTGTAACGGACAGATCGATGTTCATGACGCGAGTCGAAGTGCTGTGCCGAAATTGTGACGCTCATCTTGGACATGTTTTCGATGACGGACCACCGCCCACAGGAAAGAGATATTGTATGAATGGTTTGGCTTTAAAATTCCAAGAAAAGGCATAATTACTTAGATGATCGGCGCACCTGCCAAATAAAAATTGTTTCAATTTTTAAAAATACCTTTGCCTTGGCTAATGTCATAAATTATCCGGCGTACGTGCCGATTACACGAAGTCTTAATGAACGAGACAAAGAAAGAGTTGTTAATATATTTTTGCCATTAATGACACATCAGCTAGACGTTTTTGCAGAGTCAAAAGTTAATCTTCGAGTCTGGAGGAATTATTCTTAAAAATGAATTTAAAAATGTTCCCACGATGTTAAGGCATCCCTGACCGTTATGGCGTTTTAATTTTCCGGCAAGAGCCATTTTTAGTTGAAAGGACATTTGCAATAACTTTAAGACATTCTTTGTAATCCAATCATTCATTTCCTGTTTGGGAGCAAGGTAGCAATCACTGTTTGGCGCTTTTAGATTGAAGGTTTCAATGAACGACAGCTTCATTTGTGTTCTTTAATGATTATTTTCTTGGAATAAATCTTCCAAATATTTGTTGTCCAAGACAAAACCATTTAATGATTTTTTGGTGATTTGTCTCAGATACTCATCAACGGGGGAGGGTAAGTGCAGTAAATATCAACACTCTTTCTCTGCTTTTTGTATCATCTTCATAAAATTCTGGCCACAAAATAGTCTCACGCTGCAAACAAGTAACAACAGCCATATCCACGGGAAAAGGCATTTTAGACATTGGTCACTTCATAAATGTATTGCTAAAGTATTCCAAAAATGACAACAAAATCCTATAGGCATAAGTGAATGCAGCTGTTTGTTTATTTTGGTTCTCCATGTGGCTTATGGCTATACATTAATCTTGTTCGGCATTAAATAAAACGAATCTCCTAAGAGGAGAGGGTAAAAGGAAAATGGCGCAACAGAATGTCGTGAATTGTGATGGAATTCATTTGATAGCCCCATTTAATGCTACGGTGGATTCTAAAAAAGTGGCATTGTATGCGAAAAGAGATGTCGGGTTAAACCTCTTTAAACGGTCTTCTCGGTCCTCTTGATCGAGATATCCATATTTAGGCCAACATTTTCCTTAAAAAATAAATAAAAAGTTTTGGACAAATGTCATCGGCGATATTTTTTCCCGTGTTTTCTCAGACCCCTGCCGAGCAACAAAATAATAATAAGTTAATTTCCCTTTGGCAAAAATAATGTAGATATTTATTTATTTATGGATTTTTTGCCCTTAAGAAAAAAAATCTGTGAAAATTGATCCCGGATAATTTCGTCGTTGACAAAGCTCGGCAGGATGTCAATTGCCTAACCACTTAACGTGTCATGTTCCTAATGTCCCGCCAATTTTCATACTTTAAGAGTTGTTTTTTTCGAAAATTCCCCCACCTTTTTGCACAGTAATCTGGCCCTTAATAACAGGATTATTTCAGATCCCATTTAAAAGATTTATCTATAGTCTTCTCAGCCTCGTTTAAATTAGACGTCGCGATTCAGCCTTGGAATCGGATTTGCCATTAGTATTTAGCTTACTAAATTAGTGGTACTGGGGTCTGGGCTCTTATTTATTTATGGGTTTAATAAAGAAAACCTCTATTTCAGTTGTCATGCATGCAGTTCCAGCATAAAATGCTACGTGACTAATTTTTGATCCCTCGGCTCTCAACGAAAAGAATTTATATAAAATTCAAAATGGCAGCAGGAATTCCGAAACCGAATAGAGATAGGCCGATTTCTAGTGTCTCAAAATGTAACCACCATATGTTTGTCGCAGGCTTGATTTGATCTCTAATGTATGGCGAAGGTGGGTGCATAAAAATCGCCTGATCTTTAACTTGGACAGGGTTGACCTCTTTGCCTTATAAATTCAGGGTAGGGATGACTGAACAATGTGTGATTGTTGTGACCCAAGTGGTTATAGTTTGTGACAAAGTCAAAATGTAAACAAAAACAGTCCAGCAGCATGCAAACCTCTTTAACCGAGAAAGAGATCCCAATCCCTTGTAAGGTTGAGATAGGAGTTGTGCACCTGTTTTACTATTTTCAAAGTGGCGTTCACATAAATAAATACGTAACCTGTACTGATTTTTCCCGGTCTTTTCGGTCCTGCGTTTGTAAAGTCATTTGAAGTTGATAATAACTGGCATAATTGTTGGAATTTGTCAATCTTTTTCGCGACTTGAATTTCGCACCTTTTAAAATCGCTTTGGCATTGAATTATTGAAGGGAAAATTGGGCCATGGACATTTATTTGTACGCCTTTTATCAGAATATGTTTTGTTTTGTCACTTTTCCAGTGTAAATCCTCGGATGACAGTTCTCAGAAAATAGCTGATAATTCGGGCAAAAAGTATTGACAAAATTTTTATTCATTGATGCAGGAGGATCTGGAGATCCGTTATAATGCTATTTTTATCTCACAAAAACAAACGCAAATACAAGTACAGAAAATAGAAACAATGCTTTCAGTGCAATTTTTGGACTCGGTTATGGATGAATCAAATGAAATAATTCTGCAGTGTGAATATCCACACTTGCTAAATATGAGTGATTACTGTTTAACTCATGATTGGAGACATGGTAAGAAGGTATTCAGAATAGAAAAAAACAACATTTATTTTTAATGAATATTCTAAGTGAAAGAAGACTGCATGGGAATGAATAATTCCTTAACAACATTTGCTGGTATCTGGTGCATTTTAAATTCGATCGTAGGAATCTCTGGAAATCTCCTCACCGTTTTGGCAATTCCATTTGCTGCAAGGAGGAAAAAGTACTTAATTGTCATGAATTAACATAATTATCTCATTATTAAACGCCTCTTTATATTAAGGTTCAACCTCCATGTTCATTGGACAAACACTGCCTTCATAGTCAACTTGGCTTTCATGGATTTTCTTTATTGTTGTGTCAATATGCCAATTTATGCTTTTCATTACTTAGTGAGAAGACCTCCTTTTGGAGGCATTAGTGGATGTTACATAGTTGGAGCCTTGAGGTTGGTTCTAAATTAATTTAATAGAAAAGCGAAATCAATTTATTGATTTTTCAGGTATTCGATAGCTTTTGGAGAGTTCATGTCTTTGGCTATTATTGCGGTAAATCGGTGTGTTGCTCTGGTAAATCCAGACTTGAGCAAAAGACTCTTTGGAGGCTGGAGAGGAGGGCTGGTCATCATGAGCGTCTGGATCTACGCTCATGGTCTTCTAATTCCAATCTATACCAAGGTAGGAATATTTTTCCCGATTGAAGCTTTTCATTTGATTTCGCTACTTTCAAGGGCCAAGGTACTTTTGGATTTAGTTGCTTGACCGGTAAATGCGACTATGTTCCCAAGAACAAGGACGGAATTGCTTACCGTCGACTCATCAACGGAATTGGATTCCTCGTCCCTTGTACAATGATCACGGTCAGCTACGGTTTCATCTGGTTTTACGTTTGGTCCGCCGGAAAATATCTTAAAAAAACCGGGTAAAGCATAATTATCTAACTCATCAAATCTTAATTTAATATATCTACCTACATTTTCAGAGGGGAACTTCGCAGCGTCCTGAATAAAAGAGACTGGAAAATGACCAAGACCTTGTTCGTGATTTGCTTCTCGTACTGGATTTTCGTCGGTCCAAAATCGATCTGGAACATTTTCTTTTGTGACATCTCGATACCTGACGTTCAGCTGGGATTGTTTTGCTTTTATTGGCTACAGTACAGTCTGAATTTTGTCATTTACGCGGCAAGATGTGAGCAATTTCGCAACGCATACGGTTATTTTCTGGGACAACTTTTTTGCCCAAATCCTCGTCGGTCATCTTTGGTTCAGCCTAAACCTCGACAGAAACAGGAAATAATTCAAAAGCCTGCGTTAAAATTGACACTGTCTGCATCCTCATCAATTGTGGTCAAAGGACAAGCGTGAGCAAAAACGAAAATGGTTAAATATTATTTTTAATAATCTAATTCGTTCTTTTTATTTTTAGTCCGCTCGGGAAAAAAGTCAGCTTTTCAGGAACTCACACCACGTTCATAATTGAGAGAAGCTCGAAACAGCGGACTCTGTCGCGAAGGAATTCGGTTTAAAATTCCCCTTTTTTTGCAAGAAGATTTTGGCCTAATTTCTAGAAAATGGTCTGCTCCATATATTTTATATTTGAGGGCCTAATCAATTTTAAAGCCAATTTGTCAATCACAATGGCGGACGTTCATTCGAGTAGTTTCAAAATCGAGAGCCATCACAAAAAATCCATCCTGGCCTGGGAATCTTGTATGATTTTAGTACTGATTGGCAAAAAATTAAGTCTGAGGCCGCAAATTTTAAAAATGCAGCCTCAGGGGCTGTGCATGAATTTAATAAAAAATAAATATTTTGTTTCTAAAAAGTTTTTTTCCATGGGTTTTTATCGGTGTTACTGACAACAATCTCGGTTCCTTAGGGGTTGGGTAATTAATCGTCCAATGGTATCCCACCCATTCGAGCAAAAACCCAAGATACTTCCAGTTTCAAGCTTCAGAAAGAGAGTAAAGAATTTTCTGAGAGACCTTAACGCGCGGATGCCACGGTAAACGGTTACATGCTCAGTGGTCTTCTTGCTCTATTTTCTACTGTAAAAATATAGGGCAGAAAAAGCAGTCTTGGACCCTGTGCGACATTTTTGTTCAAGCCATTAGCGTTCCTGGTTATCAGATGTAGCTCAGCAACAAAGGTCCTTTTCAGTTGGTTTTTTAATAAGATAATAAAAAGATGAATACTACCATGCAATGCTTACCCCCGTGGTCTCTTTGAGCTTTAATCTGTTCTGACACATCTGACTCAGTTTCCCCTACATGAGACTCTACAAAGCTAGAGATAGCAAGCAATGAATTTCAGGTTTTCTCAGAATTCCAATTATGTAGAGTTTTAAAATATGTAAGTTGAAGAAGTTATGAAATATCTTTATATTTGACATGTCGTCAATAAAATTGGCGTTTTGATGTAGACATATGGAAGTTAGGTAATCCAATAGGCGCAATTTTAAAATTGTGCATTACAGAAAATATCTTGCCATATTTTAAAACTCTGGAAAATATTTATGCGTACGCGCACAAGAAAAAACGAAGACAAATTGCGTGAAAGTCTGGATACTTTTTCAATCTCAAATTCCCGAATATTATTTAGTTTTACCTTGCAGGAATATTTGATGCCATTTTTAAGAAAAAAAAGAAAGGAGTTCCATTGTATTCTTTTGACCTCAAATAGCAAAATGTCCGCGAAAATTCCAAAACGTTAAAGAAATAGAAATAAAATCGACCTTCGACAAAAAGGAAACTTTTTGCATCACATGTCCTTTTGAGAGCTTGATTAAATTGATTGTCAATGTCAAGAAAGAAAAGGTCAATATTTTATTATTTAAAAAATATCCTGGATAATTTAATTAACACCCTGAAGCCCAAAAATATCTCAGTAGTAAAATGTGGGCTCACAATTTACTGCACGCAAGTCAAACTTTTATATATTTTCTTTTTTTGGTCCTGTCATGAAAATGAAATTTTTAGCATCATCCTCGTCAACAATGGTCAGAATGTTTCTGTGTGTACAAAGGAAATAAGAGAGTCCTTTCAAGAATTCGCACGCAAAAATTCTTTTTTCACCATATCAAAATCTAGATTTGCTTGGGTATTTCAGGGATGTTGAAATGAAATTTGAAAAAAGCATTATTGAGAGAAGGGGAATTTTGGAGCTCTAATTGGCATTCAAAACATTTTCCCCACCACCGCTCTGTCATTATTTTAGGAATTTTTGATATGTAGATATACTTAGAACCTCGGTTGAAACAAGAACATTTTTTAAAAGAACAACATCTGCTGAAAAAATACCCAAACTCACTTGACACACTTTTTGGTTAATTGCAATTTTATGCTCGCATGTGGTAGGAAATGGAGCTATTTATTTCTTGGTTTTACTTTTCCTTGTGTTGCCTACGAAATTCCAAAAATTAAATACAAAATTAAGATTTTTTAAGAAAGTATATTTTTATTATCATTAAAATTATTTGGTGTTGGTTATTCCCAAACTTTAACAGAGGTCGCCACATCAGTGGGTCGAGAGCAGAGTTGAGTTGAGTCAAGTAGTCATTTTCGTGACTTGATATCTTGAGGTTTTGATGATACCTTTGCCTGATCTTACAGCGATAAGGTTTACTATGTAGACAACAAATCTTAATTTCGTGGGGGCTAGAAGGGGTTAACCTCGTACGTATTTTACCCACAATTTCGACCTGGCTTCAATGTTGGCTACGAAAAAAATACCCAACTCCTTCCAGAAATCCCACCAAAGTTTGCGTGATGCTGTCTGCGAGCCGACGACGTCTCAGCATAAAAAGTGCATAGAAAGGAAAAATCTAAAATTTTCTTTCCCTGATAAACATCCAATTTTAGACAATTTTGAATATATTCTTGATTTGAAGATGAGCTCGACTGAAGTCAGAGACATTGCGTGTACAAAATGACCGGGAAAAATCGGGGGGACTTCAGCTTCACCACAACATCTGACAACACAGAGAATAAGCTTTTTACTGCAAATTCTTTGTGGCTCATAAACCCATGTGCTTGTTCATATTTTCAACAAAAATTGAAAACAAAATTGTCCAAAATGTTTGATAAGCTTAATAAACGACAAAATCCTTAGAAATATAGAAGACGTGGACCTTTCGCTTGAAAATGAAGCAGGAAAAAACTAGATGATAATTTGACTGAAAAGTAGCATTTTCATGTGGGAACGAAATTCGAACTTTCACAGCAGATTTCTTTACGTATTTTGTAAATATGTACGAGTACACAGCCACCCCCTTAACTTAATGCGGTTTTCCCTTAAAGAAGCAAGCATTCAAAAAATCTCCTATGTATACTCGTACCTAGGTCACAAACTGGAATACTGAATACAGCGTGGTGGTGATATTTAGTAATTTGCTTACTGCTGAATCAGGGCCCCACTCTCACTCACACTCGAAAATACGGACTCCCACAATAAAATACAATGAATTGGCTGGAATCGTCCACCACACAATTGAGAGAAAGAGACTTTTGTACCAACCTCAAGAAGAATTGCAATTGTTGCATGGTGACCTCTTTTTATTATTTATTTCTCGATCTACTTATTTATATAAAATAATTGCGTTAGGGTTCATAAAGCAACAAAATAGCCCTGCAAATTAAAGATTAATTACCCATTTTTCATTTCATTTGTACGACTCTTGTTGTAAAACTATAGCCAGAAGCACAATTACGCACATTTGAACAAAATAATGGAAACCATTCTGTAGAGTTAATTGAATTGACAATGATCACGAAAACAGTCGAGGGTAGATTTTTAATTTTCACCCAGGCACAAAGAATCTAAAGAAATACTGCAATAACAGTACATTTGCTCATTAGATAGTCCAGAATATTATTATTTTTTGCTTACGTAGAGTCGAACAGACAAAGCACTGGGGAAGATTTTGCTGATGGATGGTTTTCAGAAAATAAAAATGAAATGAAATCTGCTTCGTATCAAGCAGTATCACCAATCGTTAGCAAAGGAAGTGAGCCATTTTTCCAGGTAGTCTTGAGGGCAAGCAATTTTTAAGTACCGAGAAACACTCGCATATAAGTTTTCATTATTATTTCGGACCACCCTGAAGCAAAATATCTTTAAAAACCAAGAAACTGTTAAATGCTTGAAATATTTCAACTTGTGTTTTACAACACAATTTCCGAGAATCACCCGAATTAGATTGGACAAAGCTTGACTTCCAACGAATTTTTGTTTGGATGGCAGGGTCTCTATAGTGTTTTGGGTACCCAAAAAGCGAATTTTCCCACACTTTTTTATGTACGTACAGTACTCAAAATTTTAAGAGAGTCAGTTGCTACGAAGGATAATAATGAGAGTATACGGCGGCAAATTGACCCCACAACAACAATTTTCAAAAGTTTAGAGTAAATCTCTGAATCTTTTCATGGACAAGTTAATGCTGAGTTACTCTGAAAATGAGCAACCCTGTTTCGTCAGAATGATGAGCTTGAACTTTGTTGGTCTCGGTTGAGCTCTAAATAAAAAGTGGAGTCAAATTTTGTGGCCGTTTTATAATCAAAGTTCACAGGCATAGGGGGTTTGAAAATAATATTTATTTTTTTTTATATCTAAGATACTTATTTTGGACAACAATTCGTGAAATTGGAAAACGTCAAAAATTCCCAGGGCAACACCCAAAATTGGTCAAGATTTCTCCCCCTTCTCCCTTTTGAAAAGTGGACTAGAATTAAATATTAGACGAGACAGCAGTTACTTGATGCTTCGCGCTGCTGCCGAAAATTGAAAGTGTTTAACTTCAAAGTGCACCTTGCATTTTGGAATGCAGAAATTTTCTCGGAGATTCTCCCCAAGTGAAATGCTATACAGCTCTTTTGCAAAAATAAAGCAAGCAGCATCCGACTCAAGTTCTTAGAGATGACCCTATCTATGCTCGAGGCTGCAAAAATATGCTGGAATTAAAAGGCATTTTGTTGAAAATATGCAAACTATTTTTCTCACTAGCAAAGAGAAAACTAAACTTTTTCACTGTTTATTGACCTTTGCGAATTTCGAATTACATTCTTCTATTACGTATGACCAATTTAGAGTCAAATGTGATTTGATATTATGGCCATGTCTTTAAAGTTTATGCCTTGTAAGAAGCGCATCTAATTTAGTGGCAAGACGCGCTCGACGTCGTTCGTAAAATTGGGAAGTCTCCTGATATTTTTGCGCGCTACTGTGAAGTCAGTTTGTGTCTAGCGCTCACAAGGTGATATTCAGTGTTGTGTTTTAAAACTTACAGGACAGCTGTTTGTTTTGATTCTTCAAACGTAAACAAATAAACAATCAACAGAAAGACAAAGGTTACTGTTTTAGTGGTGATTCAAATTTCACAAAAAAAAGAAAGAAAAATTGGATTAAGAAATAAAAGTATAGACCTAGCACATCGTGAAATTTCTCATTTGCGAAGAAAAGTATTGTGCTTCTCAAAGAGATAAAACAACCAATTTACCCTATACCTTTCAATTTCTTTTCTCTCCTTCACATCCTGCTGATCTGCTACCTGAGACCTGATACAGTAATTTGAAAGTAGAGTCGTCCAAAATATAGCTTTTATTTTGACATGATGACTGAAGGCTGACGTCGATGTGTGGCAATAAATAATTTCTCTCTCTCACCTTTTTTCCCTCCAAGAAAAACTTCAAAAGACATTTCAATTGCTGGTCAAATTGCACATAAAAGTGAAATTCGATCAAAAAACCCGTACTCTTGGTCTCTTTAATCTCATTTGTTTTGGTTTGACAGTCACAATAGTGCTGCCAATCTGTAACAACAACCCCTCTAATATCAAACCGTACTTATCGGCTCACTGCCAGTCATACTGAAAACTGAGAGTTTTTGCTAGTCCCTATGTAAGTGCGTCTAAAGTGTGCTTTTTTGGTAGC
>JAAUYL010052278.1_pt1 | contig 12419 bp, 10 predicted proteins | sample 7278011 | NCBI WGS metagenome assembly JAAUYL01 (sample SAMN14350225, study PRJNA611818) | marine sediment metagenome | isolation source: surface marine sediment (1.8m) | place: French Polynesia: Moorea | collected 2018-08 | reverse complement strand
TCCTTACATTGACATTGTCAAAATGGTTGGACTGGGAGTGAATCCAGAGAATGTCAAGGATTGGTGGGATGGACTTGTCAGTGTCTATTATGACAAGTTTAGCTCCACCTGCAAAGAGTTCAATCTTGAACCACCCTTCACCAAGGAGAAGCTAGATGAGGATTGTCTGAAAGAAGGCTACTTTTTGGCATTCAGCATGCACCTGTTCGCTTATGAGTCCATGGTGAGAACCAAACCGGAAATGTTTAGAAGATTTGTCCATTGCGCTGACATGGCTGTCAAGCACAATCCAAGCTATTTTGAATGAATAATCCAATGTCAATTTTGAAATACAGGTTGCAAAGTTTGAATTGACAGCAGCAGCAGAAAATGATCTTAGATGAATGGTGGGTGGGTGGGGTCTCTTCTAAGTTGTGATTGTACCCGGCTTGCCCATTTTTTTAGCATTTTAAACCATCAAAAGATTTGGATGTGTTGTTATTTGAAACAGTAAAGCCGGGTAGGCAAGTCCACCTGTTGTATGATGAGAGCAGCAAGCTCATTTGATTTTTGAGCTTCTAAGGTAAAAACCTGTTTTGCTTCATTCGCAAAACCTGCCTCGCCCAAACGAGAATCGATAAGAAAAAAATCGTGGTATTATTTACCATTTTCGACAGTGGCATAAATCAAATAAAAAGTTGTCGAGCCAATTTTTTTGATGGATCAAATCTGTTTATTAAATGTTCCTTCTATTTATTTGCAGAGAATAACCTGGAATTCAATGGATCGGGATCGCGAATTGTGCGAGGTGAAGGGCAAAAACAAGGTAAGAATCTATTTATTTTTTGGCATCTGTCAACGATCAAAAATTAGAAACATTTTTTGCGGCTGGGTTGTAAATCAGTTTTTATGAGAGGAAATCCTTAATTTTTCCGATTCTTAAAATAATTTTGTGGCAAAATGTTTAGTTAAGCTGAGAGAAGGATGTAATAAAAAGAAGGATTTTTACGATTTCCTATATTTTCGTCCCTATGTGAAGATAACAACAACAACAACAGCAAGGATTCAATGAAACCAATTTACACTTGTAATCGAATCCTTTTGTCACGTCACCAAAGGCTTTGATTGACGGGTTTCATGTCATGTTTGTCTTTGGCTATGAATGAATAAAATAGCAGAGAAACGGAAATTGACTAAACAAATTTCCTGAATTTGCTGGAATTTTTTATTGAGCCAGAGGGTAAAAAATCAACATCTGCTTCCAAATACGAGTATTTGCTTACACATTCTGTGTCTAAGAATGGATTTTAATTTACAGGGGAATGTAAAAATGTTGTAAACTTAACGCAAATAAACAAAAACTGCAATTCTCATTTTTTTGCAAAAAAGAAGTTACGTCGAGACAAATTTTTATCAGATAAATATTTCGCAGTTGCTATATACAACAGTTATCAGTTTGTAAGTAAATATGACGCAAATAGTAAGAAGTTTAACGGCTGTTTCTGTGCAAAAAATTGGCAAATCCTTGATCAAGCAAAAAATTATTGCGCAGGATTTTTCTCCTCAAAAAAAAGAGCATTAAATTTAGCCGCAGGCTTAGACGGGGCAATCGTCTTGTTCTGGCTAAACGGTAAAAACTAAAAAGTATCTTGTTGGCCGGAGGCAAAAAATCATCGAGTTGCTGCTCTCCCAACTCAAAAACTTTTTAATGATGCCGCCATATCATTAGCTCTCAACTGCCATAGCAAGACGGTTTTCATCTATGCCTGCGCCTGTAAAGATTTTTTTTCCGCCAAAAAAGAAAACACAAACGCCTCTGGTCGAAGAAGCTTGGGCAGTTCTATGAGACTATGTATTTAGATATATTCTGCCAAAATATTTTTAAGATGGGAGCAATGACTTTTGAAATGAAAATTGCAAGGAAGTCAAGCAGAAAATCGTAATAAACAATGATGGATTGTTTCAGCTACTTTTTTGAGGTTTGCCTAACCCTGCAATTTTGAGCTGTAATTTGCGAAAAATCTTTTGATCTAATTCCAAGAACAAAGAAAGTAATATTTTATGAATTATTTTTATTTTGTTTATTCGAATCCGGTTTTTATTTATCGACCTGAAGCTGCGGTGTTTGTTAAAAGATCCTGATCGTGTTGGTAATGACTTCATTTGACTTGAAAAAAGCCCTGGTTTTTTTGCTCGGTCCCTTCAAATCTCTCAAGAGAACGAGTTAAGCTAAAAGTGTTGCCAACAGATTGTTTCAAATCAAGTGGTATATTTTGAGGCCCAATTTATACATGCTGTTTCATCATTGAAAACAGATAAAATCAGGCTAGAAACAACCTAACTCCTCAGGAATTGACAAAAAATGATAACCGTTGACTCCATTAGGCTTCTTGGGACCTTTTCATGTATAAAAACAAACTTGAAAATAATCACAAAAAAACATTTTTGCATTTCAACTCTGATACTTTTTGCCAGGTCAACTCATGCGTACTGTAGACCGTGCGATAAGTAGCTATGTCTGAAATTTCCAAAAATACAGGGTTGCCTTGCTGCCAAAAACCGGTTTGAAATCTACAATTTTGTTAAAACACAACACCCTGTAGGCAGTTCTCAGGGTTTGTCTGATAAAAAGCAGCTCTTTTAGCAACATTTATCAACGGAATCCAGACGGTTGCAATTCTAAAAAAACTGCTTCTCTTTCTTTCAGGATGAGTGCCAAAATTACATCAGGGTTCTGGCGCGACCAGATTCGACCCAGCTTCTGATTTGCGGAACCAACAGTTTCAGCCCGAAATGCCGGACTTATTCCACTCTGCTTGAGGAAACCGTTACGGAAAAATCCGCCGGAAAATCCGGAAAATCCCTGGGCAACTCTACCGCAACGGTTAACGGACACAACCGGACAGAAGTAAAGACAACCACCCGAATTGTAGATACCGGAATTTTCTCCATGAAGAATGAATTTTCCGGGAAAGGTTACTGCCCCCACGATCCCAGCCACAACTCTACCGCCATTTTTACAGGTAAATATTCTACTTTATTTCCCTGGGGCTCGGGCTTTAAATGCTCCCGAGGGTTGGACATTCATTAGTAAGCTAAAAGGGTAGTAAACAGTTTCTGCGGTTCCCGATGCTTATCAAATTTCTACCATACGAGGAACCAAAAGTTTCCAGAAATCTACATAGGTTTTGTGTCTTTGGGAGCAACAAAATCTTCTGAAAGCTGTTGAAATTGAGCGATTCTGCTCTGCGGTAAGCCTTCAATCTAGTAGCATCAGGAATTTAAAGTAGTTGTAGGTAGGTTTCTACCATTTTCAAATAAACAGTTAAGGTATCAGGTCGGTAGAGAACTACAACCAACAGTTTAAAGTAACCCTAGAGCATTTTAGTGCAAAGGAATGCAGCAAAACATTTCGCTGGCTTTTGACTCCAGCAGAATTCCATCAGTAGTAAAATCAGCATAATTTCTGTTAGTTTTCCAGAAAATATAGGTCGCCAAAATAAGAAGCAATAAACTTTGAAAAATCGCCGAAAAACAACATGTCTTTGGAGAGTTTTTGCCGAACATTTTTGGCGCGAAATTTGAAAGGAATCAAATGTGCGGCAGTAATTTTATGCTTTTACACCCCCGCCATAAGTTAAAGCAGCTTATCCTTTCACAACTGCAACCCCCATTTTGTTGGGGGAAATGTTAATGCCCCAGCACCGTTCTGTTTGTAAATGATGCACAAAACTTGTTTACTTGCTCCCAAATGCGAATTTTTGTTGCCGGCATTAAAATCTGTTGCTTCTCAGATGTTTTTCCGAAATTTTTCGAAAAATACAGAAAATTATGCACGTCAATTTTGGATTCTCCATGGCTGACGAATAAACATGATTTAACCTACTTTTTTTAAAAAATACGAAATTTTAACTTTTAACATGCTCAGTGGTTTTGTGACACAAAGCAAGGAGAAGGAAATCGAATTGAGAAATCTTGTTTTCGACTTTTCACAGAGAAAAATTCCAAAATGTCTCCTGGAATCTTTACTTTTTCTTTTTCAATTCAGAATGGAGAAAGTATGTGAAATTCTTTGGTTTGGTTGCTCCTTCTTCACCCAACAATTATAAGTCAGATGTCGCAGGGGGTCAAATCGCGTGTCAATCTCCAAAATATCCGTAGAGGGTTTCCCGTCAAAAGACTCCCGGAATTTAGTCCCCCCTTAACAATTTTCGGGGGCGAAATCCAGCCCTAGAAATCCTATAAGGAATTTCTTTTTTAATGCCACCACCACCAATACAATGATGGTTTCACTTTGACACCAGGGGTCTTCCCAAAGGTCCTGAGATACTATCTATCACAGGCAGCTAAAATGTTTGTTTTTCATTTCATCCCCTGCCCAAAAATCTGGTGAATCCTAAGCGCATTTGGAATTTAACAGTCTTACAGACGTTGACAAATGCGAGAAAATGCCGAAAATCATGATTCATTATCTGGGCAGGTGTGGGTTTAAAAGGTTCTAGGACAAAACACCCCAATCTAAAAGACTTTCATTGGGCGGGACCTTTTGTCGTAGCACCACCAAATAAATGGCTGTTATTTTTTCCAGCTTCCCTAAAGAATTTTCTCCCTCCTTAGATAGCATTAAATAGGGGCGGGGAGAGGAATGCGCTAACCAGAAACATAATTTATACGATTTCCAAAATACCAAAATTGCCCCTCCTGTCAACCTATGGCTATAATTTTGTAAATATTTTATCATTTTTACAGGTGGCGCCCTCTATGCTGGGACAGTTTCGGATTTCTCAGGAACCGATGCTCTGATTTTTCGCGATCCCTTGCGAACGGAGCAGTACGACTTGAAGCATCTCAACGGTAAGTTGTATTTTTTCAAATGTGACATTTTAGGTTAGAAGCACCCCCTGACAAATTCTTGCAGTTTGTTGTTGGATCAAACAATGGGGCAGTAAAATAACATTTCAATTGGAAACTGCGCAAAAGAATTAGAAATTCAGCATTTCTCGCATGTTTTTGAGAGTCCAAAAGTATGACAATTATTCCACAAAACGCAAAAAAAGAAATCTGTCCAAAAAATCGGAAAAGTTTACAGTTTCTGATCTGCCCGGCTTGCAAACAGACTTTACAGGGTCTTTAATAAATATTTGGAAATTATCGAAAAATCATGAAATTGTCGAACACACTGTATATATCCTTGATTTTAAAGCTACTGCTCCTCCTGGGAGTTTGTTTAGGTTTTCCTGCTCTGAAAGTTCATCGCAGATTTACAAACTGAGATAAGCAGCTACTTTCTAGTATGATTACTGTCGTTTAAAAATTATTTTATATTAAATAATTAAAAATATGAAAAATGTACAAAAAATATTTGAAAAATTAATTTTATATTTTTTTGTTATAAAGTTTTTATCCTGGATACACAGGGACATTGACAGGTTGAAGAACATGTTTAGTACAGTTGTAAATATTTAGATTTTAACCCCCTGTTTTGCCCTCTTAAAATGTTACTCTGATTTTTTTTTGAAAAAATGTTCTAATCTTTAATAATTATTTTTAGCTCCGGATTTTGTCAGTTCTGTGGAAGACGAGGATTACGTTTACTTTTTCTTCCGTGAAGAAGCCGTTGAATTTATCAATTGTGGAAAGGTAAATACTAAAATGCTAAATTTCACAGATTATTTTCCAAAAAAATATATTGCCAGTGTTTTCAAAGAAATATTTCAACACCGCGGAAGTTATCCGCGTGTAGCTTTCTTAGCAATTTTTCAATTTCAAACTCTCTCTTCTCCCCCCTTTCTTGACGAAAATAAACTGTAAACATGCTCCACTTTCACGAAAATGTTTAATTTTTTTTCAGACAATATATAGCAGAGTGGCTCGGGTTTGCAAGAATGACAATGGCGGTCCCCACAAGTTCAGAAACCGTTGGACAACATTTTTGAAGGCTCGACTCAATTGTTCAGTTCCTGGAGACTTTCCATTTTACTTCAACGAAATCCAGTCCACGACTGACTTTGTCTCTGCCGATTCCGGAAATGATCAGATGATTTATGCCACTTTTACGACAGCTGACAATGCCATTGGTAAGTAAAAATATGGTTCCAATGGTTGCTAGACAATGATATGCCTTGTTTTTCAGCTGGCAGTTCCATTTGCTCTTTCCGGTTGAGTGACATTCGAGCAGCATTTGACGATGGCGATTTCAAGGGACAAAAGGAGAGCGATTACAATTGGATGCCTGTCCGAGATGTTCCGACCAATCCTAGACCTGGATCATGTGTTCCAGACTCGAAACAGCTGAGCGAATCCAGCCTCAATTTTGTCAAGAGGCACTCCCTAATGGACTCTCCCATCCAATCTGCCAACAAGGAACCTATCTTCGTCAAGGTCAGTGATTGCTGGTTAATCCATAATATAAGTGGTATGTTTACAATTGTTTGTTTACATTTTTAGACTTCCCTCGATGAGAGACTAACTGCCATTGCTGTTGACCCTTCTGTCAAGACACCCGGCGACGATTCAGCAGATTCCTATGATGTCATCTATGTGGGAACCACAAAGGGCAAGGTACGATTGTTAGTGTTTGCACATGTTTATAGCTAGTGTTTGCAATCATGCATTACTTTCAGGTACTCAAAGTGATCTCGGCCAAGTCTGTATTTGGCCAGCATGTGAAGCCTGTCGTGGCTGAAGAGATCCAGGTCTTTCCCTATCACGTGCCAGTTGTCAACATGAAAGTTGTCAACAACGGACAAGTGGACAAGTTGGTTGTCCTGTCCGAGCAGGAGGTCAAGTCTATTCCCCTGCACCGATGCTCGGCCGTGCAAGTCCAGACTTGTTCCGCCTGTGTGGCTCTCAAGGACCCGCATTGCGCCTGGAACGTCGTGTCCAATTCCTGTGTGGACAAGAGTGTCTTTGGCAACTCGGACAGGTAAACCCAGGACAACTGGACAACTGTCAACATGGACAAGTCCTTTAAACGTATCGTTTTCCCTTTCAGTTCTGAGCTCCTCCAGGATGTTTTCCATGGCAAACACCCTGCTTGTAATGGACAAATTATAACTGGTCCAACAGAGTCCAACGTTGTGGAACACAGGATGAAGCTGGACTACATTACGGACACCTCGGCTACTGAAGAGATTGACATTGTCGTGTCCATTGACAATAATGGCATTGAGACTGGATATCCTCAGCTGAAGGAGCAGGTTTCCAGGGAGGAAATGGTTTATTCCAGCACGACATTGACGACAGCTTCAGTTCTCACCGCTTTCATTGCTCTCTTCGTTGGGTTCCTGATTGGCTACCTGACATCCAGGAAGTGCAACCGTGACAACTACAAGTCCTGTGGACACCATTATCTAGAGACACAGCAATCCATAAACAAGTAAGCTTCAACTTTGGTCATGTCCTAAATTTAGGACCGTATTCCTAATTTCCCATTCTTTTTTTCCAGGGCAAGTGACATCACGATATCAGTAAGGCATGACGGGTACACTTCTTCGCCAGTTGTTAACAATTTAACGGGGGGTGGAACAAACATTGACCACAGCAAAAACAATCTCCTGGTAAACTTGCCAACCAAGAGTGAGATTGAAAAGAACAACATCAACAGGTATGCCAGCTGTTTGTTTACAATATGCATATTACCATGGTGATTGTTTACATTTAACCTTCATTTTTCAGCTGTTCATCCGCAAGTTCAGGCTCGAGTAGCGGTACTACCACAACGGTTATTCACAATGAGACATTAGGAAGGAACGGTACGCTATGCAAGAAGGTTTACCTGTAACCGCTGTAACCGCCGGATTGCCATTGAATAACCGCAAGCTCTAGTCAGAAAATCATCTCGTATGAGCATTATGTTGTTCTTGTTTGTTTATGTTATTTTATAAACAAAAATCACCTCACTGAAAAGTGCCAAAATTTCCCCCTTTGATTTCTCGAAAATATGCAATTGTCATTGAGAATTTTCAATGATAATGACATCATGAAATGGCTGTGAACACTTACTTATAATCTCTCTCTATCTGTATCATTCTTAAAACTATTTTATGTATGCCAAGTATGTATTCTTAAGAAACTACCCACCAGAAGTAAAATATAAGTAATTTATCAGAGAATATTAAAATGACAAAGCTACTTCCTGTATATCTACCATACGGCAAAGAAATGCAAATAAAAGATCTCGATTTTTAAATAAAACCTTGTGAATCGTTATTGACTTTTGTTTCTGCTTGATTTCTATTTAATTATCATGAATTTAAAAAAAGGAGCCTTTTTTGTGTGAAAATATGTTTGTTCAGTACGCCTCCAATAAGGCAATAACCAGATATTACTCTTGTTTGAAGTTCCACCTAAAATGACAATGTAGGGTAGCCATCAAAGTAAAACATTCAGTCAGACGAAAGTTAAGTTTAAATCCATACTGAGTTGAAATGGATTTCTGCATAAAACTGCTTGTATTTTTGCTTGTGGCAAGTGCTGGAAAAACCTTAAATATAAATCGAGTTTTGAACTCTTTTCCCCAAACAAGTTGTGTTTTGTATGCAGCTAATAATGAGAAAAACAACTTGGACTTTAATTTCCTGTTTGATGACAATGTCATGGTCCAGTGGATTACCAATCATTCCACAATGGAGAAGATTGTTGGACTACCTTTTGAAGTGAGATCCACAATCGTGTTGGATTTTAATGACATTGGCCAATCCCTGTCTATACTGGCATCTGCTAGTCAGCACAACCTAATCCATAGCCATTGGATTATATTGTCAGCAAGGCAATCATTGGACTTTGTCTATGATTGGTTCCCATCCAGAAAGCAACTGAGTCCAATGTCTAAAATATTTATTGTTAATGAAACAAATGCTACTCATCAGATTCTAGGAATAATTCAAGAACAGCCAAAAATCAAGGTTTTATTCCTGCAGTCCATATAAATGAGGATACCATTTGCATTCTTCTCATTTCAGAAAGTGTGTGACAATCTCTATGGTAAAGAGTGTAACATTCAAAAAGCCATTAATAATGCTAACAACCACTTGGATTTAAATGGACAACCAATTACTGTTTCCTACGAGAATATTCCTCCTCAGTGTATTGTCCTTGATGAGGCTGAAGCATCACTGACAGGAGTTTTGCCTGGACTTTTGGATTCCATTGCTGACTGGATCAATGTCACAATCCAGTATGTTCCATTTAGACAACGAAGGATCTGGAGCAGAAAGCTGCAAAATGGATCCTGGACTGGAGCATTGGCAGACATTGCTTCAGGAGAGCATGTGACCAGTGCAGCCTCCTTTATCAGCACGTTGGATCGGTTCGAAGTAGGTAGGTAACAATTTCAATGTCTGTGATCCATACTGTCAATGGATTTTGTTTATAGTGGACTTTACCTCTGAAGTGTCTGATGTCTATGGTGGAATTGCCATTAAAAAGCCGTCTGTGCATGATGTCAATATTGGCAACTTTATCTTTGAATTCCGACTTGGATCTTGGATTGTAGTGTTGGCAAGCTTTTTTATATGGTGGATTGCCATATTAACCTTTCTCTTGTTATCCAATAACCTCAACAAAAAAGATGTGAAAACAGAGCCAACATCAAGGCTAGTGGCAAAGAGCTTGAATGCTATTTTGAGGGCAATCATTAACAAGGTACATAACTTTAAGTTAAACTCAATGTTATCATCAAATCATTTGGATAAACCAGGCCACTCCATTGCCAGCTAACAAATTGTCACTTAAACTGGGCTACTTTTTCCTACTGCTAATGGCAATGTTCCTATTTATTGCCTACCGTGCTACAATGAATGCTTTTCTGGCTGTCAAGGTCCTGAAATTTCCAGTCAATTCCTATCAAGATTTATTGGAAGCAAGTGAAGACATAATTGTCTGGGATGGAACAATGTGGGAACAGCAATATACTCTGGCTCCTCCTGGAAGCCTCTTTGAAACCATCTACAAAGCCAAGATACAGGGAAAACCTGCAATCTCAGACTTTGGCGGTTTTGACAAGGCTTTGGGGGTGGTTGCAAATGGCGATGCTTTTTACAGTGGATCCACTCAAAGGTTGATGGAGTCCAAATATTACCCTTGCTCTGTAGTGGCAGTTCCAGAGCTTGTGCAAGTTTAAATTGTTTATATCATTTAACTCTTTTAAAAGACAGTATATTCTGTACAGGGTAAAGAGACAAATCAATCTGCCTTTTGCCAAGGATAGTCCCTTCTACCATGTGTTTCAAAAGCAAATTGAGAAGATTACAGAGAGTGGACAGTTAAGCCAGCTTCTAAACAGGTTTCCAGTTCATACCAAAGAGGGGATTGAGTGTGAGAGAAAACAGGTATGGCACATCATTGTCAGAACTTGTCAAAATCTGGAATAACTGGATTGTTTACTTTCAGACCAGTCTGGGTTTTAAACAGACAGTGTTTCCCTTTGGTTGCCTCCTTTTCGGAGCTGCATTGGGAACAGTTTGTGTCATAGTTGAAAAAGCATGCGGCTTAATATTCTTTGTCAGATCCAAACCGGAAGCTAAGGGTATTGAAGTCATTGTCAAGGAAAAACTAATTCAGAATCAGGTCAAGGACATTTTGGCCAATTTGCCGAGGAGTCAACTGGATTCTTTCCATCATCACTTGGAGAAATTCGGCGAACAATATAGTTACAATTGACATGTACTCAAGACAAAATCGATTACGATGTCATTGACAACTTCTTTTAGGAAAACCTAATCGACCACAGAACAAGTTCAGAATAGGTCACATACTTAGACATTTATATTTTTAGTTGATATTGATGATGTCTTCTAGACTGTGAACATTTTTCCTTGCTGAAAGTACTCGTAAATGATCAACAAAACAAACCACCAGTGTTTTAAAAAAGCCAACCATACCCCTTTAATATCAAAACAGAATGGAATCTTCCAGTGACAGTGGTTCAACCACAAATGATGTCAATGATTTGCAATCAGTGGCTTCTCAAGACAACTCAAACGCGCAAAAACTCGAATCAAAACATATTCAGAATGCCCAAGAATCGACCAGTCAAGAGATTGATAACCAACCATCTGTAAATGGCAATGACATTGACAACAAGAAAAAAGAATGGTTGCTAACAGCTTTCTATGCCATTCTGTTCGCCCTTATGCTAGTCATCATACCAGGCATACTATTATGGCCAGACCCTGAGTCCCCTTTGCAATCTAGTTCCAGCAGCACTCCCTATATACAAACCACCACCGTAACCACAACAAAATCTAGTGCAAGCACCACAACCATGAAACCATATTCCTGTACACCTAATACAACCACTTATGATGGAGAAAACAGAACCACCTATCTTATTGAAGGACCAATTGCAGGAACTAATACCAATGGAGAGGTATTTTGCGACGCAGACCTCTATCAAGAGCATGGTCCTGTAACTGCTTTCGAAATACATTCTGGCTGGTGGATTGACAGTATCAAAGTTAGGTAAATATACTTAATACTTAACTGTATTATTTATCATATTTTATGCGAAGTTGTCCTTGTATCTAGATATGGCCAGACTTGGAGTCCAATACGTGGAAGAGTAGGAGGGTATCATGTCAGCAACTACGAACTTTCTGATGGCTTCATAGAAGGCATATTTGGTAGGAATATATTATTCACCAGTCAGTGATCAATGCTAATTGATGTTGTCTGTAGTGACATTCCACAAAGACTACGACTTTGGAACTGGACCCTATTCCTCCCCCTATGTGTTTAGTTTCCAGTTCCAGGATTCCAATGGAATCCAGAGTCCAACATATGGAGCTGACCACGGACTTGGCCTGTATTCGATGGATTATTCGCATCCAGGATGTCGGCTATCCTACATTTCAGGAACCTCAATTGACCATTATGTAGAATCATTTAAACCATACTTTGAATGCCCAACGACATAACAACTTGGAAAATATAGATTGGAATATTTTTATTTAGCGGAAATTGCGAGAGTTTTGATCACGCAACCTCGTACTTCTGCGCAGCTCTCAGTTTGGCAGTCAACAGAGAGCAGCTGTGCTGAGAATTCGTTTCGTACAGAAGCACAGTGTTTAAGGCAAGACCTACCAAAACCTTTTCAATCTTCAAGCTAAAAACAAGCTAACATACCACAAATTTTGATTCTACTCCTTTTCAAAGACCAGTTTTTATTCGCAAAAATGAGATTAAAGCTTGAAAATTGGTTTAAACTAAGATTAGAATTAGGCAACGTTGAGCTCGACTTTGTGGCGATCCTTGGTTCTCAGCTTTCTTGAAAAACAACAGCTGCAACTGCAAAAAAAAGGAAAACTACATTTTGTACAGGACTCTATTCTGCTACAAAGCAGCAATTTCTCTGCAATTTTATGCTTGTGACTTGACTTCGTCGTTGTGTTAAAAACAGAAACAGGACATTTTTGCCTTGCCATAAAAAGCAGAATAGT
>JAAUYL010108024.1_pt1 | contig 12435 bp, 8 predicted proteins | sample 7278011 | NCBI WGS metagenome assembly JAAUYL01 (sample SAMN14350225, study PRJNA611818) | marine sediment metagenome | isolation source: surface marine sediment (1.8m) | place: French Polynesia: Moorea | collected 2018-08 | reverse complement strand
GCTATAAATATACTCGTGGTCAAACCACTATAAACTACTTACCTACCTTATGAACACTGTAAAATATACTCAGTTGGGAGTTGGACTCCAAGCCACGAACATGTGGGCTGCGTTGACAGAATTCGTTTTATTTTTATCATTCACTACCGTTCTGTTTTCTGCCATTCTGATAGCCATTGCTCTGCTCGACCTCGATCTCGTCATCTGGACCTGGATCTTCCGTGCTCTGGCTGAGGCCCTTCACAATTGAATTGCAGATTGAAAGATAACGAGTTTTGCCAACAGATGGATTCAAGGAATTTTTCTGAGAGTATTTCCATTCAGTTTTGAGGTACCATTTTCCTTGAATGCTTCCAAAATCAATCTGTCGGAAAAAGCTGCAAAAACGACGAGAGTTTATGGTTTCACGCACCAAATGCTTGCAATAATAATGCATTGCTAACTTTTCGTTTCTCCAGAGACTTGACGATCCATTTTTCAAAACCAATAGCTTTTCCCCATTTCTGGACTAATGGACCTAGATTATGTATTACAATCTGCATACCTTTCGCAAAAAGAGCTGTTGACAAATCATGATGAATGAGGCCTAATAAATGTGAGGTTTTTTGCATACTTAATAGCATAGCACATAATAACCTTACATGACTTATGGCCTCCCGTTTACGAGTTGGTAATAAACTCATAAGCCAATAACTCTTTTTGCCAACATAATTCATGAGAGACTTTGCTTCGCAGGTCGTTACATTGTCACGTGGTTAAAGCCTGCTTTGGTTGACTTGCTGAATAACAATAGTGTCCGCGCTTGAAAAATGTTGGCGCTTTTCCGTTTCAATTCTGAATTTTCCCCGGTTGTCGATTTGTTTAGACTGACATAAGTATCATTGTTTTCTTGAAAAGACCAAAGATCGGTCTCTTTCATACATTTGCATTAGTTTATTTTCAGCAGCACATCTTTTTAAAGCACATATGTGGGCACACAGAAATAAGTTGGGGTTTAAGAAATGCACATTTCATAATATGGTCAATTCTTGATCACAGGCAAATTGTTACTGAATGATAATTGATATAATACTGTGCTAGCATTTAACAATTGAGCATTTATGTATCTTTCTTGATGGTTTTCATGAACTCCTCATGGGCTTGGATTAAATACGTGCACCAGTAGGCAAGATTGAAAACGGCGAACACGGTCGGAAACATGAAGCGCGAGGCTACGTCGATCCTCTTTGCCCTCTCCATGGGGTACTTCTTCTTGCCGTTCGACTTCTTGAGCTTCTCCTTCTTGACGACGAGGTCGCCGCCGGCCTCCGCCGAGGCCGAGGTTGTCAGTGTCGAGGTTTTCCCCTGGCGCGAGGTCAATAGTGTCACAGACGACGTGGGCAGTAAATCAGAGAGATTGCCACCATTGCTCCCCAGTGGATTCTGTGGAGAAAAAGAAATAGAAATACAACCTCAGGCCTTCTAATTTTGGAAACCTGATTAATTAATTCTGTGCGACACAACATGCAAATACTATTGCTTTGCTTGGCACTACCGGCCTCTCCCAAATTGTTTGACTCAAAATTGCTGTGGCCACATATTCCCAGAAGGACCGCATTGAAGGCATACACATACACCACACACGCGATAACGAAGTTTGCGCTGGCAAATTCTTTATGCACAATATAAAACAATTTCGCACCCAAGTCGTTGCTACAGAAATTGTGGCGAGGCAGGTAAGTGGACTTGGCAGGGGAATAGATTGATTTTGGCACAATGCGAGAGTTTGCGATCGAGCTCGAGTAAAATAACAAATGGCTCGCAATTCGCACACGCGAATTAAAAGTACACAATGGCAGGCGCCAAAAACAATTCGGACCCTCTTCAACTTTGATTCCCAATTTACTCGTACCTGATCCTTATCCAGATATTCGGCCAGTTTTCAGAACTATCTTTAAACATGGAGAATTCCCTAGGGACTATACGAAAATACTTTCACCAACTAAAGTATAATTGCAAATGAAAGCTCCCACCGGCGCCAGAGAGCAAATTTGATAAGGTTGGCGCAGCTACTATTAAAATATGAAAATAGAACTCGTCCTGCTTTTAATACTTTGCGAAACCCAAAACGCCCAAAACAAGCATCCAAAAAAACTGCACGGTAACTTTTTTACGTACAGCAAAAAATCAAATTGAAGCGATACGAAGGAAAGTTTTTTGAATTTTTGGAGCTGGAGAAAAGTTTGAAATATTATGACAGCAATGCCTCCTTTTGCCTACGGAACAGTTTTGCTTTTTGAAATTGGCTGCCACGGGCTAAAGCTCGTTTTCACTTAACCATCGCCATAAATTCATAAAAGCTTAAAAAGTTACCCAGTGCTCCTCTCACAGTCCTGTCAAAAGTGAAGTTGTAAATATTTCTGCTTGCCAACGGCTTGCTTTTATGAGGTGACAAAACTAAAGATACGTATAGCTGAAACCGTGCCTATCAATTTTCAATAGCAGTTTTTCTACTAAAATGTCAACTTTTCCAAGAAATCATTGAGAGTCTCGCTTGGAGTCGCGTCGCGTCGTCGGATATCGACTTCCCGCCTGAAAACGAAAGCTGAAGCTCGTGGAAGTAATTTCGCAAACTGCACCGCGCTTAATGTACCACATAAAAGTGCCACTTTAAGGCAGGAAATCCAAGCATGCTCATTTGTTTGTTTGTTTGTTGGTGGTGGTTTCAAATGCAAGATTTTTTCCTCTCTCTCTCTACCTCCTTGAAATGAATGCGAGAGGAGCTTGGAAGCAGCTATAAAATGCCTTTACAGGCCATTTTCATTACCAAGAATGCTGGAGCTCCGGCGCTTTTAAAGGCTGCTCGAGGCTGCGAGGCTACAGATATCGAGGCCAATATGGGTTCGGTTTTGTAGGGGCGAAACGAGGACACTTCAGGTCCTGGGTGGGCAGTTAACTGAAAGGAAGTAGGAGCCCTCTATTCAGAGGCCGAACCATGGTCTTCTTACTTTTAGTGCCATGCTGGTATCTGGTATTTTGTGTTTTACTGGTAATTTAGTGGCTCGAATCCTTCTTTATAAGTCCTTTGTCACTTCTAGATCTTTCAAGTGGACTTTCCAAAAGTTATGGAGGAGATGATGCTTTGACTTCCGGTATATCAGAAACCTATAATAATAATAATCGATAGAGAAAGTGAAGAAGGAGAGGAGGACTCCTCTTAAGGATGCAAAATAGGTCGCACTTCTACTCGATAAAAACTCTTCGCACCGTCTGTCTACCTGCCAAACCAACATGGGGATACCCGTAGGAAAAAAAGAAGTGCGAGCATTTTGTGATGTTGCCAGCATGAAAAGAGAGACATGGTTTCGTGTACTGCAAAGCAACATTTTTCACGGGATGCCTGCGTGGGCGGAGTAAACGCGTATAAAATTCAAAACGAATTCCCCAATGCCAATTTTCTATTCTAGTTTCTATCGAATCGGATTTCCTTTCCATAAACTTTTTCTAGAGAAAGAACTTGACTTTTGAGAAGTTTACTAGAAGTGTGCGTTCTGTTTAGGGATTTTTTGGCATTTCAGTTATGTAAATATGTTGTAGTGGTGGGCTTCGATATGACCATAATAGGATTACTTTCTTTACTACCCCACTAACGTAAGTACATTCAAGCCGCAAGAAAAGTGCTTTTGCGCGTGCTTTCGGCGACTCGAATTGATCTCTCTCACTAAAAAGACTGTTTGCATCAACATCAACAAAAGTATCTTCATCAACATCATGTCAAAGTTTCCTGCTCCCAAAGAGACTTTTGATTGATCGGGCTTGTTTACATAAAAAGCAGGCATAAAACTCGCGAAGCCATTAAAACTTTCCCCATGAATTTAATTTCGCCTCTGATGATGCATTTTACACTCCCTCAAGGATGCTTGTGTCTCGAGGTTTACAAGTGTTAAAAGCAAACTTACAAGCAGTAAGTTGGTCCTAGAGCCATTGGAGAAGTAATTGCTGCCATTGTTTCGGTGCCTCGCAGATCCTGTGCTGCCCACGTGGTTGGCCTCTACTTGATTTTGGTCAACTTCGTCCTCCTCGTCGTCTGGCAAGTCAGAAAACAACAAGGGTCCTGGGCAAAAGAAAACACCAGGTGTAATGTTCTGTTTATGTTTGTTTATTTTTTTATTCCAACCTCCACAATCGTCGTCATCACCCAGGTCAAGAACGGGATCACTTGACCGGCGGCTGCGCGCCATTTTGCGTAGCAAGTAAGATCTGTCAGCTCGCAGCGCATAGTTGACCAGCGCATACTCGAGTAAGGCTGAGAACACAAATGTAACGCAGACACCCTGAGGATAAGAGAAGGTGAAGAGCACTCTTTAGGAAATTAAAATTGAGGCCTCTTCCACTTTGACAATTACTTGCCTGCCAAACGTCGATGGCCTTTGTGTAAGCCACCGGAGGCAGAGCTGAGTTGATGGAGGCCGTCTGTGTAGACATGGTTAGAAGAGTGGTCACGCCAAGTGCCACGCGAGCAGGAACAGCGTGCGGGTCAAGCCAGAAGCTCACCCATGAGACGACGACCAGCATACATCCCGGCACGTAGATGGTGATGAGATAGTAGGAGAACTGTCGCTTGAACACGAGGTCGACTGAAAGGCAACTGTATTCGCCTAGAAAAAAAAGAGAGTTGAATAGGAAGACATATTGGTCAGTCAAATCTCCCTCCTTCCCTTGAAGCGTGTCCTACTTCGTAAAAGCAGTAGGTAGCTTTTTAACGTGAAATATGGGCCGTTTTCTATAGCGCATTTTCATTTCGCTTTCTGCCTGTTTCCTGAGCAAATGCGGTGCAATAAATCAACGCGTTTTTTAGCAATATTCAAGTGGTAGGTTATAACCAAAGCTCGCAATTTTATTCATATCTATCTATTCTACTTATTTAGGCAAAAGGAGGATGGCCCTTGGGACTTCCTGTATGCCGAGATTGTTTTGAAGGACAGAAGGATACATAAACTTCATTTCCGTAAATAGTAACAAGAGAGATTTCTCTATTCAAAATCCCCTAATCCAATTTGTAGGGTACATTCTATGTCTTCGTGACAGTTTGACAGTGAAAACTGACACATTTTCAATTTGGTAAACCGGATTTGCAGAGTGATGGTGGCTTTGAATTTCGCACAATCACCACAAACTTATCTAGATACGTGCGAGAGAAAAAACGAAAGTGTGAAAGGTTGCGTGAGTACTTGTTCGGACATTGCGATAGGTCCTTTAAAGAAAGCTTTCTAATTTTCCCGCTAATATTATTTTTCGACTTACCCGTATTGGTTTGGACGGTGCAGTAACTGCTCGAGTATTTCTCGATGCTAAATCTTGGCAAACTGAGATTCTTTGCTAGCTGAACAGAATCTAGTGGTTTCCACACGTACAAAATGTCGTCTGTTGTGTAACCATCTGGAAAATAAAATGATGGTATCTCGTCAGTGACATAAATTGCCATAAAATATGGTGACAGGAGAAAGGAGGAAAAAACTGCTTACAACTGGCGATTTTCATGGAGCAAGTTTGCCTGTCCATGGGGTATAACTTGAGGTTCATTGGGCAGGACAATGTCAGAGAGATCCTGAAAGAGAAAGCGGAAAACAAGAGTGAACAATGTTTCGGAAACCAAAAACTGCGACTCTCCTCCGGTCCGGCCGGACAAAATACGGCAGAGATTGACCCTTATTTATTGCCCCAAGATAAAGGGGGGAAAGGACGCAACCTGATGTATTCTTTCTTATGAGATCTTATCATGACAGTCTCATATCTTGAGGTCGCCAAAAATGATTTTCGAGGTCGCGAGGTCGCGATGCCATGCTCACCGTATGCTGTAGAGGACGTCACCGTTGGGAAAGACTCGCACGTAAACGTTGTTCACGAGAATGGCATGAAAGTGGCCCTGCTTTTCGTTCCGGAAGAACGTGTCCGGCATCCAGACCTTGCCCGGATCCGTCAGGGTGAGATACTTGAATCGACCTATGAAGAAACCGTTAGAATCCGGCGGAAAATCATACAACGGTTAACGGTATTACCGCCGAAGTTGTCGAACTTCAACCGTTCGTCGTTCCACTGTTCCCGGAATGTGATCTGAACGGAATACTCCATCTTGTAGTCATCAATGTCGTTGATAGATCGCAGGTAAATGTTGACGATCACTTTGGTAAAGGATTTGCCGTCTGAAAGTGAGAAGAAAAGAATGAAGTTTGCAACTTTGCAGTCGATGTCACAAGGCGTTAATCAGATTATAGAAAGAAAAAGTGGCGAAGACGGAGTTGTTTTCAAAGGATCGAGCTGTCGCTGAAATTGAGTTCGTGACGAGAGGGCATTTTCCAATTGTGTGTTCAAGGCTACATTTTCGCTCTTCTTTCCTCGTGCTCTACATTTGTCTAGCTTCCTTCTGCCGAATTATGTCATATTTTCACGGTGCTTACATAACCCTTTAGAAGGGCTAATGATTTGCATTTGCTGATTGCAAGTAGCCTCCTTTCTGTCAAATTGTTCACAAATACCAACCAAGAAAAACTAAGAGGAGACACGAGTGAAGTTATTGACTTCCTCAATGGATTCATGACAATGCCAGCAGTCTCTGTACTTTGCCAAACCTAAATACCGAGTCCTTATTCCGGGATTTTCTCCGCATGAACTCCGTTTCATCTTGATGAGGGCCAGTGGCTCTGGTATTGGAAAAACTGTTTGGTGTTTTAGCCAGAAAAGCAAACTGCTTTCGTGCATAAATAAGCCAATATATTGCATACTCTTATTTCTCACAGAAGCGAGCGAGAGGCCAGTTTGCACTCTGATAACCTTTTCCATAACTCGTTAAAGGAGAAAAAGGTTATAAATACCCAGCTGTATACCAGGAAAACTGATGGTAAAACCAGGTGTGTGAACGCAATTCTTATTTTAAGTAGAGCCAATTCAAGAGCAGGTTGCCTTTCCATGTCGTCATGAATTCCAAAAATGCGGGCGTTTTGATGTGCCCTGACAGTTGCAAATTGGAGAGCCTTCAAAATTTTTCAATTGATTGACTGACTTGCGATCTCACGGTGTGGTTGGTTTGCGAAAAAAATATGCTAACAATTTCAATTTAAGGACTACGACATTGGCCTAAATGCAAGTAAGTAAGTAGGTTATGTTCTTCGATTCTGGGAAAGTTGACTCGTCTTTTTCTTAATAGCCAATAAAAAATCGCATGCAAATGTAAGCAAGCAATTGCCAAATTTCCTTAGAATATCCACCCACTTTGTAGGGTATCACTTGCATTCAATTACTCATTGAAACAGGGGCTTTTCCTTATGCTTGAGATTGCAGCTTAAATCAGCGCTAAAAACCTAATTTCGCACAGAACAACTTTTAAGCCGAAAAGCCGATATTTGCAATTTTCCTTGGCTATGGCTGACTGTACTTCACAGTGTTTGTGAAGCTTGAGACAAAAGGAGATGAATTATTAATGATAATAAACGATTTCTAACCTAAACAAAAAGTAAGTATACAACAATGGCCTTCATTTTACCGTTGGACTTTTGAAGGTCAATGCGATTTAGTCATAAGAAACCATCCAATATATAACGTTGAAAGTAGAAACTCGTATAGTGCGCCAATTGGAAAATGAATGAAGAGACAATTTTTAAGGCTGAAAATGAATGCCACTCAGGTTTAACTTTTTAAATGCATTGTTTTTGTTGTTGTAGGTGTTGGCGTGAATTATATATGACGATAGCTTTGTTTAGAAGACTCTAATTGGTATACAAAGGCATATGCAGGAGCAAGTAAATACTCCAAACGTATTCACATAAAAATCTAAACAAAGACAAAATCTGATCACGTGTTTAGTTCGAGCAATACCTACCCTACCTACATAAATCCACAAAACAATTCGTAATTGACATCTAGCTCTTGTTTCCTACCAAAAAGGATCTCTCGCTTTCAATCGGCTCAACAATTGGAGCAGAAAAAATAGCAAGGTTTTTTGCCAACAGGGGCAATTTATACAAGGTCATGTACACAGAAAATAAATCATATTTATTTCGCCAAACCCCGCCAAATTTATCTTGCCTAGCTATCAAATTATAGCCTGGCGTCCTATCTTGATGGTCAGCGATCAATTTTTATGTGTGCCCAATCGGTGGTGATTTTGCCATAAAACTGACACGTTTTGATACGTCGCTGTAATGTTTGCAGTAATGCATCCATCTCTCTCTTGTTTACACATAACTTGTTCCCTTGGGAGCTATATAGACATTTGGAAATTCTCGCCGTCTCGTGCATGAATCACAAAAAAGAAAGCAAAGCAACATCTGGCTTTCACGAATAAATACTTACCGGTAGCGTTGCCACCACCCCCAGGCCTGATGCGGCGGTCATAAACTTTCGGGCCGAGCACCTTGTCGAGGATCTGCTTCTCCCGCATCCTCAAATCCACTGACCTCACTCGACGGAGGCTGCGGAAAAACATAAACAAGTCGACCTCAATTCAATTCAACCGCCGAAGGAAAAGCTAAATCTCTGCCTGTCACAGGCTATTTTTGGGGCGCGGATTTCATGAATTGATTACCTATCCGAGGACGAGGCTGCCAAGGCTTTCACCGAGGACCTCTCCAACCTCGTGTGACCTCCGCTTGCGCCGAGGCCGCGATTGTGTCGCGTTAAGTGCAATTTGTTCCGTTTTAGAGGCACATATTTTTCGAGCTGATTGACTTGGCTGACCTCGGTACTGGAGGCGGTACTGCTGCTTTGGCTGTAAATAGAAAGAAGTTCATTAAACGCTGTACCCGTTACCGTTCGCAATGCAGAGGAGCTAGGTTAAGTTTGGCAAATGTTCCGAAGTCAAAACAATTATTACAACGACACGACGCCAAAAAGCTAAATATCCCCTCCCCACTATAAATCGCGCTAATTGTTATACTGCCATTGGCTATGGCATTGGCGCAAAACGAACGGTTTCAACGGTTATCATCTGCTTTCTAATTCAGCTGAAGACCGCATTACCTCAAATCAGTCGCACCAAGTATTTCATTGTTTTACTTTAATGCGTACGAGCGGTCACACGTAAAAATGATATTTTTTGCCAGAAATTAGGGTCCATTATAAATCTATTCGTTTTTTGCAAGGCCGCAAAGTTTTTTTTGTGTAACACATAACGAAAGCCATTTACTGATTAATTCAGTGCAAATTGAATCGCGACTGGTTTCGACGAGTTGTCAACAGAATGTCGTCATTCAATTTTCGGCCGTTAACGAAGCGATTTCTCAAGACCGTAATAAGAAATGAAATCATCATTTATCGTTTTCTCTGCCCCTGACAGATTGCACACCAACATGGGGACTTACAAATGCAAGCGTACTATCACAGTTTTGCAATGTTGCCTGGTAAATTAAAAGTTTTCCAGCCTGAGCAAAATGAATGCCTGGGCCTTTCCAGGAAGTGTGGGCGGATTCTCAAAAATCTTGGAAAATTACCAAAACCTCCTCCTCCCTTTTTCTATCTGCGTGTCCGCGGAGCAAACTCTTTTGTTGTGGCTTTTATTTAACCGGTTAATTTCAAACTTTTTCGCACCTTCTCGCCCGTCGCCCACAAAACGACCTAGCTCCGAATTGAGGCCGTTAAACTTTGGTCTGGGTCTGGCCTCCGAGGCTGCAAAGCTACGCTCGCGTTTTCATTACAGCACTGAGCAATTTCCGAGCCTCTCGCACTTTTTAATGAAATCACACTGCTCGACAAACCGCTTTTGCACTACCCCACTACTAGCTCTTTGAAACGTGATGCGCCATGGCAAATACTCATTCTGAAGTGGGGCAATTTTCTAGTAGTGACGACGAGATTTTTCTATTTGCTGGAGAGAGTAACCCGAGAAATAATGGGTTGCAGAGGTAGGTAGGTAGGTGTGTTTGGTGTTGCAGTTTTGGCAGCCAACCTCTCTCTTATCCTTCAGATGGCATTTTCCCTTGTTGTTTTTCAGCAACGCCGTCTCCATGAAAAAAAGTGTGCACACATCGTGTCTGGTTTCAGTTGCACAAATTATCTTTCACGAACAAAAAGGTCCTTGACGATTTCTTACCGTTGCTTGCGGCAGTAAATTATTCATTGATTTTTGTACAAAAAGGGGGAAAATCGAGCAAAATCAATCTGAGTCAGAATTGAAATTGATCCCAAAAGAGCCTTTTGATGCGTATTTGCATTCCTCAGATAAGAATTGTCCTGGTTAATAAGCTACTATTCTTACCTTGTAGTGGTTGAAGAAAACGTGGTCAGAACGATTCCGATCACAAGGAAGACATTGGAGATGAGGTGCAAGCGAAGGATCACGATGCGAAAGTCCATGGTGGTTGAGCAAAGTCCGGAGCAAAGCTGAGGATCGTTTTATTTGTTTATTTCCCGAAAAAACACTTTGGTTGATTTGTAGTGGCGAAGGGGCTGATTACCCGGACCTGCAAAAAAAAGAGAAAGAATGAAAGACGGCGAGGAGGTGACGCCCTGAAAGATTTATGCTTTCTTTGCCAAATTGTCGCCAATTTTTCAAGGTCGTCGTTAATAAACAATAGCAATAATCATGTTCCTACCAAAAAGTAGACTGTGTCTTGTCCAGTTCCCAACTGGCTGGTATTTCAATTACTTGTTAGACGACTAGAAAACTTGTCAAAAGTAAAGGTCCTTTCGCTGATTTATCGAAATTGGCGACAGCTGCTGTTGTTGGAATGGAACAGGTTCTTTTTGTGAAAAGTCAATCAAATTCCCCCTCCCTTCGGCATGGAGAAAAAGTGGGAAAACGCCGAACAATGAGTGTTGACGCCTTGTCACAAAATTGCGCGTTAAAGTAAGCAAGTTGTTGCCTTCCAAAATACTTTCTTGAAAGCATGTTTTAAAATAGGGAACGACGGGAAGATTTTCCGCAGTCTGTATTGCTGAAACGTGAAACGCAGTTTGATCACAGCTCATTAGAAAGCCAAAATTCAGAATTGTGTCAACCGCAGAGCACCATGTTTTTATTTAGCATGAAAAGCGAGGCAGGCCCTCATCGTGTGGAGGCGATTTCTCAACCCTAAATAGGGATCTTTGACAAAAAAGCCACTGCTATTTATAAGACCAAGCTGGTTATATTTAGTGGACTGCCTTAACAACACGAGGAATTTTCAAGGAAATCAAATATGCCAATCTAAATCTATGCATATTTTTGGCGGAAACTTGCTGGTCATATACTTATATCCCCGCTATTTTATGGCAAACATTTAGTCGCAATTAAACGGTTTTTTCCTTAGCGAATTTTTAATAAGAAAGTACATTTTTTCCATGAAAGCTTTACTGACACAAAATTGGGAGTGACTTTGCGCTAAACCTCTAGGTGGATCAGATTAGATATAAGGTTAGAAAATGAATGATTAGCACAAACTTCGATGATCGAGTCGGTTTTAATCATGCTGTGAGAAATACAACAGAATACATTTTGACAGGAAATACTACTCGTAGAGTGGCAAAAAATGTCCATGAAGCATTGCCAGTGACCAGCACTTTTGTTGCGTCTGTCAGGAAAAGAGTGCTGTCTAAAAATAAGTCCTAGTGTCAAACCTCTAGCCTCCAATGGTAAGATTTTGGTCTGTACTTTTTGTTTGTTTTCAAAACGCGACCTCTAAGCTGATTCAATATTATTGGACTTGGTCTGCTGCCTTCCCGTGTGACACCCAGCAAATTTAATATAGAGACAGGAGTAGCACCACCATGGGACAAGGCTTTTTTGTACGCATTAGCGAAATAAGCGGTTTCGCGAGTTTTTTTAATGCCCCAATAAATATCGGACAATAGATAACTATCACTTTGGTCAACAAAGGTTGTGTTCAAGGTTATTGCGAGCGATTAATGTATGTCACTCTACTTGGAAAATTTTGGCTAATGACGGAAAAAGGCTTGGACATTTTTACATAGGCAATAAATACGCACTATAGTTCCTTTTTTGCAGCTCTTGGTACTGGTAAGTTGTGTGAATTTTGCGGCATTTCGTGACACCAAGCCATCATAATTTCCTTCTACTTACTTTATTGCACATTCCTTTGACGAGAGAGCTCTCCAAAGCATCGTCCATTAATTAGCTAAAATGAAACCATTTTTTACATGTCTCCCTGTGGTAATTCAATTGTCTTGAACTGAATAAAATTGCAAAATTGGACAGTTTTGTCCATTTGATGCTATTTTTCGTTGGTCACAAAAGGACAAAAAAACTTGCTTGGGAATGGAATGCGGGTTATACCTAAATATGTGCAACTTTTGAGCCTGCGATTCTCGGTAGACGCTATATCAATGAATAACTAATGTCACAATGCGCACAGAAATAGTTCTAAACTTTGTAGAATTGAAACTTCTGCCGCGCTCGTTTACCGCCCCTTTGATTTGACGTCGAGCACTAAATACTTGCTTGATCTGAATCGAACTGCTAAATTC
>JAAUYL010016926.1_pt1 | contig 12435 bp, 17 predicted proteins | sample 7278011 | NCBI WGS metagenome assembly JAAUYL01 (sample SAMN14350225, study PRJNA611818) | marine sediment metagenome | isolation source: surface marine sediment (1.8m) | place: French Polynesia: Moorea | collected 2018-08 | reverse complement strand
CAAAAATGCTAAATCCTAAAGCCTTGAAAACGCTCCTCTGAAAAACCAGAGGAGCGAGATATAATAACATGAGCTGAGGGGCATCTCCCTTACTCAGTACTATCTCTGGTGCAGGTATAGCAATCATTTTGTTTTTAATTGCTTCCCTAGGGTTTCCCCATAATGAATGCTTGTTAAAACATGTGTGTACACACTTGTAAAAAGGCGCGAAATTTTGAATTTTCACATTTTTTCATCGCGTCCAAGCTGACAAAGATGTATCCTCGGCTATCAGTGCTTCTCTAGTTGAGTGTATTTATTATATACGCTGTCAAGCAAGAAATAAAGTAGCATGGCAAGCAATGCACTTATCTGGGACCTTTGCATCTGTAAAATCCACTGTGAATCATTATAATACCTTCATTATTTTCCAAATGACAATATGAGTATTCAAAGCTTTCACTTAACGTAATTGATGAAGGCCTAAGTTCATATGTAGTATGGCGTTTTTACTTGAAAATCAAGACGCTCAAATAGTTTGAATTCTTTTCGCAGTGGCAGCCTAGTCGCTGGGACCCGCCTCATCTAAAAAATACCTTGACATTTTTGTGGCCAAAAATTCTTCTATGATTTTGTCACCAGTTTTTGAAATAAAATTGAGATATCGAAGTACACATTTGAAAAGAGTCTTTTTAGCTTTTGCAAGGAGCGGACACTCAAGCTCGCAAGTCAAAGTTGGACAGATTACTTTTCAAAATGCGATACGTAAAATATGACTCGTCTTTCTGCAGCCCCCTTTCTTTCTTTTTTCGTGAAACTGTACCCAATTTGAAAGGAAAATATTTATTTTGGAATCGATGAAAATCTCTGGAAATTCCGGCATTTTTTGTAAAGTGGCGATCCGTGACCGGAGTGTGACACCTGGGGAATCATGTTTCCTTTTAGTTTCACAGATTTTTTTCCCGGGAAAATATACGGAATACAAAGGTTGGTCAAGCACAGGAACACAGTGACGCAAGCAAAAGTGTCTTTTAATGGGTTGCAGCAATTCCTACTATGCGTATTTCAAGAATGGAAATGTGCATCCACTTTTAAATAGTAGTCTGCAAGTTCAAGGTCTCCCCGGCTGCAAATTGTGACTGACAGCGGAGGCCGAGCGGAAGCTGAGCGGAGCTTCATGAAATTCGCTTCGCTCGAGACCTTTGTCGCTACGGCCATTATCACCCGATATCCTATGCTATGGACTTTTAACGAGCACTCTAATGATTTCAATGCGATGCATCGCATTGCATCAAGGTACTCTATTTACGTCAATATTTGCAGAGAGGCTACGAGGCCGCGATTTTCGAGGCTGAAACTACTAGAGGTCAGATTGCAGATAAGAGAGCAGGTAGCTAGCCAACTTTTAGTTGATGAGTGGATTCAGTTCTGCTTCTTCTTCATCATTTTGCTTGACCTTCAGTTCAGGACTGAGGAATCCCCAGCTTGAGCACTTTTTCCGTGATCTTTTAGCTTGGACAATGGACATCGTGCTTCAAGACATGGAAAGTCATGTAAAATGTAAACAATTTGCATCTTGGTCATTCATGGAAGATATGGCTGTGGCATTTAAACTACTTAATTAACTAGATAATAGAAATTTAATTGAAAAGGGCCATTTCATTTGAAGAGGAAGAAACCCGGCGTCAGCTCTAATGATATCCTTTTTGTTATTACGTAGATACGGTCAAGTTTTTTTCAAGATGCTTCTTTCTAAGTATTTTACTACATAGCATAGCCCGTGCTTTTCAATTTCACAGAAAAATGCTGCCCGCTCCAAAAACATAAAAATATCCAGTGTAATTTAGAGGACAAGGCTCGTGAATCATGATGGATCTGTGAGGAATTCGGGAAATTACTGAGCACATCTCGGCCTCGACGGCCTCGCCCGTGTCGAGGACGCACTTCCGGTTCACTCAGTCAAAAGCGAGCGGGCTTATAGGGTCGCCGGCCTCGGTCCTCGACTTGTTCCACCTTTTTAAAGGCCGCTGCTGAGACTTTTTTCTGTGAAAAACAACGTCAAAATACTAAGAGAAGCTAGAAAGTTGGCATTTTTTGAGTGTTTTAGCCGAAAAATGTTGCTTGCTTCTCTCTTCCTCCTTTGCAAAGCAGCTTTTTCTTATTTTAAGGGGATGAAAAAATGCTAACAAAAGAGTCACAAAAAATCCGCCTAACTATTTTGATGCTGTTGAAAGAGATGACCAAATAAATTGTGTCTCTGTCTTATTTTGAAACAAGTAAAACAAAATCGCGGCAGTTATTCACCCAGCAGGATAACACTGTAGGAAATAAAATACTAAAGAAGTTCAAAAAGAGGATCTGTCTATGGAATTTTGTTTATAAACAGGGAAGTGGGGGAGCGATTTATGTTGACAATTTTATAGCATTGCATTTTGGATATACATAAACACAAGTGGGCTTTTCATAGAAAATTAAGCAAATGATAGCAAATCTCGTTTTTCAATTGTAAGTAAGGATATAGAGAACTACTTAAAAAGTCCATTTACAGAGTTTATTTAGAAACTTAAGGGAGAATTCCTGGCATTCCTTTGAGTCCCTGTTCCGAGAAAGATAATTGCGGTGTAAAAATACAACTTTGTCGAACGTCTGTTTTTCCTGGAAAACTCGGAAAAGTCCTGAAAATATCGGGATTTCTTCGTACATAGGAGTAGAAGTGATTCATCTTGTTATGCGATGTTCCAAATGTGATCATGAGAAGAATGATGGCCGCCGCCACCTTCACAAATCTCCCTCTTGAAATGCGTTTAGCCAAGGAAAGTCCTGAGAATCCCGGGAAAATCCTGAGATTTTCAGGAAAAACACTTGATTTTCAAAGTTCACCAGCTAAATATGGAGCTGTTAGCAGCAAATTCCAATTTTTTTGACAATGTTAATAATTTTTAAAGTCTGAGATTTTCCGGAAAAACCTGAGATTCTCGGAAACATTCCAGGGGCATCCTAGCGAGAGGAGCAGAGCCATAAAAACTGTCAGCGTAAATCACTAGATATCAACCCCCTTTCTTCCCATGGGCTGCCGACGGGGTGCAGCAAGGGTTTTGCTTCAACGGTGGAAGAAAGTGAAAGCCCTTTTAGAAAGCAGTTTTCAACCCCTGGATTCTCAGGCTTGGACTCAAATGGCCAAGAAATGGCTGAACCTTTTTACATTATTTTCCAGCAAATATCTTGCCACCCTCTACTTACCATCGCCACATCGTTATTTTGGTACTTACAAACACTTATGTTGAGAAAATGGAAAAATATGCTACGTCTCCAATTAGCAATGAATTATGAAAATTCCAAGATTTAGTAATGGATATTTTGCCCTTTTTCAGTTGACATTTGATGACCTTTTTGAATCTCATAAGAATTATTTTCGCATTCAAGTTTTTAATGGCAATGGCGTCTGAGAGAAATATGGAGCTTTTGGAGGCAAGAAAGAGGCTGAACAGACTTGTCTTTTGGAAGAATTTTATCCTGGTTTCATCAGTGATTGTCTTGGCCAGCCTTGTCATTGCTCAAGGAGGTCAACGTATTGGTTACTACGTCTCGAACCCAACATACATTTCGACTCAGTAAATATTTTCAGTATTTTCAAATAATTTTAAAGACCTTGTATTTTCTCCAGAGTGGTTAAGCAACAAGAAGCTACGTTCCCAACCTTCTCAATGTGCCCAGAATCGTCCAAGGCTTACAAGAAAGATGTGATTGAAAAACATGGTTACGATTCGTTTGCAAAATATAATTGCAGATCAATTGCAAACCTGAGGAAAGGCATCTGTCCATATTGGACTTCGTAAGATTTTTTATTGATTTTTTATTACTGATGTACTTTATTTAATGACGCTGATAATTTCTCAGGAACACGAGCGACATATCTACTGACGAGTACTTTGACCAAGTCACTTTCAAAGCCACTGAGATGATCAAGTCCATCGAAGTGCAAACAGTTGAACCTGATGAGAATGGCAAGATCGTCCAGGATATCACTGATATCAGTGAAAATGTCATCACCAATTACCATCGAGCATTTGGCCGCTGCTATACCATGTCTCTCCAAAAGAAGACTCTAATGTTGGGAGTCAGATCCTTGAGACTAGAATTGTAACATAAACAAAAAATTCTGAAACCATCAAAACTATAATATCTAAGTTTTTCAGCAATGTTTACGGAAAAGTTTACTTTCATCCACCTGGACAGTTTTTGGCGCTTAACGGAAGGATGGGATACAAGATTCTGGAGGGGGACTCCATCGAGGCCATGTTGACCTACCAGGAGTTCAGGATGCTCCGGAAGCACAACCCCGACTTCGAACCCGAGGCCGTCGACCAGAACAAGTTCAGGACAACCTGCAACCCTGGCGAGTACGACGCCTGCATCTACTCCAGCCTGAAGAGGCTCATGTTGGACGAGGTCAACTGTACTGCACCCTACATGGCCGGCTCCGAGGGCTTGATTTGTGAAGACCATACAAAGGCCAGAGTGGCCTTTAAAATTCACTGGTAAGCTATGCTTTGCTTTTGAGAATTTAATATGAACCTGTAACAATTTCAGGGATAGGGTGACGAATCAACTGCATGATTGCCAGGTGCCCTGCAACTTCATCCTGAACGACCTCGCCAAGTCCGGCAACTACATGGCCTCCAAGTCGAAGGACAACTCGACTGTGCTGAAGGTCCATTTTCCTAATCATGTCAGCTTGAGCAAGGAGGATTACATATACCCGTTCTTGAGCCTCATCGCGGACTGCGGCGCGTACTTCACCACCCTGTTGGGGTTCTCCGTCCTCGACCTGGCCTCTAGCCTGATCAACATCGCGGCCTCGAAAACGACCTCGGCGGAGGCCGTCACCAAAACCCGAGTGACTCCCATGAAATATTGAGAAAAACTTTAGTTTTATTCACCAAACTACATAGATATAGATATTATAGATTAATAATTTGAGTCAGGCACATTTAGATTACACTGTTACTTAGATACTTTTAATGCAGTCTCACTACTAAATACTTACAATACATTATTCTACTGTAAAGATCAGATCTGTCATTTCTTGTAATGCGCTTTGATTTTCGATAGTACCATTCTTATGAGAGGATGTCTGTAGTTATTGATAACTTATTGTTTAAAGTTTTTTTGAGACAGAGAAAGGAGTGTGTGTTGTGTATCACAGAAAGATGTCATTTGTATGTTTTGTAAATATTTATTTGTCTGTGAAATTATTCTATCCCGAAAGTAGAAGTTTCTTCGATGGCTAAGAGGAGTTTTTCTAGTAAGATTTCAGGAGATGGGTAGGGTGGCAAGTCAAGGCGATTAAAACAGGTGTGAGCTCTGAAATCAGAGGCAAAATCAGTTATGAAAAAAATATGGATTAGACAGGATTATGGATTAATCAATAGATTTACCTTGGCAAACTTGAAGGCTTGCCCCATTTTTCGATGCAGAACTTTCGAGGTCCGTTGGAGCCTCGGAGTGCGGAGAATCCTTCAAATGGAATCGAAGATGTCCCGGTCACAAATTGCAGTAACCTCAGCCTCCGCTCGTTGTCCAGTTTATTGATAACGGTCCAGAACCAAACAATCACCGGATGGGCATCGTGATAGCCGGACCTAAAAAGCCATAGGTTTTCACAAGTTTTTTTAATGGAAGTCCGGATTTGTTTACCTGTACTCTGTGTTCCGGCGCCAGTCGACCACGTCGATCTCGACCGTTCCGGCAATGACGAGCTCGAGCTCGCGAGCGTCAAAAACGGCAAGAAATCTTGGATCGATGACCTCATAAAATCCCCGAATCAGAGCTTCGGTCTGTCCGGCTACCCCTCGCTCCAGCCTCCATTTGATGACGCGTTCAATGTAATCCTAGAAAACAGATATTAGGATATGGTGCAATTTCACGAGTTTTTTATTTAATGATTTACCTTCTTGTTCTTCTCGGTGACGTTGATGTTCTTGCCGCCCGGACGGAGGTCGCGTTCGATAACCTTGCCAAATACCTCTTCGTTAACGGCGAACGTCATCCCTAGCCAATCCGGATCGTTGATTTCGTTCTCCTTGAGCCACATTAGCGACTGGTGAAACTCGCTATCCAGTGATTCGATGTCGTCCAAGCTCACAGGCCTAAACAATCATAATTAAATTATGACTTAACTAAGTAATTAAACAATTATATACTTACAATTTGAGAAGAGCTTTGTAAAATGGTCGAGTGAAGAAAACGTCGAGAAGGTACTGATGAACCAGAGCGAGGCCGAGAACGCGGCCGCAGAATCGAAACCAGTCGAGATGATTGTCAACAAAGGCAGATACGGGAGAGATCTGAAATCAATCACAGATTTTTAAATTAGGCCAAAAAAGCCCGCCAAAATCCTATCTAACCTGAACGGTGTAGGTGTCGTTGGCAGAGTACTCGAAGAGCCCATAGTAAGGGTTGAAGACTTCTCGCGACAGAAGGAAGAAGAATTCCCGGGATGGGCCTCCATAATCGAGGCCCTCCTCTCCCGTGAAGGTGATGAACAACTTGGACTTGGCCAGCTCCTTCTTGGACACACTCATGATTTTGTTGAAGGCGTCCTCGAGCAGGTGGTCGCGCCGGATGTTTAGCTTGAGCTTGCCCGGACCCTGGCCATAGCCTTTGGACTCCAACTTTCGGTAGAAGTGCCTCAGCTTGGCCTCGAAATCCCGGCGGTAGGGAGCGGGAGCCCGGGCGTTGGCCCGGGTCAATCCCGGAGATCCATATGGTGAGGTCGACGCGCTCGAGACCAGCCTAGCCGAGGACGGCGACCTCGGCGACGCGCACGGCGTGATTGTGTAGCACATGATCTCATGTTCGAAAAGGCTGAAAAGTTGTTGAATCAATTTCACAAGTTTGTTTCCGGAACCATAATAATTTACCTCAATAGTAGAGTCAGCTCGACGTCATGAGAGAATCGTTTCAGAGCATTGCTTCCTTCTTGCCGGATGGCCGAGATTTTGTCCCTCAGATTCCTCGGCAAGCTTCCGCTGTTCTTCTCTTTGAGAATATCCAAAATGTTGGCCTGTCTCAAGAAGGCCACGACCTTCTCGTTGTACGCCATGGGCGTGCCGGAGTCGACTTGACTGAGCGGGGCGTGGCCGCCATGAGCAGAGGGGCGGGGACTTCCCGGACTTGGGGGCGTGGCAAAGCAGTTATGGAGCTCTTCGTCGCCAACAGAACGGCTCCGCCTTCTGTTGACTCCATCCACGGGCGGGGCCAATTTATTGGGAGAGAGGGGCGTGGTCGGAGTCCGGGCCGAAGGGGGCGGGGTCAGGCTAGCACCATGATGTCGAGGGGGCGGCGGAGGACTCAGTGAGGCCCCGCCCCCTGATCCCACTGGCGGGAGGAGCGTAGAGGGAAGGGGCGTGGCGCCACTCCCGATGCTCTGGAGGAGTGGCAGATCGTTTGGCAATCGCGGGTCTATGAATGACGTTGTTTTGGCGTTGTGATCGATGAAAAACATCTGGAATTAACGGCATTTTTGCATGACTTTAAAAAGGATGTAAAGGTAAGTCATTGTTTCACAAGTGTGCCTTCCAATAATAATTGAGTAAAGAGGAGCCTGTAGCGAGTCTGGGTTGAGGCGATAAATGTTAAGCTGAACTAGTTGGGAGAAAGGCTGCCTGCTCTTAAAAAAGGCCATAAGTTTCCATTTTTATTCCTCTCAGTCTTTGTCAAGAATGCAGGACGTGAGATTGTCATGGACGTCACGAGATTTTTCAGTGAAAATATGTGCTGCAAATAGAATTCATACAAAGACAAAAGCCTTACAATCTGAGCAAACTTAGAATTGCAAAGCTGTTTGTCGTTCCTTTATCTCGTGAGATTTTACTTGTTTAATCCAAATAAAAGCAAAATTGTGGACAAACATGCAAGATTGCTGGCTGCCAAGGAGACAAAGTACCTGACAATCTTAGATATGTTACGCAAAGATTCTAAGTAATGTTTGCTAAGAATTACATAAAAAAAGCTCCAGTTCAAAATCTGAATCCTACATTTGGACTGATATCCTTGAACAAAGAACATTGTCTTGTCCCACATTCATTACTGAATTGAATTTGCAAGGTCAAAGGTCAAAGACAATCATGGATACATCAGGCTGGTGGTCAGTTATGACAACAGGAAGTGGCTCCACGTGGTTTAGTTGGACTTCCGCTATTGTGGGCTCTTTTATCGTCGGCCTGAGCGGCCTTGTTCCCCTGCTCCTCATACCCAAAGACCAGAACAAAGACCAAAATAAAACACAAGACCAGACCAGCACATCAAAGACTTCTGAAAGTCACAACAATAAGAAAACACTTAATCGGCATCTCAGCTTTGCAGTTGGAGGACTTCTCGGAGATGTCTTTCTACACCTTGTACCTGAAGCATATGGATCAGCAGGTAACCTTGATATTTTAAAGATGGTCAAGAAACAAAACATTTTTCTTTGTAGCATCAGAATCCGATCAAATGAGGGTTGGTCTTTGGTTGATTTTTGGAGTTCTGGTATTTCTGCTCATTGAGAAGGTTTTTGAAGCTACTGAAGCTCATGATGAGAATGAGAACAAGACCGGCAATGCTGGGGGCAAGAAGATCATAGGCTATCTCAACCTCTTGGCAAACTGCATCGACAACTTCATCCATGGCCTCGCGGTGGCCTCGAGCTTCTTGAGCGGCCTCAAGCTCGGTCTCACGACGGCCTTCGCCATCCTCGTTCACGAGATCCCCCATGAGGTTGGAGATTTTGCCATACTGTTGAACAGTGGGTTTTCAAGGTAAATCATCCTAACATAACTGCTGACCGCAGATACTTTAAATGGCCATTTCTAGATTCGAGGCCGCCAAGGCTCAGTTCACAACGGCGGCCATCGGGATGTTGGGCGCCTGCTTCGCCCTCTGGATGGACTGCATCGAGGCCGAGGAGGCCAACACATTGTGGGTGTTGCCGTTCTCGGCGGGCGGGTTCCTGAACATCGCCCTGGTGTCAGTGCTACCAGACATTCTAAAGGAGACAGATCCCAAAGAGAGCCTGATCCAGTTGGGGTGCATGCTCTTGGGCATCGCGGCCATGTCGGCCCTGTGCATGTTTTAATACATCCTGCTCACCTTCCCGTTGGGGTCCAGCCTCGACTCCCAGGCCGGGGGCAGGTCCCTGTCGTGGGCGGCAAAGACGTTGACGAGGGCGACGAGGTCGCGGTTGTGCTGGTACCTCTCGAAGGAGCCAGGATCTCGCTTGATCCTGGAGATCATGTGCTTGACCGAGGACCTGTTGTAGAGGAGTGCCGCGGGGTGCTCCGACTCCTTGACTCTGACCTCGAAATCCGGCCTCCGAATGAACTGAACGACAGGACCCTGCAAAACAAAACAATATCTGTGAATGACTAAATGCTGTGATTTTACTGTAAATGTACCTTGGTCAACACTTCGCGTTGCCGATCAGCTGAGACACTCGAGGTCGAGAGGTCCGAGGTCGCCGAGTAAAAGTTGGTCTCGGGGAAGAAGACGTTGGCATTCTTGGCAATGGATCTTCTTATGCACTGAAATTAAAATTATTGTGTCAGCTGATGCGCTTCAGGTTAAACATATCCGGGTTTTTTTACTTGGTAGCGACGATCAAGTTGCTGTCGCTCCTGTTGATGACGAAGTTTCCTGGATTCATTGGTGTTCAAGATGTTGCTTGAACTGTCCGAGGATGACTCATCCAGACCCGCTCCAGAAGCTGCTTCCACCGTTGGCTTTTGCCAAGTGGTCGTGTGGTTTTTGTGATCAATGTAAAACACTCGGCCATGACTGTCCATTCTGGCCTCCCAATCTGAAAAATATACATAGTTAACTGGAAAAGCGAGCGGGTTAAAGGGGTCACCAAGTCTTACTTGGCGGCAAGGCCTCTTGGAGCTCCAGAGGATAGGTGCTGCGTTCAGGTAGGCACGGTAGCCTTATGGAAGGCTGCTGTTGTTGACTTTGTTGGCCAGCTTGATCAGGGTTGGTAATCGGGGTGGGGGTGATCGGGTACCCCTGGCGGGTGTGGTGCTTCTTAAGCCTTCGGAGGCTGTCGAGGCCGGCAGCCTCGCCACCGCTGGGCGTGTCGGCACCCCCGCTCGCGCTCCCGCTCGAGGTCGTGCTGTCGTGACGCTCGATTGGCGAGAAGGGGAACGCGGTCGCCCCCGGGGGAGTGTTCAAGAAAATGGGCGTGTCAGCGAGGGAGGAGTCGGTGTCGAGGGAGCTGCTGTGCTGATTTGTCAGGGAGGGCCTGTGTCTCAATAGCCTCTGGTGATTTTTTGGCACAACATCGGGCAGCATGGGCGGCGGGGGCGGCTGTATGGTAGGCGTGGTCTCTTGCTGAGGTTGGGGTTGTTCTTGTTCAGGTTGAGGCTGAGGACAAGTCTCAGCCGGGGGTGTAATTTCTACACTGAAAGATATCGGGTTCTGATGATTGTGGTGGCGAATTATAACAGGGGGGTCCACCCCGTGGGCGGTGCCGGGGTCACCCTGAGGGTCGGTGATGGTGGAAGCTGGGGCTGCATTATCCGTGATATCCATGATGAGGTCGTTGCCAGCCTGAAAGACTTCGTTGCTCACGTCGTCGATGGACTCCATCCTGGTTGCCTGACCATGTTGGCCTTCATGGGGGAGGTTGTCCACGGAGGCGATCGAGATGTCCAACAGCGACATGTCCTGCTCGGGGGTGGCCAATGGGGCCGTCCTGGGGACGCTCTGCTCGCTGTCCACGCTGCCGAAGAGCGAGAAGCCGCCGTGGGAGGAGCCGACGCTCTGGTGAGTCAGGCTGCGAGGCCGCCGGGGTGGGCCCGCCGCCGCCCCCGAAACGGTCGAGTCCATCGACTCGGATGAAGGCTGGTTGCGCAAGGGAACCTCGTAGGAGACGGCGCTCTGCCTGTGCAAGTGCGACCTCAGGATCTCACCGGATGCCCTCTTCATCGCGTTGGTCATGGCGTGGGACCCCGGCAGGTCGGTGGCCACGTCGAGGTCCTCGGCGACCTCGACATCCGATGGCAGAGGAGCTGGGTTGGCAGCCTTTTTCGGCCTCAGCTTGACGAGGCCGCCGCCGTGGTGTTGCTGCTTGATCTGGCCCAACTTGGGAGCGTGCTGAGGCTGAGCAGGTGGAGGCTGTGGTTGATCTTGATGGTCCTGGTCGAGGCCATAGTCGCTACCCCGACCCCGTTTGACGACTTGATGCTGATCTGCCTCGTCATCTGCATGAGATCCATTTTGCCAGAGGGTCAGGCACTGGTCTTGGATGCTGTTGCCCGTCCTCTTCTTGGGGCTAGGTGTCGCGCTGCTCGCCAAAGTTAATGGAGCAATGACGAGGCTGTTGCTGTTGCTCAGCCTCCGCTGTCTCAGGTCTGGTGTTGTCGTCGTAGATTTAGAAGCGGGATTATCAGGATTAAGCTGAGCCGGTTGAGGCTTAAGTTCAGGTTGTTGGAGTTGGTTGAGATTGCTGCCAACGCTGCTGTCATTGGCAGGCGAAGCGTAGGTCTTGATGAAAGACAACTTCCTGGGAAACGTTGTTGATCTTGAGCACCTTGGGCTTGAGGCCGCGGCCTCGCTGCCATTGATGTTGGGGTTGGTGGTGGCGGGGTCCTCGTCGTGGTCGGGTGACAACTTCATATAGGGCGACATCACCTTGTTGCTGCCCTTCCGTCTCGTCTGAGCTGAGAGAGGGTGTTGCCGTTCGACTTCCGGTACATTTTGATGACCATTCAAATTGAGGCCAGAGGCTGCTTCGAGACCGCCATTGTTGCTCGTACTCTGCTCAAAGGCTGTTGTGCTGAGCCTTCGGCAAGTCCGCGCCAAAGACATGATTTTGTTGTGATCGCCGCTCTGGAGCTTCCGCCTCAGCAAGAGGCCGCTGCCCTGAGATCCCGGCAACGGGATCAACGTGGCCTTGGAGAGCGAGGGCAACTTGTTCACCAACGAGTCGGGGGAGAGGTTGAGGTTCGACGGGCTGCTGGCAGAGGCCGCCGGGGTCGAGGCCGAGGGGGCGGCGGCAGCAGCCGCGTTGGCGACGTTGGTCAAGACGGGGTCCCTCTCGTTGTTGTCGGCCTGATTCGAGGATGACATCGGACTAGTCACATCGAGATGAAAATGAAGCGTCCCGCAGGAGGGGTCAGTGATGTTTAATGGCATCGTGATGTTGGAGTTATCCACCCTGAAAAGAACCGGAAGTTTACCTCTATTTCCGGTTTAAAAAATGCCAGGACTTACTCTTCTTCCGCTTGCTTCATCAGCGATGATAACAAGATCTTTCGCTTGCCGAGGAACCTCGAGATGACACCGCCGCGTCCCGCACGAGGGGTCAGTTCTGTTCACTGGCATTGTGATGTTGGAGTGAGCCACCCTGCAAAGACCCGGAAGTTTACCTCAATTTCCGGTTTTACAAAAATGCCAAGACTTACTCTTCTTCCGCTTGCT
>JAAUYL010085278.1_pt1 | contig 12452 bp, 6 predicted proteins | sample 7278011 | NCBI WGS metagenome assembly JAAUYL01 (sample SAMN14350225, study PRJNA611818) | marine sediment metagenome | isolation source: surface marine sediment (1.8m) | place: French Polynesia: Moorea | collected 2018-08 | reverse complement strand
TTTTTACGTTGTGGGTGTGTGCGGGCGTATTTTCTGTGCTGCGGGCGTATTTTCTATGTTGCGGGCGTGTGCGGGCGTGCGGGCGTTTGCGGGCGTAAAAAAGAAGGACCCCTTGCCTTGAAAGTTGTAAAAACAGATCAAAGGAGGGTCTGGTAAATCTACGATCGGCAGGTGCTAAAGAATGTTATTGCCTCCTTGACCCCGTACAATCTGACAACCCTGTTGAATATATTTTTTTTTAAATTTCGGAAAGGGGGAAGAAGGGAAGCAAACTCTTAAAACTTTTGGGTTTACAAACAAGAATGTGTGACGAGGGATGGATTGCTCGCAAAAATCTGTCGACTGTCGTTGCCCCCGTGTGTCATTATTTTGCCAAGAAGTTTTAGAAGACACAAAGCTCGGTTCGCTCCTACTTGAACATGTCAAACTCAAAGTGAAAGTAGTTTAAGAAAATATTGAAGTAGGAGTTAGTGCATGCATGATGGATACATGTGACTTTCAAAGGAGGGAAGGGTTAGAAACAGCAAACTGCACAATATGCACACAGTTTTTTTATTATTATAGTGAGCAATTATATTTTAAAAAGTAATGATATCCACTAACAAATCTATCTACAATGCCAATGTAATTTACAAGGTTTTTTTGGCGTCTACCAAATACAGGCAACCATTGGCAAATTGTACCTAAGATTGTGATGTGAGAGAATAGAAAAGTGGACACTGATTGTTATGCATTCTGCAAAAGAAAAACCATCACACACATGAAAATCAATGCAATTAAACTGCATATCATTGAACCGTACGCTCGTTCTTACAATTTTCATTCACTCCATGTCCAGAAAAAATAGTAAAATAAAGTAAAATAACGTATACTGCAGAAATGGAACAATGGCAGCGCAAGTCGGAAATGAAGATCAAAAAGTGAGCAACTGGATCATTAATGAAAATTAAAGTAGAGAGGTAATTGCCTGCAGTTTTAGAGGTAGAGAAATCTAAGTGGATTGGCATACGTGTTGGACTGTGGTGAGTAGGGATCTTGGCCTCTCGCCGCCTCCTCCTCTCCCTCATCCTCGACGGCGACCTCGTCGTGGTAGCCAATAGTGTAGGCCGGCCTCGTTCTTGGAGGTGGGTTCGGGCTCGGCACCTGGGACCCCGAGTTGCTGGCCTCGGAGGGCGGGGCAGTCACGAAGGCCGACGACATCGAGGACATGGAGGCGAACGGATCGGAGGGTCGATGGTGGTGGTAGCTAGTCGAGTCTTCCAGGGGGTCGGGTAAATGCTCGTCGTCTCCTCCCTCTTCTTCTTCCTTAGGAACTGTTGATGTTTGGTGATAGGGGTTGTAGTAGGAGGCCGCCTGATGGCTGGAATGTGAACCAGTGGTAGGCACAGCCAAATGCGACGAGGACGGATATCTGTGCTCGGCCAGCGGCTTCGTCGATGGAGGCCGGGAATGGTGGCTCCTCGAGGATGGAGGTCGTTTGACAGCCTCATCACCAGCACCAGCTCCATCTCCACCGCCGCCGGTTCCTCCATCCTCGTCCTCCTCGTACCACTCGTACTCGTCGAGCTCGGCCTGTAACTTGACAGCGATGGCAGTCTGATCTTGCAGCCGCCCGAGGAGGTCCTCTATTTTGGCCTCCAGCTCCTCCTCTCTCTGCGTGTAGTAGGAAGTCAGCTCCTCGATCTCGGACCTCTGGTCGTCAATGGCTTTCTCCAGCCTGGCCTCGAGCTCCTTGGCCTTCCGACGCTCCTCCTCCAGCTTGTCCGTCTGCAAGGCCATCTCGTTCTGGTACATGTCGCGCAGCTGCTCCATGCGGTCGGTGAACTCCGTCTCGACCTCCTCCTTCATCTGGAACATGGAGGACATCCTGTTGCCGTGAGCGGCCTCCAGCTTGGCCTCGTACTCGGCGATCCTGTCGTCGCACTTGGCGCGGATGCGCCTTATCTCCCCGTGCATGTGGTCCTTCATACGGTCGTACTCTTCTTGGCACTTGGCCTCCACCTTGGCGGTGTTGCGTCGCTCCTCCTGCACCCTCTTATCACAGTCTGACCTCAGCGTCCTCGTGGCGGCCTCGATGTCCTGGGGGAGCTGGTCGATGCGCCTCTGCATCGTTCGAATCTCCCGATTCAGCCGCTTCTCCTCCTCCTCCCAGGACTTTTGCAACAGCCTCGTGTCGTGGTCCTTTTCAAGGCGGTACAGCTCGATGGCCTTGTCACGCTCGGCCTTGTTCTGGGTGTCCAGGGCGGTCTTGAGGTTGCACCGCTCGGTGCGTATCTTCTCCTCCATGTCGCGGCGCATCGCGATACTCATCCTCGTGAACTCGTCATCCTTGGCGCGGGCGTACTCCTCGCGGGCGGCGCGAACCTTCACGTCCACACCGTCCTCGATCCTCTTGATCTTCTCCCGGTACTCGGCCTCGATGGCGCGGAGCTTCCACTCAAAGTCGTCCATCATCTTCTGCTCCGTCTCGATGGCAATTGTCTTTTGCTGTTGGATCTCCTTTTCTGCGGCCTCCAGGATCTCCTCGCGCTCTATTAGCGCCTCCTCGAGGGCCTTCTCTAGCTGCTTGAGCCTCTCGCTGGCGTCCTTCTCGGCCGCCCTCTCGCTCTTCGAGAGGACGTCCATCTTGGCCTCGTATTCGATGCACTTTCGCTTCAGGTCATCCCTTTCCTTCTCAATACTCTTGCACCGCTCTTCGACGGCATAGAGCTTCTCTGAGTTTTGCCCCATGTCCACCTTGAGGTTCAGCTCTCGCTCCTCACTCGCGGACAACTCCTTTCGGATTGACTCGATCAGTTCATCGCGAGCGGCAACCTCGGCTTTCGCCGCTTGAGCCGCAGCCTCGATCTCAGTGATCTGCTTGAGCACAGTGTCGTGGTCTGCGCGCGTGCTCTCGAGGTCGGCCTGCTTTTGCTGCAGCGTGGCCGCCAACTCGCCGAGCTCGACTCGGCTCTTCTCCATCTCGGCCTCTAGTGTCTTTTGCAAGTTTTGCGTCTCCGACCTCAGCTGGGCGAGGCCGGCCTCATGCTCGAGGCCGGCGGCCGCCTTGGCCTCCGCAGCCATCCTAGTGACCTCCTCAATCCTTTCTTCGTATTGCGTTTTTTCGCCCTGCAATTTGGTCACCTGAGACTCAAGGTGTTTGACGGCCTCGGAATTGGCGTCACACCCTTCGCATTTGAGCAAGGAGCTGACGTCAGTCTGCGAGCTCCTGGCCCTCGTGTTCTTCTTGGCAGCCGCGGCCTCTTGGTGCTTCTGCATGATCGATGCCTGCTTCATGGTCTCCAGCTGCTTCTTCATGCTGGCCTCCGAGGCCTTGGCCTCGGCCAACTCGCCAATGACCTCGCCCTTCTCCTTGGTTAGGGTCTCGATCTTTTCCAGGAGCTCGTCAGTGAATTGGTCATCGAGCTTCTTCTTGGCTTCGGCCTCTTCGGTTGTCGTTGCTTTCGAAGATGATGGATCTGTTGTTGCGGGCCCTTTTTCTGCAGCATCAGTCGAGTCGGGGATGGATGTCCCATTGACGGCCGAGGTCGTCGAGGTCGCCGAGGCTGCAGCCGCCTCAGCCTCCATCCTCGCCTTGTTGGCCATCTCTTTCTCGTAGTTGATCTCGATACGAGCGGCCGACAGCTCGATTTGTAACTTGTTCTTCTCCGCGGTTATCTCCTTGATCTCTTTTCTGAATGTTTCACCTTCCAGCCTGAAGTTCTCGTTGAGGATGTCAAGCCGGTCCACCCGATAATTCAGCTCCAACTTTTCTTTGTTCAGTTGCTTAACCTATTGATAACTCTCGTTCTATCAAGTGGTTCAAAAATATAACCTACAGGTAGGTAAATACTACAGCATTTTTAAATTATGTGGCATCTATATAGATTATTTGGACCTCTAAATAATTATTTATAAAGATAAATGTTGGCACGTACCTGTTGTTCGAGCAACGAGACTTTTTTCTTGCTCTCGGGTGGAGTTTGCTGTTGTTGTTGAGGCGGCTGTTCCCCATTTGAGGCCGGCGTCGAGGTTGTCTGACATCCAGCCTCGCACGATTTTACTGCCTCGGTCATCGGTGGCTGTTTGTGGTCCTTAGGTTGTGACGCCTCTTGTTGCTTCGAGGCCACGGCCTTTTGCAGATCCTCCAGCTCGGTCTGCTTCTTGGCGACCTCCAGCTCCATGGCTTTCACTTTCGCCTCTGAAGCTTGCAACGCCTCTCTGGCGTCAGTGAGCTCTTTACGTGCGTCGTCATGACTGAAAATGAAAGATATGTAGACTTAGATATAAAAAAGTTCCAAAGCAGACTGTGTGATTCATGGACGATCTTTCACGGAAAGGGAAAAATTGCAAGTGCAAAAAGTATTTTGAAGGAAGATGGGCATATCCGCTGCTGGAAACAGAAACACAGACATAACAAAGACCGTAGTCAGCTATAAATTAAAGTCGACTCGATACTCGTAAGAGTAAGAGTAAGTAGTTGTCCATAAATTGCATTCATTATAGTTTTTTTTGTGTAACATGACATCATGCACCATTAATATTTGCTTACCCATTATTTGCATTGCCGTTTGTCATCGGCTGAGGAGCTCCATTGACGCCAAGATTTTGGCTGGCCACGTGGAGCTGCTGCTGGCACAACTGCAGCTTCTCCTCGTAGCCCAGCCTCACAGCCTCGAGGTCCTGCTCGAGGTCGTCATTCCTCGTGTTTAGGGAGTAGATCACTTTGGTCAGCTGCGCGATCTTCTTCGACAACTTGTAGAGCATGTCTGGCGTGACAGCGGTAGGAGCTGGTGGCTGCTGAGGTTGCTGCCCCGAGGCCGCCCCTTCCTCGCCTTGTGCTGGGGGACCTCCACCGTTGGACATCATATTGTTGTTGTTGTTGTTGTTGTTGTTGTTGTTTGAACCACTTGCTGTTGCTTCGCCCTTCATACCGTTCTCATTACCATTCATGACAATTATTGTACGCAAATCCTTCGACACTTTTATTAATTGCACACACGAGGACGTATCACTGTGATCACAAGAATTGAAACGTTTTCAACACAAGATAGTTTTTCTGCGCATTTTGAAAGCTTATTTACTGCAGCAAAGTAGCCCAGGCTGATCCCCTACTCAAAATATCGAAAGGCCAAGGAAATCACAGGACTATACTATTATTTCGTATTTCTTTTCATGCTGCGCGTTAACACTGCCCGAGTGATATTTTCTAAATAGTTTGCACACGCTTGAATAGCTAGCTCCTGAGTTCAGGCTCCTCGAGTCTCTTGGGCGGTTGCTTCAGCTTTCACCCGTTGCAGTCATCCTGCTCCTTATGAGTTGTTTGAGCAACAAATATTTTCGTTCCACGTAAGTATTTTGAGCACCCACGTTTTCAAGAGTTTGGTGAATGATAGCTTCGTCGTGGATTGCGTTTATTAATCTTCAATGAGCTTTCCAACGAATCTTCAATCCATTTCTAGATGCTCGTGCTGCCTCTGACAAGGATTCTCACATACTGTTGTTTCAAATGGACTTTGAGATTGCTTTCATATAGCGCGGTTATTTTCCCATAAAAAAACTCGTGAAATCACAGTACACACGAAACGGGGACATGAGGGGGAGGATGCAAGCTTTCTCAATTCGTTGTTGTGATTGATTGTGTTTTTCTCTTTCTTTGCGGGTCGCAATTAAGTCGCAGCACGTGATCTATTTTGCTTCTACGATGGAGGCGATTGTTGCAACAAAGAAAACAATGGCTTGCAGCACGTATCTACGAATTTGACACCTTACGCTGCTAGCTCTCTGGCTTGATACACTTTTGGAGAAGAACTCCTTCTCCGGCCTCTCTTGAATTGGGGACACAAACTAGCAATGAAGACAGCGCAATGAGAAAAAAAGTTGAATTTATTGAACACTGTGCGCTCCCTCTTGCCCTCGTGGTGCCTCTAAATAAGTAGGTAGATAATAGGCGCAGAAACGAAACACAAAACAGCCGTCCTCGAGTCAGGTTGAACAAAAGCAGTCGCAGTATTCTTTGCCGAGTCCTGATTTGCTGTCTCTTAGCCGATCCAGCGAGCGACGAGCACACACGTGCTCTATGTAAGTACTTTGTCACGTCGCTCAGGAGAAGGCAACGGACGGACAGTCCAGCTCTTTCAAGCGACAACAATCATCGCCGAATCTCCGTGATCCTGGGAAGAGCAAAAGCTATGAAGTCAGGGTTGTGTAGATACTTCCTGATTATATTCTTTTGACTCGTTGCCACGATGCCCAGCTTATTTTTTGGGAAACTTGCCAAAACTAACGACACAGGGCACAATGAAAACACATACCAAAAATGATTGATCCATTATTTGGTTATCGTAAAAAATAAATTTTATTTTATTTTAGATTTTGAAAAAAATTGACATTTAATCTCTTTTTGTGGATTATCATAAATCACATTTAGATAGGGCTGTTATCGCTTTGACAATATTTTATAGGATGGCACTTTAAATAATTATTTAAGTGTACCTCTGCTTTATAGGAGGCTGTGCTCCAATTGGTAACATTTTGATAAAAACTTTTTTATAACGCACGGCAACAGAAAAAAATCCAAGAAAGATAATTTGGATTTAAACCATATCTTAAAAGAACTTGTACTTGATTTATCTCAGATTGGCATCCTTTGCCATTGAGGCCAAAGCGGAGTCTTCTTTAGCCATAAGGGCGTCTGGACTGTCGTACTCGATGACTTTTCCGGCGCTCAGAACGGCAATCCTGTCACTATCCATGATTGTGTTGAGCCTGTGCGCAATGGTGATGACAGTACACTCGTTGAACTCTCTACGGATGGTCTTCTGAATCAGGTCGTCCGTCTCAACATCGATAGCCGCCGTGGCCTCGTCGAGCACGAGAATCTTGGGCTTTCGCAGCAACGCCCTTGCCAAACACATGAGCTGCCTCTGGCCCACTGAGAAATTCGATCCTCCTTCCGTGACATCAGTGTCGAGGCCGTCGTCCAAGCCCTGAATATAAGCCTTGAGATGGGCGTGTTCAAGGGCTGTCCAGATCTCGGTGTCGTCTGACTTGCTCGTTGGATCGAGGTTGAAGCGCACTGTCCCGGTAAACAAGACAGGATCTTGCGGGATGATGGTCAGCCGAGAGCGAAGCTCATGCAATCCCATTTGGCTGATGTCGTAGTCGTCGATGATGATGCGGCCGGAGGCCGGCTCGATGATCCTGAACAGGGCAAGGGTCAAACTGCTTTTGCCGGCTCCTGTGCGGCCGCAGATCCCGACCTTCATCCTGTCATCGACGTCCAAGCTGACACCTTTGAGCACGAGGTCTAAGCCTGGACGATAGCGGGTCTGGTAGTCTTCTAGAGTGATCTGACCTTGACGAGGCCAATCCTCCGGGAGGGGAGGAGCCGCGGCATCATCTTGCTCCCACTTTGCCTCCTGCGGATTTGTGTTTGCGTATTCGAGGACTCTCTCCAGAGAGACGCAATTTGTCTCCAGGTCGCAGACCATCCTGACCAACCAGTTGAGGGTATCGGTGATTTGCATGGCGTACATGATGGACAGGCCTGCTTTTCCACCAGTGAGGCCGTCGCGTCCAATGATGGTGAAAATTGCGGCGAAAAAGATGATCAAATTCCCGAGGGACTCGATTCGTATGCCAAGCCACCGGTTCGAGGAATAGTTGAGATAATTGCAACGCACGTTTGCTGCCACCTTGTCTTCCGATTCGCGGACGAATCGCTCGAACTGGTTATAGACCCGGATCGTACTTGTCCCGTTGACGGATTCAGTGAAGTGCGAAAATATCGGACTCTTGCTGATGCTTTCCAGACGTTTGAGCTGCCTGGACGACGTGATGTAGTACTTTTGAATCATGAAGTAGACGACGGCGAGTGGTACGATGACGGTCATAAACATGGGCGTCGAGTACGAGATGATGATTAAGGCGCTGGCAACTTCACACGCGCACCACAGGAAATCCGACAGTTGGAATGGGATCGTCAAGTCGATTGTGTCAATGTCGGCTGCAAAATATGGAAAAAATCAATTAGCGTCTGAAAATTAGAGCCAAAAAATAGTGTCTCACCTGAGAACCGGTTGACGATTCGCCCTGTCGGGTTGGTGTCGAAAAACGACATCGGACTCCTCATGACGCTGTACAAGAGCTTCGTGTGGATGTTCTTGGAGGCTCTCGCGCAGCAGAGGAAAAGCATCAGGTCCCTGGTGAGCTCCACAAAGGACTCGGCAACTCCAAGGCCACCGTAGACACCCAAGAAAGTGGACTTTGTTTGATTCACCTTGTCCGGGTGCTTTTCATTGAAGTCAGACCAGTAGGACAGCCAGACGTTGCCGCCGGAGTGTAGACCTTGGCCTACAATGTACATGAAAACGGCGATGGCGGCCGCGACGAGGCCGACACTTTTAGCGTACTCGAAATACACGCCCCACTTGACGCGACCCAGCATGGCGGCCTCCTCTTCAATAAGTCGGCCTTGCTGGTCGTCGTCAACGCTGACCTGGCGGTCAAGCAGTTGCTGCTGGGAGAGGTCTCTTTCTTCACGAGTTTGCTGCTCGGACATGGATGACCTCGAGTCGCGGTCGACCTCCTCCATGATACTCGTGCGTCTCGACAAGATGCGATATGCCGACGTGGGCGTCGAGCCAAGGATCGTGTCAGAACTGACAGACGTGCTTCTGACGAACGGGATCGGATTGGCGCTACTCTCCGAGGTTTGTCTAACCACTTTACGGGGGCTGCCTCCGCCTCCGCCTCCACCATCGTCTTTCTTGTGATCTTCTGCCGCATACTGAGCCAAAAAGTCGGCAAAGGCTCCTTTGTTCGCGACGAGCTCATCATAGGAGCCTTGTTCTCCGATTTTGCCATCTCGTAGGACAATAATGTTGTCCACCTCCTTGAGGAAATTTAGGGCGTTCGTGGCAATAATACGGGTCTTCTCCTTCAACAGCCCCGTCTTGGAGCTAAGAACCTTCTCGAAAATCTCCTTGCCGACATGGGCATCGCAGGCCGACAACGGGTCGTCGAAAAAGTAGACGTCCTTGTTGGAGTAGGCCGCCCTGGCAATGCTGACACGCTGCTTCTGTCCTCCCGATAGATTAATGCCACTTTCTCCGATTTCGGTGCTGTCTCCAGAGGCCAGCATGTCGAGATCCGGCTGCAAGGCACATGCGTTGATCACCCGCTTGTACTCGCTTCGAACGTAGGGCCTGTCGAAGAGGATGTTGTTCCTCAAAGTGAGATTCTGGATCCAGGCCTGTTGGGGCACGTAGGCCGTCTGCAGCAGATCACGATCACGGCCTCGCCAATTGATCGAGCCTGCGACGAGGTCCATCTCGCCAATCATGGCCGATATTAAAGAGCTCTTCCCCGACGCGACCGAGCCCACGATGGCCGTGATGGAGCCGGTCGGTATCTTCAGGCTGACGTTCGTTATTGCCTGCTTGCTGTCGCCCCACGCGAAGGTCGCGTCTTTCAACTCGATGTCATTGCCGGAGTCCTCGACCTCGCTCCCGATGATTGACCTGTCGAGCTCTTCGGCATTGAGGAACCGGCTGATCCTGTTGATGCTCACAAACATCTTGACGCCGTCGGCGATGGCCCACGGGAACATGACCAACGGAATGCGCATGATGTTCAAGAGGCTGATTGACACGAAAATCTTTGAAGCGTCAAGCACGTTGTTCACGGGATCGATGGCCGTGTAAATCAAAAACACGACCATGGTGACGAGGAAGGGGGAGCAGGCGAAGGTAAAGTTGGTCATTGCCCTGCAAAAAAAAGGAACAAAAATGAAATCGATTTTCGACAGAATGTGAGGATAGTAATAGATCTTACCACAAGTACGCCGAGTGCTTCAAGACTTTGATCTCCTTGTCCCTGACGTCGGTCACTCGTTTCATGAAAGGTAGTTCCCAAGCGTAAAGCTTGAGGACTTTCATTCCGGGAAGGATCTCGTTCATCAGCTTGATCCGGTTGTCCTTGGCCTCGAGCTGCTTCTCTTGCAGGCTCTCGGTTACCTTCGTGCCCCATGCGTTGAGCGGGATCAGGAGGCAGAGAACGCCCAAGCCGCCGAGAGAGGGGAAGATGCCGAGCTCGTTGTAGAGGAAGTACATGGCCACCGCGACCTGGAGCGGCGCCGCCCACAATGACGGCAGAAACGGGATGCTCTCCAAGATCCGCTGCGCGTCGACGGACATGTAGTTGGTGATCTCTCCGACGGTGTACTTCGAGCGGGCGTTGTTCGAGATTGACAAAGCCTTCCGGTATATAGCCGCCACCACGCTGGACCTCATTTGGATCGCCACAACCACCATTTGGTGGATAAAGACGTGAAACGAAATCGTCCAAGCGGTGGACGCTGCCAGCATGAGGATCGTGTAAAAGTAGCCCTTCCATGCCTCCTCCTCTTTGGACTGGATGTGCTTGATGAGCGCCTTAAGAAGGACCGGGTTGGCGTAGGCGATCAAGTAGTGGAACAATCCCAGGACGGAGCTCAGGAAGAACCTCTTGCCGTAGGTCCTCAGCAAGACGGGCCAAATGCTGACTTGCTTGTCCGTCTCTTTCTTGTTGGTCATCGAAATCCCGAAGCTGGCCACGTAGCTGTCCCACTTGCCAAGGAACGTGTTGACGTTGGCGGTCACGTCGACTTGCTTCGGCGAGGGTGGCAGCTCTGCTTGCAGGAGAGGATTGAAGTAGCCCTTCCAGATGATCCCGTCCATCCAGGAGAAAAAGATGTTCGACACGTGAGAGGCCTTCGATTCCATGGGGACGCTGTCGTCCCCTGTCCGGATGGCGGCAAAGGCATGGCACACGAGGTGGGCAAGCAGAAGAGGTGTTCCAGACAAGACTGTGATACTAACTTGTAAGGCGTCCGGAATCGCGGCCACCGTGGCGCCACCAGGGACCGGCGGCGTCTTCAGCAGGTTGTAGATATCTTCCAAAAATTGGGGCACCGAGCAGAAGACGTGCAGCAAGTAAAAGTAGAAGAACAGCTTTGACGAGTGGTGCTGCTTCCTCTTCTCGATCCAGATCCACACGTACGACACGACGTAGCAGATGGCTAGCGCAACCAGTGGGACATAGTCGGAGTAGGATAAGGTCTCCAGGTACCTGATCCTCGCATACACCCGCAGGCATGTGCCAATCACGTGACATAGCGTAAAGAGGTGCTTAAGAATGAAGGGGATAAGTTTGAGTTTGGGTGGCGGATCTCTGTAGCCCGTCGACGCCTTGACCAAATAGTATGGCCAGAATAAGCTGAAGACGATGAACGTTGCGGCCGGCAATCCGACCAACACGGTGTCCTGGAAGCACTGAGTCAGCCGGGGGTGGGTCGAGTTCCACGCTATCGTTGCATTCCAAATAGGATCGCGACAGAATCCTCCCAAGTGTGAATCGTTGTTGCTGCCACTTGACGGAAGAGGCGTCAAATTGGATTCTTCTATAGTCGTTCGGAATGTGATGTTGTCCATGGTGAAAAGTTGAATGAGGGCTGCTAGGGGGTTGTCTCTGCTTTTAAGGCCGGGCTCTGGCATTTGACATCTCTTCTCGCTTTCCGTGTTTTCGTGGCCGGTCGCTACGTTGTTTACTTCATGAAGCCGTCGTCTCACAACATTGCGCAACTTTTCACATTGTCAGCGGGCATACAGGCACTGCAGCGAAAACCAGTTCTTTCTTTCTCTCGTTCTTTCCACGTACAGGTATTGGTATGACAAGATGGCGGCGGTAAAAAAATATTAGGAAACCTTGGTTATTTCCAAGGATTCTCGATTACCAGGATTGTCACTAACGGTGCTGAGGGAACTGAGAGTTACTGAGAGCTAATAATATTCCCCAAAAATCGCTCCATATTTTACTCAGTTTTCTGAGACGTCTCAGTTGAGGGGTGCTACTTCAAAAGCGAGTTAGTGACAATCCCTTACTCCTTATCCCTGGTTTTTTCTTGATTTGATTTTCGTTTCGATTTTCTAAAAAATTCAAAATTCGAACTTAAAATTCAAAACAAACAAAACTGAGAAAACTCTCGCCTGCCTCGCCTGATTTAGAACTCATAAACTGATCATTTTGGATGACAATAATTTCGAATTTTCGACGTGTTTTCCCGATATTACGATTGAATAGTTAATATTAGTTTTGATCTTAGCAATTATTATGCATTATTCCATAATTCAAATGGCCTTTTTTGTTCACTAAATCATGTAAATCGTGGTGACTGACTGATGATATTCCTAATTCCTATACTTCTACTCAGCATGCGCATGCGCGAGTCAGCCTGGTCAAGCGCAATATTTATGGCACTCGTCTCGCACCTTCGATCCTATAATGTGAATAATAATGTTGATCTCATAAACTAAATGTTTAATAACATACGGATCTACATATTTTTATTTTTCTGCTGTTTGTGAGTTTCAGGATTTTACAGAATTTTAAAGTAAATCATGTAAATAGGTATATTTTGACGTTCAGGATTC
>JAAUYL010048447.1_pt1 | contig 12462 bp, 11 predicted proteins | sample 7278011 | NCBI WGS metagenome assembly JAAUYL01 (sample SAMN14350225, study PRJNA611818) | marine sediment metagenome | isolation source: surface marine sediment (1.8m) | place: French Polynesia: Moorea | collected 2018-08 | reverse complement strand
CTAGAAGGAAAAACAGAAAAATATGGTCGCGATTTTAGAGTAATTAATCGTTGGGAGCCAACATCCCAAATTTGCTCAAATTGTGGCTTTAAAGGTGGGAAGCTAGACCTGAAGGTGCGAGAATGGGAGTGTCTCAACTGCGGTGCAAAACATGATAGAGACGAAAATGCAGCAATAAATATATTAGTCGCGGGCGGGCAGTCCGAGACATTAAACGGACGTGGAGGCAAGCGTAAGACTACTGCAAAAGTAGCAGCAGCCTGTGAAACGTCAACTCGCCGAGGAGCTACGGCTCAGTAGGAATCCCCGCGCCTTTAGGCCGGGGAGGATGTCAAGTACAGAATCTAGAAATTATTGCTTTTGCAGTTGCAGATGGAGGAAGTAGAAAAATTAATCAGTCTCAAGTTTTGCCTGGTTTAGCTATTTCTTTGTTAGAAGAAGCACTTCAGCGCAGTTGCCAAACAAACCAAGGTCAAGTTTATCCTTGGTTATTAAAGGAATTTCAAAACAAGTAAAAAGAAACTCGTTAATCCATCTGTGCATCCGTGGCAAAATCTTGGTGTGCCTCTCTCTTTCCTTATCATTATCTAAAGCTCCAAAAAAATTCAAAGATATTAGTCTTGTATTTGCCCCTAAAATTCTGATATAATTTATTTAACTGGGGTTACTTGTCTATATATATGAATATTTAGTCAACAAAAAAAAGTATTGGTCTCAACAATACTATTTTTAATCATCGCGACCCACAGTTAAGATTACCGCCAATCATTCTGTGAAGCTCCTGAAAAAAAATCAACTACTGACAACTACTGAGTTCCTATCCTTTGAATTTCAACCATGTCTCAATTTTTAGAAGTGATCGCCATCCATCCCCACAACCCAAATATTCATTCTGTGAAGCTCCCAAAAAAATCCCAAGATATTAGGCTTGCATTCCCCAAAAAATTCTGATACGATTTATTCATTAGGGTTAATTCGCATATACGCATGACTAATCATTCAACACAATAAAAGTATATTTCAGAAATTAGTTCAGTAGAGGCGTGTTAGGCATTAAGTTAACTAGGCTCAACATTTAATCAGATGAACCCGCCCCAATGATATAACCCACCAATTTTTTAAAGATAGCGATCGCGACCCAAACCTAAGATTATCGAAAATCATTCTGTGAAGCTTCAGCAAAAATCAACCGTTGAGGAATTTTTCCATATTCCTACACCCTTAGTTCCAATTCTCTCTAAATTTCTACAAGCGATCGCCATCCACACCCACAACCCAAATATTCATTCTCTAAAGCTCCTAAAAAAGTCGGCAGCAGAAAGGATGTTTGCCTTGCATTTCCCCAAAAATTCTGATACCATTTATTTATAAGCAAGAACTCGTCCATACGCTTGACTATTTATTCAATAACTAAACATAGTTAGGTTTAGTAAGAGCGGGTTCCAGTACAAGTTAACGAATTTCAACGTTCAATCAGAGGAGCCCGCCCCAATAATGTAAAGCACCAATTTAGATATATTCGTTTAGGGGAATAAAAAAAGTAAAAACATTTCTGAAATAATTGGTTTACATCATCTTGTCAATCTTATCCAATCGATCAATACGCTTCAAAAGTCGTATAAAAGCAAACCCCATCACCACAACCAACAAGAGCAACACCAAAGCCAAACTAACCTGATTATTAACATATAGAATAGTCGCCGACAAAGTAAAACCACTAATCAACAAAGCATAATTAGTACCCATTTGCACACTACCAACTCGACGAACCAACCTATCTGTTTCCGTCGCCCGAACCCGAACCCTAATATCCCCCTGTTCTAACTTATCAATTGCATCCTCAATACGACCAGGCAAACCCAAAGCAGTAGAACTAACCTGAGCGGCTTGACGACCAAGCTCATTAAAAATAGTATTTTGAGAATTTCCATCAGACATAAGCTGCATGGCAAACGGTTGTGCCACCTCCATAAAATTAAACTCTGGGTCTAAACCCTTACCAACTCCCTCCAAAGTAGAGAAAGCTCGCATAACAAAAGTGAAAGTTGCTGGAAAACGGAAAGGTTGGTCATAAGCAACCTCATACAAATCATCACTAATGGCCGTAATTGACTGAGCTTCAAACGGCTTATCCATAAAATTATCCAACATATATTGGATAGAACGCCTCACAGGTCCCATATCTCCAGTAGGAGTCAAAGCTCCCAAATCTATCAGAGACATAATTACCCTCTCAGCATCTTTTGAAGCAATCCCATAGAGAGTATCCATGAGTTTCTCCCGGATGTTAGACTTAATTTGCCCCATCATGCCAAAATCATAGAAAATTAATCCCCCTTCTGGACTAACAGCAATGTTACCGGGATGAGGGTCAGCATGGAAAAAGCCATCATTCAAAAGTTGCCGTAAATATGCTTCAGCACCCATTCTTGCCAAAGCCTTTCTATCTTGGCCTGATGCTTCCAGAGCTTCATAATTACTAATTTTGATACCTGGAACATACTCTAAGGTCAGTACCCGTGGCGCTGAATACCGCCAATAAACCCTGGGAACTCTTACCCAGTCACAGTTGCGGAAATTACGACGAAAAGTATCGGCGTTGCGACCTTCGTTGAGATAATCTATTTCTAGCCAGAGAATTCGGCAACATTCTTGATAAATACCCAACCAGTCTCGACCCCGACCCCATTTCGGGTGACTTTGAAAATAACGAGCTATTCCTTTTAGAATAGTCAAATCAATTTGGAATAGTTTTTTCAACCCAGGTCTTTGTACTTTAACTACTACATCTTCACCAGAGTGAAGTTGCGCTCTATGAACTTGACCTAAACTAGCCGCAGCTAAAGGAACTGGGTCGAAGCTTGGGTATAGTTCTTCTACCTTTTTCCCCAGATCCTCTTGGATAATTATTTCTACTTGTTCGTAGTTAAAAGCGGGAACTTTATCTTGAAGTTTTGAAAGCTCTTCAACGTATTCTGAAGGAAATAAGTCAGCACGGGTGGAGAATAGCTGCCCCAACTTGATAAAGGTTGGGCCTAAGTCTAGCATTGTATCTCGGACCCAAATAGCTTGTTTCCGCCGTCTAAGATTTTTCTTTTCTTCTGTTATTCCCCCCCGGTAGCTCCAATCTTTTTTGTCTACCCAAAGCCAAGTTAGCCAAAGGAGAACAAAACTCCAAATATCAATGTAACGACGCTGGCGAGAGTAATTTTCTTTGTTCCAGCGATAAGCTTTTTGACTATAGGGTTTGCTGGAGGCTTTAGTCATTGAGCCTCCAGTTGTATAGTTAGCTTCTTCCTTGTGGTTAATAATGTCATCGAGGAGAACAGACACAATAGCAGTATTTTATAATTTGTGATATTATTAAAGGTTGAGCTCATGGCAATAGAAAACAATGAGCGCAGGTATAGTTTGTAAGATTCACAGTTGGAAGTCCCCCGTTTTATATATTATTCAGCTTCGGCGTAAAAGACCTGTCATAGTATACTGAATTAAAACAGGAAGAGGACTTCACTTCTAATATATATATATGGCAACTTCTTAGGAGCTTGAAGAATCCTAGATTCTCTTTTAAGGCCAATATTGGGGATATGTCAAGAAGAGCGACTACGATATTTTTGCAATTCTGCCCTGACTTGAGCTACCTCAGCCCTTAGATCGTCAATTATGGCTTGTAGGTCTTTGGGCTGAGAGTCCAATTCCTCAGAGTTACTATTATTATTGGTGTTATTTTCTGCTTGAGCTTCTCTATCTGCTCTTTCTAAAACTTGGTCAATAAAGCTACGCAAGTTTTCTCTTTGCTCTGCGTCAAATTTACCTAGTCCACTGAGGGTATTGGTGATGCTATTTTCTAGTTTTTCATATACTCCTTCTGCAATAGCTCTACCGACAAAGAAAGCATGAATTGGTGATTTACTCATAATAAAATAGTTTCTTTTGATAGTTTACTAATCAATTTAGATGTTTTTTTAACTAATTGGGCTTGTTTTTTTATCTGGTTAACAAACTGTCTATTGATGTTTAAGTTTGGTCAATGAGCCAGCCTTTGGTTAAATTTCAACAGATTCAGATTGAAATATATCTCACCCACCACCTCTTATTCAAATATCTAAATATTTAATTTAATTTTGTACTCATCTTCATGTTTGAGACCTAATTTCTCACTTGGAGTAAAGATGTGATTCTAATTGTAAAGTATTGTATCACATTATTTTATAAGTGTCTTACCTAGTTTCTTAAAAGATGTTGATCTTTAGGTGAACGACCTAATATCAATACTATAGCTATGATATGGGCTTTTATATTTACCAGGAATAGCGTTCTTAGTTTTGCCAAACGACTTACATTCCGAGGGAATGGAAGTATTGCCAGTTCCTTATACCATTTTACGGAAGTCAAAAGTCAAAAGTCAGGCATTAAGATTTTACAGGCTAAACACTTTGAAGCTACATTCAACAATTAATAATTATTAATTATTAATTATTACCTCTCCTTGAAAAGGAGAGGATTGACTAATCATGAAAATTTGTTCTTCTCTTGGTCGATTGGATATGGCGTTTCGGCTGTCGCCGAGATGAAAAGCGTTAGCGTTAGCGTTAGCGTTAGCGAGAGCTACCGTAGCAAGAGGCAGCTCCTCTGAAAGAGGCAGCGGCTCTGTCAAGAGCGGGAGACCTCGGCATCCTATCCTTCGGAATGCTCCGCTTTCCGACCGCTTGTTTCTCCACGGCGAGTGAGAGGCTTTAAACTTTAATTATTCGGTAATTTCAGGGAATTATTTCACATATAGCAATCCTAAATGGATTGTGACATTTTTTCTAATAGTTAATTTGAGCTGAAAACCTCTAACATTCTGACTCCTGTACGTCGCCCTACCGACGAGGACTCTACCTGATTTATGACTCCTAACTGCCAGCAAAATATTACAACTTAAATAGGATTGCTGTATATAGTTTGAAACTATTTGTGATATTTGTGAAATCTTTAAAAGTGAATTTGTATAAGGATTTTATCTACCAAAAGCACATTACTTTTCATAGTATGGCAGCTTATTTCTTGCACTTTTTAAACTAATATTTGTCACAAAAATAATCTAATTGGTATTAGTAGGTTTGACTAAAATAATAAATAAAGTATTGCTCAAAAAATACTTTAAAATATAAATTTATCTCAAAAAAATCAAATTAATAGTAGTCATCTGGGTACTGATTTTGCTGCGGATATTTAGGTTGATAATCAGAAGGATAATATGATGTTTTTGGCAAATCAACCTTGGCACTATTGTCATTAGAGGAATAATTGTAGGGAGATACTTGAGTTTTCACATCACCAGAATAATCTGCTTTTTCTGACCAAGATTCATACTCATTAGAAACAGACAAACTATTTTGGACAAATTCATTCTGTTCAAAATCTGGCTTAGGTAATTTATTTAATTTTGGTGGGTTTATTGAGTAAGTTTTGACTGAAGGAGAACCAAAAAGAGGACTGGAGGGGTCGTGATTTCGGAAAGTGTAATTTGGCTCTTGCTTCAAACTTTCTAATAAATTACTTGATGTCAAAGATACCATTTTGTTATTAGTTTTAGCATGGCTATAACGCAAGGTAATATTAAAACCTATCCATCCAAAAGTTCCGGCAGTCAAGACAAACAACAAAAAAATTGTCAATTGGAAAGAAAGTTGATTAATCCAACTAAATTTATTATCTGTATAACTAGGGGTGAAAACCGCGTCATTGTAAGGTTTAATATTTCTTTTATCAACCTTTTTTATAGGAACTTCATTAGTAATATATTTACCTACTTTCTGCTCAATAGTTGACTCTGATTGAAGCTCCGTCAATTTGTCATTATTGTTAAATATAGATGCTTTCTGTGTTAAATAACTATTCTGTTTTTTTACCTCTAAAATATTTGATTCATTTAAAAGAAGTGCTAACCAACTTTCTACAGTTTGAGGTCGTTTTTCAGCATCTATTTCTAATCCCATGAGAATAGTCTTCTCAATACCTGGAGTAAGATTAGGTTGAAAATCTTTTAACTCTTTTGCAGAAAATTTAAGTGTTTGAGGAACAACTTGAGAGAGCCTTAAAGCTCCAGGAGTAGGAGCCTTACCAGTAAGTAAATAGTATAATGTAGCTGTTAAAGCATAAATGTCTGTTGTCGGACTTAACTTTTGTTGTGGATTACACTGTTCTGGTGGTGAATATCCCACAGAAAATAAATTAGTATGAGTTTGCCTAATTCCAGGAGTTAAATCACAGGCAATACCAAAATCAGTTAGTACAACAGTATTAGTTCCAGCTCGCCTAATAATATTCTTAGGTTGTATATCCCGATGTAAAAAACCATTTTTGTGAACTACTGAAAGAGCTGAGGCAATTTGGTGCATATAATGAGTAGCTTGGTTGGGATGGAGATTATGGCCAGACTGTATTAACTCAGCCAAATTTTGACCCGGTATATAGTCCATTACTATGAAGAAAAGCTCATCTTCCTCAAAAAAGTCCCATACTTTGACAATGTTGGGATGTCCAGAGTTAGCCAGGAGATGAGCCTCAGTTATAAATTGATGTTGAAATTTAGGAAAATCTTGATGCTGGCGTAGACTTTCATTGAGAGTTTTCAGTACAACAATTTGGTTAAAATGATGATGAATAGCTCGGTAAGTTATACCAAAGCATCCTTGGCCTAAAATACGATCGATAGTATATTTTCCTTTTTGAAGGACAACTCCTGCTGTCAGGTTCATAAAATACTAATTTTTATAAAAGTGTTAGTCGTCAGAATACAACAAGATGCTTGTAGTTGATTCTGCTCGATTGATTATAGATGAAGTTCCTAAAATTGGAAAATCTAGATACAGCAGATGCCAAATATGCGAGGTATAAATATTAACATTCAAGCCTCTGTAGTGTGGGCATCTTGCCCGCTAGTAGTGTACCTGAGTGAGATGAAATTCGCTATATTATCAGGGTCAAAGAAATTGGTTAAGCAGTAGCCGAAAAGACCAGAATTAGGTAATCTAGTGTTTAGTTGCAAAAGTTAGTAATATTATTTTTTTCTCGATTTCCTTAAGGTTTCAAGCTTTTTTCTTGGCTGAATAAGTATATTAATTTATGCAATTAGACACTAGCTCAGTAAGTATTAAAGATTTTGACATCCTCTCCGGCCTGTTAGCGTTAGCGTAGCTCCTCTGCAAGAGGCAGCTCCTATGTTAGCGTTAGCGAAGCTCCTCTGCAAGAGGCAGCTCCTCCGAAGGAGGCAAGAGGCAGGCGCGGAGATTCCTACTGAACTGTAGCTCTTCGGTGGGTTGACGTTTCGCAGGCTGCTGCTACCTTGACGCTAGTCTTACGCTGGCCTCCACGTCCGTTTAGTGTCTCCGTTAGCGCAGCTCCTCCGGAGGAGGCATGCCCTCCGGCGACTAATATATTTATTGCTGCATTTTGGTCTCGATCGTGTTTTGCGCCACAGTTGAGGCATTCCCACTCACGAATTGATAAATCCAATTTTCCACCTTTGAATCCACAGCATGAACAAACTTGAGATGTGGGTTCCCAACGGCTAATTACTCTGAAATCGCGACCGTATTTTTCCGCCTTTCCTTCTAACAGCGTCCTAAATTGTCTCCAACCTAAATCTGATACCCACCCCTCTTGCTCCCCTCCGGTGGAGGGGATGGGGGTGGGTTACGGTTTTTTACCATTCCAGAAAAATTCAAATCTTCTAAAATAACTGTTTGGTTATCACGAATTATTTTAGTAGATAATTTATGCTGAAAATCAGTCCTTGTATCTTTCAGTTTGGTATGGAACTTAGCTACTTTTAATCTGGCTTTTTCATACCTTTTAGATCCTTTAGTTTTCTTAGATAATGACTTACTTAAGTTTTGATACTTCTGAATAGGTTTTTTCAATGGTTTAGGAGCATCAATCTTCGTACCATCACTAAATGTAGCAAAAGTTTTAATACCTAAATCTATACCTACTAAATTGTCACTTTTTGGTAAAGTTTCAGGATTTATTTCTACTACAAAACTGAGAAAATATCTGTTGGCTGAATCTTTAATTACTGTTACGGAGCTAGGCTCACTAGGTAACTCTCTTGACCAAACAATTTTCAGCTTTCCAATCTTAGCGTTGCTAGGAACTTTATCCTGACCAACTTTAAACCCTCATGCATGTAAACCTAGCAGTCTGCGCGTGATTTCCTGATCCATGAATTTAGGAGGTTTAACAGGTTTACCTTTTCTCTGACCTTTAGTTTATTTAAAAAAGTTAGAGCAACGCCTGGTTTAAATCATTCAAAGATTGCTGCAATGGTATGTTAGAAACCTCTGACAACCATTCTCTGTATTCAGTCTTTTTAGCTTGAGTAATAAAAAGCTTTTGTAGTTCAGGATTAGTGGGTTTCTTTTTTCCTGATTTATACTTCTGTTGACAGCAAGCCAGACTATCATTCCAAACCACACGGACACAACCAATTAGCCAAGCTATTTGGTATTTTTGTCCCGGTGTTGGATAGATCCGATACTTAAATCTAGCTTTCATAATTCCTATCTAAACTAACAGTATGATAACATATTTATTGAAATAAAATAAACTAAAAAGTCGCCCTATAAGGGCGAGGCTTGAGACCCAATTTTTCGGTCAAAAACAAAAATCAATAAAATAGAATATTTATGAGGGAAAAAAAATCTGAGCCTACACTTAGTCCAATTGCAGAAAATCTGGTGCTAGGTTTACCAGTACATTGTCTAGATGACTACTCTGCTTACCTACTTTCTCGATTAGAGGCGGGAGTGGGAACTCATGTAGTGACCCTGAATGCGGAAATGGTAATGCAGGGTGAGAAGAATCATGTCTTGGCTGAGATAATTCGTCAGGCTGAATTGGTAGTTCCTGATGGAGCTGGGGTAGTTTTATACTTAAGGCTTAAGGGTAAATCTGTAGGGCGTTGTCCTGGTATTGAATTAGCAGAAAGTCTTTTGTGCCAAGCATCGAAACAGAATCCACAGAATTTAGTATTTTTCTATGGAGGAAAACCAGGGGTCGCTATGAAGGCTGCTGAGATTTGGCAAGAAAAAGTCCCAGAATTAGCGATCGCGGAGCGTGGCGTCAGCCGTATCGCTTGTCAGCATGGTTATTTATCTCTAGCAGAGGAGAAGGAACTATTACAGACTTTGGCACAATTACAGCCAAGATTAATATTTGTGGGTTTAGGAGTGCCTCGTCAAGAGTTGTGGATTGCAAAACATAAACATATTTGTCCTCAAGCAATCTGGATTGGTATTGGTGGTAGTTTGGATATATGGGCTGGTGTGAAGGAAAGGGCACCTGCTTGGTTTTGTGACAATTCTTTGGAGTGGTTGTATCGACTTTATCAGGAGCCTTGGCGTTGGCGACGAATGTTGGCTCTACCACAATTTGCTTGGAAAACTTTGATGGAAATCAAATTTTAGACAAAAAGAAACCATAGTAATGTTTATAAAGGATAATTTAACTGATTTTTAGTTAAAAGTCAATCATTAATTAACAAAATAAGTAGTCAAGAAGCAATGAACTTTGAACATGAGTATGAACAATGAAACTAATACTAAGTTAAATATTAATCTTAGTGATGGGGAAATTTATGAAACAGTAAAAAAATCTGTTAGACTATCTAATCGAGATGTAAGTGGGTTTGCTTCTGCTAGTTCAATTTTTCTAGATAATACCTGGAATTTATTGCCAGAAACCAACCACAATCTCACTAATGGAAATTCTTATACAGTTTGTGAAGATCGCATTGCTTTAGAAAAAACAGAAAGATTTATTAACTATTTGAATCCCAATTTTATTTTCCGTAAATTTGATGGCGAACCAGACGAGCAAACTTATCAAAGCTGGATTTAACAGGCAAAAAAGAATATTGAAATTGCTAAAATTTAGCTAGGAAGTAAAATTTTTACTCTGGCTTTTATAAAAGCATTATCTATGCGCGTGGGATTGAATATACCTCTGTAAACGATGGTGGGAGAGTTGCCAAGTAAAGGATATATTCCTGCTCACTTGGAGGATTTTTTACCAGATATTTTTAATCCTTATAAATCTAAAAATTATTTGGAATGTGAAGTATTAACTTTGTTGGCAGAAGGGCGTAGTAAAAATGCAGCTTATGATATGATAAATTCACCATTAACTACATTTATGGTCAGATATCTAGGATTTGATGAAATCAAAAAATAAAGAAAAAGAACTAATGATTTTTTTCAAAATAATATTTCTGCGGAAGAGTTTATTGATGGCTGTAACCAAAATTTAGTCAAGACAGTTATTGATGGAATTTTAGAGTTATTTGAGAGTCGGAAGCGGGCAATTGGTGGAGTCAAAAAGTCGTCGTCGAAAGTTAGATTTGCAAGAAATAGAATATAATATTAGAAAGTTTGATGAAATCGTTAACGATGATTGCGAATACCTTTTTTCCCGTTCTTAATTAAATTATGATAATATCTACACTTCGTACTCTTTTTATTAGTAAACAAGTCCCATATCCACCAATTGGAGGTGTCTCCCTTCGCAACTGGCAAAATATGAATATTATGATGACTTTTGGTCCAGTTGCAGTTTTTACAGCATCTAATTGGAGTCCTAATCAACAATCTTTACCAGGTATAGAAGTATGGAATCATTGTAATGTTGAGGAACAAAGATCAAAATGGGAAAAATTAGAACGTATACTGTGGTGGTTGATTCCTACAAGGCATCAAAGAGTGGATTGGGCTTACTCCAAGAAAGCAGCTCAAGAATTTAGATATATTCATTCAAGAATTTAAGCCTGATTTAGTGATTTTTGAGGAAGTTTGGTTATTTAGATATCTCCCAGTAGTCAAACGTCATAAATGTAAAATAATTTTCGATAATCATAATGTAGAAACACATCTTTTTGGGCAAGAGGATTACTCATCAGATAATTTTAAAACTAGATTAAGAGCTAAGGTTTTGTTAAATCGTCTTAATTTCATTGAAAAAAAATTTATTGAGAATTCAGATCAAGTTTGGGTATGCAGTGAGGAAGATGTAAAATTAATTCAAGAGTTATATGGCAAAGAAACACCTACTTTTAGTATTTCTAATGCTACTAATATTTACAACTATGAAGAAGTACGTTTAGGTAAATGTAATATTCCTAGTGGATTAAGCAACAAACAACACAACTTACTATTTCTTGGTTCGATGTCCTATTTGCCCAATACAGAAGCTGTTGAATTATTAATCGATCAAATTTATCCCCAAGTTAAAAAGATTTATCCTGATAGCCGTTTACTACTTGTAGGACGTAATCCTACTAATAAAATGCTAGAAGCAGGGAAAAAAGATTCGGGAATTATTGTTACTGGAAGTGTTCCTGATGTGCTTCCGTATTTAGCTGCATCAAGTGTTATGGTTGTTCCACTGATAAAAGGAGGAGGTACAAGACTCAAAATTTTAGAAGCTTTTGCTGCTGGTTGTCCAATTGTTAGTACATCTAAAGGTGTTGAAGGTATAAAAGCAAAAGACGGGGAGCATTTACTAATTCGAGATAGTATTGAAGAGATAGTCGATGGTATCTCTCAAATTTGGTCTGATTCTGCATTAAGCAATAAATTAGCAAATTCTGCTTATGATTTAGTTAAAAAAGAATATTCTTGGGAATCAGTTGGTAAAATAGTTGAACAAGTCCTAGAAAGTATTGTTTAAATAATTAAATAGCCTACATTCCAAACTTCAAAAAGATACTGTGAATAATGACTAAAAAACTAAATAATTGAAGATTATTCTTTTCGTGTTTTTTCTAGAATAATACATTGTGTTAATACTTGATTGACTACTAAAAAGTTGCTGAGGTTATTGTGAATATTTTCTATCTTAAATTGAGGATATCCATATAATTGAGAAGGTTCTCCAATTTTCATATTAAGTCTAGATGTTTCAACTAAAGAAGCAATAGAAATGTTGGAACCGTATTTGTTAAAAACTTTATCTGCAAATGGATAACAATCTAAAAATAAATCTATAGTAGCAATAAATAAACCACCAGGTTTAAGAATACGTGCAATTTCTTTCATAAGCGAAGAAATTTCTTCTGAAGGAATATGTTCAATTGCAGAAATTGAAAAAATACGATCTAAAGAATTACTTTCTAATTGAGCATTTTGTAAAAAATCATTAATAAATTTTACTTTGTGGCCAAAGGCAGAATTAAGATGATTAAACTCTTTTTTTGTAAATATCCAATCAATTTTTTCATCAGGATTAATTAAAGGATCGACAGATGTAACATCAAGTCCAGATTTAGCTAAAATAAATTGGAAACCAGAAGCACCTGCACCTATTTCCAACTTTGATGTCGGTAAGGGGTCTCCCGTTATACGAATGTTAACGGGAGGGGAATTGCCGACCAACAAATAAACCGCGTAGCGTCCACTTAGTTTCTTGCATTGTGTG
>JAAUYL010098975.1_pt1 | contig 12467 bp, 17 predicted proteins | sample 7278011 | NCBI WGS metagenome assembly JAAUYL01 (sample SAMN14350225, study PRJNA611818) | marine sediment metagenome | isolation source: surface marine sediment (1.8m) | place: French Polynesia: Moorea | collected 2018-08 | reverse complement strand
CATTTGAGCATGTTCCATATCTAATTTCGTTAGTGGTTTTGGTTTGCTATTTGTTTCTTCTGGAGAAAAATTCCAAGTAGCATTAAAGGATTGTCGCAAAAAGCATCATTGCTTGCAAAGAAAAACGTGTTTGAGTCAAATACGAGTAGCAGTCGAGAGTTGACAAGAAGAAGCTGCAGTGCCAGAAGTCCAAAATGACATCCTTCGTATTTATTGTTTCATAGATGTCTCGCAGTGTACTTACTTAATGTAGTCTTTCTTAGAAAGAAACGTGCTAAAGTCGAGATGTTTTTGCTTAGGGGGAAAATGTCACCCGACCTCTTTTGAGATTTAGTATGGGTCACACAAAGGATTCCCCATTGCAATTGAAATTGGAATTCCCAGCTGCAGGACACCTTTTCAAATTTTAGAACTTGCAAGGAAGTTAACTTTGTTGTACAGAACGTGTTATCACACCTCCAAGGAAGAAAATGAAAATCTTTTTAAAGCATTTGGGTTTCAGGTTGCTCATCGCACGCTGACTCATATACTTATTTTCGTAACATGTTGGTAGATAGGCTGTGTCTGTATAGCACATGATCACCAGCTTGAACGGGTATACTAACAATGCTTGAGCGCCAGCGTATGGAGTTCTCAGTATTCTGTAGATCACAGCGAGGCAACACCAAAATTCCATACATGAAGTAAAATTAATACGCTCGTCAGCTAGTGATAACTAAGTAGAGGAACCTCAAGCACTCTTTAGCAGGCAAAAATGGCTGAAATATTTACAACGCTCAAGGAGCACCTCAGTCTAAAAGACATCAATGAGGACAACTGGGTGTTCAAGTTATTTTCCAAAGCGTCTGTTGGTAAGAACTTGCGGAAAAAAAACTCGTGAAATGGAGAAAAAATAAAATATTGCGATTTTGTCCAGGTTTATGTCTGTTGGGCTCTGGCATTGTGGCTGCCACCCAGTATTTTGGCAATCCAATTTATTGTGATTTCAACGGAAACAAAGTTGATTCCGGGCTTTTTAATGCCCATTGTTGGATTCATGGAACGAAGGCGATCGGCGATCAACTGGTGGACGGATGTGTCGTGTCGAAAGTGAGTCCGGCGATTTTCATTTTCACGGAAAAGTTTTGGACATTGACGATTATTTACCTTTTCAGAACGATCCTTATGTATTGGTACACATAATATTGTTGGCTTGAAAACAGCTTCTTAAAGTTAAAACTTTTATTGCAGGAATCCGAAGATGGATCTAATGGCAAGGATACCATTTACTACCAATGGGTTGTCTTCATGTTGGCCATCAATGCGCTCATTTTCGCTCTGCCACATCAAATCTGGAAGATCCTCGAGGGCGGGCTTATGAAGGACTTCCAGTTTAAAGAGGCCAAGTCTTACCTGATATATAGCAACGACAAGCAGAGACAGTAAGCAATTGATCATGTGATTGCAAATTTGATGAGAATATCTGATCCATATTTTCAGGGACATTGTGGCGACCTATGTCAAGTATTTCCGGTTTCTCAAGGGGCATCACAACCACTACTTTATGAAGTTTGTCCTCTGCGAAATCCTCAACCTGATCGCGGTCTGGATCAACTTTGCCATCACCAATTGCTTTCTGGACGGCCACTTCAGCTCGTACGGACATGATGTCGTCCACTATCTAACTCTGAATTACTCTGAGCGGTCTGAAACTCCGAATCCAATGTGCGACGCTTTTCCGACCAAAGTCAGCTGCACGCTGAAGAAGTTCGGCAGCGGGAGCGGAGGAGACGTGAGTGAACTTAATTAAGTCATTAACCATTATTAATGATCTATTTTGCAGGACATCAACGGCTACTGCATCCTCTCCCAGAACATCATCAACGAGAAGATCTACTTGGTGCTCTGGTTCTGGTTCGTCCTCTTGATCGTGGTCAGCTTGCTCCAGCTCCTTATGAGATTGGCCACCGTGTTGATTCCGGGACTGAGAAAGACCCTCATAAGCCTTCATGTCGGTAGCAGCGCTCACAATGAGAGTCTTCGGTACTTTCTCGAAGATTGCAATCTTGGCGACTGGTTCCTGCTCCATCAGATCGGCAAGAACACCAACAAGTACTTCTATCAAGAGTTTATCTCCAGCTTGACCAAGAAGTCCGCCGAGGACAGGAACGACAAGGAGAGTGAGAGGATACCCTTAAACAGTTTGAACAACGTCTGATCATGAAGTGGCTGCATTTAACTATGATTCTATGTATTTTTAACTATATCACACAATGTGTTGGTACATTGCAAAAGCAATTATTGTGGGTAAGCAAACAGAGATGTACTATACTATTATTTTTGTGTAAAAAATATGTAAGGAATATAAGGTGAGAAAAAAGCTCAGAAAAAAAAAACATTTAGCGGAGAATTTTCAGCAGGCCCGTGTTTGTGGCATAGACGATACCCTGACCAGGGACTGGAATCCATCTGATGCAATTGAGAGAAGTCATTCCTTGTTCGTCCTGGTGCAGGTCCCGTCGATGGACAAGTCTTCCTCGTTGATGTTGTTGTTGTTGTTGCTGCTGCTGTTGTGGTGATGGTGGCTGAGGTTGAATCCCGAACTGTAGCCGCATTTGTTCGTTCACCTGCTCGTCGTCAACCAGTGGAGGGTGTCGCATCAAATGCAACCGCCGTCTAGCCTCACTCAGTCTCAAAACGGGTCTGGCAGCGGAGGACCACGAGTCCTGGTCCAGTGGATTGGCATTGTTGTTGGACGTGCAGCTGTTGTTTTGGTTCTGATTGTTTTGTTGACACTCCCAGGGCATCTTGATCTTGTACACCTGAGCCATCAGAGTCCGATCGGAGGGGCTTAAACTAATCCTGCCAGCTCGCATCGCCAGGCCGACCAGTAAATGCCTGGATGTTGGTGACAATGAAACACTGACAGCCGAGGATTCCAGGCTGCAAGTGGCATACAGCCTGCCTCTCGAATCTGGTAGCAAACTGTACACTCCCACCACGGTGGTCATTGGCAGGTTGGAAGGCACTAGGGTGACCAGGATGCTCCCATCCTCAGCAATGTCAACACTGGCATCATTGTGGATTTTAGCTTCTGGCACGATGACATTGATGGTTGGATCGGCAATCTCTGGAATCACGGCTCGAGTCAGATCCCAAGCTTGGATTCGGTGCGTCAACAGCATTGCCGAGGGTCCGCCGTTGAAGGTGTGATGATCGCCAACTCTTAGTTCCACAGAGGGTGGCAAATTCTCCGACATGACATTGACATAGCGCTGCCTGAAGGTGGTATGGTTTTCCAGATGTGGTGGCAACCTTGGACCTGGACCTGGACTTGGCGCTGGTGCTGGAGCAGGAGCCGGTGCAACTCGCGGTGGAATCGGTGGACTCGACCTTGATGGAGTTGACGATGGTTCTGTTGAACGAAGGGGGTCCCGGTTGACTTGCAATCTCCTGCTGTTTTCCGAGGCTTGCTGAGCCTGAAGCTGTTGTTGCTAAAAAGAGAGAGCATATGCCATTATTACCTTCTTAAATGCGTGTAAACATAATCATGATAATTACCTCTAATTGTTGATCCAAGTGCATCTGATCCACCATCCAACTGAGAGCTTCTCTGTGGCCTCTAGAGGCTGCTGTGGCTGTCAGGGAGTTCTGCGTTGGCGCCGGCAGCGCCTCCATATTTCTCGACAGCTGAGCATTGCGCCTTCGTAGACGCCGCCAGATGAGTTCTCGCAACGGTGGCAGCCTCTCCGTTCCGAGGTCAAAGTCAGCCTCAGCCTCCACTTCCGGTTGAATCGTGACATCGTCCTCTCCAGCTCCAAGCAGGTCAGGAATGGAGGCTCCAGTCAGTTCCCGTTGCCGTAAGTAAGGATGCAGGCCGCTGGATCTCAACGTTGGACGCCTTGGAGAGTGCGGTGATCTTCTTGGAATCGAACGGTTCCATCGCAAAGAAAGCCGGTGGCTGTCGTATCTGTGAAACGATGAGGACCTTCTTCTCCCTCCTCCGCCTCTAAGGTCTAGATCCGATTCCGATCCAGACTCTGAAGAGTCCAGATTGTGACCGAAAAAGGAATAATGCTCAGCCGAGCCTCCTCTTCCACTCCTGGTGCAATCACCGATTCCATCGTACATATGGCGCCATCGCTTCCGCAGATCCATCGGCAATGGATCCGGCCGTGGCAGTCCATAATGATCGTCGTTCTCAATATCTCTTGGATCGTCAGCATGACTGTTTGACGCAGCCGAATTCTCCCCCTCGGCTTCACGAATTTCCCTCAAGGATTTCTCCAGCCTCTGTGACAAGGCCCTCAACTCGCCCTTTGTGTTGGTGGGCTTAGGCTTGACTGTTTCTGAAGCACTTGCAGTTGGGGGTTTTCTAGCACTGGTAGCAGCAGGAGATGATGTCATTGTTGTAGGGATTGTCTTGATAACGGTGGCCTCCTTCTCGGTCTTCTCCATGACCTTCTGTGAGACGTTGGTCTTGGCATCGCCGAGCGGACTTTTCCCGCGCAAATTCAAATCTGGACTCATCTCCATCGCACGAAATGTGGCTCTCATCTGTGAGACCAGCTGGCTGTGCACTCTTGACAGTCGACTGTTGTTTCCTAAGTATAAAATTGAGCAAATTAAAATGGGAAAGCTAAAACTATTATTTCTTATTCTCACCTCTGCTGGTGCTGCCAGAAGTTGAAGAAGCTGATGCCGGCGGGCTACGGACAGATCTTCGCAATGGAACTCTTGACGCTGACGATGACGGTCTCAAAGATGGAGTGATTGTTGAGTGCAATCGACCAAGAGCTCGAGCTGTTCTTGGCAGGGTTCGAGCCAAATGTCGCATCCGATAGCCTTCACCTAAGCGTTCGTCATAATTCCGTTCTTCAAGACCAAGAGACTGAGGCTGCTCATCTTCCTCTGAATCGCCGTCGATGTTCATGTTGTTGTTTTCGCTCCTGAGAGCGTCAATTGCCGAGCCAACATTCTCGACAGACCGGAAGTTCTCCTCCAGGGTGGTGGCGCTCAGGCTCCTGATTTGCCTCTGGAGGTCTTCCAGCATCCTTTTTATCGATTGCAACCGTAGCGCTTGTCTCCTCTGCCGGCTGAAATAAGTAATGTAAACATTCTTATAGATAGATATGTAAAGAAACTAAGCAAATCTACATACTTGGTGACGGTAGGATCTGCAAGGCTGGCTCGAAATATCCTTAGCATGTGCCTGATATGCTGGTTCAACAAGACCATCGCATGTGAGTCAATTTCGCTGGTGGTCGAGCTCGATCGAGCGGTTGTCGCAGTGCCACCGGAAGTCGTTGTTCTGTCTTGTTCGGGTGGTTGTTGTTGCTGTTGTTGTTGTAGTTGCTGCTGCTCGGTTTGTGAAGCCACCTGAGGACTGGCACTTGCATCATCTGTTGGATTGAGCGTGTAGTTGTGGTCATTCGGCGTTACTGACGGTGGTGTCTCAGTCGAATTTTCTCCTTCACGAGAAGGAGAATCTTGAGGAGTAGGACTCTCCGAAGAAGCAGAAGCAGAAACCGACATGTTTGCATCAATGGTCGAGGTCGGCCTCGCCGTCACTTCCGGTTCGATCGGGTCCATTACTGGAGGAACTTCCGGTTCATCGCCAAATTGTGCAGTCACCGAATCAGAGTCGTTATCATTGTCAACTCCTCCTCGACTTGTCGAAGTGCTGGATGATTGCCGGCTGTTGCCATTGTTGCTGCTACTGAAATCTCTAAGCAGATTATCCCGACTCAAAAAGTCCATCATTCTCGTGAATCTCTGGCCGTAGCGATCGGAGACAGTTGACGTTGGTGCACTTCCAGTCAGGAGGTCGGCGTCGGATTGCCTTTCTTGAAGCAACATCCGGTTAATCGCCCACTCGTCTGAAAACGCATCAAATCAAGCACATGAAACCAAATTATTTTCAAATTGATTTTACCTATGGGCCTGTTCAGGGTGGAGTTTGCAGGGTTGCTCCTGCTGGTCTCAGCTTCCATTTCACTAGCTCTTCGCCGCTGATCGTGCAAAGCTCTCAGCATTCTACGTTCTCGAATCGCCTGGAACCTGTCGTTGGCACTTCCGGTTGGATTTCGATCGGGGTTGGCGAACATCAGCTCTGTTTCTGATTCACCGCTGTTTAGCAGATGCTGGTGCCTAGCCAGAGCACGTCGCTGGCTCCGTCGTTCTTGAATGTAGCGATTAATTTGTCGCCGTCGCCTCAGCAGTCGATCGGCATCTGAAGGGGAAATGTCGAATGGCGAGATCATGTCCATCCACTCCGAAGTGTTGCCGCTTCCGTTACCGTTGGCTTCATCATTGTGGAACCACCGCCGACTCGGTCTACCGTAAGGATGGTCACTTAGCAGCGGATCCCGATCCGGCGGTTGGTGGTGGCGACCACTGGTTAGTCTCAGTCCGTTGGCTTCTGCAGCGGCCTCGGCGGCAGCGGCCGCAGCCTCGTTTTCCGCCATAAGTTGGCTCGATGCAGCCGCGGCCAAATCAGACAGGGTTTGACTTGCACTAGCGGAAGTTGCGGTTGCCGAGGCCGAACCGTTGCCGCCGCTCCCGGGGACCGGCGAGGCCATTGGAATCTGAACGTCGCGGTTAACAATCAGTCCGCTGTTTCCGTTGTTGCGAGACCGCGATGGGGGAGTGTTTGTACCGCGGTTGCTAAAGGTAGTCGAGCTCATAGGAGCCATTGTCGGAATTCCACGAACGGAAAAATACCGTCCATAGGTCGGTGGCGTGTTAGGGTCGCCCCCGATCCTCCTCACTCCCATGTAAATTGGCCTATCTCTCGACGAATTTTGGGCATAATCTTGATTCCGTCGACGCAGTCGCTCACTTCGGTGGTAGTAGTAGTTTCCGTTGCCGGACGAGCCGCCCCCGGAACCGCCGGAAGGATGCAGGTTGGCGATCCCGGTGATAAGGTTATGGCCGACCGAGTCGAACTTGACGTAGCGCACCTTCTCCTTGTCCGACTTGGTCGAGACTTTGAAGTAGGGCGCGGGCTCGGCCCAGTCCCAGAAGTGAATCTCATTGGACGTGGCGATCACGAGCATACGTTCCACTGGGTGAAACGCTAACGAAGCCACGACTCCCTCTGTTCGCCAACTCTCCGAGCCGCCATTCAAATCCCAGACCTGAAACATTGCGCAATATAGATCTGAGTTTCCTTGCCGATTTTGCCGTTCTTACCTTAACATGACCGCCAAGACAGCCGGAAGCTAAGAGACCGTTGTGAGCTGGATGAAACGCGATGCACCATGGAGTCCGAGGATGTCCTTTCAACGTCTGAACGCAGTCGCCAGTCTTGACTTCACTAATGTAAATGTTGTGATCGCCGTGAGTCGAAGCCATGAGCTCCTTGTCGGGGCTGAACACCATGAGAAACGTCGATCGAGTGTGGAGGCCGTTCAGTTTGCAGGGAAGCACCTCCATCTTTTCCCGATAGATCAGCCGCTCCTCGGCGACCTCGGCCGAGACTTCGACACTATTTGACGTTGGCGCTTCACTCTGGTTATTCGATGATGGCAAATTTGGTTTCTTCTTTCGCTTTTCCCGGGGTGGCCACCTTCCCAGAGTTCCCAGCTCCCTCGACCTGAGCATGGCGAACAAGGCCTCGCCGCCCGAGACGGCCGGAATGTTGTCGTCATCTTCCAATTTGAGATCCTCCATGTCTTGTTTTTGGAGAGGAAAATGGCGACCGATCTGACACTGACGACACTGGCTAAATCACAACAATGGCGCCTGTTTCTGCTTCATCTTGTCTGTCACGAAAAGAGCCTTGTAACGATTGGATTCCAATTTCCAATGGTGATCAACGGATGAAATTGAGTCCAAAATGGCGAGCAAATTCTCGAAACGAAAATCTTTTTTCTTCGTCTTCTTTTCTTTCTATCGAAGCTCCAGGCACAGGCAGCGAGGTCAGCTGGACTCCTTCGGCACCTGGCGCGTTATCCAAACAAGAACATATTATTTCTTTTTCGCATCTGTTTTGAGTTAACGCGCACTAAGAAGATTTTGACGTTAAGGCTATTCCGTGAAGCTGTAGTACAAGTCTCGTCGTGGCTGTCTGGCTACAATTTACACGTGTAAAGCCTTTTATTGAATAGCTTCCATATGACAAAATAAGACAAGGGTGTTCGTTCGTTCGCGCTTGCGCAGAAATACCAAGAATCATAAGACGTGGACGCCCATATATTTTCGGTTTCACGAAAAAATCGTGAAATCGGGCAAAAATGTCATTTACTTCAATATTTTTTTCCATATTTGTCAAATACAAAATAAAGAATATTTTAATGCATTTTCTCGAAATTATTTTCTCGAAAATCCTGTTTTCTTATTACTTCAATCACGATGAGTCTTACCATAATCTGTTAATTTAACGATGTTAAATTAAGTGAACCGCTAATCATGCAAATTGCAATCACTTGATGATACTGATATTTAAAATTAAATGAATTGTTCTTCTGCAGACTGACAGACGACTGATTGTAATATTGCATTTATTGTGACCTAGACCTAGATACAAATAATAAACATTTTGAAAGCATTGAAAACTGGGTTAGGATTTTCTCAAGGTTTCGTGCATAATAATTTAAACCAAAAGCAAACATACGTATGTCGATATCAAATTGCGTGGGTCAGGGAAAGCATTTGCCTTTGAAGCAAGGTTTTTGTAGGTACAAAACCAGAGTATACCTGGAACAAAAAGTTTCGAAACAATCAATATGGCCGAATCCAAGAAGGAAACCAAGGTAAAAACTGTCGAAAAACAGGCTGAAAAATCAACGAAATCTTCTAGTAGCAAGAAAAAGGGCGCCAACCCGTATTGGCAGGATTCGAAAGTTATCTTTGACATTTCCAAGGAGTAAGCAAAATCAGTGAAAAAATATCACGAACAGTTGAGAAAACCCTCAAAATCACGCAAAATCCCCATTAGAATCACACATATTTGAAAATCGCACTTTTCTTTAGATAAAGCACTAAGCACACACCGACATTACCAAGTTGTTCACGGTCACGGTGTAGAGCGTCATGGACTCGGGCAGCGTGAAGGGTGCCGCTGTCGACCGAATCTGGGAACACAGGGAGGTTCGGTTCGACATTCTCGTATCGTAAGCAAAGCACTCCTTTAATGAGACCTTAATTAAGTCATTATTTAATTATCAAAAAATTAAATAGGCAAATGAAGATGAGACCAGGCGAGGTTTTGATTGATAAGCTTGATTCTATAGAGGATACCAAAGGCAATGCCGGAGATCGCGGTCGGGTGCTCGTGACCAATCTGAGGGTGATCTGGCACTCACAAAGCATGCCAAGAGTCAGTCTCTGTAAGTATATTTCTCCGGAACTTAATTGATTCATTGATTCATTTTCCTGCATTTGATTTAGCGATTGGATACAACTGCGTCCTTAATATAACCTCCAAAACGGTGAACTCTAGACTGAGAGGCGTCACGGAAGCCTTGTATATTTTGACCAAATGTAATCGCACTCGATTTGAGTTCATCTTCACCAACCTGATTCCGGACACGCCTCGACTTTTCACATCCGTGATTGGAGTCTACAAGTGAATATCTGAATTAAACTGTATTAACAATAATCAAGCTAATTATCGGGTAATTAGGGCTTATGCCACATCAAAAGTATACAGGGAGCTGAAACTTCGAAGCGCGATTTTACAAGACAAACAGTTGAAAGTCCTGCCCAAGGAGCAAATCGTCAGCTCCGTCCATGGTGTTTGGAACCTGTCAAGTGATCAGGTAATTAAAGTGTAATTAAATGTAATTAACACCTAATTTCCTACATATTTACAATAGGGCAACCTTGGAACTGCCATCATAACCAATGTCAGGGTGGTCTGGTATGCTCAGATGAACGAGCTCTTCAACATTTCCATTCCCTACATTCAAATCGCATCGGTAATTGCCAAATTAATCACGTAATGAGATAATTAATGACATCATCAATCAATTAGGTCAGACTTAAAGACTCCAAGTTCGGGACGGCATTGGTGATCGAGAGCTCAGAGTTGAGCGGCGGCTATATTCTGGGATTCAGAATCGATCCTGCCGACAGGTTGGAATCCGTTTACAAGGAGATCGCCAGTCTCCATAAAACCTACAGTGAAGCTCCAATTTTCGGAGTTGACTATTCACGAGCATCTTCGAGCAAAGTCGAAGAGGAGGCAGCCGCAATTCAAAACCCAATTGGTAATTACTTAATTGCGCTAATTATGTACCTTTAATACCTAGATCTTATCATTGCAGAGGTTATGGACTCGGTGGACGAGATTGACGAAAATGTTCCTGACAGCAATGATGCTTTCACGGCATATTTGGCGGAGGGCGAGGCTGCCAACAATAAGGAAGAGAGGCCGATCGTATTTTGCCCGGAACTTGGTCTCAGCATTGAGCAGATCCGGGATGGATTTACCTTGGACTCCCTTTGGCAAGTCTTGCCTCCGGAACCGGCAAAGCGGTCGCAATTTGATTAGGAGCATGGCTTGATTTGATCAATTTAATGATGCTCGGAAACTCAAAAACCGTATATTTCGTTAAAAACACGCAAATACACACAAGAAAAACTTTGAAGTCAGATGGACATATTCATGAAATGGATGGCTCAAATATTTTGTTTATTAGATGAATAAAATGTTAAAGCAGAATCAACATGCTTGCAAATATTTGTACCATCATTGTGTCTGTACCACCATGAGTATACGTCAGCGTAGGTTTTCTCTGGCTCAGTCGGATCATGGAGTTTGGCACACAATTCACACACGCCACGGTTTCGTCTGAAAAGCAGTATGTATAATAAATCAATAGTCAAAAACAAAAAAAAAGGCATTGACAATATGTCTGGATTGCAAGATTTACCTTTTCAATCCTATATAGTCCTTTTTCCACTCGAAGTATTTTAAGTATTCTTTCTGAAAGAAATATATACCGTTGATTTTGCGTGTTATATCTAGATAAATAATCCAAATAAGTACTAAGTAGTTTAACTTATGTATGAAAACTTAAAAATAACTACTTATTTACATTGTTGTTATCTAAGTACAACAGGTAATTTGCCAGATCTTTGGGCGACTCAAAGTCAAACACGTCAATGTAGGAGCTTCTAGGATAATAACGCTCATAGGGACCACCACCCATTACAATTGGAACCACTGGCATGCGGATTGTGCGACCAATCTTTTCGGTAACGTATTCTTCACAAATTGAGTTCTCAAATGATAGATAGAACTTGTACGGCTCCCCGAAATTTCGCGTGCATTCGTTGCGGGAATTTTTTGGACAAACCTCACTGTCTGTGTTGCCACACTCACCCAATATGTCAATGCTTAAATACTTTTTCAGTTCCATCACATAATCCTCCCTCTTGGACATTGTTTTGCAATGACTGACTGCCCAGAAGACGAGTTTTGTTTTTTCATGCCTGCAAAAATGATATTTGCAAGATTTTTTCACTTCTATTTCGAGTATACACTTCGGTTGGTAAATAGTATGTAAATACTTAGATACTTAGGTACATGTCTTGCGTTGGAACTGCATGAATGAATGATTCTGGTTGCCAAAATGGACGTAAGAGTTTATGATGATTTTCTTTTCTGATGTAAATTCTTTGATTCCATCCATAAATGTCACTGTCAGGCCGATAGGTCCAGGTCCAATTAAAAACGTTCCTACCAAAGTATTTTTTTAAAAAAGTGAACCCATAACCCACAACTTCTACCGGACTGTTTACTTGTTCTACACCCAGACAGACAATATTGGCAAAGCTTTTCCCAGGGAGTAGGGTCTACGGTATTAATAAACCTACTTGGAAAGATACTTTTTGTTGATGCGCGAATAATCATATCTTTTCTCTTTAGGGGACTCCCGATGGCGTAGAATCCAGCGTTGCTGAGATGTTCTAAAAGGTTGCAACGACCTTACCAATCGCTCAGCATCCTGGGCACATAAAAATTGATTCCAAATGACATTAACAAGTGTCAGAAGGTTAGTTACCACATCTTCAGTGAGTCTCGCTATAGGGATGACCACAGCATCAAAGTCAGTCGCATTTAGAGCGTCCCTTTTCTGTATATTGGAAAAACGGACTGTTGTCACTTGGCATTCTTGAACTGGGCAAGAATCAAAATCCAGGCCTAAGTCCAAAATACAGTGTGTAATAGACATGTTTTGATAGGCATTCTGTGATTTATTTAAGAGGCACTGACTTTCTATGTCGGCCAATTTGACTTCTAAAGCCAACACTTTCTTAACTGACATCAGCCTTTTAGCCTTAGATGGTAATGCTGCCAACGAAGGCTCCTTATGGTTGTACTTGTACTTTGTCTTTGTTTTACTTGAAGATAGCTTGGTCTTTCCCATAGCTTGAATTTTCCAGCTACTGCCTTCAATGATGTCATCTGTCGAGACCAGTTTAAAACAACGGCTGTGATTCCGAACAAAAGTAACGCCTTCAAAGCAAATCACAGT
>JAAUYL010055095.1_pt1 | contig 12477 bp, 11 predicted proteins | sample 7278011 | NCBI WGS metagenome assembly JAAUYL01 (sample SAMN14350225, study PRJNA611818) | marine sediment metagenome | isolation source: surface marine sediment (1.8m) | place: French Polynesia: Moorea | collected 2018-08 | reverse complement strand
TAGAACAAAAAACAAATAGTATTAGAACGATAATTTTTATAAGGGATAAAAAATCATGGCAAAACTCAAAAAGAAAAATAAAAATCTCGAAGTCGTAGCTGCTGAATTTTATGGAGATAATTGCTTAGGTGATGCAACATTCAATGGTCAAACTTCAGATCGTCGCCCCAAAGGGTGGGTTGAAATCTGGGAAGAAGATCCAGATACGGGTTTAAAGAAACTGATAAATAAAAGCAATCTTATTGTTTATCAGGGTCGCGAATTCGTAGTTCAGAGAATCTTCGATGTTGACAATGCAAGTGCAGTGCCTACAAAAGATGAGTTTTTGTATTGGATGGGTTTTGGTTCTGGTGGAGTTAGACCAGCAGATCCACTGGTTCCCGTACCACCCACGCTAACAGATACAGAGTTAAACCAATTGGTTATGATCAGTGCAACAGATTCAAGCGCTTCTGACTTTCATGTGGCAGGTGGGATTTATCCAGAAGAAGGATATTACAAATATCCCTTTGATAACGTTGAATTCGAAAGAGACTTCAATAACGAAGATAAATGGTTAGTCGGAAAAATTACAACGACCTTGGGTACAGCATTGGCTAATGGAAAGCAGATTAGTGAGGCGGGATTATATACAGCAGAATCCCGATCTCCAGGAACTGCTAATCCTGGACCCTTTAACATGTTTGCTCGGGTTACGTTTCCAACCTTGATAAAAACGGTAGACAGACGTATTGTTTTTATTTGGTATATTTACACTTAAAAGTTATAGGTTATTTTGATTTAAACTATAGATGGACCTGGAGGAAAGGAAGACACTAATATAGAATAAAATTTTAATCAATACGGAGGACGAAAACATGGCGAATGTTTCCCCAGGTGTATTTACCAAAATTATTGATCTATCGACCTTTGTGCAGGTCGTTCCAGCTTCAATCGGAATGGTTTGCGGCTATTCGAGGAAAGGTCGAGACAACGAACTGATATTTGTCGGTTCACGTGCTGAATTTGTTTCAGAGTGGGGTGAGCCCAATATCACTGACTTCGGAAAGAATTTCGGTCAAGGACCATACGTTGCCTATAATCATCTAGGCGAATCTGGTTCTCTATACTGGATGCGTGTTCTACCAGACGATGCTGCATATGCAAATATGAGAATTGACACACAGCTGGCTGCTGGTGATGCAACCACATCAATCGCAATCACCTACGTTTCAAGCTTGAACACATTAGGTGAGCTTCAAACCAATCTAGAGACCGTTGGCGACACCAAACCTTTAGCCTTCTTGTATCCAATCGGAAGAGGAGACTATTACAACGGAATTGGAGTTCGTTTTTCGGAAGCCGCTAATCCAACTTTGGATGGTGTGTATACGTTGGATATCTATGAAAAACAATCTGATGGTGACGATGTTATCATAGAGTCTTTCGCGGTTTCATTCGATCCAAATTCTGTTGACACAAATGGTGACTCTTTGTTCATCGTCGACGTTCTTGAAACATTTTCGAGTGTTCTGAGAGCTGAGATGGAATTGGTAAGCGGTGAGTATACAGATGGATACAAACTGATTGCTAGAAATTACGACAATGAAATCGGTAATGTTGATGTGGATCTAACTGTTGGTGCAGCAACGATCTCAGACGACAAACAAGATTTCTCTGACTGGGAAACATCCCCAGCAACTGGAAATGCCAACTTTGTCGTAATTGCCAAGGATTCTCGTGGAACTGAGATCTGGGGCTGGCTAGGTGAAGCAAGTGGTGTCGACAATGAGACTATTGCAGTTTATCCAGATAGAAACCTTACTGGTGGAACCGCTGGATGGAATGGTGATACTGGTTCTTTTGATGTAGCCGATACTGCCATCACCTATAATATCCGTGAGTCTAAAGCCAGTGTTGCTGACGCTTTTACATCGGGTCTTGCATTACCATTGCGTCAAGGTTCTGAAGGAGCACTGAGACTTGCTAATGGTGACTTGGACACTGCTGAGGCTGAGACGCTTCTGGAACAAGCATACAGTGGTATCATTGATGACAATATGACCGATCCAGAGTTGATCTACTTTTCATTGGTCTATGATGCTGGATATCCAGCGGATGTTAAGAGTGCTATCAGCTCACTATGCCAAACAAGAAAAGACTGTGTTGGAATCATCGACAATGGTGACAATACCACAGTGAACAACTCTCTGGCCAAAAGAAACAATATTAATACGTTCAACAATTTCTATATTTCGATGTACGAACCATTTAATAAAGTTTCTGACCCATTCACTGGAAGCGACATTTGGTTTTCACCAATCTACCATATGTCATACATTATTCCAAGGAATGACAATGTAGCTGAGATTTGGTTCGCAGCTGCTGGTTTCAACAGAGCATCAATCGACACAATCAAGGAAATGAGATTCAATCCAAGATTGGGTCAAAGGGATCAACTATACCTTAAACAGTTGAATCCTATTGTAAAATTTGCACAGGGATACGTTGTTTGGGGTCAGCTGACATCTCAAGCCAAACCTAGTGCATTACAGGATCTGAACATTGTTCGATTGGTCCTATTTTGTAAGAGAGCTCTAGAACAGTACTGCCGATTCTTCATCTTCGAGCAGAATGATCAGGTTACTTGGGGTCAGGTCGCAAGTGCCATCACAGACTTTCTAGAGGTTATCAAGAATAGAAGGGGTCTGGACGACTATCAGGTTGAAGTCGGTGCAACTGACTACGAAAGAAAGACCAAAACTTTCCATGTCAATGTTACCTTGACACCAACCAGAGTTGTCGAGAGAATTGAGCTGAACTTCTTCATTAAGTAAGAAGACAAAAAAAGGTAATGTTAGCTGGGGTCACTGTTACGGTGGCCCCAGCAACAGCGATTAGGATGACTCGTCGAGACTTTGATCTTCGACAGAAACGATCTCTCTTGCAGCATCCTCAACTTCCCCATTCAGGTACATATGTCTTCCAACGAAAAAAGAAGCCATTGCAGCCACAAAGAGGAGTTTGGGTAGGACAACACCACCAGTTACAAACGCGATACCCGTTGTTGTATTTCTGATCTTTGGTGACATTCCTTCCCACTTGTGATAACCTTTTTTCATAAGGTTCGCAAGTTGAATGAGACGATTTCGAGACTCTTCAGGCAAAGCAAATTCCAATAACGTGCACCCCCTTTCGAAAAAAATTAGAAGCTAATAAGTCTGCTTCACTTATTAATATATATAGATACGCGATTTCGGTAAAAAGGTAGAACAAAATTAAAAGGTATAGACTCTATGGAGACTTGTGCATGAATTTATCAGATTTTGCCAGACAACTGTCTGAATTTTATGATGAAATGAAAACTATAGCCGATGAAGCTGTAGGCGGATTTGCGATAGATTCCATGCATCCACCAATCGAGAAAATTAGGAAGAGGAAAAGGGAAATCATCAATCAACTCTCGGAGGACGAAGCCCCTAAAAGAGTGATGATTGATTTTGACAAAACAATCCATCCTTATAGCAAGGGATGGAATGATGGAAAAGTCGAAGACCCACCATATCCAGATGCAAAGGGTTCCATAGAGAAATTGAAAAATGCTGGATATGAAATTGTTATATTCTCAACACGCGTCAGCCAAGGCGCTGCTGATGAATTTAAAACTGAAACTGAAGACGAAATGCAAAATATATCCAACTACTTGAAAAACCATGGAATATATTTTGATCGTATAACAGGCGATAAAATCGCCGCAGATTTTTATATTGACGACAAGGCAGTCACTATAAAAAATGGAAATTGGAAAAACGTTTTATCTCAGATTAAAAAGAGAGAAAATTAACGGAGGATATAAAGATGGCTCTAAAGAATTCTTTTGCACAAGTTCCCAATAATCGTTTGACTCGAAACTTTGGTGGAACTATTACGGGTGTGGCCGATCCATATCTAACTGGATACCACTTCATCTATTTTGCAGCGCTGCCAACTGGATTAACCCAGTACACTGGTTTCGACAATCCAAGAGATTTGGGGTATTATCTAGCTGGTGCCTGTCTTTCAGTAACGCCTCCAGGTGGAACACTCAACAAGGTGGAATACACTGGTTTGGGTGGAATCAAATGGGCCGTTCCTGGAAACATCGACTATGGTAACTCGGTATCTGTTAAATTTTTAGAGTTTAACGGAACGCCAACTGCCAACATCATGCATGGTTGGATCAAGATGATTCGTGACTATCGTACAGGTGTTTCGAACCTAGAAGATGGTGACGCTCTATCTGGATACACCAAAGCAACATATGCTTCCATTATGTATTACTGGACAACCGCTCCAGATGGAAAGCAAGTCGAGTACTATGCTGCTTACGATGGTGTTTTCCCAACAAAAGATCCACAAGATCTATTTACCAGTGATGTCGAGACTGTTGGACGTTTAGATCTTGAGATCGAGTTCAACGTGGATTACGTATGGCACGAGAACTGGGTTAAAACCAAGTGTCAATCTCTAGCAGATGACGTTTATGCTGCTAAACAAACCGTTGAGAATTATGGTGAGCGTATTAGCTCTGGAACCTAATTCATATTTTTGAATAACGAAATAAAAAGAGAACTGAAAGGAGACATTAACAATGTTTACAGGATTTCAACATAAATTTCCAGAGTATGAGGTAAGAACCCCTCATACGAACCAATCGTTTAAATTACGGTCCATGACTGTTCAGGAGGAAGAGAGGCTCAAAGGAAGTCTCCTTTCTCCTTCTGCTGTGACCGACCATTTGAACCGTTGTATTTTTGAATGTATTGTTGGGAAACCAAAAAGCATTCACAACTATGACGAATTTTTGTCAAAATGTACACTGAAAGATAGGGACGCCCTATTGTATGGTCTTTATCACATCACTTACGAAGAAATTCGTAATTACGATGTAACGTGTTCATCTTGTGGTAAGACACATGCTGTAACAATTAAGGCTTCTGAGACTTTTAACATGAATCCTTATCCAGAGGGAGAAAACATCCTAGATGCAAGATATCAGGTTGAATTGCCTGTTATTACCTCTGTTTTTGCCACAATCAAACAGCCTACTTTGAAGGATGAAGCCGATGCAATGAAAGTAGCTGGCTCCAACAGCAAGCTATTAGATTTGCTTACAGAAACTCTGATTATTGAAAGCTTCACCGAGAATATTGAAAATCAGGATTCTGGAATATATTCTTCAAGGGAAGATGTTGTTGATGCCTACAGATCGTTGACCCCGAACGATAAAAGGGCGATTTTTGCAGAGTATAGGAGTAAAATGGGTGAATATGGAATCGAGTTAAAGATGAGAGTAACTTGTATCCATTGTGGGGAGGAGGAATCGATAGACCTGGATCTGGTCGATAACTTTTTTCGTATGGTGCACTCACTCGACTAGTGGGGAGGATATCGAAAACTTCAAAAGGAGTTGGAACGATGAAGTTTTCTCTATAATGGAAATGATGAAACAACCCTATGATTCAGTAATGAACATGCCCGTTTTGAAACTAAAGAGCCTTCTAAAATGGAAGAATAAGCTGGAAGAAGAAAAAGAAAATCTTATCAAGGAGATTAAAAATGGCTAATATATTAGAAAGATTCGTAAGGTCAGCTAGAGGTACAGATGTTCAACCTCACGACTTTATACCATATATCTCTTCAATCGGAGATTTCAAGCGAATCAGAAATATAGATGTTATTTTGAATTCCTGGAATAATATTCTGCTTACACCGTTGGGGTCTTATTTATATGACCCCAACTACGGAAGTAACCTTTATAAGTTAGTCTTTGAACCAGCAGATTCAGGGACAGTTGAGTCGATCAAACAAGAGGTTGAAACTCGTATTCGAAACTATGATTCTAGGGGAGAAATATTGGGTGTAACTGTGGTAATGCTCCCAAACAAGAAAGGTTTTAATGTCAACGTTGAATGTGGTTTCAGGGGAGAGCGAGGAGAGATATCTGTGAGTTTCGACGACTCTACTGTACCAATTGAGGAACAATCAGTATAATGGCAGATTTTACCCAAAAATTCAACAACATATATTCGTATATCAATGAATATCAAAGGATGGTGTACGAAATATATGCTGAAGATGTCGTATCTTTTTTATGTACTTATTATCATATTGATGGTCCAGACACCATTTGGGAAGATGAAGACGTTTTTGCTGGGTCTTATGATCGTGTTGGTGAATACAGTGGTATCAAATGGAATAAAATTCTATTGCTTCCAATTTACTATTCAGAAGAGATAACAACATCATTTGATGGTCAAGAGATTGGGCTGGTCAAAGAAAATGAAACATCTTTTGTCATTCCAAGCCTCTACGGCATAACACCACTCCCAAACGATAAAATAAAATTCGAACAAAACTTTCTTAGACCGACCAATGACACATATCCAATTTTTAATGTGACAGGTCGGGAGAAATCTGTAAATACGGATTTCACTTTTTGGAAAGTTAGAGTCAAGGTCGAACAAAGTGTAACTGAAGATCAAATCGAAGCTCAGGTTCAGGACACATACGCATTTTTCGATTATGATAAACAAATACACACGGTTCCAAATTCAACTTTTCTCACAAGACTGTTGGTTAAAAATGACATTCTGAGAGATAGATTAAAAAATATATTTCACGATAGAAATAGCGGATTCTATCTGATATAAGGAGATTGGAGATTAGAAATGGCTGAAGAAACAACAACATCATACGAAGTTTTTAAAAGTAGAGACCAAGTAAGGAACCAAATTACTGAATTCCTTCAAACATACTTGGAGCTCGAAAATGTCGATCTAACGAAGTCATCTTTCCTGGCTTTTATGGTTGAAGTGCTCTCCACGATAACTTCAAACGTTTTGTTTTATCAAATATCAACCTACAAGGAGTTCTTTCTAACCAAAGCCCAACTTCCAGAATCCATTTATAATTTGGCTGCTTATCTAGGATATAGCGCCGAGACTGCCACCCCAGCTTCACTTGATGTTTTGTTTGCCGTTCCTCTAACTTTCGAAGATTCAGTAGCATCGTTTACAATTCCAGAAGGATTTCAAGTTAAGGGTACAGATGCAATAATTTTTAGTTCTTATTGGTCAACTGAGGTCACAGTTACAAACAATGCAAGTGTGAGTGTTATTTTGACTGAAGGAACAAAAGTTTTTAATCTACCTGTAACTATTAGGGATCAGATCGCATATTTTGTTCTGCCTTTTCTCCAATACCTTACCGATGTCCAAGAGTTTCAAATCAGTGAAGATCTCCAGGTATATCAATTTATATCATTAGATGTTGATGTTGATGGTGAAATAGCTGATATTACAGTTGAGGTCAAAGAACCTGGACAGGCTGGATACACAACATATAGTGAGGTTGCAAGTTTATTTTTAATGGAGGCGACAACTAAGGGCTATGTAATTCGAAGAACCGATGATGGGTTCAGACTTCAATTTGGAAATGGCCTGATTGGATATCAACCTCCTGGAGGTTCAATTGTTCGCGTTACAACGAACCTTACTGAGGGAGCTGATGGAAACGTTGTGGCTGGAACTGTGACGGTTGGTGAGAGAATCTACACAACAACCACGGCTGGTCTAAACCAAGTTGTGAATTATGAGATTACAAACACTGGGCCAGCTGTTAATGGAGAAGATGAAGAGTCTCTGGATGAAATCAGAAGAAACGCAATAACCAATCTGACAGCATTGGAGCGCCTTGTATCCGAAAATGATTATGTAAATGCTAATATAATCATCGACAATTCTCCACTTAATCAGAACTCATTGCCAGTTCTTAAGAGATCTGATATCAAAGTTAATGAAATATCTTTATTTTCTACTCTTAATTTTAATGGTGAGATTGTCCCTTCCAGAAATTTATTTCAAGAATTTGCTGATACTTATGTTCCAAAACAGACTATAATCAATCATAGGGGCGTAGACTATTATACAATTTTCGATATGTACATCGAAGCATTGAATACCGTTGCCACATATGCCTATATCCTCACTGAGTTGGAGCAGATTCCAACGTTGGTTACAAGCTATGGGTCTTCATATGATCTTTCAGCAACTAATTTAATTATTAGACAAAACGGTCCAGCAGCTGAATTCACATTGACTTATCGAACAAGCGAAGCCGACTTTGATTTAGCAGAATGTGAAATTGAAATACTGGAAACTGGACAAGACTACGATATGATTAACGATTCAACAGCTGGAGAATTTGTCCTTACGTTTCCAGATTACACTGTCTTACCAGCAGATGAAAACACTTATTATTTCACAATCAGTCATCCAACCGAGGGGTTAGTAGGTCAGTACCAAGCAACGTTCACGTTTAGAAAGGACTTGTCAGACTTTTCAACTTCAAATGTTGTATCAGCCGACTCAACGGGATTTATAGTTTATGATATTCCTGTGATAAAGAAAGAGTGGTATGATTCTGTTGATTCAGCCTTGTTTGAAACCACTGTTTTACAAAAGCTAATCACCGAAGTAACTTTCAAGGATTACAAGATGTTAACGGACTTTGTTAACTTCAAATTAGCAAATACAACTGGTGAATTGGAGAATATGCAGCTCAATGATGTAGACATTTTACCAGTAATAGATATCGTATCCGATCCGCCTACATCTGGTGATGTGGGTGATCGATATATTGTATTGAATGGACAAGGCGAATTTGCCAACCAGGATAATAATGTTGCTGTTCTTACCGATGCTACTGCATTAACCTGGACATTCATCGAGCCTAAATCCGATCAAATGGTATACGTAAATAATAAAGGTCAGAAATAGGTATTTTCTGTATTTGGTTGGGTTGTTCCTAACTATGAGATTCCGCTTATATTGGAAATTGACGTTTTTAAGGCCTCGACATATTCTGGAACGAACGGAAACTTAAGAGACGCAGTGAGGGATGCTGTGATTTCCGAGTTCTCTGCGAGATTCGGAATCAACCAAAACATTTATAGGTCTGAAATTATTGACGTTGTTCAAGAGGTCGAAGGCGTTAATCACTGTGTACTAAGACAACCCGAATCAAGTATTTTCTTTAATTTTGATATAAATGATTTTGAGCAAGAAACTCTACTACAATATGGTCCTGAATATGTATATTTTGACGAAGATAACATGATCATAAGGATATTCTCATAATGGATATATTTGAAAAGAAGGTAAAATTTAGCCCACAGAGGATCTATAGATTGATTGCTCGCCAAGTGGGTCAAGATATTAACGGTTTAAGTGAGCCATGCTACACGGTTCACACTCAAAAATTTGAAGCCACTTTATATCGAGAGATGGGGATTACAACCAAAGATATAAAAGACTTCATGAAAAGAACCTATAATGGAACCAAGTGGGCAAGGTTTCAAACCGTTAACGTTCCTTTTACTTTTCTTCTCGCCTACATTTATCATAGATTTGCCAGAACCAGAAAGAAAAATATGGCCGAAACTATCCTCATGTATAGCATCATAAAGCACTATGGCAGTGTTGCTAATAAACAATTTCCCAAAGTTTGTTTGGATGACGTCTTTAGGTATACCCTTGCAAACATTACAAAAGTTCATTTATTCTACAAACACAAAACAGTTGCTAATGCTATCATCCACATTTCTAGAAGATTGCATCAGATGAAGTATTCTATAATGGATATGTGGGAGCCTGATAAGATCGCTGTTTTTATTACAGATGGAAGAACTAGGATTTCACAAAGTACTAAAAGCTTTGCAGAACATTATTATAGAAATCATGAGAGTGGAAAGGGAATTGCAACAGAGAGAACTCCTGAGTCAGAAGACGAAATGAATATGCTCCAAACATCAACTGGTGCTGCTGGACGACAGGCCGCTGTAGACAAATTTATTAAGAGTATGTTCGTTTACAAAAATTATGATAAAAAGGCGGTTATGGAAGCAAAGCGTGTCAGTCGAGTCAAACCAAATCTTGCTGAATCAATTATTCCTGCAATTCATGATAAGTCCTCAGAGGAAAATATTAAAATAATTCTAACCAGTTTTTTGAAAGAAATGTTGGATGTGAGGAGTTTATGTAGCCCGAAATTTTTTACTATCGTTAGGAAGCTCCTTATGGTTAGAAACTATAAGGATACCTTTCTATTCAGAAATCTAGTGATCAAATTTACAAATGAGGTATATGAGAGTACAAGCCCACCAACTCGCCAAATCAGAACAAGAGACGAAAGAGATCTTGTCGCTTTTGTAGCATTCTATATCACCATAAGTTTCAGAAACCTATTCTGCTCAGTTAAAAATTAACACGAACCCCAGTAGGAAGTAAATCAATAAGATTGTCTGCAATTTCTTTGATGTCTGTTGATATTCTTGCTGTTATCGTTTCTCCAGGTTCAGTAATATCAAGCTGAGTTTTTGACTGTGTTGGTGATTGATCAGCTCTCTGTCCAGCTCGTCCTTTTGCATGACGATTAATTTCTCTTATTGTTGTAGGATTTCCCGTAAGATCTCTGATTTGTTCTATGTCTGATCGACTCATATTATCTACATTATAGGCATCTTGGAAATCTGTTACTCCCACAACATCCTGTTTTTCACCAGCCAGAGCTGATAGATATCCTTTAAGTGTCGGTCTATTTCTTGATTCGGCAGCGTTGGATAGAATACTGTTAAATACACTTCCGAAGTCTATTCTAACATCCACAACACCCATTCTTTGCTTCCAAGCAATTTGTTGTTGGTCTCCACCTTTAACGACTGTAATATTTGATATGTATCCAGGATCAAGGTTGTATATTCCAGGTGACCAGAATTGATGAATGTAAGGCCACGAGTACGCACCAGCTCCGACAGATTGAGGAAGCCCCAACAACAATAGTGCTGCAACTGGTCCAATAATGAATTTGGCAGTTGCTCTATCATCATTGGGATTCGGGTTGTATAATCTAATGGTCATTGTGTATGATGGAGCATATGTACTGTTTTTCCACAGCATTGGGAAGTCAATTCGGCCACCAGCAGCCAAAACATTTAAATTGTTTGCAATACGACTTAGACCTGAATTGCTTGGGAGTTTATTAACTAAGTCTTTAAGACCTTGCATTCCGCTTTCAGCACCCTTAAAGACTGTGCCAACCATTCCACCAGCAGCTTTTCCTTGCTGTATCATATTTTCTAGGGCTTGAGTTCCAGAACGCCCACCAAACATTTGCGCCAAACTAGCCATACCTTCTGATGCAACATTCGTTATTTTCTGTAGAAAGTTTTCTCCATATTCATTTGTAAAAGTATCTGTTGGGAAATTGTCAGCTAAATAAGCACAGGTTAGATACCCAGTGACATTGGGTTTTGGTTGCTTTAGCTTAAAACCCAAATTACGAAGTTGTTGGACATAACTATTCCTTTTTCCAGTTCTTTGAAGATCCGCTTCAGTATATGAATCTGCACCAGATATAAAAAATGGAGCTCTCGACATTAAATCAAGTCCTCTGGTAAAACTTGGAATTCCAGGTTGAATATGCACTACTGGCATAGAATTATTCATCAAGTCTTGTCTGGATGGCTCGCCCACAAATGTTCCAAGAGTTCTATCTCTTGGATTTGATGGTGGCATACCAATAATGAAGTCTATTTCTTCATCAAACTTGAAATTATTGAATGCTGTTGCTGATGGGTTGTTATCTTGTCCCATTTTTTAATCCTCCTTAAAATAAAACTTCTCCCATGCATATATCATCCATGGTTCTTTCTTGTACCATTTTATTTGTGTTTCCTCCTCCACCGCTTTGAGTATTATTTACAGTGTTTTGAATGCTTTGTGTTGTATAAACTCCAGTTGATGCGACAGTATTTTGGAGCTTCTCTCCAGCTTCCAATGTTGCATCTTTTAATTCAATACCCATTTCTTTAAGCTGTGCGGCTGTAATTTTACCACTTGCCAAAGCTGCTTCAAGCTGTCGTTTGATAATTTCTTTCTTTTCTGGAGCAGCTGTGTCCCACATTTCTTTTAATTTACCAGTTCCCTGACGATAAACCTCGACAAAGTTTCCTTTACCCAATTCAATGTATTCACCTGTTTTCTGTATTGCCGATGCACTCCATGCTCCCATTTTATCTCTAGCTTCTTGAAAGCGTGGATCATCTTTGTACTTTTTCATCGCCTCCCACTGAGTGCCTATCCATTGTTGGGCTTCTGGGGCTTTTTCTTTTACAGTTTGGGCGATCTTATCCTTATAGTTCTTGGCGAAAGCAGTGGCCTCTGCCAGAGTTTTATTGTATAACTCAGCAGCTGGAACCCCATACTCTTTAGCAGTTTTTACGATCTTTTCTTTATAAACCTTAGCATATTCAGTAGCTTCTGACAGAGTTTTATTTGCCAACTCAGAAGCAGGAACACCATACTTCGTAGATAACTCTTTTACTTTTTCGGATGTTAATGTTGCTCCAGCTTTTACTTCGGCAACAAACTTATCAGTATATTTTTTGGCTATCTCAGT
>JAAUYL010049127.1_pt1 | contig 12489 bp, 13 predicted proteins | sample 7278011 | NCBI WGS metagenome assembly JAAUYL01 (sample SAMN14350225, study PRJNA611818) | marine sediment metagenome | isolation source: surface marine sediment (1.8m) | place: French Polynesia: Moorea | collected 2018-08 | reverse complement strand
CCGCGATATTCTACAACATGAAATCGACAGTCAGATACTTCTCCACTATCATCTAATATAACGGATATTTTGGCATGACCTTCGATTCTAGTTACGGGGTCGATGACTACTGTTTTAGACATAGTTATTTTCTCCTTAGTTTAATAAAATTATGATTTTTGCTGATTAAGGAAGCGGTCATTTCAGTTATCAGTTATCAGTTGTCATAAATCAGTAATACTGTTTTTTTTAGTTATGAGAAGGGTATTTTAACCAAAACGAAAAAAGCTGATAGGTAGTTAAATTTTTACTAATTAAGTGCAATAAGCGTAGGTTGGGTTGAGGAACCGAAACCCAACAAAAATAACTCTTTGTGGTATTTAATTTCGTTCTACTAAACCTACATTTTTACTAGAGAATAGATTCCCAGGCGGTTGATTTTTAATTACAAACGCGAGCTTTTCTCCAATATTGTTGAGAATTCCAGATACCTAAACCTGCTTGTCTAGGAGAATTTTGAGCATTTAAGTAAGCAGTTTTTGAACTAGGGCAAGTATCATCTAAATGTTTACAGAAAAGAGAAGCTTTTCCTTCACTAACCAGTTGTAAATTAATATAAGTATTATCTTTAAATACCTCAGCCACTATCCGTTGACGACTACTTTTTCCTGCATCACTAACTGATACTATTGTTCCTCTAGGAATTAATGTTTCAAGTCTACTTTTAGCAGCCTCAAAAAACGGACTATCTCCATAATCATGACCATCAATACAGGCAAGTTGTAGCCGACATAATTGTGAATTTCCTTCCCAAGGAATTAGATATTTTGACATGGTAACTTCTAAAGTATCTCCATCAATAATCCGAGAAATTATTGCCTGTTGAGTAGCTAAAGACTGGGCAGTATTTAATAGAGATAATATTATTAAAATCCCACAGGATATGACAGCTAAAATTAGACTAATTTTGTGTCTTTTCATCAGCTTTTTTTGACTAACTAATACCGTAGGTTGGGTTGAGGAACAAAACAAAAAAAAATATGTATCTGTTAGGTTTCACTACCACTTAAAACAACCTAAGATAGCTTAATTCTGTCTCCTGACTCCTGTCTCCTGACTCCTTCTTTCTTTACCCAAACTTAATCATTTCTCGACCTTCCATTTTCGGCTTTTCACCCTTTAATAAAGGCTCTAAAGTTGCCTTAATTCTATCAGCAGAAGGCGGACACCCAGGCATAAAAATATCCACAGGCACAATTTCATGTACTGGTCTAACTTTATCCAGTAATTCTGGTACAATTCCCGGCGCATTTGGTAATTGTTTATTTTCATCTGCTAATTCTAAATAAGCTCGTTCTAAAACAGGGTTTGTACCATTCAACATATTTCGCATAGCTGGTACATTTGCAGTAACAGCACAATCTCCAAAAGAAATTAACGTTTTAGTCTTTTTTCTGACCTCAAGAATTATTTCTAAATTATCCTGATTTGCGACGGCTCCTTCTACTAAACAAACATCAACATTTTCTGGATATTCTTTAATATCACTGCCAACCGGACTATAAACAACCTCGACATGATTTGCTAGTTCAAATAACCATTCATCTAAGTCGAGAAACGACATATGACAACCAGAACATCCAGCTAACCAAACTGTGGCAAATTTAATTTGATTTGACATAATTAATACCTTAAATTATGGAGTAGGGAATAGGGAATAGGGAATAGGGAGTTTTATAAATTCAGTCTCTAACTATAAATTAGGGAATAGAGAGTAGGGAGTAGCGAGCAGTTAATAGTCCTAAACCAATAACTGATAATTGATAATTGATAACTGTTAACTGATAACTGATAACTGATAACTGTATTTACCTCGTCCATTGTTTATTTTCCCTCGCATTGACCAAAAATTCCAACTTAGAGCGATCGCGTTCCATCTCAGCTACTGTTGCTCCCTTACGGAAAATTGCCCCAGTCGGACAAGCATCCACACATTTACCGCAGGAAGTACAAGCATCCACCTCTCCCCAGGGTTGATTTAAACCAGAAACAATAAAACAAGCAGCACCACGACTACCCACATCCCAAACGTGGGCACCTTCTATTTCATCACAAACCCGCACACAGCGACTACACAAAATACAACGATTATGATCTATACCAAACTGCTTGTGAGATAGATCCATTCCTCGGTCTGGGAAACGATAAACAAACCGAGTATGATCCATCCCCACCTCGATCGCCACATTTTGCAGTTCACAGTTTCCATTGGCAACACAAACCGCACAAACATGATTACCTTCAGAAAACAGCAACTCCACCAACATCCGCCGATATTCTTGCAACTTCGGAGTCTGAGTCTGTATTTCCATTCCCTCGGCAACCTGAGTCACGCAAGCAGGCAATAACTTTCTCATCCCGGAAATCTCTACCAGACACAACCGACAAGCTCCAATATCGGTGACTCCCTCCAAATGACAGAGAGTCGGGATATGAACCCCTGCTTCCTTAGCAGCTTTTAGAACAGTAGTTCCTTCCTCAACTGCAATTTGATTACTATCAATAGTTAACGTTATTACTGACATATTTTGTTCTCCTCCTGGTCTATAACTATGCCTAATTCAAAAAAGCAGAATATTTACCTTACTAGGGATGAATGACCATTCGCCCCTAAATTTAATGAGCAGCAGTGACAACTTTACCGTTATTAAATTCTGATTCCTGCAATAAATCCAGATATTCTTCTTTAAAATAGTGCAAAGTACTCAAAACCGGATTAGGTGCAGTCATTCCCAAACCACACAAGCTAGTATCTTTCACCAAATATGACAACTCTTCTAATTTTTCCAAATCAATAGAAGTCGCCTTTTTGTTCAGAATTTTAGTCAGCAAAGCGTACAATTGCACCGTACCAGTGCGACAGGGAACGCATTTGCCGCAGGTTTCACCGCGACAAAATTCCATGTAAAACTGCGCCACCTCTACCATACTCGTTTCCTTATCCATGACAACCATACCGCCAGAACCCATCATGGAACCCACATTGCTGAGAGATTTGTAATCTACAGGAGTGTCAAGCATGGAAGCAGGAATACATCCTCCAGAAGGTCCCCCTGTTTGCACCGCCTTCACTTCCCCACCGGGAACACCTCCACCCATTTCTTCTACTATTTCTCGTAAGGTAATTCCCATAGGTACTTCAATTAAACCATTATTGCGGACTTTACCTGTAAGAGCGAAGATTTTTGTACCTTTGCTGTCTTCAGTACCAATACTAGCATACCAGTCTGCACCTTTTTTAATAATGGGAGAAATGTTGGCAAAAGTTTCCACGTTATTAATTAGAGTCGGACAACCCCAAATACCAGACTGAGCAGGATACGGCGGACGAGGAACTGGGTTGCCACGTTTGCCTTCTACCGATTGAATGAGGGCAGTTTCTTCCCCACAAACGAATGCACCAGCACCGATGCGGATGTCAATTTTGAAGTCAAAGGGACAGTCGAATATTTGACTACCTAAGAGTCCGTATTTTTTCGCTTGTTGAATAGCTTTTTTTAAACGTTGGATGGCGAGGGGATATTCGGCACGAACGTAGATAAAACCGTGACTTGCTCCCACAGCATAAGCAGCGATCGCCATTCCTTCTAATACTAAATGGGGGTCACTTTCTAATACACTCCGATCCATAAATGCACCGGGGTCTCCTTCATCACCGTTGCAGATAATATATTTCTGACCTTCTGGCATTTTGGCAACTGTTGCCCATTTTAAACCAGTGGGATAACCGCCACCACCTCTACCGCGCAACCCACTGCGAGTAATTTCGTCTACGACTTCACTAGGAGACATTTCATGTATAGCGTGATATAAAGATTGATATCCACCGACAGCTATGTATTCTTCTATGCGTTCGGGGTCAATTTTTCCTGTATGTTCCCTGACAATGCGGAGTTGGTGTGAAAAGAATGGGTGCTGAGAGTCGCCTTTGATGGCTTCAGTTGTACCGCCATTGAGTGCATCAATAATACTTGCTGCCTTTTCAGGTTCTACTTCTTCGTAGAGGGTATCATCAGGGTCTATTTGTACTAGGGGTCCGCGTCCGCAAGCTCCCATGCAGCCTACTCCTACTACTTGAATGCGCTCTTCTAGACCAAGTATTTTGACTGCATTCTTCATATTTTTCATAATTTCTACAGAGTTAGAAGCTTGACAACCTGTAGACGTGCAACAGTGAACCCGAATACTTTTTTGCCTGTTTTTTTCTGCTTCGGCAATGTCGAGCAAATCTTGATAGTCCATATTTCATTCTCCTATATTAATTGATAGGTAGTAGCTTGTTTTCCGTGGTGTTAGGTTTAGTTTCCCCATTCCCAACTACCCTTATGGTAAACTTTTTGTTATGCCATACCACTATAATTATCAGTACCGAGAAAAAGTTTAATAGTTATTAGATGAGATTATTTTTTTTAGTTCCCAAGCCAAGAAATTACTGAACAATTACTGGCAATTTATCTATAGCAATCAGGAATTAGATGTGAAAAAGACTGTAGGGGTTTGGCTTCCAAATACCATTATATTGACCAAGAAAAACAGGTAACAAGCCTCCCCTTTCAAAGGGATGAAAATTAAAATATTCCTGATTTAAAGCTACCGACTTCAGGGGATAGTCACTGATAACTGATAACTGAAATGACTAGGGTTTAGAGACCAAACCTCGCATTTACATTTATAAAATCTTACAACCTATTTATTTTTGACAATTGATAACTAACAACTGATAACTGATTTACCGAAAAATTCAGGTATAAAGCCTCTCCATTCATGCAGAAAAAAGAAAAAAAATCATTTTAGGCAATCCTTCTATTACAGAAGAGGTAATTATTAATTATTAATTATTAATTATTAATTATTTACCCAACCTTTGATTTTTTCCATCACTGCTTCTGGAGTTTGTTTACCTGCAACCTTACCATCAAATACCACTGCTGGTGCAATTCCACAAGCTCCTATACAACGAGCAGCCATCAGAGAAATTTGATTATCTGCCGTTGTTTCTCCTACTTTAATTTCTAATTCTTTTTCTAGTGCTTTAACTACTTCTCCACCACCTTTTACATAACAAGCAGTACCCATACATACCACACAAGTATGAGCGCCACTAGGCTTGAGTGAAAAAAGATGGTAAAAAGTTGCTACTCCATAAACTCTACTTAATGGTAACTTTAAACCCCTTGCTACATAAGTCAAAACATCTGGTTCTAAATAGCCAAATGTTTCCTGGGCTTTATGCAATACCTCAATCAAAGAATCTTGACGATATTGATTCCGCTTCATTGTAATATCTAACTGTTTGAAGCGTTTATCGCCACTGGGATGACCTTTTTTTGCTTGTTGAGAATCTTTGTTTTTAGTATCTTTTATGGCAGTTTCCATGTATGAATCTCCCTAAGCTTAATTTTATTGGTATTTGCTTGGTGAATAATAGCCTATATTTACCTTATTTTTACTGTCTGTTTCTGTTTCTTTCTAGTTAAGTTAGAATTTTACTTTCTCTATAATTGTGGCATATTCCTGTTTTATAGGAGAACTTAATTTACATATTATTACAATCTTGTTTATCTTATTTAATAAACAACTTTTTGATTGTTTAAATACAAAAGAGGGAGTAGGGAGTAGGGAGTAGGGAGTAGGAGGAAATAATTGATGATTTCTTGACCAAAAAATAAGGTCTCAAGCATCCTTTTTCAAGGGGATGAAAAAAAATTCGATTCAATATTTCAAGCCTCTGGCTTCAGGCAGAGAGAGGTACTGTTAACGCAGTTCCTCCCCTAGGAGACTAACTGATAACTGAAATGACGGTAATTAATTTTATTTTTTATTATTGGAGATGTCTAAATCGACGTAATTCTCTTGTCTAGTCTGAATTATGATTAGGGCTTTATGATTAACTTTCAAAGCTTTTATCTGTAAAAATAATAGCATTTTTAGAGTGAAAAAAGGTGCAATATTTTCGGTATATGGAGCTAAAAAAGTTAGGTTTTCGAGTAGATAAGGATAGAAAAATCAAGGGATATTTCTGCTTCCTAACTCCTCTTAATTCAGAATTCTTAATTCAGAATTCTTAATTATATCCTCAACCATAAGACTTTTTCAGCAAACCCTAATTAACCTTTTGTTTTTGCTCTATCGAGTCCAGCTTTTACCCAATTAATACATTCATATTCAGACTGAAAAATTTTCGGAGCAGCAATATTAGTCAAACTATCAGGTTTATAATGGTCGTAAAAGAATTTATCAGCCTCTTGATGAATAATAATTAAATTATCATCATAAACGTATCTCAACTTAAAATAGTCACGATGAGATTTCAAATCCGAATTTTCATACAAATGTGATTGAGCAACTTTAATTATTTTCTCAATGCTATTAGTATAAAAACCTGTAGAATTTTCCCCCTCGTGAAAATTTCCCTTATGTCCTAACTCAGATAATAACTTATATGAATAAATTGAAATATCGTTGGCGATCGCTAATACATAAGGAATAATTAAATAACCTTGATAGGAAACCGAATTTTCGTAAATAAATCTATTTATCATCATACTTATAAAGAGAGGATTTATATAAAACCTGTTCTTGGTGAGTATAGACAGTACAATCAGACAAAGGAACAGCTACACAAGTAAGAATATAACCAGCTTCTTTTTCCTCCGGACGCAAAAACTTTTGCTCACTTTGGTCAACTTCACCACTTACCAATTTCCCCAAACAACCAGAACAATTTCCTTGCCTACATCCATAAGGTAAAAGAATCCCATAATCTTCAGCAATATCTAATATATACTCATCTTCTGGTACTTCAATAGTCTTATCTAAACCTATTTCTGGACTTAACAAACTAACTTGATAAATAATCATTTTTTAACCTTAATCAAATACTAATATCATGTCTGGTTGAATAAGTTATAATAAAGTTTGTAGTAGGGCTTTAGCCCTTATATAGATATTTCTGGGGCTAAAGTCATACTACAAACAAAAACTTTTTTATAACTCATTATCCCGACATCATATAACTTAATGGGAAAACACCCACTTATCAAAATCAATTAAACTAGAATTTTCATTTCTTTGTCAACAATAAATCCTCAGCCAAAGCTACCGCCCCCCACAAAGGAGCTTCATCACCTAATGCAGCAGGTACAATTTCAAAACTCACCTCCGGTAAAGCAGTTTCCCTAGCCACCCGTTGCACAGTTTCCCATAATAATTTACCTGCCTTCGTCACTCCACCACCCAAAACAAACCGTTCGGGATTAACCAAATTAGCCACATTACCAATACCCACTCCTAACGCCCAACCAGCTAAAGAAATTGCCTTAAAAGAAATTTGATCACCTTGAATAGCTGCCTCACTAATCTTTTGAGCGGTTATCGTTTCCAGATTGTTATTAACCAAACCCCGCAAAATTCCCCCTTCTGTCGGTCGATCTTGCAACCATTCCTTTACCTGTTGCGCAATATAAGGACCTGATGCGAACCTTTCCACACAACCGCGCTTCCCACAAAGACAAAGGGGACCAACTGGATCTACGGTGACATGACCTATTTCCCCTGCCATACTTTGCGCACCGCGCCAAGGTTTGCCATTAATAATCCAACCGCCACCCACCCCCGTACTTATGGTAATATAAAGTAAACTATCATAACCCTGACCAGCGCCAAAACGATATTCTCCCATTGCTGCTACATTGGCATCATTATCAACTACAGTGGGAGCGTTAAATTCTGTTTCTAAGATTTTCTGTAACGGAATATTTTCCCAACCTTTGACATGGTGGGATAGACGCACTGTTCCTGTAGTCGCATCAACGGGACCTCCAAAACTTACCCCTATAGCAACAGGGTTTTCTCCTTTGAGGATATTTTGGGAAAGGGTTTGGATAATTTCAATATCTGTCTCAGCAGAAGCATTGGGTGGTGAGAGAGTTTTTTGATAATTTTGCCAGTTTCTTTCACCAACATTGACGACTGCTGCTGCTAATTTTGTGCCACCAAAATCAAGTGCTAAAATTTTATTTGTCATTGCAAATAGGGAATAGGGAATAGGGAATAGGGAACAGGTATGGAGACGGAAATAATTAATGATTTATATACAATAATTGATTTGATTTTTTATTGTTGGAGATGTCTATTAGAAAATAAATCATAATAGACCTCTCCCCCAACCCCTCTCCTGCAAGGAGAGGGGAGTTTCTCCCCCTTCCCTCCTCCCCCCTTTCAAAGGGGGGTAAGGGGGGATAGGAAGGGGGTTGGGGGGTTAGGTTTTTTTACCCACAACTTTAACCGAGACACGCTACTACTAAATTTTAACCCTTTCTAAGTATTAGCTTTTAGTTCGTTCAGTTTTTCCCGAATAGTTTCGATTCGTTCCCGGTTAACACCTAAATCACCTTCTCCTAAACGGGAAGCGGAACGTACTTGAATAGCATTAGCTTCTTCATCTACATAAAATTCTACATCATCCACATATCCCATTATTTTACTGGTAAATTCAGCATACAAATAATTTTCATCTTCCTTAACAATATTTGTCCGAGCCATTGATTCAATTATTTGTTTGAGGTTAGCGATCGCGGAGCGTGGTGTTAACCGTATCGCCATTTCTGGTTCAGAGTCATAACTCAGAGAGGCAATACCATGTTGTGCATCTTGACTGTAACTACTGACACAATTTGGACTACTCGGACAAGGTGCAAGTCGTCCAGAATATACACCAAGATTATCGGGTCTAGTACCTGCAAATAAAGTCAGTTTGCCAGAAGTGGCAATATTAATTCCGACAACAATGGCAACTACTACTAATAAAAAGATAGTAATGTTAAACATTTTCTGAAATATGTTAGAAGATTTTTTTTCTGTTGTTTCCATAGTCTATCGGAGCAATAATTTGATTGAATTTACCACATATTATTTTATCAGTAAGACCGAGAGTTTGAAAACCATGTTGCTTTAGCGCATGGATGAAAAACGTTTCATGTCGCGCAGCGAAACGTGCGACTTAACTGGCCTGTAAAAAAAATATAATTTTGCTTGACATTTCTTAAGTTAAATGTATAGGATAAAAATAAAAAAGGTGGGTCGAGCCAAAGTGATAATTTACGAGTTTAAAGTTAAAGCCAAAACCAAGCAATATCAAGCAATGGATGAGGCCATTAGAACATCTCAATTCATCCAAAATAAGTGTTTGAAATATTGGATGGACAATCAAGGTGTAAGTAAATACGACCTTAATAAATATTGTAAAGTATTAGCTCAAGATTTTAAATTTGCTAACGAACTAAATTCAATGGCTCGACAATCGGCTGCGGAAAGAGCTTGGTCTGCTATCTCTAGATTTTACGATAACTGCCAGAAAAAAGTTAAAGGAAAAAAGGGTTATCCTAAGTTTAAAAAGCACTCTCGTTCTGTAGAATATAAAACTTCTGGTTGGAAATTGTCATCAAACAGAAAAGGAATTACTTTTTCAGACAAGAAAAATATAGGTACTTTCAAACTCAAAGGTACTTATGATTTAAACTACTATCAACTGAACCAAATCAAACGAGTAAGGTTAGTTAAACGCGCTGACGGTTATTATGCTCAATTTGCTATTCAAACAGATGTAAAAATTGAGAGTCAACTAACAGGAAAAGCAGTAGGTTTAGATGTAGGAATTAAATATTTCTTAGCTGATAGTAATGGCAATACTATAGAAAACCCACAGTTTTACAGAAAATCTGAAAAGCAGTTGAATAGGGCAAATCGCGAAAAATCTAAGAAGTACAAGAAAGGAGCAAAACCGCAGTCAAATAACTACCACAAAGCTAGAAATAGATATGCACGGAAGCATTTGAGAGTAAGTAGGCAGCGTAAAGAATACGCTAAGAGAGTAGCGTATTGCGTAGTTCAATCTAACGATTTGATAGCATATGAAGACTTGAATGTGAAAGGCATGGTAAGAAATCGAAGGCTAGCTAAATCAATCAACGATGTTGCTTGGTCAACTTTTCGTGACTGGCTAGAATATTTTGGAAGTAAGTATGGCAAGGCTACAGTAGCAGTACCACCTCACTATACAAGTCAGAATTGTTCTAACTGTGGGGAAGTTGTCAAAAAGTCTCTGTCTGTGAGAACCCATATTTGTGCTCACTGTGGCTATGAAGCAGATAGAGATGTAAATGCTGCAAGAAACATCCTACAAAAAGCACTATGTACGGTGGGGCACACCGGAATTTACGCTTGGGGAGACACACCCTCTGGCTTGGTTGGAGAAATCCTGTCAAGTGATGGTGAGTCGTTGAGCCAAGAATCCCCGTCGCTCAATTCGCGGGGAGTGTCAATGTCTATCTAAAGTCCAAAGTTTTATGACTGACGAAAACCAAGCAATTTTAGCAGCAAATCAAGCATTTTATCGAGCTTTTGAAAAACGGGACATCGCAGCTTTGGATGGCATTTTGTCCAAGGGTATCGGCACGGTTTGTATCCATCCAGGCCGTGATGCCATTCGTGGTTTTGATAAGATTCGTAGTTCGTGGGATTTAATCTTTAAAAATATTGATTATATAGAAATCGATCTTGATGTGATTACGACGGAAATTAATGGAGATATTGGCTATGTTATTTTGGTGGAAAATTTAATGCAAGTGAATGGAGGGAGGAGAATAAAAGCTCAGTCAATGGCAACGAATATTTTTGAACGGATGGGGGGAAATTGGTATTTGATTCATCATCATGGTAGTCCGTTAATTAAGTAGGGGAGTGGGGGAGTTTCACAGGGATAGGTTTTTTACCTTTGATCTAAAAGAAGTGTGGGGAGAGGGGGAAGAGGGGGAGGAGGGGGGAGTTTATAGATATTTACTGTATAAAAAAGTACATTTTTTTGAGAATTTTTAACTAAATCAAAGCGAGCGATCGCTCCTTTGTGAAAAACCTACCCCTGTAAGGATGGGGAGATGGGGAGATGGTTAGAAAGGAATTTGAAAAATGTGCTTTTGATCGTCGGATTTGGTATAATAGACATCTGGTTAAAATCAAAAATCAAATCAATTATTATCCAAAAATTATCAATTATTCCCCTCCACCGGAGGGGTTAGGGGTGGGTTAAGTGTTCCCAGTTGAGTGTTAAGCGTTCCCTCTTTTCCGCAAGCGATCGCTCTTTCTGTTCGGGTGGACAAATATCAAAAGGTTGATGATGAATCTAGAGTAATTATTATTTGTCCATCCTACAGACTAATAAATATGAATTGCCAGCCAAATTGTTTCTATATTTGCATCGGTTGATATGATTTTGTGTGGAGTTTTTGCCGGGATGAAAATATGGCTCTCTTTGACTAATTTTGTTGTTGTTTGATTGATTTCTAATATAGCGGAACCTTGCAGCAAAATTACCCATTCATCTTCGTCTTGGATAAACTCTTCACTGACAAAATTAGGGGGTGAAATTATTTTATTAATTTTGACGTTTTTATGGGATAATAAATTGTTAAATATCTCTTCCATGATTTTGAAAAAATTCGGTATAATAAGGAAAATTATACAATAGTTCAAATCAAATAATGAAACTTCATATAGAATCTGGTTGAACATTTGTCATTGCGACGATAGGAAGCAATCTCGTGAGACCCCTGAGATTGCTTCCTTCCACTCCGTTCCAGTCGCAATGACTTAGCTATAGTAATTATCTGGATTCTATATCAGAGGTTAAATCGATAGTTATCAGTTATCCTTTTCCAGCATCCGTGCTAGACACAGATTCGGGCACGGATAAACGGATTAATTATTTGGCATCATCCGTGCATCTGTGGCCAAATCCCTGTCTAGCTCCTCTCTAGCTCTGTTTTTGTTGCCGACAATGTTCAAGATTTTCTCGCACAGTTTGAGTATCAGGATGTTCCTCACCGAATGTTTTTGCACGAAGATCCAACGCTTGTTGATACAAAAGTTCGGCTTCGGAGTATCTCCCTTGAGAATAATATAATTCTGCTAGGTTTTTGAGACTGGTGGCAAGGAATGGATAATTTTCGGGTAGGGCGATTTTGACGATTTCGATAGCTTGTAGATACAAGGGTTCGGCTTCCGAATATCTCCCTTGAGATTTATATAAATATGCCAGGTTGTTGAGGCTGGTAGCAAGGGATGGATGATTTTGGGGTAAGGCGATTTTCTTGATTTCGATAGCTTGTTGGTACAATAGTTCGGCTTCCGAGTATCTCCCAAGAGATTCATATAATCCTGCTAAGTTGTTGAGACTGGAGGCAAGGTCGCGATGATTTTGGGGTAGGGCAATTTTGTCGATTTCTATGGCTTGTAGATACAAAGGTTCTGCTTCCGAGCATCTCCCAAGAGATTCATATAAATTTGCTAGGTTGTTGAGGTGGGTGGCAAGGGATGGATGATTTTGGGGTAGGGCAATTTTGTCGATTTCTATGGCTTGGAGGTATAAAAGTTCAGCTTCCGAGTATCTCCCTT
>JAAUYL010009259.1_pt1 | contig 12491 bp, 9 predicted proteins | sample 7278011 | NCBI WGS metagenome assembly JAAUYL01 (sample SAMN14350225, study PRJNA611818) | marine sediment metagenome | isolation source: surface marine sediment (1.8m) | place: French Polynesia: Moorea | collected 2018-08 | reverse complement strand
GATAAAAATACTTGGCAGATACCTAAAAAATTAAGCAAACTTCATAAAGGATTGTTGCATTTTTCGACAATGTTTTTACTCGTACCAATGGACTGTTGGCAAAAAGTTCACAACTTGGCCTCTCTCAGTGGTCATTCCAAAACCTATGGCTCCAATGTCAGCGTTGCCATTGCCAATATTTGAAATCATTCCTGGAGAAAGATTTGTTTAAGAAATTTAGTAACCGCCAATCTTTGCTAGGTTGCAATCACACCGGAAGAAACGTTGTTGGTAACAGTTCCCCAAGCTCCGTCTAATCTCTTGTAAAGAGTGTAGGTAAAATTCAGCTGCTTTGACAAAATCCTGAATAGTTCTAAGAACATGCCGGTCGTTGCATAGTCTGTCACAAGATAGGTTTGGTTGTTTTCGAAAAACTTGGCCTTTGTTTTGAAGGCAGGATTCAAGTAACCATAGGGTGGATCTGCGTCATACATTGCCACGAAATGTGATCCAAAAAAGTTGCTCCTTCTCTCGCCAATGTCACTGGACCATGTTGGATCTGAATAATCAAACCGGAAGCTACTAGTGTAGCTGCCAATCTTTGTAATGACATTAACCTCAGTAACCCTATAATTTAAACAGTGTATCAAAGTTATGCATTCAGAAGAGATTGATCTCTTACCTGTACATTTCATGCAAGCTCAACGTGTTCCAATCCAGGATCAACACTTCCTGGTTGATCCTGATGTTTTGAATCAACGATTGCAACACTGACAGACTGGGGACAACAATCAGAACCGGAAGTTCACTGCCCAAATCACTACTGTCAATAAGTTCAAGAGTTTTGATCAAGTTGTCAGCATTGTCAGAAACCGGAAAGATCATTGGCTCAGATTGCTGGCTTTTGAGTGAATCCAATGAAAGCACTTTCACAGTGCCAAGAGCCTTTGTTTTGAACACTGTCTTTGCAAAGCTGATCCAAGAACTTTTGCCGACTTGCTGATCAAAGTTCACAAGGGTAGGATTCTTGAAGTTAACAGGACTTTCAGGTAATAACCTTGGCAAGTCCTGGATATTGTAACTTTGTACAAATACCAGCATTGCCCAGAAATGAACCAAGGTTCTCATATTGGTCATGTTGGCAGTAACAAGTGACAACAATTGAAATGCTGAGTCCTTTTGAGTTCACACGCTCACTCGTTTGAATTATTAATTTTTCACAAGAATCCGTGGTGAGTTTTCCACATTAAGGTTAAATATCTAACTCATTGTTAAATTAACCTGCGTGTTTGCGAGAGAAAAGTGAACTGCTGTGAAAGCTAACAAATGCACACAAAATTACTGTTTACCCAACTACCTCAACAAAATGGTTGATATGTACTCAAATTGGACTCGTTACAATCTAAAGAAATTGTCCGTTATAAAATTTTCCAGCATTTTTTTTAAGATGAAATATTGAATATTGACAAGGCGCTGTCCGTCAAAAAATATCAACATAAACAAATTATGCAGTTGTATTGGACACGTATTAGAAAAAATTTTTCTTTATAATTGGACACGGATGGGTCTACAATTCCGCTATATGGAAAAATGTGGAAAAATGCAGTTTTATAGACGGAAGTCTTAACCAGTGTTGTCTCGAAACCTACAAAAAATCCTTAAGCTTTTTATTTGCTTCAGGGGTGAAAACTTGTGAGCAGCTCATTTTTCTCATTAATCGTAATAGGTGGCGCTGCGGTCGACGTATAAAATTACACACCATTTTCAGAAGAGTCTTTGATGTTTCCTTTTTTCGCCCCCTCAGGTCTGAAAATTAACGACGAGCCATTTACCTCCTGGTGAGATCATCATTTCCAAAATGTATTTTAGGTGTGCATAAATAAATAAGATATGGTGTTTTGTTTTTAGTGCATCTGCAATATATGTTAACATTCCTTATGTCACTTATCTCAAGACGACACATCCACGTCTCCCCTCCTCCTTCTCATTCTCAAGACCTCTCCTCTACTTCGTCCACTTTGGTAAAAAGCCTGCCTGCATATTTATTAGTATGTTATAGTATTATAGCCATGGCTTAAGATGCAGCTGTCATATCATACGGAAACGAATAATTAATGCCTTATACACTTCTTTTGGCACTCCGGGAACATGGGGATCTCCCTGCTTTAGTGATGCGAAAATAAACTTGGTCACGGGTCACCAACATTATGAGCATTATTCACCCCTCTTCCGAAAAACTTTCTCAACAAGGAGAAAATGAAATTACTTACCCTACTCCTTTGATGAATCTGGTGTGAAATCGCGCTTTTGTCTCGCTATAGACGGGATTTTGTAAGAAAGCCAACAGCCATTTCTGGATAAATCACAACAACAACAACAACAACAACAACAGCTAACCACAAAACTACATTTGCACCTAATTTGTCAAAATATATAGAGGGAGGGGTTAGCCACTGAAATAAAAATTGCAGGGTGTCCGCAAACAAATGGTGCTGACCAAATTACATATTATACCCCTGTTTATAAAAACCAATACTTAGTTCTGCTTCAGAAACGTCTCTAACTCTTAACCCCACACCACCACACATCATTTCCATGTATGATTTTACTTATAATATGTAAGCTTTGAAGTATCAACTATCAAGAAACTCCACAAATGTTCTCGCCTTTCTGTTTCAACAAATTCGTTCCAAGTTGGTGGGAGGCGTGCTTAAATCAAAGAGAGTTGCTAATGATCTTTCTTGTACCTAGGAGAGCTTCTGGTTATGAAAATTTTCCAGGCGATTTTCGAACGGGTAGGGATTTTTACCGGAAAAAGTATTATTTCCCAAGGAAAATCCGGGAAAAAATCTGCAGAAAAACTCCAATTACTTTACTTCTTTTGTCCCCAGGGCAGAGTCGTGTTTGTAGCAAATGTTGCTGCCTGCCTACTTCTCCATTCATAAACACCAAGCAAAATTTTGTTTACGGCATCTTTTTGTGGAAAATATTTTAAAAATTCCCCCCTTGACCAGGAAAAAATAACTGAAATTAACTTCGTTTCTTACTGAAATGTGTCTCAATCAAATGCGACAGCTTCTTTCTTTTTTTTCTCAATTTTAAAAATGTCCATTTTTTCTCGGAAACCCTGCACGCTAATTTCTCGTTAATCGACCTTGAAACTTAGCAAATGTAATTATAAAATTCAGCAAAATTATTTACAACAAAAATCCGTTGGAATTCGGAAATTGGACGATATTTTCACACAAGCAGTCCATTAATGGGGGAAATCGTTGAATAAAACTGTTGCCAAAATGCGTGCTAATAAGTCATTAATAAAAACTGCTGTTAATATCTTTATTCACGAATGCAGAGTGCTGACTTTAAGGAGAAAATTAGGGGTTGGGTTAATATGCGAAAGCTGTAATTTAGTTGCATCAATTAACCAGTTCGGAATATGGATTAGAGTGCATGTTTTACTTATTGGCAAACTTTTTTGCTCAGATCTCTAGAAGCTTGTGTGCAGTGAAAGGCGAGTAAAATGTCTAAACGTGGTAATTTGTTTACTAAATGAGCTCTAATGTTTTGTTTTGTTTTCCTTATGTGCAGCTGTTAATTTACTTACTGTTAACCCCGATCAATAATCTAAGTAGAACAAAATAAATGTGGTTGCAGAAAAAATATTTTAAAAAATCCAGATTTTTGGGGTTTATTGGGTGCAATAAATAGACTTGTCAGTCGTTTGACCGCCTACCCGAAAAAGTAAACAAACAAATTCGTTTTTGACAACAGCTGTTTGTTATGAATTTTCCTTTTTGTCAACAAACAACTTACAAAAGACATGAGTTGGCATACATTAGCCAGAGACAAATTTTTGCTCGGTTTTCTTTCCTGGATTTTTGGGAATTTTACCACAAAGGCAAGCCTCATGGACTGGATCACAAAGCTGACGTTGAGCTCCTTTGGAAAATTCTGGGAAAAACTTAAGGAAAGGAAAACGAATCCGGCCATTTAGATTTTCTGAATTTTCACGAATTTTTAACACCATTTTCAAAGCAAAGCCTTTTTATTGCCACGGAGAGGATTTCGAGTTCTGTACATAAAATTCTGTAGTCTTTAATAACGAAAGCACAGTGGGGAATTGACTTCAAAAGGAGCTGTTTTGTAGGGCTAATCGAATTTACCATCAAAAAGGCCTTTGATGCTGCTAAAACATAAAATAGTAGAAAACCAAAAGTCAAGACCGAAAACTGGCCACAAGAAATATGAAAAGAAACAACAAGCAATGCTTAGACCGCGTGTCGAATTTTAGAAGCCAGAAATCTGGAGCTAATTCACACGGAAATCGCAAGAGTGAGCTGCACTGCAGTTGCATTAAGACTTGAATATGGTGCAATTTTCATCTGAAAAAAATATGATTACTGATCTTTCTAATGCCAGTAATAAGGGTCTAAAAGTCATTATGTCAAATGGTTATTGTTGTTGTTGTTAATAGATGAGAAGGAGTTCAAGTGCTAGGTAAGCAGCTCTCCTGTCAGCTTGGCAGGATACATGGTACAAGAATTGCTCTAGATTTTGGATTTTCCAAACGGGGGAATTTGTTGATTTCTCGTGTTTACATTTTGCACCCGAATCGCGGAATCGCATGGACTGGCAGGTGATGGAGTCATTAAAAGGCACCCGAGGGCAAAACTGTTTAGCTGTTTAGCACAGGCTTAAGCTTGTCGTTCCCATTTCTCCTTGTTGATGGTGATGATGATAAAATGGCCCTTGGGGTTCACTTCTAACCATGGTGCTTTGGCGACAATTTTATACAAGTCAGATGTTAGGCAACCATTTCAGAGTTCTGATCTAGTTTTCAAATCATCCATCATTTTATTTTGACCACTCTCCTCCCCCTCATAGAAACGACGCCATTTATTTTATTCGGATTGAAATTTTAGACCCATGGAAAATTGGAAATTCTCGGGAAAATCATAAGATATCGTTAGAGGTGCTTTGGTCTCTTCCAAGTGCGCATCATCTTGTTGATGTCAAGACAAAATGCCATAGGAAACCAGATTCTGTCTATAATATTTTGGTTAGATTTGATAACACCATGACAATGGTATAGGTTAGATTTCTGCCTCCTAATGGCTTTTGAATAGCCACGGTATGTCTGTTCAGAGTGTTTCTCAAAAGAAATGGTAAAGTCAAAAGTTGCAGGGGGTGATTTTCCTTATTTCCATCCCTTAGCCTTCTTGTTGTAGGTAATGTAACTACCGGGCTACGATTTGACTGAGTGGGTAGTAAAGAAATTAAAACGTGCAACCTGGGTCCACACAATTGATAGAAGGGGGTTACAACTTAAAGGTTGTGGCCTAAATACCAAAGTTTTCGACGTTGTCAGCAGGGGATATTGATATTGGAAATTCCTTTTGGAATTTTGAATATATCTGGAACACATCCAAGAACAAAAACAAAATTTCTCTCCATCCTCTGTGGGCTTAGAAAATGTAAACATTTCTTGTGCCTGGTGACCTTCAAACTTAAGAATAGCGGATATGGCTGTGGATAAGTTATTCCAATACAGTTGGCCAAAAGTTGGTAAAAGGACCCTTGAAACTTACTTCAAGCTTGCCCTAGGAAAGCTCAAAGAAACCCAGATTTAAATATTCATAAGTGTAAGTAAGTAGGTAACCTCATAATGCTTGGCATACTTTTAAGGAGGGTAGGGATGCAGTGTTGAAATGACTCCCCTAAGCTCTGCATCCTTATTTTTACTTAGGTGGTGTTCTGTCCAAGTCCTGCCAGTATAACAATGGCCATTGACATTTGTTTGTCTGCTCGGAACTCGGCGCAAAAACAAGACTGATCCACAGCGGGAGGCCATTACCCGCGAGCAAATTTGAAAGCCAAGAACCGGCATGGAGAGCATGAACGAACATGATGAATCGGTCTGCACGCTTCAAAGCGAAACAAAGCCTCAACAAAATCTAAAAGCAAGCAACCAAACAAAAAAGAGTTAATCCAGATCCTTTTGTTTCCTTGTTTTGTTTTGCTCAAAAGTGCGCACGTGGTTGGTTTCTCGGCAAATTCACAAAATATTTGCTGATTGCTGATCATGTTACAACTTTCTAGCCAAATGTTTTGAAACACCCTGTATGCGTTCAATTTCTGTTTCTCCCCTATTTATGTACTTCCGAAAATTGCGTGTGGTGGCGTTGAAAAAAATCTGATGAAAAGAAGAGTGTAAAGATTGCAATCAAACGAGCCCTTCCAGTTCAGCCTCCACTCCTTCCTTCTTTATGATTGCGACAATAAAGTGGATGTTGTTGCCAGCCTAGACTTCAATTGACAGGGTCGCCAGAAAGATTTGTGAAAATCCATTTCACCACTTTTTGTGAAAAGACCTGTATCTTTTTAGGGGGAGGAGAGTGAAAATAGGGTTGGAAATTGCGTTTGCGGTGGTGGTGTTTTTCCTTTGTATTTGTTGCAGGAATACATAAAGTTTTGTTGACCCTAACTTTAGTTTATCGACATTTAAAAATAAATAAATAAATAAATAGGGCAGCATTTATTAAGTAATTTATTTTTGAAAAGTTCCTTTTTTAGTCTATGGAATTTTGTCTGGCTTCAATTGACGAGCTTGGAGAAAAGTAAAGGCACTAAATTGAAATTGGAAGCTGAGCTGTTGACTGCATATTGTTGTCGTTTACTCGTTCTCACTCAATGTTATCAAGTCATGGCATCACAAAAAAGGAGTCCTCCCTATAGAATATATGTATCCAAAATTGGATTTTTCAACTAGATGCATTTTGAATTTTCGCGGCAAAAAATGAGCACAGTTTGAAATCATCTCGTAGTTTATTCAACTTTTGTTTTTCACTGTATACTGCTTCGGTAGATTCTTTCTTATTGACTCAAGTATTTTTGTTTTGCAATATTTTCTGTAATTATTACATGGTCTTATTTTAACTCCAAATTGGGTATTTTTTGCAACTGACTAAAATGGATCGTTTGCTTGGTTGTTTTTTTTTACAATTTTTAAGTAACGTCATGTCATCACTAAAACACCGTCGTCATTTCTTCCTGGGAATAGTTTTTAGAAAATTCTCTGTTTCCAGAGTTCACTGCACTGATTTTCCCAGAAGTTTTTTGCACATTTTGAGCTCGTAGCGCATATTCGTGGATTTTTCTGAATATTTGGAGGGGAGCAGAGGCAGAGGGGATTCTTTTTTCAGGATTCTCCTGAGAAATCGTTGAATTCAATTTTTAATGGAAGGAGGAGGAGAGGGGAAGGAATTTTCAATTTTGATTACAAAAGGTGCAAGCTCAAAAAGATGCTGGCAGCCAGGACGGTCACCGTGTAGGTCAAACTGGCTGCCCCTGCCACCGGCTCGGCCTCGGGCTGCCGATACAGCCGATATTCGTTGTTGGCTGTCGTTACCGGATTGACAGTCTTCTCAGTGTACACAGAACACCTGTAAAACGTAAACAAACATGTAAACAAACATGCTCTTTGGGTGCCATAAACCTATTTTGAGAGTACCTTTCAACGTTGATTTTTGTGTTGATGGCCTGCAGGACGTCTGTGATACTGCTCAAGTGAATTGCTTTCAGATTTTCAACGTGTTGTCTGCTAGTACAATGCGACAATTTGTTGACCTGAAAGAATTCAGAAAATATATTTATTTTTGTCATAAATGAGATTAATGAAATTACGGAGAAAATAGCGTGAAAATGTCATTAACTTTGTTCTCTCCCTATAATTAGACTTCAAAGGAAGACACATAACTTCATTAGATGAAAATGCATTGTCTTTGTCTTGAAAGATGCCGCTGTAATAAAAATAATATTGGAAAAAATGTTATTTTCACGATTTTTTTGGGATCTCCCTGGTAGATTAAAAGGAATTTTTCCTGTCTCTCCCTTACTCTCAAATTGTGTCGGCTTTGCTTTGTGTTGATTTTAGATTTTGATATTTTATATTGTTGGAAAATGAGGAGGCATCTGCCATCTACCATTTAAATATCTTTGAAAATTCTTCTTTTTTTCACCATTTCGTCTCGCCATTTTTCAAACAACCGTGACAGCCTAGATTTTTCGTGAAATGCAAGTTAGTAAAATGCCTGTAGCAAACAAAATTCCAAAATACTTAATAAGTTCTGGCGGATAATTAGCCTGTAATAGGTGTTGTCTAGCTTAAGGAGTGCGTGAAATCTAAGAGGCCGTTTTGATGTTGACTTTTTGGCGCCTTTAGGTTTCTTGCACACTCGACGGGTGTCCCATTAAAACTGTTGGTGAAAAACAAATGTGTAATCGATGGTTGAACTGACCGAATTTCGAGGCAAATGACCAAAACAAATTGCTCTTACGAGAAAGAGAAAAGGGGCAAGTATCTAGGTAAAATGGCTTAATTTTCCTCGAAAAATCGAACGAAAAACCTTTATTTTTCCGTTAATTCAACATTTTCCCATGGAGCCGCAAAATTTTACCGCAATAATTGGAGCAAAATTCACGATTATTCAGCGAAATTTCAGAGGAAAAAAGTTTTTATTTGGATTTATTCTTGCTTTATAAAATAACGATCAATATTTTCCTCGATACTTGTTGATTATATGTGACAGATTACAGTCAAAGGTGTGTGCTCTCCATTGAAAGAAAAAGCGCGTGTCTATAAGAGATAACAAAAAATAAATGCCTATTTTAAGCCAGAAATCAATCTATTTTTTCAACAAGAAATGCTTCTCAAAAAATGGAAGTAAAGTAGTGAAAAAATATATTATATTTTTGGCAACATGAGGGTCTTTTGTGGACTCGTCAAAATAAATACAGAATATCCACGAAAAATCCCCAATGAGGCGGAAAATTGGACGCAACGCTGGATTATTTTGTAGCTTTGTAAAGCAGCATTCTGCAAAGCTTTTCATTATTATTATATTTATTATAGGAAACACCCTGCTTTTACGGATGGTTCTGTCAGGTAAAAAGCCATACCTACCCATCATTTCGTGCACGATAATCCTCGGCTTGTTTACAAAATTACAATGTAAACAAACAAAAACTAAAATAAATCATGCCTATCGCAGTTTCCCATTTCAGAATTATGAAATATTCAAGTCAAAAGACAAAAGGAAGCGTCGTCATGATAATTTTGTCAACAAAATTGTAACTTTGTACAGAAGTTTTTGAAGTTTTGCTGACAGGTAGAACTTTTACTAAATTTTTCCCTACCTCACATTCACTATTGGGGATTAAAGATATTACTATTAAATAGCAGAAATAATTGTGATTCAACAAAAAAATTGTGAGATTTCCGGAGAGTCTTTGTTTCTTCCCGATATTTTTGTTTTTGTAAAATATCTCGCACAAAAATGTAAATGTTTCACTTCCTTTACAAAAAAATATATCCAAAAACTCCCCCTCCAATTTTACAGAAAAATAATGTTGTCTGATGAACATACAAGTTACAGTAGTAATTGTAATTGAGAGTCCTTGACCAATAATATCAACAGAAAAAATATCTCTGCTGTTCCATTTTGCTTTGTGCACTTTAACCCTTGACAGAAATTGTGTCGGGTTAACAACAAAACGGGAAAATTACTGGTAACACTGAAATTGTTAGTTGTGGGAGAATATTCCTCTCAATTAATTTAATTAATTAATTACCTGGTCATCACAGCCTCCCAACATGTTGTCCAAATCGCTGCAGACGTTGTTACCGTTGTTCTCCTGCGCGTAGTTGCCCACCATGCTGGCTTTAGCGGATTCAACGCAGTTCCTGTAAAAATCAGTGATCAATTTTCGTGAAACTTTGCAGTCACATTCAGTGTATTTTTGTGGGGAGCAAGTGCAATAATGGTTGCCTAACCTGCAAGAAAACCTCATAAAAAGTGCATTTTAAAGTCTTTCTCACCTGAATGCTCTCTGTGCTTCATTCAGGTCTGTCTCAGTACAACGACCTGATTGGTTGGGAAAAGCCTGTGCAGTCCAAAATGACACCAGAAGAACAGTCAACACTTGGTAGTAGTTGAAACTTGACGTGGCCATTTTTGCTCTTTTGTTTGTTTTGTAGATTTTTGTCTTGAGTGGAATGTGGGCGGCAGAAGATTTCTATTTTTTCGTGAAATATAATAATCGTTTCTAAGGCCTCTACAATTTTATGTAGCCAAGCAACGCCTCTTGAATTGAATTTCCTACTTTTTTCCCGACCCCCCAAAAAAACCGAAAAGATGGCGTTGCTATTTATTTTATTGCCAAAATACAATTGAGAAACAGAACATTACAGGCTTTTGAAAAAAGGAATCCGATATTTTTCTTTTTTAAACAAAGAAGCTATCTAGGTGGCTTTTATTTTAAATTGCCCGACAATTAGTTGAAAAATGAGGTACTAAGTAGGTTTTTTGTGCTGGGGCATTTTTTGTTCATAACCTCAACCAACTTTTCTGTACAAAAAAGTTCCCAATCTCCTGAATAGTTAATACTTTTGAGGAGCACTTTGAAAATTATTAATCGATATTTGGTTGCGTTTTTGCCTAGAGAAAAACCAGTTCAAACTTATATATCTAAGGTTTCCGTGCACAAAAGATAAGATATAGGACAAAATTCGCCATTTTAGACTTCTTCCACTCCATTAAGCTAGGGCTTCAGAAACGATTATTTTTAAGCACCAGACAAATATAGGGGCAGGCAGGTAGCTTTTGGTTCTCTGTAGGCGAGATTTGCAATTTCAAGTACTAACGAGGTAAAGGTGAGCTGAGCCGATGCACTTTTGTTTGCTGCTGTTTCTAGGTGTGTCTGGAGAGTCACAAATAACTATTTTGCACTCGATCACGGATCACTCCCAATGCTGGCCAATGATCTTCCACACCATTGAGTCCTTTTGATAGCTCACAATGGCCTTTATGCTTTTGGTCTTGCGGTCTCCCGAGTAGCACAAGGTGTATCTTCAAAAGATCTTGCGTGTTTTCTTGCCCGCTTTTTGTGCTAGCGGGAATTTGGAGCACACACAGGAAGAGGAAGGGTTGGTATAACTTGATTAAGGGAGGCCAGAAGTGGCCTCTATTTAAGTTATTGTTGTTGTTGTGGTGGTTGCTGGATGCTGTAGAAAATTAACACTGGTCTGGTGGTTGGCCACAAAAAATTAGGCGAGAAAGGTGCTACTTTTTTACCATCCTCTTTTTCTACACCGATGGAAGGAAAGCAATGTGTGTCCCATAAAGTTTTACTATCAAAAAACTAGTGTGATGTTGGCTGTGCCCGAGGAAGTTTATAGTTAGAAATTGCTCTGCTTTTAATTCAACAACACAGTCTTCTGGATAGTGCAAACCTACTCGTAGTGTCCCATTGTTTTTCTAAGGTTTCAGTAGGTGCATGGCTTGAATTTAATCAGCCCCTTCACTGCCTTTTTGTTTCAAAAACAAAACTTTTATTGGTGCTCAGTTTTCCAGGCCAAAAAGTTTCCAATAGGCAGAATAGGAGCCTGTTTTTATTTTGCAAAAGAAGCCAATTCTAATGCCCCTTAACTTTTTTGCCAAGGCCAAAGTAAAAATTCCATTTTGAAAATGGGCTCTAAAATGCCTGCCGAAATTATTGGAGCCGCAAATTGAGTTTTTCACAATTTAAATTAGAATTTTCTTGGGCAAAAAATCCCACAGGTTGCGCTGCATTGACAATTTTGTTCCTTGTCATTCTCGTAAATATGTAAACAAAAAGTGGAAAAAGAAGTAAAAATTGTAGCGGAAACAAAAATCATCCAAGTGTAACTGACATCTTGCCCATCTTTTTTCTCAGCATATCTCAATCGCATATATCAACAAACAAAATTGTTGCCCCTGAAATGTAAACATTTTTTATGCAGTTCAATTTCAATATGTTAATTTCCAATTGCTGCTGCAAGTGAGTCTGCTTCGTATTTGGTCATGGTTCAGTAGCCAATGTTTTAAAAATGGCCACTTTTGCTTTACTGCATTGCATACCCTCTGGGTAATTTTTCTTCCAAAAATTATCTTGCCAAAATAGCTCCGTTTTTGTGGCGAAGATTTTAGTTAGCTTCACTTCAATAATACATCATTTTACAACCTCATAAAATAAAACACCTCTCCTCCCTTGTCTTGAGATTTCCCATAAAAGTAGCTTAGGCAGATTTAAAACCATAATTGGTTTTGGTTTCCAGACTTTCTTGGCTCCTTTTTAAATTGATTTCTGGTCAACTTTGTTATTTTGAAGCACGATGCTCTGGAGAGCCTATAGGTTATAGGACCAGAATGGGCCTTGTCAGGCAAACGTTTTGATTGCCACATATATTAAGATGAATCTCATATTGGATTTTTCTCTGGAATTACAGGAAAAAAGTGTTTCTTTGTTACAAAGAAACTGAAGTATGAATCATGGCAACTATGCCACAGGTAGGTTCTAAGATTTTTTCTGGTTATCTGAAAACTCATCTTTCTTTGTCTCACCCATTCCCCCAGCTGGATGGAAAACTTCTTTGCCTAATCTGTCTCAATTTGATCTTGGAAAAATAATTATTTTTTTCTTCCAGAGTAATT
>JAAUYL010060501.1_pt1 | contig 12493 bp, 14 predicted proteins | sample 7278011 | NCBI WGS metagenome assembly JAAUYL01 (sample SAMN14350225, study PRJNA611818) | marine sediment metagenome | isolation source: surface marine sediment (1.8m) | place: French Polynesia: Moorea | collected 2018-08 | reverse complement strand
GCTTCCACGTGACGGGCGACTTTTTATCGATCGGCGGGCCAAGACTTTACCATTTGCATGGTGGCATGGCGATGGCCTTGGGCCTGCTCGTCGGCTTTCTAAAGTGGTTGCGATTGAAGCCTTCATCCCATCGGACTAGCGGAAAATGAAACGATCAACGCAACCTTTCCCGCTCTGTTTAGTAAACAAACCCGATCTCAGCAGCAAAGAGCCTACGTCAGCTGAGAATCACGTCGACCTGCAGCAGGTGTCATTTTCAATTTTTCCTCGTGTCAAAACCCAGAAATTGAATTTTATTTTAATCCTTCAAGAAGTTGGTGATCTTTGTTGGATTCTCGACTATGGAATCTAGAGAGTAACAGCGTGGTTGTGCTTCGTCAACGCGACAAAGAGCATTGTGATTCTAAAGACGTCACTGTCTACCTAAACAGTTTTGTGAATTTCAATCATGAATTCGGAAGAAGTGGAGGCTTGTGTTCGCAAGAACATTGCCTGGCAATCATTGCCTCAATCCATAAAGCAGGTAAGACCTCTAATTTCAAATTGGCTGTCAAAGATTTTCTGGCAAACATACTCTTTTCTTGATTCTAGCAACTGGGAAATTCCCAGAGAGAATACGAAAAATGCATCGTCAACTTGAGCATGAAGAATCAGCTTCGCTTCAAGGGAAGTCTCGGTAAGAAGCAGATCTAACCTGGAATTTGTTAACGAAAGTGCCAAAAATGATGTTTTGCAGTTGAGAAAACAAAGAAAGACGAAACCAAGTACTACGAGGAACTCATCGAATACGGGAAGAAGAGCCTTGTCCTCTTTCCCTATCACTTGTCCGACATGGTGATCAAGCGCTTGGGGATCACCCCGTTCCAGTATTACATTGACATGCTTGACAATCAGATGGCGCAGGAAAAGAGCTACGATTCTTTGCCCAACTTTACAGCGGCAGATTGTAAGTGAATCATGGTTTGAACAGCATGAAATTCAGTGTTTTTTCTTCTGACAGGCCTGAGGTTGCTCGGTGTCGGCCGTAATCAGTACATAGATTTGATGAATGCCTGTCGTTCGAATCGAAGATTCGGAATTTTTCGCAAGAGCGGAAGAGAACTGCTCCCCCATCAGCCCATAGAAGGTGTGACGATCTTGCCGTGGTGGTACGTTCAAATTGCGTTTATCACCGAGGAAGACATGAAGGTGAGCCAAAATCCAATGCTGTTCCCCGTCAAATTTTTAACTGATTCCTTTTTCAGAACGTCGACAAGGCCGAGCATTGTCTTATCGACATGATCATTGATAACGGCAGTTGTCCTGCTGGCCATTTGAACCATCAGACCGTGAAGGAGTTGTACAGGAAGGGCTTGATTTACTTCGATGTCCCCATCGTCGACGACGATCTTGTTGCAGTTCCACCTCTTGAAGGATTTGTCATGAACCGTTTGCAGGTGAGAAGAAGAACTAGATTTTGTATCTTTTTATGATTAATGAACTTTGTATTTCAGGGAGACTTCTTCGAGACTCTTTTGTACAAGATCTTTGTGTCCATCGACGAGCACACCTCGGTCTCAGAGTTGGCATCGATTCTGGAAATTGACAACAAGTTTGTCCGCAGTGCTGTTTCACTTTACTGTCGACTCGGGTTTGCCAAGAAAAAGAACAGTGAGATGGATTCGAATGACGTCCACCCGTCCTGGTACAACACGGAGGTGGGGACGGCCTCGGATTTGGCAAAGAAACCCCCGACCAGAACAGCCTCGGTCAGCTCTGACGAGGACGACTCCTTGCTCAAGGAGCTCAACCAGGCCCTGGAGGTTGAGGACGAGGACGTGGCCGACTCGAGTGGCAGCGAGTTCGTCAAGCCCGACGCCGTTCACGCCCACCACGACTCGGGCTCGGGGAGCGGCCAGAAGAAGATCGGGTTCCTGTTCGACTCGACCCTGACGGCCTACCTCATGATGGGCAACCTCTCCGTGGGCCTGAAGACGCACGCCGTCACGATGTTCGAGGTCGGCAAGTTGTCCGACGAGAGCCTCGACAGCTTGATCTCGGAGTTGGACCGAGTGTCGAGCGTCGACGGGGAGGGCGAGGCCGCCAGGTACTACTCGCACGCGAGGAACCTGAAGTCCACCATCCAGTTTTTGCGGAACAACCCCTGCCTGAAGTCGGACGACGACAGCATGTGCTTGCCACTGGACCTGATCCGTTGCGAGAGCCTCCAGAGCCTCGACCCGGGGACGGCCTCGCGGGTGTTGGCCAAGAACTACAGCCTGTTGGTGTCGATGGCGCCGTTGGCGAACGAGATCAGGCCGGAGACGGACAACTTCCCTCCCCACCTGGGGCCCGCCATCCCCGAAGTCTTGTCGGTCTGGTTCAAGTTGTACTTGTACCAGGCGACAGGAACGGGACCACCCTCACTCCTGTTGCCGAAAGGCTACAGGCTGACCAGATTGCCTGCTTTGTTTGACAACTACAGCAGGCTTCTCGTCACTACGTGGGGGCATGAACCTAGCGAGATTGCCGTTTCTGGAGCCCTGGTTTTGTTGATGGACGCTCTGCAACACTCTCCCGTTCTTGTTCAGGCATACTGTTCGAACGACGAGGCCATCGGCGATTCTGAGACAAAGCATGTCCCGTTCCCCGTCTCAGCCGAAGATGATGCCCAACTACAGAAGGATTTAACCTGGTGGAAGACGAGCAACGGCCACTCGAACCTCCCCGCGGGCGTGGACATCCGGAACAACTGCGGCTACATCTCCATGATCAAGCTCCAGCCGATCCTCCAGGATGAGGACGAGGTCGACGGGTGCAACAACGGCGACATGAACGACGAGGGCGCCGATTTGCTCCGCGAAGAGATTGATAATCTGGACACGGAAAAGAGTCAAAAACCGACCACACTTGATCTTGGCATTCACAGCAACAAAAATGAATCGCAATCAAGTCGTCGAGGACAATGGACTTTGCTAGACATCAAATATGGCATCCCGCTCTTCGACTCCGAGCTGAACAAAGTCATCAGCCAACGAGTCACTATCAACAGTCTTTGGAAACCTGAAAGGTAAATTGATTTGAAGCTGAAAATCTGGCCATTTTTACTTATTTTCAATGCTTTTTCAGTTTGAAAGAGCTGGCGAAAACAGGAAGTGAGCTGTCGAAGTCCCTGATGGCATTTATCGACGATTGCCTCGATCTCTACAAGGGTGATTTCCAGGAGCCCAACCTCCAGACTCCCGACGAAAAGAAGAGGTCGCCAGTGCCCCTCCCCACCAAGGCCGTATTTTTTAACGGTCGAAAAATCCAGAAAAAACTTTAATCCAATCCGATCCCTCCACACAATCTTGTAATAGCATCTGTGATTTAGCTGTATGTAGAATTAAGTGACATTCCATAAATATTTAGTGATTTAAAATGAAAATTGCAATTAAAATATCAGAAAAAAAAATATAAGCATGAAAAAATGCCACTCATTTTCACGAGTTTTTAGGCCAGGGCTATCAAATTTCAGATATTTAAAAATATGTGGAAACAACTATGAAGCGTGTGTCAGTTCAGATTTTTGAAAATGAGAAGCAACACAAAATGGCTGACTGTGAATTTAGGGATTTTTGCCTGATTTTTCGAGCATGGATTTTTGATATTTTGTGGCCACTTTGCGAAAAGGCTGGTCAAATCATTTCCATCGTCTATCTTGTCCAAAGAGAACAGTACAAATGGGCTATCATGATGTCAGTGGCAATGGCGATTCCTGGATTTCTGGGTAATTAAACACAATTAGTCATCTAATTAGGACCACTGGACCATATCTTTATGTTCCTATCAGAGGCTGTCTATTGGACATCGAACTGCTTCTGCGACAAGAAGACCAACTTCAACCGATGCTGTCAGTGGCTCTTCTTTTTCAACCCTCTACTGTACCCGTTCACCTTAGTTGCCTGGTACGCTTTAACTACTTAATTGAGTTTAATTACATAATTATCCTACTCATTTTCAGGCATGTGATAGTCACTTGCCAAGGAGCAGAGAAGTTCAGGACTAAGTTCGCAATGGCAAAAGTTTTAAGATCACTTCAGGTTCAGACTGAATCAGCCTGCGTACTGTTGTTGCAACTCCATATCCTGGCTCACACCTTTCAGCTTGATGGTACATCGATGATTGTAATTTAATTAGATAATTACCCTCTAATGATACCATTAATTTTTAGAGGACCGAACCTACGTCCAGATAGCTCTGGCTGGAATGTCCTTGATCAGCCTTGCCAAAGATTCCGCGGAGCATCATTTTCACGAATTAAATGGCAAGAGCAGAGTTCCGACCACTGGACAGTTCTTCCCGACACATATCTTTTACATCCTGCAAATCGCCCTCAGACTCCCTACTTTGGCGCTTTTGACCATTTATTTGGGGGATTGGTTTGGCCTCTTTCTGGTCACCATGCTCCCCGCCAACTTCCTGTTGGCCAGCCTCACCCTGAACACCCTGACCGCGAAGAACGTCTGGACGGGGTTGCTGTCCACGATGTCCCCGATTTGCTTCGTGTCCAAGGAGAAGATCAGGGACCACTTGAGTAAGACAACAATCACCTGGAAAGACAAAGCTAGACCTTTCCAAATCAATGTGAATTGCAGGTTATGGCAAAGAGTTTTATGCCTACTACTTATGGAGCAGCTTGGGATTTTTCGCATTGACACTTGCCATCCATACCTTGGTCAATGGGCTTTTGTACGATACCAGCAGCATTACAGCTGGATATTTCTTCAACAATGTCAAGAGGTAAATTTCAGAGGAAGACTAAAATCTCCAGACATTACCCGCTCGGTAGCAAACAACATTGTGAGCAGACGAAAATTACTCTCCAGGTTACTATAATGAAATGGCGATCCACGTGGGAAATAGTTACAGGGTAAATAGGACATATTTTTGGCTGCCATATCCACAATTGTGATGCGATTTTGATGGAATTATTTTTCCTGGTATCCGCAGGCCCTGGGGATCCTGTCAAAGTCGAAATTTTTGTCTAGGACAATTTTTTTTAAAAAAAGAAGATTAACATCAAATTAATACTAAGAACTTTATGAGCTACCAAATATGTCTCGGGGTATAAAATAAAATAATATAATTTTTCAACGTCTCTATTTAGGATCCCCTTGATGGCGGAGCATTGCACAGAAACAGTTTGTGGTAGCGTCCACATTGCCTCATGTGTTGCCATCCTTGCTTCGGGTATCCAGATCTTCATTGTATTTTGCGTGAAAAGGATCCTGTTCAACGTAAAGTTCAAGAGCGACGAGGACACCTACAGCCTCTCCTACTTGGATGGAGAGACCTCAATTTTGTAAAAAGTATTCTCAATACCAGAAATTCATTTTATGAAGCCCTTTTCATATACATAGATGTGTATAGCTTATCTGTAGAAATTTTCAACCGCATCATAACTTTAAGAAAGATATGCTTCAGTGAATAAAATTGCATCTGCTCTCTCACTCACGCAACCTTCCTAAGCACTTTTTTCAGGTAACTGATTGCAATCAGAAATTTGCTTGTAGCAGTAATGCACACTTTAAAATAGCCAACCTAATGTTGACAGTTCCAAGAAGCCTGAGAATAAAAACATGAAGGCGAAAGACAGATTATGGTTAGATATTGTGATATGGACAGTGTCCATCGTAGTGCCTTATATTTTATCAAAACACGTCCAGGATCTGGAGACTCAATTGTCAAGATTAACCAGTCGATACTTGACGAAAAATGACGATCAACTTCGTACTCATCGTAGTGACATTTTGATTTTTAATCGGACTCCCAAGTCTGGATCAAATAGTGTTCAGGAGATGCTTTTTATTCTGGCGAAAAGAAACGGTTTTGATGCTTGGACAGGTCTCAAAGGATTTCCGGATACCAAGAGTGAAATGACATATTTGTACAATCCAAAAAGAAGGTAAAGATCTGGGTTTTGATCAGCAAAGTTCTAAATATCACTGATTGCAGGCAAGACACAATGCGAGAAATTATAGATCCTACAAGGAGGAAACCCTTTGTCCTGACAAAACATATGAACTTCCTGGATTTTTCCGAGTTTTACCCAGAAGACTCTGCCGTCCAGCCATTTTACATCAACTTTGTTCGAGAGCCAGTCGACCGTTGGATTTCATGGTATGTGCATCATAATGCACCGAAGAAAAAAAACTCGTGAAATCATAATATAATTTCAGGTATTATTACGTTCGAGCTCCGGAATACCAGATTGACAAAACACCACAAAATGAAAACTACATACTCAAGGATGATCCGATTCCAATAAAGTATTTAAAAATGTCAATGGAGGAATGTCTTGACAAGGGCATCATTGGCTGTAAACTAGAAAAAGGTAATTAATTTTCAATTTAGGGTGTTTCATTTTTAATTCCTGATTTAATACAGGCATGAGGGTCCATGGAAATTATGGGAAAACGGGTGCTCATATTAGTCAACTCGCATTTTTCTGCGGAATGCATCCAGACTGTGACATTTTGGAATCGGAGGCCATGATCAACCGGGCAAAACAGGCACAAAATAATTAAAATTACTATTTATTTTAAATTAATTATTTAATCATTTGTTTTTAGAATGTTGAAAAACACTTTCCGGTGGTTGGAGTGACGGACATGTTCAACCAATCACTGACAATGTTGGAGCATTTTTTCCCAACCTATTTTTCGGGAATTTTCAATGTGATAGAGGAGAATCCCGAGCTGCTCAAGAAAAATGTCAATCTATACAAACCGAGACGTGTAGACCCTAAAATCCGAGCCAGAATCGCGGCAAATCTAACCAAAGAAATCGAATTTTACCACTTTTGTCGCCAGAGGCTCCAGAGACAAGTACTTGCATTGGACATTATCAAAAAATAAAAAAAAATATCTGTGAAATGGTTTTTATTATCAGCATGAATTGCATTGTTGAGCATTGCATATTATTTATGGGAAAATAATTTAATAATGGATTTTTAGTTGACATTCTGATATCCAGCTCCAGACTTCAGCAATCCTCTCTTGAAAATGCTTCCGAAACACGGAATTTTCGTGGATTTTTGGCAGGTCTTGAAAAAGTGGCTCGTTGTCAGAGACGAACCTTAGGAGCAACTGAGCGGGGTCGACGCTGTTGACCAGCGCGAATAGCCTGTTGACCGTCTTGCGTCGGAACAGGCAGGTGGCACGCAACAAGTCCGTGTGAAAATCACGAAACCTCTCCCCGTTTCGGGGGTTGTCCTCGTCGTACAAGAGTGCATAGGAGTCCAAGAAAGCCGACTCATTGTCGAGAAACCAGAGCGATCCTGTCGTTTCACTTAATGCCAGATTATGGACGGTTTCCTTCAAGATCTGAGGCCTATTTTCTTTGTCAGCTCCATCCTGAAATCATGCAAAACATTAGTAAAAACTTTTTACTTTGAAAACTGTAATATTTACCTGCATGCTTGCCACGCGATCGTAGTTTCCGGTTAAATAATCAAAGATGATCATATTGCTCCATTGGACCAGGGTGGTGAAGTCGTTCTCGTCCAGGGAATCCAGGATGTCTGGGTGATTCAGATCCAACGAGCCGGACTTTTTGGACAAGATCCTCCTCAAGACCGGTGGCATGGTTGTCTTGGTTAAGCTGGGGATCCACTCGATCAAGGCCACGATGGAGTTCGATGGCCACTCCATGGTCTCCTTCGATTCCCTTGGCCACTGCTCGGAATCAACCTGAAAGAAATCAATATTTTTATCTGGATAAAAAATTAATTAATGTGAAATTCATGTATTTGATTTTTAGAAAAAATAATTATTAAGTTTTTTCCAACAAAATTGTGAATAATTTTCTTAAAAAAATTAACATCTTTTAAAGTTAACTGAAAAATTTGAATTTTGTATTACAAATATTTTTTGCAAATGCATTGTAAATATAGGCAAAACTTTTTTTTAGTTTTTATTCATTTATTTTTGTTGCGATGACCCATTCTTTAAAAAAGATTTCGGGGCTGATTTCCCGACTTTATTTATTGTACAGTGTGCAGTTGCCAGCAGAAATGGTTGCCAAAGGGGGACCTGTTGTACCGTATTAAAGTCAGACTGTTGACTTGAAAAAAAAAACTTTTTGTTGGTTGCGCTATTATACGAAAAAGTGGGCTGTGCCGACCGATTTTTAATTCTCTCTCCGTCCACATCCAGAGGTGCTCTGTCATTTTCCTCCCATTCTAGCTAAGAAAGAGAGGGCATTGACGTGGCACCTGTCTTGATACAAGACAAGCAACAACAACAACAATGTTGCATTTGAGTTCAGACTCGGGCTCTCCGCCGCTTGCGCCGTTGCCGAGCTATGCACAGTCTCTTCTCTTGTCAGACTTGACAGGTTTTCATGTTGGACATGCCCATTAAAGCGTCCCTATCTGCAATTTCGATCGACCATCTTGTCCGGGTCAAATTCCAAAGAGAATCGAAAAGTCGAGACAATATGAGGAGAGTAAAAAGATGCAAGTTCAAATAATGAATATAGGGAGCGCCTACATGTCTGATCACCCGCTGTGAATTGTTCCTCTGGCTTAAAGAAAAAAACCTACTTATTTTTTTTAAAAAATCTGGAAAAAAATGTGAAAATCGGCCGTCTTTTTTAATAAAAAATTTTCCATTAAAAAATATAAAATCGGGAATATTTTTTTTACTTTTTTCATAATCCGTGCGTTGAAATCACTGAAATATTTTTTTTGAATATTAACTGAAATTGGAATGTTTTACATTTTTTCCAAGTCACTTGTGAATTTCTAAGACCTCTAAAAATTATTTTAAATCAATCAGTGCTTCATTTTATTGTTGTACCCTATGGTTGTACCGGCCTGTAAGACACATTTTAAAAGAACTGCATGTTTAAGTTCTCTTGCTTTTGCTATTTCGCTTCTGAGACGGACATTTATCTTCTAGGTGTCAAAAGTAAAATGGTTTTTCCACCCGCGAGCTCATAATGCCTTCGCTTCTTTAGAAACAAAGTTCACTTTTAATTGCATATTCTGCAATTTGCCTGTAAGCTAGAGAATGAATTCAAGGAAAAAAATGGCTACAATCTCAAAAAGGTGCTGCCTCATCCTCCCAAAATAGTTAAATAGATACTGCAATCAACCAACAAAGAATTGAGCAGAAGAGAGCTGACTCAGATATTTTCAAAAAAGAAAATTTTAAAGAAATTGTGGGATTTTTTTCTAACACCGGACATGTCAATCTCAAAACCTAGCCTCAATTTATTTGGGCAAAAATTGCCGCCTTTAATTTAAAACATTTCACACAAGTGAAAAATTTAGGAAATTGGCTGTTGAAAGCCCGAATTTGTTAAATTGACAACCCCTCAATTATTTGCCATTTTCACAGATTTTCATACATGATCAGAGCCAAAAAATATGTAAAGAGTTGCATGATGCTCTGCCAGACAATAGTGAGAGAGAGAGAGGGGTCGCTGTAATTTATTGTGACAATTATGTTGCCCATTTTTAGGTTATGGCAAAAATCCGTGAAAAGATGGTATAGACAAGATCTAAACCGTCTATTGTACTTGAAGAACCTGTGGGGCTCTCCTTCAGCTTCACACCGTTCCCGTTCGTTAGTGTAAAGTAAGCAAAAAAGGGTTCATTTTACTTTGCTCTAGGTGGTGATTAAATACCCGTCCGTGAATTTTTATGTTCGAAAAGAATTTTTAAAGTTTCTTACCCTTGACAATATCACTGCTGGAGTATTGGTGATTCCCAATAGTCTGGCTAAGTAGAAGGCCATCAGCTCACCCTGAACGAATTCAGAATGAGCAGACCGATATCTTGCACAAGCTTTCGAACCATCCTCGAACTCGACAAAACGATTAAGCTCGCGTCCGCAATGTAGCCAATCTGGTTGTTTCACCTCAGACACTTTGCGATTTCTCAGTTCTTGGAGTTGAGACTGTACCACCATCTCTGATGGTCCTGGAGGGACTTTGGCTTCTAATTCTTTAGACCAGAAAATGCCATCCTCGATGACTTTGAGGTTGCCAGGCTTGGTCACGAATGTCAATGACTTGTCTTGGATCTGGGACTCGAACTCTGCCAAGCTCTTCTCCCAATCTTGGAGCGTGAACACGGTGAACTCGGGCTCGGCGAGGAACCGGTTCAAGTGTCTGGAGATCAGCTGCTCGCTGATGATCACAATGCTGAGCAAGGCCAAGGTGGCTAGGGTGAACAGGACCAGGAGTTTCCGCCTGGTATTCATGAATGTATAATGGTCTGATTCAGATGTTGAACATTGGCATCCACACTCTGAGCAATGTGAAGATAATGCTTGTGAAGTGTTTGAGGCTGAATCTGTTGATATCCTTGACTTGGCCTCTTCAATATATATGAGTGATTTTCTAAGATCATCTCCTCTATGCGAGGCCATATTAAAAAATAGCACTTCCTTTCTTGAGTACACTATATCTTGCCCACTTGAGCGTCTGTCTGTAACTGAAATCCAGAACATGGGCAGAGGAGCGCAACCTAAAATCCTATGCTATAATGCTGCGCTCTCTCCTTCACAGCATGACGTCCGAAGAGCTCACGGAGCTTTTGGAAACTAAACTGTATAGATTCAAATACTGAATACTGAATACTGAAAATGCCAAGAGGTCTGAGTTCGTTCGGTTGGTGGTGGTATACATTATCGCACCTCCTCTAGACTCCTGGTATTTTTTCCATTTTTTCCAGCAGGACAAAGAAATTGTTGGAGAGTGGGGACACTGATTGCTCCACCCTTAAAGTTACTGCAACATTCTGGTGTAACTGGAGATAGACATTCTAATATTTGCTCCACCTGAAACATGATTTTTGTTGTTGCCAAAGCTTCTTCACTCTTATGTGGAATTTGTTTGCTTATACACTTAGCATTTGAGCATTTCCCATGCTGACAAAATCTGAACAAACAGAGAGAAAAAAGCAAAAATATTTACTCTTGTAGAAAAATATTCAAGATTTTACAAATGAGAAACGAGTTGACCCCTGGCCTGTCCCCCGGTCACCAACAGGGGGTTGAAAATTCCAAAAATGCTCTCAAGGAGAGTCTTGATCAGCCAGAGATACCAATGAGTGTACAGGGTTTTGCTCCTCTCTGAATAGTGTAAGAGCATAATTTCTCGTGAAAATGGACAAAACACAGCTCTTGGCGGCGCCTCTTTCATACTAGACTCTTTGGAAGAACTCAACTCAGGACACCTTTTTCACCAAAAAGAGGGTGAACAGCTTGGTCACCTGTCCAGGACTTTTCTCAATAATCTTATTCCCATTGTTGGACGTGATTTGGCCAGCAAAAATTTGGTAATTATTGACTACAAATTTTTGAGATTATCGATCCTAGACACCTCGTCTGTTTGTTGCCGATTTAATTTGGCATAGCAATCTCCGAATTGTCTGCTGAAATGAGTTTAATCAACTTTGGCATTTTTGGTGGTACTTATATAACCACATAATTTTCCAAGAGTTTAAGAATTCTTTTCTTGATTTCAATGATTTGGCTTTAAAGTCTAAGCTGTCACCATGATGAGCATATTTCAGTTTAGTGTCTCTTACCAGTTCTTTTGAGTTTTAAGGTCATCATAATTTTTACTAAGCAATTTAATACTTATCGAGGTATTTAGTTGCTGAAATGTCCGATAGAGGGCAGTGTCTCCTTCAATAACCTTCTGCAATTTCTCGTCTAGCGCGTTAACTCAAAACAGACAAAAGAAAGGATAATTGTATCCGTTCTAGATCTGCGCGCTAGCAGAAGAAATTTCCCAGCTGATTAGCTAAGCCGTGAGTAGCGCTTTTTATCAGTTGTGAGGCGAATTTGCTTAACCTTTTTGCCATTTTCGAATCATTTAATGAAGTTTTAACCCTCTAAAACTTCAACAACACATTCAATGATGTAACCAAACTCTGATCAAGGTTCAATCTTTATGACATGCTGCCAAATTATACTCTTATTTGCCGCTAAATCCGGGAAAAAGTTGTTGCTCGACTTTGTCCGGTCCGTCGAAAAATCTCAGTTTGCAATTTTTGGAAGAGAAGTGAGAGAAGAAGTCGAAGAACGACGACGAAGAGAGCAAACACAAAAGGTGATAAATCTAATCTGACTGACTTGTCGTGTCGTTCGCCGTTGTCGCATCTTTTGTTCACTGTGTTCGTGTAACCAAATATTGATCCAGAAGAGAGGGTGGGCATGAGTGACAGCTTGATCCCGGTGAACTGAAACAGCCCCTCAAGATGGACAAACTGCCAGAATATTTGCGCGAGACGGTCGACTGGTTCATGGGGTAAGATGTCATTGCTGATTGCATTGTCTTCTTTTAGACTATCCCGAAGCCTTTGCCGAATTTTGTCGCGATTACATATGCTGAACAGAATGGATGTGTCCGTCTACCGATCGGAGAGCGTGAGAATCCTGAGAGGAGCCAGAAGAACTCGTTGGGGACCACCGCGAGCCTGATCAACTTCTCCAAGTTCAAACTCAAATGCTTG
>JAAUYL010012916.1_pt1 | contig 12501 bp, 10 predicted proteins | sample 7278011 | NCBI WGS metagenome assembly JAAUYL01 (sample SAMN14350225, study PRJNA611818) | marine sediment metagenome | isolation source: surface marine sediment (1.8m) | place: French Polynesia: Moorea | collected 2018-08 | reverse complement strand
CCAACGGCTCGCGGTCGGACCGCCGCTTTGACTACTCCCTGGGGTCAATCGAAGCCCTTATGGACCGGCTTGGCGCCGATGCACTGGTATTTGTCAGCGGTTATGACCGGGTCTCGGCGGCAGGACGCAAGGCTCTGATAAAACTCGCAATCACCGATACCTCGGGAACCATTCTGTATTACGCCGTCAGAGGCTCCATCCGGGGCAACGATCTGAGAGATCCTGCGAGTGCAGACCATATCATGCACGAATTATTTTCCGGTTTTTCAAGGACAACACGATGAAGACCATTTCCATTATATTTATCCTGTGTACCCTGGCGGGCTGCATTACACCCCAGGCGATCCCGGTAAATGATGCCCTAAACTCCGCCGAGTATGAAAGGCGGCTCTGGAAACAGGTGGAAGCGGAACAGGACGTGATCAATAACAGCGGCTTATTGTACCCGGATCCTCAACTCGAATCCTACCTGAACCGAATCGTCAAAAAGCTCCAGTCGCACAGCATTGCGCCTGACCTCCACATTCGGATAAAAGTTCTAAAAGATCCGCATTTGAATGCATTTGCCTATCCAAACGGCGTCATCTATGTTCACACCGGTATTTTGGCCCGGATGGATAATGAGGCCCAGCTGGCAGCCCTCTTAGCCCATGAGATGACCCACTGCACCCACCGCCACTCCCTGCGGGTCATCCGGAGTATAAAAGACCGCCCGGCCGGTATTGCTGCAGTTCAGAATACCCTGGCAAAAATCTCTGCCGTTCAAGAAGTCGCCCGGCTTCTGGGCGCGGCCGGATTGACGGTCGCTGTCAGCGGATACTCCCGTTCACTGGAAACCGAAGCCGACTTGGTGGGGCTTGACCTGATGAGGAAAGCGGACTATGATTCTTATGAGGCATTGAACCTGTTTAAGCACTTGAGGCAGGAAATCGAGGACGGAGGCATCGAGGCATCCTATTTCTTCAGTTCGCATCCCAATGTTCAGCAGCGGATTGACAACGCCAGAAACTGGCTCGCCGAAAATCATACTGACCGACAATCCGCACAGATTAACACGGCTGAGTTTCAATCCCGTTTGCAGAGGGTCATCCTGACCAACGCCAGGCTGGATCTGCGTCGGGGGCGCTTTGACCTTGCCCAAAAAACGGTTGCAAAGTATCTGAAAGTCAAGCCCGACGACGCCCGCGCCTACTACCTGCTCGGAGAGATATCAAGGCAGCGTGACGATCAGGACGATGCCCAATCCGCAGTCAGCTATTTTGAAAAAGCGATTTTACTGGACCCGAATTATCCCGAACCGCACAGGGCAATGGGCTTGATTCACTACAAAGTCGGCAAAAAGCAGCTTGCGAAGAAGTATTTTGAATCGTGCCTGCTGCTTTCACCGAACGCCTCCGACCGGGCCTATATTCGGGACTATCTCAAAAATTGTCAGCCTTCTGGAGAGGAATCATGAGAAAATTATTGCCGCTTTTACTCTGCCTCTTAATCATATGCAGTTGCGCTTCGGCAGCCAAAGACCGCAGTTTAAAGAAATTGCCGGATGCCGATTTTACAGTGGCAATCCCGGATGGGTGGTGGAAGCCGCAATACACGGACAGATATCTAATCACCAAAGATGGTCCCTATTTACAGTACGTGCTCATTCAGCGGCGTCCGTTGGAAAAATCATTCCGGTACACCCAGAAAAAAATAAAAAGCAGTATGTTGCCCCAGGAGGCGGCCGGCATCATTATTGACGAACTTGCGTCTGACCGATTCCTCATGAACTTCAGCGTCATTGAAAACACCCCGGCAAAAATCGACGGACAGGCCGGATTTAAAATTTTGTTTTCCTATAAAGACAAGAAGGGGTCACAGTTCAAGACCCTGTATTACGGCTTTATCAACGGTGGCGCGTTTTACAATTTGCGTTACTGTGCTGCGGAACGGCACTATTTCGATAAAGATATCGCCGAGTTCGAGCAAATCAAAAACAGCTTTAAACTCACCGACCGGACGGGCTAGTACCTTATGTAAAGCCGGCAAACTCAAACGGTATTATGGGGCAGGACGGAAGCTGCTGGCAAATAGTATTGGAGTGATGGAGAACTGACGATTTTGGATTGGGGATTTTAGATCTCGGATTTAAAACCCCCAAAAAAAAATTGAACTCAAAATTCCTTAGATGAAATCCGAAATTAATTTCACTCCAACACTTCAGTACTTCGAAATTTGTTGAATCCGGAGGTCCTCCGATTATTCTGCTCAATTTAAAAATTTCAATTCCCCAACAGCCAACATATTGAGTCCATAAATTCAAACAAATTCCAGATTCCTTTCAAACTTTCCAAAATCGGTCACGGCAATATTGACTCTTGATGTCAATTCCGTGACTGTTAGTCATTGATACCACCTATTGGAATGTTTCAATGGTTTTTTCGATCTTCTAACTTACCGTTATTAAATATCAAAAAATCCGGGCTGCATAGCCAGGATTTCTGGTATGCTTCTTGCTTAGTACATTATCCGAATTGCAATCCACAAAATATTTATGTCTAGAAGGAGAATGAGTCATGTTCAAAAAGTTTTTTCTGTTCGTTTCGTTGGGAATCTTTTTTGCCAGCTGTGCCACACTGCCGACCAATACCGCGCCACCGGCACCACAGGAAGTCGTTGTTAAGGTTCAGGCCGCAGACCCGACGAAAGTAACCGTCAAGGAAGAAGCCAAAGAGCGCGTGAACAAATCCATGGAAGTCCCCAACCCTGAGGGTCGTCTGTCCCAGCTGTCGTTTATTTCAAAGGACAAGGCATTTGTCAAAATTTTCTCAGGGCTGTCGGTTGCCGACGTCACCAGACTGTGGAACGATCTTTGTGTTCTGGAGAACAACACCGAAATCCGTGATGTAAATCTGTTCATCAACTCCCCCGGCGGCGATGCATTCTCAGGCCTGGCCCTGGCTGACCAGATCGAGCGCGCCCGCAGAAAAGGCTTTAAAATCACCGCTCATGCTTCCGGTATTATCGCCAGCGCGGCGGTGCCGGTATTTGCTGTTTGTGATGTCCGCCTGGCAGCTCCGGGAACCATTTTCATGGTGCACGAAGCTGCATTGTGGAAATGGCCGGGTCGCGAAACCGCTTCCGATATCCGATCACAGAATGAACTGATGCATCTGCTGCGGGACCGCTATATTGGCAAACTGGCTACGAATTCCAAATTGGATAAAACCAAGTGGGAAAAACTGGAAAACAAGACCACCTGGTTCAGCGCCGAAAAAGCCAAAGACTGGGGGCTGGTTGACAGTATCGAATAGTAATTAAAAATAAGATAGGGTTTGCAAAACTTCGTGCAGAACTGACTCATGTAGCACTCCTGATAAGTACCTGATCCGAATCCTGGCGCACCGGAGTTGGACCTGATCGAAAGGGCCGTTAAAGTTCAATGAACTTTAACGGCCTTCATAATTTATCCGCCCTAAAGCATAAAATGTTCAATATCGTGTATTGAGAGTATCAGCCAAAAGCCAGCCTGAAAATAAATTTGGCGGATAAATTATTTACGGAAATATCTTCCCGGGGTTCAGGATGCCGTTGGGATCGAACATGGTTTTGATCTGTTTCATCCACTCCAGACTCGCGCCGTGCTCGGCGACCATAAATTTGCGTTTTCCCAGCCCGATTCCATGCTCTCCGGTCGCGGTTCCCCCCACCGTTAGAGATTTGGCTACCAGACGATCCACAATCGCTTCAACCTGTTGCCATTGCCGCTGATCTCCTTTGGGGCAGAGAATGTTCAAGTGGACATTCCCGTTGCCGGCGTGGCTGATGTAGTAGGTCTTGAGGTTGGTACCGACCGTTTCTTGATTGATGGCATCGATCAATTCCGAATATGCCGTGATCGGCACGGCCACATCCATAATCTTAACGTGGCATTCGGGATGGCTGCGGATGATCATTTCCCCCAGATCATGACGGGCCTGAAAGATTCGATCCCGCTCTGATCGGCCCAGCCCCGGTCTGAAATCGCGGCATCCCGTTTCCGTGCAAATATCTTTCGCCAGTCCGAGTATCTCGGCCAACTGGCGGGTGGTAGAACCGTGAAATTCCATGAAAACGGTTGGCAAGACATCCAGTTCCAGACCGGCTTCCCGGTTCATCAGTTCAATGCATTCGGGACCCAGCAACTCCAGGGTCGCCGGATTCAATCCGCCGCGCATCGTCTCAAATACTGCCCGGCCGGCCTGATCGATGGACGGGAAATTGACGATGGCAGCCGAAAATTCCACCGGCAGTCCGGCCAGGCGCACCGTTGCCCCGACTACAACGCCCAGCGTCCCCTCGGAGCCGACGAACAATCGGATCAGATCGTAGCCGGAAGAGGTTTTGCTGGCCCGGGTGCCCAGTTCGATAATTTCGCCATTGACCAGGGCCACCGACAGTTTAAGCACATAGTCTTTGGTTGAACCATAGTAGATCGTACGGGTGCCACTGGCGTTGTTGGCAATCATGCCCCCCAGGGTGGCCCGGGCACCGGGATCCGGCGGAAAGAATAGGCCGGTATGCTTGAGCTTTTGGTTTAAATCCTGGTAGACGACACCCGGTTCCACGTCCGCCTGAAAATCCTCATCCCTGATCTCCAGAATACGGTTCATCCGGGAAAAATCCAGTACCAAGCCACCTTTTAACGGAATCGGATTGCCTTCCAGGCTTGATCCGGAACCCCAGCCGGTGATCGGAATTAAATGGGTATTGGCATATTTGAGGATTTCGGCGACCTCGATCGGGGATGTCGGCCAGATAACCGCCTCGGGCCGATGCGGCGGATGGCTGGACTGATCCCTGGCATGCAGGTCAAGCACCGATTCCCCCGCCGAAAATCGATCCGAATCCACCATAGCGCGCAGCTGATCCATGTGGGTATGATTGAGTGAATTGAATTGCAATCTAACCTCCTCTACTCACCGGTCTCCATTACCAAGGTGACTACCGACTGCCTTCGTTATTTAGAACCGACGTATCGCAGGAAAAAATTCCAAGTACCAAAAAACAAATAACAAATAAATCCCAAAGACCCAAATTCAAAAATTCAAAACAGCTACATATTCGTCAATCTGTCAATCCATAGCCTTCAACGCCTTCCGATTTTATTGATTATGGCTCAGGGCGTGTAGATCAATGTATTCGATTGGACCTTGATCCTAACCTTTGAACCTTGAACCCTTAACCCCTGAACGGTTACGAATGTTTTTGGTCATTGGATATTGAATTTTGAGATTTATTTGCAATTTGGTACTTGTGATTTGGGATTTAAAATTGATAATCTCGTAAAAACCCAAAATCCGCAAATCTTGATCTCATAACTTATTGAATTTATTCGGTGTCAAATTTATTTTTTGCGCTTTTTGCGCCTTTTTGCGGCTATCTCAAAATTCATGTAATGTAAACGGTTAGGAATTAATGGTGAAGCCAATTAGTCATTTTGAGAGGATTATTCGCATCGATTTAGAATTTTACACTATATGATCCAACCCGAAAAGGATTATAATTCCGTGACCCGCTCCGGGAAATCCGGTGCATGATTATTTCTTGACTTCGCAGCATATACTTTATAAAAATTAACCTTCTCACAAAAAATGAATCATCTTCAGCAATCGGGCCAAGGCTGGCATCCTGAATCAGTGCTAGTTGAGCAACTGAGCTGTAGCGCAAACATTATCACGCCAAATCGATTGCGATAACTAGATTTCGAACTTTTCTAAGAGTTATTTGTGTGCGAAATTCAGTTATTAACACAACCAAAACCATGAAAGGGGGTTAATTATGAAAAGACAAAAAATAATCAGTCTTTCAGTGGCGCGCATTGCATTGGTGATGGGGCTTTTATTGACTATCATGATATTGATGCCGGCTCAAGCACAGGCAAGAAATATCAAAGTCGGCATTATCGATTGTTACAGCGGACCGGCGGCGGTATATGGCAAGGATGCGCTTAATGGATTTAAATTGGCATTGCAGGAAATCAATAAGAAGGGCGTGCTGGGTAAAAAAATCGAATTTACCACCCGCGATACAAAATTCAAGGTTGATATCGCGCTGAATATGGCCAAGGAATTGGTATTGAGGGGAGATGTTGACATTTTAGTCGGCACGATTAACAGCGGGGCAGCCCTGGCGGTATCGGAGGCCGTTGCCAAAAAGGAAAAGGTGCCGTTTATCGTCTGGATTTCCAAAAGCGAAAACATCACCGGCAAAAAAGGCCATCGTTATGTTTTCTCTGCGGGAGAGAATACCGCTATGGCCGGCAAATCGGGGGGGGTTGCCCTATCTCAAAAACCCTACATCAAATACTGGATAGCCGGAGACGATTATGAATACGGCCATGCCATCGGCGATGCTGCCTGGCGTAATTTGAAGGCCAGAAAGCCCGAGGTAGAGCTGATTGGAAAATCCTGGTGGAAACCGGGCGAACCTGACCTGATTCCTTACATCACCTCAATATTGGCGGCAAAACCCGATGCCGTCATTTTTTGTACCGGCGGCCGCAGCATGACCAATATAATGAAGGCTATCAAGGCGACGGGCATGGCCGAGAAAGTCCCCGTTTATGTTCACACGGCAACCGACCATGCCGTTTTGAAACCGCTGGGTTTGGACGCACCCGAAGGTGTGATGGGAACGATGGACTACCATTTCTATTTTCCGGATCTTTCCGCCAACATGCGCTTTGTCAAGGATTTTGAGACGGCTTACGGTAATCCGCCGGGATTCCCGGCCTTTCATGGCTATATCACCGCCCATTTTATCGCGGCGGCCTATGAAAAGGCGGGATCTGTGGACAAAGAAAAATTTATCGATGCCATGGAAGGGCTCAAAATTGATAGCCCGGTGGGAAAAATCGAAATGCGCGCTTGCGACCACCAGGTCGTTTTGCCCATGTTTCTGGGTGTAACCAAATTGTCCCCTTCAAAGGGTGTTGCAATTTCCTCGGATATCTATACCTTGCGTGGGGCCGAGGTCATGCCCTCATGCAAAGAAATCATGGAGGCACGCGGTCAATAAAAAATGGAAACCGGACAAAGCATAACTCTGGCTGCCCTGAGCAGCCATTTGCTCGTTGGTCTAAGCCGGGCGATGATCTTATTTATCGTGTCTTCGGGATTGAGTTTCGTACTCGGGGTTCTTCGGGTTCCGAATGTTGCCCATGGATCCCTTTACATGATTGGTGCTTTTGCGGCGTTTAGCATCTCAACTGCTCTCGGGGGAGGCGCTTTGGGATTTTGGTTGGCTTTGATCCTGTCTCCCTTGGTGGTGGCGCTAATCGCCTTAATTGCAGAAAGATCATTGTTCTGCCATCTTTACGAGAGAGAGCACCTGATGCTGCTGTTGTTTACATTTGCGTTGATGCTGATCCTGGGCGATTTGACAAAAATAGTCTGGGGGGCAGACTACCGATCGATTACGGCACCGCCATTTCTCCAAGGTTCGGTTTCAATTTTTGATTCGCCTTTTCCGAAATACAATTTATTTCTGCTCATTATCGGTCCCATCGTCGCCATCGGGCTGTGGTTGTTTTCCAGCAAAACAAAGATCGGAAAAATTGCCCGGGCAGCGGCGGTGGACCGGGAAATGGTGGGCGCAATCGGGATAAATGTAAGCTGGGTGTTCGCGTTTGCTTTTGTTTTAGGCTGTTTTCTGGCCGGATTGGGTGGTGCCCTGGTATCACCAACCATCAGCGTTACGCTCGGTATGGATCACGATATTATCATCGAAGCATTTCTGATCGTTACCATCGGTGGCTTGGGCAATATGTGGGGGGCATTGGTGGGATCGCTCATTTTTGGCATTACCCAATCTTTCGGCGTTTTGTTCTGGCCGCAGTTTGCTATTGTTTTTCCCTATGCTGCCGTAGTCATCGTATTGACCTTGAAACCAACGGGAATGCTGAAGTCCGTATGGTAGGATAAGTTGATGTTGTCAAAGAACGGTTCTGGGCGGAAATCACTTGGCGCAAGTATCGTGCTATTTATTTTACTGCTTTTAGCGCCGGCGGTTATTCCGAAATTTTATACGTATATTTTGGCCGTTATTTTTGTAACGGCTCTGTTGGCGATGAGCCTGAACCTGGTTGTCGGGCATGGCGGTCTATTTCAATTTCATCACGCTGTTTTTTATGGCGTCGGCGCTTACACTGCCGGACTGATCCTGGCCAAAACATCCTGGCCATGGTGGATTGGTTTTATTGCAGGGCCCTTCGCCGCCGCTTTGACCGGATTTCTGATTGGCCTTTTTTGTGTTCGGTTGAATAGATTATACTTCGGCATGCTTCAAATTTCACTGGGGTCGCTGATCTGGGCCATTGCTTTTCGCTGGTACGGCCTGACCGGCGGAGATGACGGTGTCCACGGCATTCCGATGCCCGAATTTATATCATCTTTGAATAGCTCATACTATTTTGTTTTGGTTGTGTTGGGAATCTGTTTAATCCTGATGTATCTGATTTTAAAATCGCCTTTTGGGATGACGTTGCAGGCAATTCGTGACAATCCGGAAAGATGCGCAGCCGTCGGCATCAATGTCAGGCGCCATCAGCTGATGGGCATCGTCGTCGCCACCTTCTTTGCCGGAATTGCCGGCGTACTTTTCATAGCCGTAGAAGGATCAATTTTCCCCGATCTTTTATTTTGGGTTTTGTCACTTGAAGTATTTATCATGTGCCTTTTGGGTGGATGGTTTACCTTCAGTGGCCCCATCCTGGGTGCCGCCGTAATTGTGTCCCTGCGCACCTTTGTCGGCACCTACACCGAGTACTGGACATTGATTCTGGGCGTTATCCTGATTCTGCTGATTTTCTTTTTGCCCGAAGGTATTATGGGCTACAATTATTTAGCTAAATTTCGCTCCTGGTCCAAGAGGATGTCTGCGAACAGTGTGGAATAGGGGATCCAATGCTTCAAGTGCAGAATTTGCAAAAACAATTTGGCGACTTCAAAGCGGTGAACGGCGCCGAGCTTACCGTCGAAAAGGGTCAACTGGTCGCGGTTATTGGACCCAATGGTGCCGGTAAAACCAGCTTATTCAATCTTATAACCGGACAGCTGCAGCCCAACGATGGCAAGATTGTATTTAACAATGAAAATATTGGCAAGTTGCCACCCTACGAAATCTGTCGTAGAGGAATTGCCCGTTCCTTTCAAATCGCCAACATTTTCCCACGTCTCTCAGTCTTTCGCAATGTGCAGGTATCGGTTCTGTCCCAGCAAAAGCTCAGCAATAAACTTTTCCGCTCCGCGCGTCAGATGGCCATCGAAGAAACCAACCGCATATTGAAAAGTGTCGGCCTGTTTGAAAAAAAATTGGATATTGCTGGTTCTTTATCCCACGGCGACAAGCGCACTCTGGAGATTGCGATTGCACTGGGCAACGAACCCGAATTGCTGATCTTAGATGAACCGACCGCCGGGATGTCGCCCGATGAAACAACCGCAACCATGTCCCTTATACAGCGGCTGGCGAATAAACAGCGTTTAACTATCCTTTTTTGCGAACACGATATGGAAGTCGTATTCGCCGTAGCCCAGAGCATCATGGTAATGCAACAGGGACGCACGATTGTGCAGGCGACTCCGGCGGAGGTTAGAGAAAATAGTGACGTCCAAGATGCCTATTTGGGAGGTGCTTGATGCTGGAGGTTAAAGGAATTCACACCTTTTACGGTTTAAGCCACATCTTATTTGACGTCTCGCTTAAGGTCGATATCGGCCAGGTTGTTTGTCTGCTAGGACGCAACGGAGCCGGCAAAACGACCACTTTGAAGAGCATCATGGGGCTTAGCCCTCCCGCCGAGGGCCATATCTGGTTTAATCAAGAAGATATCACGGGAACCGCACCGTTTCGGCTGGCACGTAAAGGCATGGGCTATGTCCCTGACGATCGTCGTATATTTGCCGACCTGACCGTCGGAGAAAATCTTGAGATTGCCGCCCGCAAAGGCCCGGTCGGCGGAGATTGGGATAAAGAAAAAGCCTATGAACTTTTTCCGGCTTTAAAAGATTTAGACGGTCGCGGGAGTGGCCTACTCAGCGGCGGTGAGCAAAAAATGTTGGCCATTGCCAGAGCATTGATGACGAATCCGCAGTTCTTACTTTTGGACGAACCAACCGAAGGACTGGCACCGGTTTTAGTGAGGTCTTTAGGAGAGCGCATAAAAAAACTAAAAGAAATCGGATTAACCGTTTTGCTGGCGGAACAGAATATCAAATTTACTCTCGGATTAAGTGATTACGGATACATAATCGACAACGGCCGGATTAAATACCAGGGTACGGTCGCTGAGTTGACCGATAATGAAGAGGTGAAAAAAATATGCGGCATTTAGACCGAATTGCTTCAAATCACTTATCAATTTCATAACGTTTGATTTTATTGAGCAGCCCCTGCCGGGTTATCCCCAGTAAAGTGGCGGCGTGAGACCGATTGCCCGCTGCTTTTTCAAGGGCCTCGGACACCATTTGCTTTTCGATTCGCTCAACCACTTCTTGCAGGGTTCCCTCCCGGCTTCCGCCCTGATAGGGTTGATCCTCCGTCTCAAATATTTTGGCTGAAAGGTGCTGCTCGGAAATTTCCGCGTTCTCCGCGGCCAGGGTCAGGGCCCGTTCCATTTCATTTTGAAGCTCGCGCACGTTTCCGGGCCAATCGTAGGCCGTAATCAGCTCCAGCGCAGTGGGCGTCAGCCGGGGAAGGGGTCGCTTGAACTTGTTTGCAAATTCTTTTAGAAAATGCGCCGCCAGGAGCGGAATATCCTCTTTGCGCTCCCGTAGAGGCGGAATAGTGAGGGGGAAGACATTCACCCGATAAAACAGATCCTCACGGAAATTGCCCTTTGCCATTTCCGTTTCCAGATCCCGATTCGTGCAGGCAATGATTCTCACTTTCACTTTGACATAATGGGAGGCGCCAACCGGCCGGAACTGGCCCTCCTGCAGCACTCGCAGTAATTTGACCTGCATGGATAGCGGCATCTCCCCGATCTCATCCAGCAAAACAGTTCCACCGTCAGCCATTTCGAACAGTCCTTTTTTGTCGGTGACAGCGCCGGTGAAGGCACCCTTGACATGGCCGAATAACTCGCTCTCCAGCAGGTTTTCGGACAACGCCCCACAATTTTCGGCCACAAACGGTTTGCCCTTCAGAGGACCGTTGTAATGGATGACCTTGGCAATCAGTTCCTTTCCGGTTCCGGTCTCACCCTGGATCAGAATGGTCGTATTGACATCGATCACCTTATCCATCAATCCAAAGAGCTTGCGCATTGCATCACTTGATGCAATCAGCCCGTGGACCTTGAAACGTTCCTGAACTTCCGACATAAGCCGACGGTTTTGTTCCTCCAGGGAAGTTGCGTACTGTTCGAGCGTGCCATAATTCCTGGCATTCTCAATTGCCATTGCCAGGGTTACAGATAAAATCTCCAACAACCTTGAATCTTTGGCTGTAAAGCTGCCTTCGAGCTTGTTGATGGCATATAAAACGCCGATAATGGCCTTGGGGGTCGGCAGCGGCACGCATATCATGGACCGCGTCGGCAGTTCCTGGTCCGAATTGAATTCTCTAAAGACACGCTCGTCTTTCGAGGTGTCCGGGATCAACACCGGCTGATTGTGTTGCAGCACCCAGCCGGCAACGCCGAGATGATCCGGAAAGTGCATTTTCTCGATATCCTCATGCTGTCCGGCCTGCTGCATTTCAATGGTTCGAAGAAAATAAAACAATTTTTGATCCGGCTCGTGCAGTGCAAGAGATGCCCCATCGATCCGGAACACCTCTTTTATTTTGTGCAAAACCACTCGCAGCATTTCATCAAAATCTTTAATTGCATGGATGGATGTGGATACTTCGTAAAGCAGTTGAAGATCCTGGCGGGTGAAGGATGTCTCTTTTTCGAAGGTGTCCATGGCGGCCGTCCTGTGGAAGTACTGCGGATTGAAATTTGGAATTGGGCATGTAAATTATATTTACACTTTTTTCAACTATAAATATCGAAAAATTGATCGAATGTAAACTTATTTGTCATCGTCTAATTCCCCACTTCCGGAAAGTAATGCGGCAAATCCCAACTATAATATTACGTTTTTGTATTATATTGTGCTATTAATAACAATATTGTGATTTTATTTTTTTAACGAATCGTGTTTCAAAAAATTTTTTATATAAATATTACATAATGTTAAGGCTAATTTGGCATTTGTCTTGCTGCTGGCACGAAGGTTGCCATGAAGGAAAGTTAAATTAATATCCCGGGAATCAATACCGTATCGCAACTCTTAACCCCAACCCGGCTGAGCCGGAAATGAATATTGATGATTGAATATTTAATATTTGAGGTATTCTATCGTTCTGAATTCACCTCTGTTATCAATACTCAAATCTTACACAAACATGATTTGATTTCGATAAGGGCCTAACTTTGTCAAAACAACTTGTAGAGGATAAAAAAAATGAAAACCTTATCACATATTAAAATTG